>Ga0210040_10008170_pt1 | contig 12476 bp, 7 predicted proteins | sample CryGeyCG12114_NA_FD_185462 | JGI IMG/M metagenome (GOLD analysis project Ga0210040, IMG submission 185462) | Groundwater microbial communities from aquifer - Crystal Geyser CG19_WC_8/21/14_NA (SPAdes) (version 2) | ecosystem: Environmental > Aquatic > Deep subsurface > Groundwater | place: USA... | reverse complement strand
GCGCCAATAATAATAGTACTACAAATTTGTACAATATACTTATCACATGATGAAAAAATTACCTTACTGTTTCAAATTGAAACAACTAATTAAAAAATGAAACCACTTTTTGATCGATTGGGGTTATACTACATCTTAGCTGAAAACATTGATCTTTAACCTCGTTCCAAACAGAGTGTGTTAACACAAATTCGAACTTGCGTTTTCAGGTGATTTTCCATTTAACATGTAGAGCATAGGGCGCTCCCGTTTCTACAATTATAAGACTCGCCTTCGCAGGCTTCGTAATAAGTAAATACGTTTTGGTGAATTAGATTTTTTTCTTTGCTCGCCTCTCCAATGTTTAGTAACGTGACTGGACAATAATACGTCTCCTTTGATTTCAAGAAGGCTTATAAACCAACTATTATGGTTGGTTCTTCCTTTCTCACTAGTTCCTAAAAAGTATGGCCTCATCCTCAGTTCTCTCATCAGTTTGGGAGTTTGAGTAGTAGTTTTTTTTTTAAATGAGCTATTTATACTTCTTGGCAAATTTTTGATAGTTTAGTTATTAGAGTTAATTTCCTAGACGTCATTGCTATCATTGTGAGCAGGAACATGTTAGTTAGTTAAATAAGTTAATTTTAAAAGTAAATATTTATGTTCAATATTATGTTGTACTTAATTTTTTTTTCGTCAGAAGTATTGTGTAATTCGATTAGTTGAGTTCAGCAACCGAGCACCAGATTTTGAATGGGGGTGACAGCTTCTAGTTTCCATCTATAATAGTCTATTCTATTGCAGACTCTGCAACAGTTGCTAGCTACTTACTCTCTCTACTGCTCGGTGCTAGTATACATGGTAATGGTTTCTCGTTTGACCGAACAACAACACTGACTAGCAGTAGGCCCTTGCAGGCCGAATGGCTGTTGTATGGGTCACTGGAGACTTTCAGATTAACTTCTCTGAAGAAGAGTTACGCGGGTGTTTCTGCTTTCTGCAATAGGCATTCAGTTGCCTCCGTGGAGCGGTACTATATGCCTACTCTCATGCAATAATAATATTAAAATATTATCTGATAATTAAAGGGTAGTACATTATTATCAAAATATTTAGTGAAACCCTTAAAAGGTCTTAAAGAATTTTTGAATACATATGGAATCTACGCAACGCAAGTATTAGTACTAAATATGCGGGTGAAGATGGAACATTTAATTTTTAGAACACTTGAAAAATAAGACTTACAGCTAAGCATAAAGTTGAAGGTTTCGCTTGCTTCCACTTACAATATGTGCACATACTCTACCACCATGAAACGTTTTTGTTCAGTGTAAAGGAAAGTTATTTGCAGCAGTGATTTTTTTTTCAAACCTCTCGTTGTGTTGCTAAATGTCTACACTTTCACTTTTTATAGTAAAAGCAAATAATGAGTTTGCTGAAGGAACGAGATTGGAGATAAAGTAAACAACCCTTAACATCTTGAACGGTTATGAAAATAAACCTTTTCCCTCTTATTTTTAATTTTTTCATCTTATTATTTACACTGAATGTGTTCAGTTCATATGGAAGGAAAGTAATTATAGAAAATGATACGCACTATCGCCCTTGTATAGTACTTTGTGGGTTAAAAGAACCAGAATTGATCAAAATTGGTAGAACATACATTTTCGTGTTTTAGATGGAAGGAAATGTTAATTGAAAGGATTCAATTTCTTACATTATATTTTTGGCCGCTTTGCAGTATCAGCTTTGATTTCGTAAATGAGATTGGAAAATGTATTTGTAAATTGGTTCTATATGGCTCTACATGCAACTCATATTTTTGTTGAAATGATTTGAAGCGAAAATAAATGATGTGATCTTTGCGTGCCATTCTAGGATTTACTGCAAGGTACAATTCTGAGTGGAGAGGAAGAGATTTTACGATCCAAATCTTCAGCAGTAGACTTTCGTGTGCTTCGGAGAATAAGTGAAGATGCTCTGCTCGTGTCTTGGTCCCTCCCTCGCCATTTCACAACAGGCCAAAATGTTAATGGCTACGAAGTACGTTGAACTACGTCTCCTTCCTTTTTACAATTACATACTTTTGTAGTTCTTTAGCGGTAGCTGTACATATTGAAAACGCTCTGTCAGTCACGTCTTTTGGTCCGTCCGTTCGTCCGCAGCAGAACTGAACAACTGCTGATGAATCATATATTTTTTTCACACATTATTTTAAGACATTTGTAATTCAGTGTGTGAAGATGAGCAAAATCGGTCAACTATTTCTCTGAAATTCGGAGAGTCAAAATTTTAAATGCTGAATATAACTGACCAAGAATTTTACGCCACTTGGGCTCTTTTATAGCTACGTATTTGCATTTCTTTTACAAGCAGTTTATTGTATTCCTATCCCTGTTTGTTAGCATACATGATTTTTAATTATAAAAACCCAAGCAGAATGGGTTCATGGTAGTAGCTACCGCCTTTTAGTGAAGTCGAAGTGCGTAAATAAGTTTGGGTCTATAAGTTTATGAATTATGACACAGAATTTGTTTTAGTGAAAAACGTGATTTTAAGTTTCAAAGGCTACTTGACAGACTTGCAGGTATTTGCGCTAAAGTTTTTTCATGCCTTTACAATACACATTTTAATAAAAATCATAAAACATTTCGTATTCGACACTTTCGAGTTTACCATTTATAACATATGCAATTTTTTCCGTATCTGGGGTTTCCGGACGACAATAGGTTTCAAATTACTTAGAAAAAAGAAAAAGTGGTTGCTAACCAATTTTTATAAATGTTCATATTACGTCAGAGTTCATTTTTTTGTCTTCAATTAGACCGATTTTTTCACTATTTGTTTCATATTGTGTACAATTTAATGCTCTTTTAAAACACACTAATACCAATAGTCCTCATAAATTTCATATTCCTCAAATTGTAACTTTGTTTCCACAACATTTTACAAAGAATTTGTATAAATCCACCATTTATCGGACGGAGATAGCCGAATAACAAGGGGCAACTTCTTTTTCTTTGCAAATTACAGTAGTCAGCTGTGTCATTCATTTAAGTGAATATTTACCAAAATTTCGAAAAAAAAAATTTGCAAAGTTTTTATTTTTTTGAAATGTTTTCATCAATGCATGAATTGCATTCTGTATTACCTGAGCTTTAATCTTAGTACAGAAAAGTTTGAAATAAAAACGGAGTCAGTAAAATCCAGCAAGTCCGTATTTGGAATCAATTCTGATGGCCGGACTGCAAAGTCTAAAACAAGTGCATTAGTCTAATGGGAAGATTTTTTTGTATTCTTTTATTGTTCTACATAAGCTTATAAATGTTAACAACATGGAAAAAAAATTAGAATCCCAAAGCCCACACAAAATTGCATTATGAGCCATAAATGCTCTGTTTGTTTCTATCTACACATGTTTGATGTACCAACTCAAATTATCTATATATGATTCCAATCTAAAGGGAATGATTCCAATCATCAATCGAATTATCCATCAAGTCAGTACTGACTCAGGGACATAAAATTAACAATGAAATACTGCATCAAACAAAACACTGCTACAAGTATAAATAAATGTTTTTCTGATTAGTTAAAAGTTACTCGGCTGCGGTTAAGTTTTCGGGGTGACTTTGCTAACAAAATTCAACAAATAATAGTCATTTAAGTTGATTTAAGCGAAAAATAAACATGATTTTTAGAAGATAAAAAATATTTTTTATCGCTCATACGCAATTTTTGTGCAGGCTTCATGTACAACAATAAAAGTATACAAGAAAATCTTCCCATTGGGCTAATCCACTTGTTTTAGACTTTTCAGTCAGGCCATCAGAATTGATTCCAGATAAGGACTTGCTGGTTTTTACTAACTCCGTTTTAATTATTTTGTCTTGCCATATAAGAAACCGGTTATGCCCACACTGGGAGAAAGGGTATCTGATGACATGTTTCATGGAGCATTAATAACTTTGCACTTTTTTCTTACTTTCACTTTGCTCTCCGGTTGTTGTTGCAACACTTTCACTTATTTACTCGCCACTTGCTTGAACTCCAGTCCTCGTGAGTGAAACCATTGTATGAATAAAAATGATAAATCATTGCTCTTGTCAACATCGGGGGACTGTCCTGTTTCATTTTTATGCACTTTATTGTTATAACTAGTTATTTATTTGGTGTTAGTTAGGCTGATTTTGCAAATTCTGAGAAATAAGTTTTCTTATGATTCATGATAGTACTTTTAGACTGACTGAAAGAGAGTAGTTCTGGAAACCCATTATGCTAAAATCAACTTGAAAATGGCATGAAAGTTTTTGTCTCTCAAAACTTGCATGGTATCTGTGTACTCCAACAATAAATATCTATGAATTGCATACTCAAAGAAGGCATTAACTTGCTGGGCAATGAGCGCCTGTAATAAGCAGTGCCATTATCATATACTTGATATCCTTGTCCTTTTGACACTAACATTTTTCCCTTGACTATTTATTCGAGGAAACCATTTCTTTGTGGTTTGACTATCTCCTAAAAATCTAATGGACATGATAATGGCAACGTTATTGTTCCCTTTCTGTTCTGTGTACTTTAGATTGCCGTGAATGGAACCAAGTTTTTGCGAATCCCAAAGCCCAACATGCACAAGGTTGTTCTTTTTGGTCTAGATATGAGCGAACCACTTCAACTGACGCTCAAATGTAATGGGGACATTTCTTCTGAAGAATCCACCATCACCTACATTGCATGATACAGATCCTTTGTGTGCCTTAAATTTAAATAGCGTCTGTTATTCTACTTAAGCTGTATGTAGTAGATACCAATAATAATCGTACGATCATTTAGATTTTTTGTAGTAGATGTATTATTTTTAGAATCATTATATAGGTCTTGTTGTGAGAATAATTCCCTTCCTCCTTTGAATACCAAATTTATTGCTTGTCATTATTATTATTATTAGTGTAGAATAGTGCTATCAATTGTATCTTCGTGTGAATGAAACATGTACTGCTATATAAAATGAGTGTGATAAATAAAGTGCCACTGATTAAAATGGAAATTAAATGTGAGAAATTAAAGATGGTAAAACAAAATGTTAACTGATTCATCATGGCAGTGTCTCTACTATTCATTACTACTCATCTGGTAACCTTCAGTTTACACTGTTTTCGTTAGTTAGTTTTCAATGCACTACCCATAATTTTCTCAACCTGGAGCATTATATACTCAAACAATCTACAAACTAAATAGCCGGGCCCACTGGCCTTTAGCCAGACTCACTCTTACGAGCAAAGTCAAAGTTCTACAATTGGACACATGGCAAAAGCTATCATATCATCGTTTGCACAGTAACCAGCAAAAAGTAGCAATTGCCAAATAACAATGGATTCAAATAGCTCTATTTTAATTCTGAAATTCCGTACACACAGACAAAAGTAGGCGAATAATGATATGATGATAGCTTTTGCCATGTGTCCAAATGTAGAACTTCGACATCCAACCAAAATCCACTTGCTTCACATCTTGGGCTTCCAAATACCGCATGGTTATAGTTCCTATACCAATGTAGGTTTAGGTTGTAAGAAAAGGAATTCAATTTTGGCCTGCATGTAGACACAAATGGTAATTTCGATATCGACGTTAAACGTTGACAAACATAACAAGTGCAATATGTTCATGAGATGGTGTGTACGTGCAGTGCACTCTGGCTGCACTGCATGAAAACGGAATTTGGACGACCTTGTACAAATAACAAACTATATATATACGTACTTAACGAAAACCTACTATGCACACTGCATTAAGACAACGAGCGAGTTTAAAGAACCTGTTTTAGTGACATTTGACCTTCTGACGTCACAACTAATGAAAATGTTTTACGAACCCCGCTGAAAATATAAACTCACGTTTCTGTCAAAATATAAAAGGAAGTACACGGGCAAACTGATTGGTGACAAAAAGGGGATAAAAAAGTTACGAGTTTCAACTAAACTAGTTAGTTAGTATACTTTTATGGACGCTTTCATCAACCTACAGACAAAAGTCTGCATTAGCCAAATTTTGTCAATGTTTCAGTCCAAGTTTAGTAACTAACTCAGCAAAAGACTACTTACCATCTCCCTTGTTCATTATCATCCCAGTGTCTCCAAATTAACTGCTGTGCCTACGTTTTGCATGGGTAAGACTGACAATGTGGCGTTTATATAGGTTCACTGCATATAAATCATGATTATTCTGAAAAAACAGCGAAAAATGTATATTTTGAATCCGAAATGTTCGCTCCCCATATTCATTACTACTGCCGCCGTATTCAAAAGAATTTTAAAAATTGAACATAAGCAGGTGGGCTGAAAAACTGGATAGGGGTGTTAATTTGGAGATTTTTTCCATTTTTCCATACGGAATTTTCAAAACGAATTCTTGATTTGTGACCAAAAATAATTTTTCGGTAAAACACGTCAACGTGTATATTGAGAGCGAATATTTTGGATTCTTGATAAAGATTTTACCCTGATTTTTTAAAGCATGACCACAATCTGTAGAGCCGTGAACAGATATAAGCGGTACATCTACCATAGTTAGGTAGGTTCGGTTTTAGAACTTGGGACACCTGAAAAATTTCTGAGTTTTTTCAAACACTATGTTTAGTTTAGGTTAGGTTAGGTTGCAATGTCGGTCAACATGGTGTTTGAAAAAACTTAGAAATTTTTCAGGTGTCCCAAGTTCTAAAACCGGACCGTTAGGTACACTTGGACACTAAATAACTAACTAAGCCATCCAGAGTTAACAAATTATTTGCGTCGTCACAATGCTGTACTTCCATTAGTCCATAATGTTTTTTTTTCTCATTTTACACCCCGTGTTGAAAATGTAGGAATTACCTCTTAACTATTGAACTGATTTAAAGTTTGATATGAACGTAAAAAGCCTTTTGTTTTACAAAACTTAAGATTTTTGAAATCAGTTAGTTAACAAGAAATTAATTAACGTTCACAGTAGACTTTTTTCATTAGAAGAGCAAAGACCTCGAAATTGTCCGTTGCCTCATTATTATAAGCCCTTGTTAAGTAAAAGGGTAAATTTAAATTCATTGGCTTACTTTTCCCAGTACTCCCTCTGCCTAGCGGCGATTACTGTTTCACGGTACTAGACAAGTCTGATAGTCAGACAGACGAACTGTCTCAAACTTTTTACAAACTCTTATTGCCACCTAAACTATCTAACAAACTAATAATATTAAATTGTGACTGACTTACTTTTTATCAATCCCAGTCCAACTGACGATTACACTCCAGCTAGTTAGTAAGTTATATTACCTTATAAGTTTTTTGTCCTTGTAATCAATTCCCTATTGCGATCGCCCCATTCCCATTTCCAATCTAAGAATATTTTATGTTTACTTGTTGAACAAAAACAAGCTAGAAAACCGATTGTGAGTCCATCCAATTTCGTAATTGCATTTCAGCTTCTCCTAAGCTCTGGGTTAGGATCATTGTCTGAGTATCCACGGTAAACAAACAAGTTTCGTAGCAGTCTTTCTCTTCGTCATCATGCTGCGCACTCCTGGAGGGACCAAATGTGTATTCACTTATCATCATTGTGAACGCTATGCGTCAAGACATTTACGTTCTGCCCGCATTTTGTTTTCCACAACACCTGGGCTTAATGATGATAAAAGTAATTATAGGGATGAGAACAAGACTCGGTTGTCACTGGCTGGAATCTTCCCACCGATCACAACTCCATTTCATTCCAATGGCTCGGTCGCTTGGGAACACATGGAAATGAATGTACAAAAATGGAATCAAGTTCCCTTTGCTGGTATGAATGAGCTAATTGATGAGTTAGTTTGTAGGATGCTCCACTCATTTATTTCTCTTGTGGGTACGATCTTGACTGAATCTGACAAGCTCATCAATCTGGTGGTATGCTGTTTTTGTTTCCCTGTACATTATTTATGTAACATACTTACATTATATCGCAATGTATTAGTTGCCAGTAATGTACTCACGTGGGCGAGCTTTCTCTAACTTGAAATGGATGATTGTGGGAGTCTTATATAAACTGTCGAGAATGATGTTGTTTATCGAAAATCAGAAATTTTGTCCATGGACAGTAAACGTTGGTATGTATGATATGGATGGAGTTGTGGAAATATTTAGACACAGCAGGGAAGTTATTTAAATTCAGCCCAAAAGTATTAAAAGTAGGCTAATGAGTAGAGCCAATGACATGTTCAATAATACATGGAAAATATATACATGTAAGTTCATTAATCATGGGATAGTTTTTTCTATGGTCTCTAAGCAATATGTTTGGAGCTTGTGTATATTTGTCGATTGTCAGCATTGACGAGAGTTCATACAAGACCTCAGCTGGTTTTGGAGTTCCCAGTAGTGCTTTATTTATGCAACTGTCTTCACAATATGTAAGAGATTGATGATGTCTGAGATTTCAAATTCACACACTATACTGTAGGAATCAGTTATTTGATGGCTGATACCAAAGCATTATTTCATCATCATTGCTCCATACGTATGTCACTAGTTCACCTAGTCATTGTCATATTGCGTCATTCTAGTAATGTAATAATTTTTTTATCGCCCGGGTTTCAAAAGGTTGACCTGAACCAGAGTCACCAAGAATGTTTAAAAAAAATCCGATTATATCATAAAAATAATGGTGACAAAAGAAAGTGGCCAAATAATGGGGAAAGAAAAGCTCCCGTTCCTAATCCCACAGTCACTTGACTACTTAAGCTAGAGCTACAGTTACTTTCTTAATACACTAATGCTTCTGGCTCACAACCATCACATGCATGCTACAAGAAAGGAGAAACGATGATATGGGTGTAAAAGTTTTTTTCCCCTTCAGAGCTCTCACACTAAAAGTAGATTTAAGATAACGATACGACATGGTTATTAGGTTACGTCGTCATGGGCTCCAATGGGGAAGCTATTACATTAGAACGAGGAGAGAAACTGACGCTGGTTCGAAAAGTCCGACAGTTTGCTACAACAATATCTCCAGGGAGTGAAAAGATGAAGAAAAAAATTATTGCTGGACTTGGCATGCAATGTACGTAAGAAACCATTAACTTGCTACTGAATGTGAGTATATCGACACTTATAATGAGATTTGAATACATAGTGTACAAGTCTTTTGTCTGTTAGTTAGTTAGTTAGGATATTGGATTACCGATGTTTTTTATCTGGTCACGTCTAATATATTTAGCATCAGGGGATTCTTAAGTTGATGAAATTAGGTGAATAAAATCTTTTTTCAACTTTTTGCAGCATTGGCAAGCACGCTGGATTTATGTGAAAGAGTTGCAGAAGATGGTAGTGCTGATGCTGCCTTGATAATCACTCCTTCATTCTATAAAGGGCAAATGACGGTGAGTTTTGAAGATGTTCCCAACCATGATTTAGCGTAAAATCCAATAGAATGGACTATTGAATTGTTAAACTATTGTTAAATAATGTCGGTTTTGCTCTAGGCAAAAAACTAGAAATTTTTTGCATGAAACAGTCCAAGACCAGAGCTTATTTTTTCCAATTAAATTTTCCATTGCGTGTTAAGCATACCTGGTTACCCAACTTTAAAAAACAAACTATTAGGACTGTTTCCTACAGCTTGTTTGTAGCAATAGTTTTCTATGAAAGAAAAGTTGAGTCTGAGGGTGTGTAATGGTATATTCTCTATGTCATTTTCGTTAATCATGACTATATTTCCAAGATGCAGGATTAACAGGTGAAATAAAACGCAAATGCTTTGTTTTGCATGATGGAAATTCCAGTCGCATTGTTGAAAATTTCAGGACAATGCTTGATATATTTAGCTGTCACGATAAATTAAGGTGAGTATTTGAATGTGTCTTTTATCAACTGGATTGAAATCTTTGTCACTGCCACAGGACAATGCTTTGCAAAAGTACTTTGAGAGTTTGGCGGATAAGAGCCCATTGCCCATCATCCTGTACAATGTGCCTCCAAATACGAGCATAGACATGAGCGCCAATCTTGTAGCCAAGATGGCTAAGCATCCCAATATCATCGGACTAAAAGACAGTGGAGGAGATGTAAGTTTTGTTCATTTTGGTGGCTTTTAGAAAAAAGGTGAAAGCATAAAAGTTTTTTCCTAAGGATGATACTAACTAATAATATTGCTTAATTAGTATAGTTAGTTAGTAAATTGAAAAATTTTTTTTATCATCGTCCGTATACAGATCGGACAGGCGGAACTGTAATATACTACCAGGTTATGATGCAATACCAGAAGTAAAAAAAGTTAACTTTTATCTTGGTTATTACGAGGAGATGAAATCGATTAAAGATTTTAGGCTTTGTAGGACGAAACTCCTGGATGAAAATTAATTGATGTACAGTCGAGTAGAACGACAGTAGTTCATGAGAGGGAATTAAAAGTATTCAATTATCATGAAAGTTGAATGAGTTCAATTATATAGACTAAAGAATATTGACTGTTTATGAGAACTTAATATCTAAACTTATGGATGATAACAAAGAAGTAATTTAAAGAAGCTAATGGACTAGATCTGAAGCATTGTAAAAGACTGGGAAAGTTATCTCATCCCATGCGGATAGATGAGACAGTTCAATTTGTTCGGGAACCGTACAAGTTTATTACCAAATGGGGAACATACAATGGAATGAACCTACAAATATTAACCTTAACTCATTTCTTTTGAAAGCAGTAAACAAATACGCTAAGAGCAGAAATCTTCTACCTGATTATTAGAGGTAATTTTTGGAGGAACTCTTTGAGCAATGTACTAAGAGGAGTGAGATGGATCAAATATCAAATAGTAATCTTCCAGTGCCCATAGCCGATGCTGTGAGCCAAAATGCACATCATTCAATAAGACTGAAACTTGCATTGTTAGTACACACAATCTGAATGAATACGTTCGTTGAGTACCGAATAAAGTTTGGTGTAAATTAGTCCAGTAGATTTTGACTAGTTAGCAAACTAGTGCAGTAATTAATATAATCCACTCGTACTTTCACAGGTGTTGCAGCAAAAGGATAACTTATTTTAGATATTATTGCACTAGGATAAAATACTATTGAACTGTAATACCATTCATAACATTGTTTCACAACGATGTACCAAATGTAAAACAATTCAGTATACATTATGTAAATTACCACATACATATATATTGCATTTTGCATTATGAAGCAATAGAAAATTTGAATCATTGTGTTAGAAAATTAAATTAAAACAGCTTGGTTTTTCAGATTTCCAAACTGGCCCAGATAGTACATGATTCCAAAGAAGATGATTTTCAAGTCTTGGCAGGCTCTGCAGGATTTTTGCTATCCTCTTTATTAATCGGTATTTAAAAAAAATTCCTATTTATTTACATTTGCACTGTAACGCCGTCTCCGAGTCATCTTAAAACGATGCAGCCGTTTCCTTATTAGCTTATGTATCATTTTATTTAGCCATCTTGTTAAATGAATAAGTCAGTTTATTTTATTCAATAATTCTTTGCAACTTAGTAAATCAACTCACATCAACTACTCAAGCCTTAAACACGCACTAAAGTGTAATAACCTTGTAAGAGGATTATTTTGAATTAAGAAACAAATAAATAAATAAGACACTACTAGCCGGGCCCACTGGCCTTTAGCCAGACTCACTCTTACAAGCAAAATTTAAAACCTGTAAAATGTTCAATAATTCACAAATTCTCTGACGAACGGCAAGTTTCTAGAATGTGATAAACGACTCTGTATCGAGTTTGTTGCACTATTACACAATTTTGTTTATCACATTCTAGAAACTTGCCGTTCGTCAGAGAATTTGTGAATTATTGAAAATTTTACAGGTTTTAAATTTTGCTTGTAAGAGTGAGTCTGGCTAAAGGCCAGTGGGCCCGGCTAGTCAAGATAATCTTTTAAACAGACTTATTGTATACAATGAGCTATCGACTTTAAAAAGCCCCTGCAATAATACTGCTCCCATTTTGCATATTCAGGTATACATGCTGCCAAAGTTGACTAAAAAAATACTGAATTGAAGAATTTTTGTGTTTGAATTTATTTTCACAAACCTTAACTTGAAAAAAAGATAATTCTAAGGCCCAAAAAAATGTTTATGCAGTATTGCCCGTTAGTTACTGTACAAATGAAAACTCTCTACAGAAAAAAATACCTTAATGATCGATCAAAACCTGACTATGAAATCTGAAATCTATGGAGAATTATTCCATTAACAATATTTCCAGCCCTAGAATAATAAACTGTTGTATTGACACAGACGGACATTAGGAACAACGTCGGCCAACAACAATCACTTGTAAATCATACAACCTGTGTACTTTAACTATTAACATTACTCAAATTAACTCTACTGTCCATTTCAGAATTAATGGCAGTTGCCCTGTGTTATTTGGCGACCCAGGTTAAATGGCCAAATACTCAAAATCGAACCGTAAATTCCAAAAATGCTATGCCAACTAAATTTATATTTTATAC
>Ga0210040_10008169_pt1 | contig 12477 bp, 9 predicted proteins | sample CryGeyCG12114_NA_FD_185462 | JGI IMG/M metagenome (GOLD analysis project Ga0210040, IMG submission 185462) | Groundwater microbial communities from aquifer - Crystal Geyser CG19_WC_8/21/14_NA (SPAdes) (version 2) | ecosystem: Environmental > Aquatic > Deep subsurface > Groundwater | place: USA... | reverse complement strand
TTAGTAAACCGCTATCGGCCATTAGCCTACGGTTTAGATACCCCCGCCGATCAGCGCCGGAGTAAAAATGCCCGGAATGCTTTTTTTGCCGGCCACGTGGCGGCTACCGGTACGGCTACTTTCTTTTTAGCTAAAGTATTTAACGATTTTAACCCCGATTCGCCCGCCAAACCTTTAGTGTGGGGCACGGCGGCAGCCGTACCAGCCTTAGTAGGCTATTTACGTATACGAGCAGGCAAACACTTTTTAAGTGATGTAATAACGGGCTATGCTGTTGGTACCACCGTAGGGATTTTGGTACCGCACCTGCATAAAAAAACCAACCTTTCCGGTATTTCCGTTACTCCAACCTATAACCGCATCGAAGGCAGAGGTGTGGCCCTTGCTTATACCTTTTAGTTATTACTCATAAAAATATCAAAACAAAGCCCCGTAAATATTCTTATATCTTTACGGGGCTTTGTTTTTGATAAAGTTAATCAACTAGTAATCGTTGTTTGATTTTAATAAAAGCTAAAGAGAACCGATAATTTGTGTTTTATAGTGTAGCTAAAAAGGTGATAGCAAATCGTAATTTCCGTATTATTGCTTCTTTAGATTATTCTCGAACAGTTTAAAAATCCGTTTGTATTCATCGGACCAACTGCTCGACTCCTCAAAACCATGATTTTCTACCGGATAAACGGCTAGTTCCCAGTTTTCTTTTTTTAGTTCGATTAACCGCTGCGTGAGCCGCACAATATCCTGAAAATGCACGTTGGTATCTACCATGCCGTGGCACATGAGTAATGCCCCTTTTAAACCTTCGGCAAAATAAATGGGAGAGCTCCGGACGTAGGCTAAACTATCGGTAAAAGGCTCGTTCAGGATATTGGCGGTATACCCGTGATTGTAATGCGCCCAATCGGTAACGGAGCGCAAAGCGCCACCGGCGGCAAATACATCGGGTTGGGTAAACATAGCCATCAGGGTAATAAAGCCGCCGTACGAGCCGCCGTAAATCCCAATGCGCTTTGGATCGATGTTATATTTATCTACCAGCAATTTGGCCCCGTCTACGTGGTCGCTTAAATCTTTGCCGCCCATGTGCCGATAAATACCGGTGCGCACCTCCCGGCCATAACCAGCACTACCCCGGTAGTCAATATCTAACACAGTATAGCCATTATCCACCAGAAAATTATGAAACATATATTCCCGGAAATATTGGCTCCACCATTTATGCGCATTCTGTAAATAACCGGCGCCATGCACAAAAATTACGGCCGGTCCCGGAGCTAGGGTCGCAGTCGGGCGGTAAAGTCGGGCATAAACAACAGTACCATCGGTGGCTTTAAACGAAATAACTTCCGGTTCACGCCATTTATACTGCTGAAATTCTTTGGTTAAAGATTGAGTAATCTGTTTGGGTCTTCCGCCTTTCTGGTTCGGCATCAGGTACAATTCCCAAGGTTTATTTGTAGTAGAATACCGGATGGCCAGACTTTTCTCATCGTGCGAAAGCGTCACTTCGTGGTTGCCGGTGCCGGACGTTAGTTGTACCAGATCGCCGCCCAGCAGCGGCATGCGGTAAAACTGCACATCGCCCGGATGTGTTTTATTTGCGTTGAAGTACCAATATTTTTTATCACGGGAAAGTTGGAGGTTAGATATTTCGAAATTACCGCTGGTTAACGCTTTTTTGGTGCCACTGCTTACCTCTACCGTGTACAGATGCGAGTAACCACTTTCTTCCGACTGAAAATAAATGTGCTCGTTATCCGGTAACCAACCAACATCATTGGCGCCAAAACCAATACCGGGCCCGCCAATCCAAGCTTCATCGTGTTGCCGGTATACTGGTTTTAAGCTACGATCACTAGGATTAAAAGCTATAATCCACCGGTCTTTATTGTCCTGCGCCCGCAGCACCACAATGGCATTTTTACCATTATCCGACCAAACCGGACCAAAAACCACTACCGGGCGCTGGTTTCCGGCTTTTAATTTCCCCGCTTGCTTGGCATTATTTCCTTGCGGGAAAGCCGGTACTTCTTCTATTCCCAGCACAGTTTTAAAAGAAACCAAGTGCGTAGTATCGTGCTGCCGATCGTAAACCCCTAACTCGTAAGCAGCCAAGGGCGCTCCTACTTTGGTCCGGGCCAGAATATCTTCGGTAAAGCCTGAACTAGTGACAAAATTAGGCACCAACGTAGTTTTTGCATTAGCGGCCGGCGTAGTTAACCGGTACGTAATATATTTCTCGTCGGGGCTTAAGATTAAGTTATCGACGTTTTTATCACCAATATAAATTTCTTTGGGGCGCAACCGGCTTTGCTTCTGAACCAAATTTTTGGCATTAGCTTTGGCTTCTTCGCGTTGCTTTACAATAGTCAGTAATTCGGTTTGTTGTTCCCGGAGCCATTTTTCCTGCGCATTTTTAGGCACCTCCGGATCAATTCTTTTCTGGCCTTTACGGAAATCGGTGAGTTGATTAAGCTGACCATTACTTAGCCCCCAGCTATATAAATTGCTATTCAACAAAAAAATAATTTTTTGCTCACTAAAAGAAAATGCTGGGGCTGATTCGCGATCCACGGTATTGGTAAGCTGCTGCTCTTTCCCCGATTTTAAGTCGAACAAAAATAAATCACCGTTTCTCTCATATACTTTTTTAGTTCGGTTCCAGTTATAATTTCCGTTGCGCGCGGGTAACCGCAGACCTTCGGAGTGACTTACCTTCCGGATATTTTTTCCGGAGGCATCTGCTACGTACAGCGAGTCGCTCTTAGCTTTTTCCGGGTTCCAATAAAAGTAAAGCTGCTTCCCGTTTTCCGACCAGGAAATATCGTGGGGCGAAGTACCAATAAAAGTATTTCCCTGCATTATTTGGTCGATGGTTAAAGAGGAAGAAGTAGCCGGGCTTTGTTGTACTTGGCCGTAACTGCTCGTGGAAAAGAATAAAACTAAAAGAGAAAATACTTTAGTTGATTTAAATAATCGAAATGGCATAAGAAGCATTAATAATCTGGCACAAGATTTAACAAAAATCTGTAAAAACACAGCTTTTTCTTTTAAGCCAGAACATCCTGCAAAATATCTTCGGCCTCTTCTTTGTTTTGCAACAGGAAGTGCGCCAGCTGATACAGCTTGTTTCTTGCCGGAAGAACCTTGGTTTTAAACCCTTGGATGTCCATTCAATAACAAAGACGACGTGGCCGTAAAAACATTACAGCGATTTTGAAAGTATTTTAGTTTATCAGAAAAAGAAGCGTTAAAGTTGATACATTAGGTGAGTAAACTTATTCCTCTTTAGATTACCACGTCCGTTTAGGCTCCTTAAAGTTTTTACTGGCATCGTCTAATATTAATACCCAATCACGCCCTAAACCTTGGGTTGGTGGCGTAAATTCATGGGTTTGGGTATTCGGCAGGGTGCCCATTGATTTAGTAGTGCCATCGTGGGGATCGTACCAGTAACCTTTTACCTGGTCTCCGGAAATCTTCCCCATATGTAAGATAAAGGGCCGGCCCGAAGTAGTATAAACAAACAAATAATCTTTGCCGCGCGTGGCCTGAATGCGATCTCCTTCCGAGTACGTTTCGCTTTTTAGTAAAGACTGGTCGGGAATGCGATTGAGGAAAGGACGCGATTCCATTAATGTTCGCACATGCGCCATATCGGAAGCACCCGGCAAATTTAACGATTCGCGCCACGATTTTAGCGGACCATTTACAGCCTTGCGGTTAGGGGCGTACATTTGCCAAACCGCGTGACAGCCGTAGGTATGGCCTTGGGCACCGGCAAATAAATTTAAATAAGCCGCTCTTCGCACATCGTAGGCGGCCGAATAGCCCAAATCATCGGCCCGGAAACAAACCGGATGGTCTTCGTAGATGGGTTCGCCATCCATAGTGGGCTTCACCAGCAGTAATTGATAATCATGGGTAATTTTATCGTAAACGTCACTGCTCCGGCAGTGCCCGGTCTGAAACATATTAAAATCGAGCCACTTATCGCTATGAAACCAAGTAGAAGATCCTCCGCCTTTTCCGGTCGGTTGCGGATGATAGGTCATTAACACGTTATCCGGTTTTCCGTTGCCGGCCCCAGCCACTATACCAGCGGCCATAGCCCGCCAGATAGCTACCTCCTGCTCATTTCTCGGATTTCGATCGCCGCCCAACACCCAGATTATGGGTTTATTTTTATAACGCCGCCCCACGTATTCGCCAAATATCCGGGCATTTTTAGGGTTGAATATTTCGGGTCCGATTCCCCAGGTATTTTTAAAAATTTTATCGCCCCAGGTGGGCAGCATCCCAATATACAAACCTAATTGCTCCGCTTTGTTTACGATGTAATCGACGTGTTTAAAATATTCTTCGTTGGGTTTAGTAGGATCTTCGTTTATAAGCGGCACCTGGCCGTACTGATTCGGATCGCGTAAACCATCCAGTTGGCCAATACTACCGCCTGAATAACCGTAAAACCTTTTTCTACGCGGTCTTTTAAATAAAAGTCGGCCTCTTCCCGGTTGAGGCGATGAAATAACTCCCAAGCCGTATCACCCAGGTAAAAAAAAAAAGCGTACCGTCTGCTTTCACCAAATACCGTTTATTGTCGCTGACGCGTAGTTTTTGAGCCATGGCAGGATTTGTCAGCAGAAGAAAACCAATTAGCAGCAGAAAGATAGATTGTGAGCTAATCGCTATAATTTTCATGAGAATATATTTTGAGTTGGTGGAGAAGGTAAATCCGGTTAGGGTTTATTTGCTTCAATTACAATAACCAGCATAGCACCTTTTTTGGTTGGCTTTAGCTTTATTAAATTTCAGATTAATTAAAGGAATAGTTGGGAGAAACCAAAGCAACAGGGCATGAAAAGGAAGCTCCCGTTAAAAATAGATACATTAAAGAAGCTGCCGTTAGTGTTTGTTCCCTCCTCTTCTATCAGGAGTTATTCTGTAACAAAAAACTACCGCTCCACCATTCCGTAAAAGTTTAGGGCGCCGTCAGCCAAGCAAGCAAAAACCACTTTAACTATCTCTCTGATCAGGTAGTATATCCTTTCATAACTTCGAAACGATTAGCTACTATTTTATTTATGATAGAAAAGCAAACACTCATTTCTTAGCCCTATATTTTTAATGGCCTAAATACAAAAATGGTCTGTTACTTTTGAATAATTTAATAGCAAGCTAACGTAAAACAGCCCTTATGGAAATTGGCATCACCACCTTTGTTGAAAATACGCCCGATCCGGTTACCGGCAAATTGTTGCCGCCGCACGAACGTCTGCAAAATCTGATGGAAGAAATAGAACTAGCCGATCAGTTGGGTTTAGATGTTTTTTCGATTGGAGAGCACCACCGGCCCGATTTTGTGGTATCGGCTCCAGCCATAATATTAGCCGCCGCCGCCGTTAAAACCAAAACTATAAAGCTTTCGAGCGCGGTTACGGTGTTGAGTTCTGATGATCCGGTGCGGGTATTCCAGGATTTTGCGCATGTAGATTTACTTTCACAAGGCCGGGCCGAGATTATGGCGGGACGCGGGTCTTTTATCGAATCGTTCCCCTTATTTGGCAACGACTTGCAGGATTATCATACCTTATTTGCCGAAAAATTGGAATTATTAATCAAACTAAACAAAAGTGAAAAAATAACCTGGCAAGGGCATCACCGGCCTTCCATTGATAACCGGGGCGTTTATCCTCGACCATACCAACCCGAATTACCGATTTGGGTAGCGGTGGGCGGCACGCCAGAATCGGTAGTCCGGGCGGCCAATTATGGATTACCCATGGCGCTCGCTATTATTGGCGGCCAGCCGGAACGGTTTGTGCCGTTTACAGATTTATATAAGAAAACTTATCAGCAAGCCGGACACGATCCGACCAAAATGCAACTAGCTATTAATTCGCACGGCTATATTGCCGATGATTCGCAAAAAGCAGCCGATGAATTTTACGGACCGTATGCTTACGTGATGAGCCAGATTGGGCGGGAACGAGGCTGGTCGCCTATGACCCGGGGCCAATACGAAATGATGCGCGCGCCGGAGGGTTCTTTGCTGGTGGGCAGCCCGCAACAGGTAATCGATAAAATATTATGGGAGTACGAGTTGTTCCGTAATACCCGTTTTCTGTTCCATATTAGTGTAGGCACCTTGCCCCACGCCAAAGTAATGCGGGCCATTGAGTTGCTGGGTACCGTGGTAGCGCCAGCCGTTAAGCAGGCAGTAGGAGAAGCGGCAAGCCAATAAAGTAAGAAATTAATTTCTTGCTACGCTGCCTGTTCTGTATTCTTGGTTTTTCCGGCGATTATAAATAGCTATATAGGTTCTTCTTTGGGTACAACACCCTGGAGACGCCCTGAATAGTTATGATTCTAATTGGATTTGGTGGAATAATGATAATTCATTAAGAAGCTAAGTCATTTATTTCTTACTTCGTAGCAGCTACTGCATGTAATTATATAACCTTAATTATGAAAAAGATTTACCAATATTTTCTGCTTACTTTTTTTATGCTGAGCTTGGCTTCTTGTGAAAAAGACGATGAGGATATGCCGGGGCAGCTATCGGCCAAAGTAGATAATGTAGCGTGGCAAGCCGACGGGTCTATATTGGCAGTAATCGATAATCGAAATGGTGATAATCTTTTAATAATTTTCGCCAAGGATAATAAAAATGAAGAAATCATTATTACTGCAAAAGATGTAACCGGAACTGGTACTTATACCGACGCTACCGATCCGAGCAGGAACCATGGCCAGTATACTATCAATCCGAATAAATACTGGTATTCGTTATTCTTAAACAGTTTCTCCGTAACAATCACAAAATTTGACCAGACAGCAAAAAAGATATCCGGAACTTTTCGCTTCCAGGCGGAGGCTGCTCACGACAATTCTATAAAAAGCATTACCGATGGTGTATTTACAAACGTTTCATTTGACACATATTAACAAATGTCAATTTAGGTCAAATTTGCTTTTACAATACTATACTATTCTACTTGGTTAATACATTTATTAGGCCCATAACAAGTAAATGAAGGTATGTTTTATCCTATCTATCCGGCCGGATTAGGATCTTTTAAAACCAGGTAGCGAATCCATAAGAAATTATCGTATATCCGCTCCACCGTATTAATTTTGAAGTGCGTGGCTTTCCGGTCGCCATAACCTTCTTCGGCTTCAAAAACGGTGGGCGAACCAATGGTACCATCCGCCACGGGCGCCAGCACCAAACTAAATTCATCAATCAAGCCCGCTTTCAGGAAAGAGCCGTTTACGTGGCCGCCGCCATCAATGCGCACGGTGCGGATACCGAAAAGCTTGTATAATTTCTGCAGCACCAGATCTAAATTTAATTCTTCTTGGCCGCCGAATATATACGACACGTTTTTGCTGCGCAGGTGTTCCAGGTAGCCATCGGGTATCTTTTCGGTTAATACTTCAATCACGTGTTCGGTAGATACCATGTTGGTGTCCCAGAAACATTTACCCGAAGGATCGATTACCACCGCAAAAGTTTTTGCCGGCTGGTCGGCCACAAAATCGGTTTTCGGAATAGCCTCTTTTCCGGGGGTAAGCGTATAATTTTCTTTGCTCGAAAACTCCTGCATCGTTACCCGGCCTACCAGCCATGCATCCGCGGCTATTTTTTCGGCGGTTTCCTCAAAATACTTGTGCTGGTCTTTTAATCCCCAGATATTTTGTTTAATCCGGCCATCCACCGATCCCAGCATGTGGCAAATTACATAAGGCTTCATGGTGTTTAATATCAGGTTGTTCTAAAATTTATAACGGTTTTAAAAGGAATACTTGTGAAGGAATAACGCAATAAAGAATCTTTTGTGCGAAAAAAGATTTGATTTTGAAGTATGAGGCAATTAGTACCGCAGCAGAAAGGCCAGGCGAACTATAGGAAAGAGTAGTAAATGGACTTTAATCAGTATTCCTATATTGCTTTCGTTGTGCGAATAATTGGTGCGGCAGGAAAGGCACGGAAGTAACTTCCGCGCCATAGGAGGTTGGGCGTTCGTTTTTTGTTAGGGTGAATGTACTTACTTGTTTTTTACAAGCCAATACCAATGTGAGGCAACAATTCTTCGTCTGCTAAACCTTGATTTTGATAATTGGAATTTACTTTCAAATATTTTCTGAATAAAAGTTGCGTTTATAGTTTTGTCGCTTGGCGAATTGTCAAGTACCCAAATCAAAAGCATTGATTGAGGTTTTAAAACCCGGTACATTTCGGAAGTGTATTTTCGTTGCTGTTCCTCATCCAAACAATGAAAACATCCTACATCAAAGGCAAGGTCAAACTGCCCGCAGGGTATGTCCAAATTGGTTACATCGCCAACAAGCAAGGTAGGCTTTTGCTTTTTAGTTGAATTGGTTTTCTCTGCTTTTTCAATAGCTATTGGCGAAAAATCAACACCTGTTGCTTTTATGCCTTGTTCTGCTACAAACGTTGAAAATCGGGCAAGTCCACAACCCAATTCCAAAGTAGTTTGAGGTTTGTTGCTTGCAATAAGCTCTTTCAATTCTTTTGGTATCCGTACATCACTCCACATCCAATGGGCAAATGATGATTTATATACCTGGTCGAAATCTGCACTTGTTGAAGGTGCGTCTGTTTTTGTGTCCATTTTCTTTTGATTTTAGAACACAAAATTAGTTTTAGCCTAATGTCGAAAATTGTACAAATCGGTCGTTCTGGTTTTTAAATAATTCTTTTGGTGTAAACCCCGTGAATTTTTTTACTTCTTTAATAAAATGGGCTTGGTCTGCAAAACTCTGTTCAGGAAAAAGTCTACCTTCTTTTATGTGTTGAAATGAAGCCTTGAATCGCAAAATAGTACAGAACTTTTTTAGTGATATGCCAAATTTATTGTTGAAATAACGGTTAATTTGACGTGTACTCCAATAAACGTTTTTGGATAATTCTGTTACGGTCATTGAGCCGTTTGAAGAATAAATGAGGTCGAAAAGTTTTGTTTTTCTATTGTCGACGCTTGGATTTAAAAGGCTATAAATTTTGTCAGAGACTTTTTGGCAACATGCTTTAAAATTATCAAGGTCGGATTCAGTGATTTCCCAAAAACCATCAGGCAATAATTGTAAACCATTAACTAAGCTTGAAATGTTTGTGTCCATTAAATATTCAACAGCTAATAATTTGAGGCTTATACCAAACATTACCGTACCTGCGGAAAATATATGTTGCGATGGCTCTGTCTCAATACCAACGATTACTACACGAAAAGGCTCATTTAGCGAGGTTGTAAAAATTAAATCTATTCTGCCGTCTGGAATTACTATCAATTCCTGGTCGGCAGAAGAATTATTATGTAAAAACCAAAATCGTTCTACAAATTTTGAAAGCTTAATGTCGGGCTTAATAAGTTGATAGTTCATAGTCGCCGGTCAAATTTTGGTCTTTTGCGGTGTCTGCCTAAAATGACGCCCAACTCTTAAATATATGAAAGTTTTGTCGTACTATTTATATTATTCTATATTTTAATTGCTTACTATGGCGCGGAAGTTACTTCCGTGCCTTACCTTTAATTGTCTGGACTATTCCATAAAATTCACCTCCAGCAAACCTTTGCCACCAGCATAATCTATAGCACTGCTGTAAACATAATGTGCGGCCTCGCTTACCATTTCGGATTCTACCGGATTATTATGAATATAATCCAGACACCGCTGCTGTTTGTCATTGTCCGAAAGTTCTACCGGATGGTATTGGTTTTGCCAAAATTGGTATTTCTGATGTTTGTTGCTGATTTCCGCCGCCTTTTTAAATATTTCCAGCATCCAGGCTTTTCGGCTTTCCTGCTCGTTGGCGACAATCGCCCGAATTAAAGCGACTGAAGTATACTTTTTGAAATCGCGGATTATATCCTGCAATAGGTGCTGCCCCGTTGTTCCTAAAGCCAAATGCAAATGATTTGACATGATGCACCAGGCATATATTTCCAGGCCTTTTTCCTTCTGGCAAAACTGTAGGCTTTCCACTACTACATCTTTGTACTCGCCCCGGGTAAAAACATCAACCCAATGAATAACGGCAAACGTAATAAAGTAAATTCTCTCTTGGTCCCGGATTTTGTATTTCTCGCTCATAATCTGGTGAAAACTTAACTAATTAAGGTCTTAGTTCCTAGAGATAGGGAAGCGAGATAAAGGCAGGAAAGGCACGGAAGTAACTTCCGGGCCATAGGGGGAGTTAAACAAAACATGAGCTCAGCAAAACACGAATCCTACAAATACAGAAGATTTATAGACGAAAGGACTAAGAAATTCCTTTTTTAAAAAAAGAAACAATTAACCAAACACTTAATGAATAAAACAGTATTGTTAGAACTATAGTTCCGAAAAAGCTTATTTTCTCATTAATCATCCAGCCAAGTGACATACATAATTGCATTCCGCTCATATAAGTAACTAAAGCAAAAGCCATATAGAGAATAGGCTGGAATAAATTCGGATGTTGCAGTAAGGCCAGAGCGATAAACATTGCACTGCAACAATAAAGTAACATGCCTATAAGCCAATATTGCCACTGTTCTAAATTATATGAAAGTTCGGTCGTTGTTTGTTCAGTTAACTCGTTTAGTCCAACCACCCTGCATTCTATTCGAGGGGTTGCAAGCTGCCCTGTTGTAAATACCTGAATAACAAAGCGGTCACCCTTATTCAGTAGGAGTGGTTTAACAGAAACTAAGGAGTCCCTATAGTTTAACTTTATTGGTAGGGTTTTAGGCTTTGCATTGGAAAATGTTGCACTAATAACAGTAGAGCTGCCATCAAAAAAAAGCTGTAAATCACTTTCAAAATCGGCAGATTTTATAGGCTCATCACCTGTATTTACAAACTCAATGATAGTACTTTGTAGCCTGTCTATTGGAGTTGAATCAGCAAGTATTACTATCTTCTTATCAGGTAAATCGTTCTTATCGAAATTCGTGTAAGCTCCAATAATCCTAAAACTCAATTCCTTCTCCTCACGAAGGGATGGATAAAATAACGCCACGACAGCTAAGATTACACTTATTACTAGGCCAATTATCCATCGAAAATTTTCATTTAATTTCATTCTTTACTACTCTATATTCATTGTCTTCTGTTTAAACGGGCTCTTCCCTGATTTAGACAGGCTCATTCAACTGCGTACAACGAACAAGTATTGCCGATGGTGGGGGAATTGAAAAACCTCCGCCCAGCAACCGAAGTTCATTATTTGTTCAAAGATGAAAAATTTATTCTGATCTCCAAAAGAGTTCCTTTCAATCTATGGCGCGGAAGTTACTTCCGTGCCTTCCTTTTCAAACAAACCGCCATGCTGCATTAAATTGATCATCCCTGTATACCATGTTTTCAGATTTAGAAATCCGGAAAAATCTGGTATCTCCCATCTATAAGTAGGTGGACAAATTAATATATATATTCAAAAGTACCGAAAGTTTCCCCCCTGTTTTAGGAGGGGCAGGGGTGGTACATTTTATACCTTATTTTTAAATATTTATTTTTGTCGGGTTACTTAGTTTAATTAAACCTATTTTTAAATATACTCAAAGAAAGGCACGGAAGTAACTTCCGCGCCATAATGCACGAAAAGCTACTTTAACTACTTTCCAAAATCTTTTCGAAGCTTTAAAAACAATTTACCATTATTCAGGTTTCGTAAATGCTTCCATTAAGGGAATAACAGCTGTGCTTAAATCTAGCTCAAGTACAGTTTATAACAGAAAAATCTATGCTATTTGGCTATGCCTCCATTAATTTAACGCTTGCGGCCCAAAAAATTCAGGTAAACCGCTCCATGATGAAACGGACTTTCCTGGAGAAGGGAATTGCTTATGCCTCCACCCTAGCTTTAGCCAATTTCACGGACTTTGAAAAAGTACTGGACTGGAATATTCAAAATAACATCTTGTTTTTCCGGATGAGCTCCGATATGATGCCCTGGATGAGCCAGTTCCGGATTACGGATTTGCCGGATTACGAAGCCATTAAAAGCGTGCTGGCCCGGTGTGGCGAAAAGGCCGCCACCAGCGGGTTGCGCCTTACCTATCATCCGGGTCCGTTTAATGTATTGGCGGCACAAAAGGAAAACGTAATTACCAAAACCTTACACGAACTGGGCCAACACGCCGAACTCATGGATTTGCTGAATTTGCCGCGTACGCCTTACGCTAAAATCAATATTCACGTGGGCGGGGCCTTCGGCGATAAACCAGCGGCCTTAGCTCGCTTTGCCGAAAACTACCTGCGCTTGCCCGACAATATCCGGCAAAGGCTGACGGTAGAAAACGACGACAAAGCTAATATGTTCAGCGTGGCCGATTTAATGTGGCTGCACGAACAAACCAACATCCCGATTACCTTTGATTATTTTCATCACCAGTTCTGCACCGGCGGCTTAAGCGAAGAAGAAGCCCTACGGGCGGCGATAAGCACCTGGCCGGCCGGTATTAC
>Ga0210040_10008168_pt1 | contig 12477 bp, 7 predicted proteins | sample CryGeyCG12114_NA_FD_185462 | JGI IMG/M metagenome (GOLD analysis project Ga0210040, IMG submission 185462) | Groundwater microbial communities from aquifer - Crystal Geyser CG19_WC_8/21/14_NA (SPAdes) (version 2) | ecosystem: Environmental > Aquatic > Deep subsurface > Groundwater | place: USA... | reverse complement strand
TTGGTGACAACACTGTCCACAACTGCTGATGTCAAAATCATTTGCACCAGATGATGCTGAATGAACACCATGATCACTAAACCTGAAAAATTGCATTGTGTAGATGAGAGATCTCCCTCCTGGTAGGCTTCAAGGTGATGAAGAATGATTCAAACGCTCCAATTTGCCACTGCTGCTTCCAGTCTAGCCAATATATTAACACTTGCAACAATGCAAATTCCAACACGAATATTAGTATCACTTTCCGTTACTAGTAGATAAACTCTTTGAATTAAACTTTGATTCATATGCATGCAAGCATAGGTAATAGTTGAATCAGCTACATAATTTTAGCTCCACAGTTATTGCAAAAAAAGATGGCTGCAATCGAGACAGGGAAAAAGCGGATTTTTTTTGTCCAGATCCGTTCCTCAAACTTTAATAATAATAGCTCGTGTGGTCTGGTAAGTAAGTAGTAACTAGTAAGTAAGTAAGTGATCTCTCAACTTTTTTGTAACGTCCAATAACTAACTGGCATTTAAAACGGTGTGCCTGTCTCACGGACTGCGGTGGTTGGTTACTTACAATAAAAGTTGACTTGTTCTCCACTCTTTTCTCTCGGGTTAAGTATTACACTTTTAGACTGACTAGGAAAACTTAGAGTCGATGAAATAATGAGACGGAAGAACGAACCAAGCAATAGTAGAAGTAGTGGTGGTAGTTAGTTAGTTTTATAAGACGATGAGAATAAGAGCGAATATATAAAGCAGAGTCATAAGATGATGATAATAATAAAAGGTGTAGTTTGAAGTGTACTCACTGACTAGCACTACCGTACTATGGTATATATAGCCAGCTCGCAGTTAGTGTGTTTAGTAGTAGGAGTAAAAAATGTTCTCCATCCACTGCTATTATGCTATTAGAACTAGAGCTCTTCTGGGGCTGTTGAGGAACACACACCAAAGTCTCGATGCATAGGCCAGGCTCTCCTCTCACATAGATACATAATGCATGGGAGCTAAAAAGTAAGTCTACTATGATGCCATGTTACATAGGTACAGTCCGTACCGTGTGTCGTGTGTGCGTGCCGACCGAATGCGAATGCTTGCAAAGTACATGCGAATGTTTTTTAGCAAAATGTGCGCCTGCTTGCAATCCATACTAACTAACTAACTACTAACTGGGTAAACTCTGGGGCCTAGCTTTTTCTTACAACTATAGAGGATATGGTGGCATGACTATATCACTTACTTGGGATGTGATGTGAGTGAGTTAGATGGAGCACACACAGTTCTAGTATATAGGGATAGCTAAAGGACTCCTTTTTGGCCAACTTTTGTGCCTCTCTCTCCTTCCTTCCTCTTTTTCCCCAAAAAACTTCATCCAGCTCCAGCCCCATATCATCATCAATATCATCATTTGTATTTCTATCACTCCAGCAGCACCCACTGAGCGCTTTACATGCTTGCTGTATCCGCGTGAATCCTCTACGGAGTATGGCATCTATTGCTGGCTCATCATCTCAATATTATTCTATAAGGATTGCTTGTGGTGGAAAAAATTAGTCTTAAATGGTTAGGTGGCTTTAATATCGTGTGATGATATTGACTGCTGGAGTAAGATTCATTTGTCGGGACTTTTTCCTTACTTATTAAATATGCGACAATGAGCATACTACGTTTCGGAGCTTGCATGGAAGATATGGTTTATATGTAATGACGAGCCGACAACCGAAAATCAGTTGACTGAAAAGCATGGGAAAACTCAATCAGGAATAATAAATACGGCAGCGTGTGTTATTGTATTTAGCAATAGATTTCCAGTATTTCCAGACACATGCACATAACACATACTAGTTATTCGATACAACAATGCTATTATTTTATCAGATGTAGTTTAGTTCATCTCACGGCTGTCAATGTTCTCAATTTTGCTCATTATTGATCCAATTGCGAGCAATATCATTATCAATGGTAACAAACGGAATATTTTTTCCAGCTGCTATATACTACGTGTGCTATAATGAATTAAGGTTTATATGACCTATCTAATCTATCAGCACGTACACAGATGTAGATTAGAATTTGACGATTGCACACTACTGATCCTACCTTATTTCATGAGCCGTTGTGCTACGTTTATAATATTAGGCTTAAATAAATAGTTTTCAATGTTGCAATGTTCATGATATAGCATGTATATCATCAGCAAGTGTGTAAATTGTAAATTATTCTCTGTACAAAAAAACTGAACGAGAAAAAGATTTGTGCGAAACTATTGTAATAAAGCAGATGGGGTACCATGAGATTCTACTCCTGATTGAAAAGCCCTTCATGATTAAACGTCACAAAAGATATTCTCGTAAAGGCTGTTCCAAAGAATTGAAACTAGTTAATTATTTGTCAGCCATTTACAAATGATAAAATTTCATGTGTCACCTGAGAGGTGTGGATTTAAGTATTTTTAAAAGCCCAAGATTTTCACTGGACCTAGTATAGTTTATATTTTATCAGGATTTTAGGATCAATTTGATGACAGTATTTTAAATTCCTCCTGTGGTTAATATTTGCTAGACATTCAAAATCATTTATGAATGTTGACAAAAGATGGGTATTTACCTTTAGGCAGCAAGACGATCCATGCCTTCGACAACAGGACTACACATACACAAAAAATGTCGAATAGAATTTTAAGTAATAGAAACTTTCTACTTTCTATGAAGACTGTTGGTCGACTACTAATCCAATGAAACATGGGAAATGAAATGACATGACAATTTGGGGTTTCATTCATTTGATAGTAATTTTTGCATGACCTCGTGCTTTAATTCATTAAAGGGTACGGCGAATAAAGCACGATTGTCAATCCTTCAGAGATTGATAGGGTAATGCAGGCAATTTGACAGAAACCACGGTATCTTAGTCTGCTCAAAATCGGATTACCATTTGAAATCGCAAAGTTGTGCTCTTTAGAATAAAACACGAACAATTCATCAGCAATAGAACATACAATTCCCAGTATAGAAAATTTTATAATTTTAGTACTTACATAATGTCTATTTACATTGATGTTAAATTGCCATGTCTCATGTTCCGTTATTCAAGCGATTTTAGTAACTTACAATGTAGCATTTCTTACATTCAAAATGCAGACTGAGTTTAACACATTACAACTTTTAGTTAGACTGGCTGAAAAATAGCGATCTTGTGTAATAAATAGTTACACAGCAAAATTAAATAAGATTATTTATTTTGTATTTGAAATGCTCAAAATCTCCAATCGAATCAATAACTAACAGATTGCTTTTATTAATAAAGGACTAAATTAGCGTATTGTGTATGTTACCGTATAAAAATATCACATTATTTTAAACTATCTCACTTACTAAATGTTTTCTAGCTCCTTTAATAGAAATTAAAAAAATCCATTTTCAAACAACAAGTCACTTTTGATGTATCCTAAAATGCAACTTTACATCACCGTGTAAAGTGCGCACTACAGTTGTACTGAAAAAGTGACTCACTGAGTCCAAAGAAATGTGGACTCTATTTTTACTATTTTTTGTATGCATAAAATATTCGCAAATTCGCATATATGGTCACTTTTAGTATCCGTCATTAAAACTACTTCCACACGGTCCACCTTTCATTTCTGTGAGAACTGTGGTTAATTTATCAAGATCAGTTGGGGCATCGTCTTGCAAAACTTCTTGTAATGTCGTTTCCATTGCAGGACTTAAATATTCGGCACCCCCTACAAAACGCATAGGATTTGTTGTATTTATCATTGCCATATTATTTTGGATTTAAAATAACTTAAAAAATAAATACATACCTGCTTGGCTAGCCTGAGTGACAAGCATATCTTTCAGGTACTTCAATTCTTGGGTCAAGCTAGAAAATATTAAAACTATTAGATCAAATACTATTTTTAAAGAACTTTGTAACATATTATATCATTTCGAAAAATTGCATACCCATCAACGGTAGACTGCAAATGCTTGTTCTGGATTTCTAAAGTTTCTACTTTACTTTGTGCTTCTTGAGATTTTTTCTTTGACTTGTCCCGACTTCTTTTTACGGCTACATTATTTTTCATCCTTTTTTCCATATACTGAAGCGTGCCTTTTGGAGGCTGGTCACTTCCACTTCCACTGCTATCATTACCCGTGTCCGATTTTCGTTTGCTAGATCCCATTTTGTACCTCATATAACTGAAATTAATAATAATTTGAAAAATTTTAACATCTGTCTGACTGACAATGAACTGGTAATGTTCGTTTGAATCTGAGTTTGCGTTAAACGCTTCAACGTGAATATTGGGAGGTAATATTTTGGGTCCTCAATCGATATTTTAGGGGGAATTTTTTTAGCTATATTAGGCGCAAACAGTGTTCACCGGTCCATTGTGAATTAAAATTCAAATATAAAAAAAATATTTTGCAAAGAATTATTATTAAATTTTATTTACGCCTACGCCCTGTCAATGGATTCAATGGAGGTTATCAATATTGAGTGCAGAGCCCAAAATATGAATGCAGTTTTGCACCTATAGTAAAAAATCGCAGATTTGTTATTAATTATTATTGTTAATATCCAAAAACTTTCTAAAGACGCTCACCTTGTAATTACCAATGATACAGCTCTCAATTATAAATTTTTGGAAATTATAGAATAAACCCGCTGATATGTAGACTGTAAACCAACTAGTAGCAATTTTTCTTTCTCATGTGAAAATTGTGCAAATAAATATTGCAAAATCTGTTATTGACCTTCTTACTTATGTGGCTGAGATTTCACAACAGTTTAATTATTACATCATCGTCAACAATGTGACGGCCAATCATAAATCGATCTTATTACAATTTTGATTCCCGCGGAAATATTTTGTAGTGAATAAATTTCCCAGCAGAGTGAGCGAAATACTTGTTTGAGAAAATGAACTTACGCGAAAGCACGCAAAACTTCTTATCATATTGAATGGCAGAATGATTCTGACACTGAGGAAACACTCCCGTAAAATAATAGTTTATTCATTGAGAAGCCTCAAATGATTTTTTGATGCATCTATCGATTGACAGATAAAATGTGATACTTTTTTACATGTACGTTTGTAAAAAATTTAAAAACATCATTTATTATGAAAATTTTATTTGTGAATTATCCAGAATATTGTTTTTCCTACAACCCTATCTCTCGTCAATCCTTCCCTCCATGCATGAATGTTTTTGCATCATTAATTTTTAAACGGGAAACCATACTTATTTATGCCCAAATATAATATGCCATTATAATTTAAATAGAAAAACAGCTCTATGGGAGTCAAACTTTGAAGACATCAAACGATAAAATCGTACCAAAGTTTTTAAGCAATTTTTCTTTAAATTTAAAATTCATGCAAATTAAGAATCGTTTTATCCTATACAAAACTTGTTTTTTTCTGGATGTATTCAAACTACAAAGTTTCCTTTTCCAGAAGAATGAGAAGAATCTTCTGGATTGAATAAATCAAACTGAAATTCTCATTCCTTCAGTTTATCAGTGCGGTCTCTTTGAGAAACGGTTGCTACATATCACTAGATTGTAATCTTTTATCCTCCTGCTGAAAAAGTGCGTTGCATCCGAAGTGAAAAGTTAATTTTATGGTTCTTCCAGTCGATTCTGTAAAACTAACATTTAGAAAAACCTTCAAATTCAATAAAAAAATAATCGATCAATCTTTGATTTAAATCATTAAACTTCCATATTCAATCTTTTATCATCGGCAAACTCTATTGATGGTAACAATTTCCACACTAATAACTAACCTCACTATCTTGATTCGCAATTCGCAATCATTTGGCTAAAATTTCCAGTAGCTTTGCATTAATATTTGCATGCAATAAAAACTATAGTAGCTCAAAAACTGATTATTATTAGCTACACTACTATATAATATCAATTAGATTTCTTACTGACTAATACTAGCTATGGAATCCACGGGGTTGAAAATGAATTTCTCATGGTAAACGAAACCAACTAACTAAACTCAATGCACTGCATACGATTCTATAGCTAACTAACTATAACTACAAACTAACTTCCATCCAATACCCTTTAGGTGCATGCAAGCAACATAGAAACGAGCATTTTTGCACTGACACAACTCTTTTTCCAAGCTCATGCATATGATTGGTATACGGGCATACGTATACGTAGTTAGTTTGTACATTCTACATATTACGTGTCCATTCCATCATAGAGGAGGCAGTAGATAGAAGTAACTACTACTGACTGCTTGAGTGGGGCTTCATATATTCCTCATCTCTCCCTTTGTGAACTCACAAACTAACTACACAGTACCCCACTACTATTGCTGGCAAAAGTACTGCAAGATTTCACTCTTACTTATTGCATAGGTGTGCATGGACCAATATTCATTCCGCATTTGACACCGGTTGATCACCATACGTAGTCAGTCAGTCAGCACACATTAACATACTCCCAGTCAGTGGAAAGGGAAATCATTTGGCAATTGCCATTCCCCCTGAACACAACATTGTCCTCTTTGAATTTGTATCGAGATTTTTAGTATTATTGACTTCTGTGACCCACAGGGTGAAAAAAGTTGACAATTGAGAAACTTGAAAGCAAAACAAAAGTGTTTAAAAATAACGATTTTACCACATAAAGTGCAAAGTTTGTTTGTACAGTGAACTTATTAACTTTGTGGGTTATTGACCAACAAGTTTTCTGGATCTGTGTCTCAGTTGCTGGGAAATCCATTTGTTTGACATACATTTTTAGTTACCAACTACGAATTTTCCTCAAACATTAGTGAATTAGTGACTTGCATTGCAGTTTTGTTTACATTCGGGGCAAAGTGAGAATTCATCACCACATTCGGTCCAAATTCTTAGTTAGTTAGTTGACTAAATTGTGCACACTCGGCAAAGTTATTTTCCGAGTTCACTTATTAACTAACTTTGTTATCCCATATTTAGTGGAAAAAAAGACACCACTTCCTCCATTTGTTTTGTCTGTCCACGAATTTAGAGCACGGTCTGCCTGAGTGCGTTAAAAAGTGAACGTGTGAGAGGAACACGGAAGTGACTTAACAAACGCTACTACTGCATAGACAGTATTGTTAGTTAGTTGCTTACTTACTACCCCCTTAGCTCATACCTGTGGGAATGATCATACCTACTACCTATTGTACAAGGGAAGAGTCATTAACTGTGACAAGAAACTGTGTCATCGCTCCCATTGTCACATTCAGAGTTAGGTTAGTGAGTTACTCAATCCATTCACATTATATAACCAAGTGAGGAGATTGAAAGAAAAAAAACGATCGTTTTTTAATCCAAGAGTTTTGTGCGATGATGATGATGACCCACTTGTGTTTATCATCATAATATACCAGTGTGGTAACAAACTAAATCACTGATTTTCACACTCATTGTTCGAATGGCCACTCAAATGTACGACACAGGGCTGGAGAACCTGAAAAAGGTGGCACTTACAGCCAAAGTGAGATCCTTCCTCACAGGATCGAATGGAGAACTAGAAGATGTAGAGAATCCCGAACTGTCTCTTGATCTCCAGTCACTCATTGATGACCCAAATTTCGAAATGGCCGACGGCCTATTCCCAGAACTCCTTGAGCGCACTTCCCGACATCTCACAGCTAATAATAGTAACAACAATCATCACCATGGGAACCCCCACCAGGGGCAACCCCATCCCGACTATATCCAGCTTCGAGGGAGTACTAACGGATATGCCAACAGTCGAAATCCTTTGGCCGCTTACATGAATGCTAATCAGTTGCACAACGGCTCCACCAACAATTTCGACAATCCCAATAACAATAATTCTGTGAAAGAAGAGCCCATGGACCATCGTCTGGACTTTAATGGGAACACTGTGGTGGCCCAGGATGGTGGACCCAACAATGGGTTCTACTCGGCCAACTTGTCCAGCAATGTAACTTCTCCGTCTAGCGCCAGTAGTAGCAGCAGCACGAGTAGTACGAGCAGTGGAGGTGGTAACCATGGTTACAGTCCGACCTACAATGGCAGTAACAATAGTAACATGCTGACCCCAGCCACGATCCCCAACGCCCTGGCAGACATGGGGCTAGTCAAAGGGTCCAACTTTGGCAAAATCGGCGGGACTAACAATGGACTCCATCACCATGGGCAACAGCATCATCACCATAGCTCGTCGTCCAACTCCAGTTTGAGCAAGAAGATGAAGAATGTGGACAAGGCCAGTGATGAGTACAAGCGGCGAAGGGAGAGGAACAACATTGCTGTGAGGAAGTCCAGGGAGAAGGCCAAGGTGCGCACACGAGAAACTGAGGAGAGGGTGAAGATTTTGTGCAAGGAGAATGAAAGGTTACAGAAAAAGATTGACTTGTTGACCGAGGAGTTGACTTTCTTAAGATCTTTCTTTTCCAATGTGGGAGGACTCCCGGAGCAGATACATAGGGAGTTTAATAAGCATTTGGAAACGTTTCAGCATCATCACCTACAAAATGGCATTCAGTAAGTACCGATTTATTACATTTCCCCTATGCATGGGTTTTAATAAATTTTGCATGATTTATAAAGTTAGCAAAAGTGGCACTTTCTTAACCATTCTTCTATTCAATATTCTATGATGTACAGTACATCTTGCATGCTCTCAGTCAGTCAGTACTGTATTGACTGAAAAAATTGCTACCTCATATTTTATTAACAAACGACACTTTTTTCCATGATTTTTGCAGCTTGCAGTGAACAACTGATGTCATTCGCATTTAAACATGTATCTCAAGCACGGTGAAACGCTCCTTCTCAACTTGGTCAACCGATTTCATTATTATTGTCAAATGTGTGGACATACTAACGAAGCTGCATAGCTTCTCGTGGTGTCCTTCCATTTGACAACGTGGTAAAAAAAACTCGTAGTTACTAAGAGAGCTGTAAATAACTAATGTTGTTGTTGCTCCTCTTGCGTTGCCCACCACCATCAACTCAACTCGAGTTCACGTACAGTCCAGTCCAAATCTTTTATTATTGTGTACTAACTACTAATGTTATTATTATAACTCTAGCATAAATATTTGTACTACTGCGTCACATAAAGGGAACTACCGATCATGTTATTTATAAGATATTATTTTATTTTCCCAACGTATTAGGTAGTTTTAGTTTGCACAGTTTTTGGTATTTTTTTCTTCATTTTAGTCTATAACGCTCTGTCGGCACAAACGTAATTATAATTTACGTATGTTGGTTAAAGTCGTCGGCAGTCCCAATTATAAGTTACTTGCAGTTTCTTGTGTACATTTCAAGTCAGGGGTGATAATGTGTAAATTCAGTAGTGTTAGTTTGTAAATCTGTAAGGGTGTATCTTGTCTGGCACGAGATATGCAAGACGGGAACCCTGAGGGGTAACAAAAGTTGTATAAAGTGTGAAATAATTAAGCGATTCATTATCGTAGTTAAAACATAGCAGATAGTAGTAGCATGTACATAGGGTTACGGCATAGTCGTGTGGTGTGGTTAGTTAATTAGCAATTAAAAAGGCAGAGAAATCGGATTTATCTGTTCACTTTCGTTCCAATGGATTTTCAATTCATTTAATCTTTATTTTGTCCGTTCACTAACTAACTAACAAACTAACATAGCTATAATGCTGCACTTTTAGTTGGTATTTTGAATGTGCTACTACTACATTATCATATCAGCGGAATACAAAAACGTATTTTTTATTATCTTCGTTACGTTTGTAAATATACCTAGTAATTTTTTGTAGTTCTTCATTTCTATATTTTTTGAACCGACTGTTTTTTTAATTACTATTCGTTTGGTTGTGCCGACATACTAGACTGTAGGATTTCCTGGATTCATTGAGTTGCTATTGTTTTCACTGTTTCCAAATGTACCAATTGTCAACATATCGCATTTGACTTAAACAAAAGTTTAACCAAAGAAATGATTTTTTATTTTTATTTGGGGAGTGCGCTGTGTCTGCGTTTTCTTTCATCCCCCTGTGTTTGTAATAGACTTTGAAAAACGAAATTTTGCATCGAAGTTTTATAAAACCGTTTTCCCATAGTTGTAATCATCGAAAGGAGTGGAACGAATTTCGCATGCTAGTTTCACGACTAAGCACATACTCATAGATTATTATGATTGTTGTAACCATTGTGATATATGTAATGTGTATGTTTGTGGCATCACTTTTGAGATCCAACACAACACTTGTAATTTTTTTCTTAGTAAGTAGTAACTAGTGGGATGATATGGGCATTGTGAGACTTGTGGAATCTGTAGGCACCCAACTTTTTTCTCTTCATTTTACTTGCCATTTGAAAAACATTTTTCTTAATTACTTACTTACTTACAGTCAGTCAATTCTGTACTTTTGGTTTGTTTTGGTCAAGTTCCACTATAGTACCTGTTTCTGTATTTAATTTGCTCAAAATGTATGTTGTTTGGAATGAATAGTTCATTTTCGCCGTCCTCTGGAAACAAAACGAAGGGCGCTCTCCTGTACCATTGTTGGAGTGAGAAATTGTATACAATACTGTAAATATATGTTTTTGTCTTCATTTTTTTTACTTCAGTTTCGTTCTATAGCACTTAACTACTTTATTATTCATAGTTTACTAACTAAATTGATGTTGTAGTCGTACTCTGTAAATTATCGTAGTGAAAACTTGTATATCTTTTAAAAGTCACACATGTTATGCATTATATATATAAATACACAGAATAAAACATCTCAATTAGTACAAGCAAAGTCTCGTTGTTGTGTGTGATTCCTCATTATTGTTTTCATTTCCCATGCTTACTGCTAAATACAATATCTCATCCCGGAAAAGAATTTTACCTGCCCTTTATGTTATCAGAAGCTAAAAACTGGCCAAAAAAGAAGTCCACGTTGTGAGGAAGAATTTAATATGGACGTTGAATGAAATTTTACGCGATGTTCATGATAGATACCTATATGGGAAAGCTGGAACTGTTTTATTTTGATAACAAGATTGAGATATCATCCTCTCCTGATAACAAATAATAATAATATGGCACGCTGGTTATAAATATCAGAGTGAAACAAAGTGAGAGACAAAATTACATGTCGACTAACTAACCATCAACCTTGGTAAAAAAGTAAATACGAAACATTGGTTCATCTTGTTTTCAATGTGGTCTCAATGAGCTCAGTTAGCATTGGCAGTGAGCAATTGAGTTATTTGTCCGATACGCGAGGTGCGTAATAAAATCAACATGAATTGGCAGACTAAAAGTATTCATAGTTGAGATTGTTCTTTGGGAATTTAAAGGAATGAAATCTACTGGTCCATTTGTTTGTGTACACAACGTACAGAATAGGAATCTATTGTATACAGATAGCTTGCTTGAATTTTTAGGCACTGAATAATACGTTGCTGAAATGCGAGTCATTATATAGTTAGTTAGTTCGTTTTAATTATGTAAGTACGAAAAAAATAAAGATGAGTGAGTTACAGTTAGCATAGAGTGGATAAAATAAATATCACAAACGCATTTAAATAACTTAATGAAAGATTGTGCACACACAAACTTATCCTAATCTCGCAATATTCATCACGATGGAATCAATTCATCCCATTCGAAATTCACAAATGTAAATAAAAACAGTGTCTTGTTCTCGGAAGAAAAAATTACATTTTCTTGTTATCTGCATTAAAAATCAGCCACAGTGAGTACGCATGTGAATTAATGAATAACAGCATTCATTCGTATTCATTTATTCTCGTGTTTGTGGGCATACACAATATTCCATTTAACCGCATAATCCTTGTTTAACTCTCCACAATCAAAGTAAAGTTGTCTTTTCCAACAAAGATTTTATACTTTTATTTAATCTCTATTTCCATTTCTATTTCTAACTAAAAAGGTTAACCCGTTCTGAACGACTTCAAGCCTGGGAAATTCCTATTGTTTTTCCAAACATGTCGATCTTCCCGAAAGTAAATAACTACTCAATGGATGCTAATTTGTATTGATACTGGAAACTCAAACTGGATTCTTATGGTTAATTTGACTACTTAAAATATGCGATCGCTATCCAGAAGCCGTGACCTATGACCTACCCTATGCATACTAACTAACTAACTAAAAGAAAAATAAAGACACTTTTTTGCACAAAAATAAGTTAGTATATTATTGCTGTACATCGCTCACGTCTTTTCGGTATGTCAGAAAAGGTCGTGTGCACATGACACGATGTGACGTCTGACGTCACCACACCCACATTCAAACCTTCCATTCCACCAATCAGAGTGGCTCCATCGGTTCGACTCCAAATGACCTGTTGAACACATGTGATGACCTCGCAAACTCTTCTGCCTCTCAAATGGACCACTGGCAGAGGAAAGTTTTGAGTGTCTTTATCATCATAATCTGTGTGTAATTAAAAAATGTTTTCATGCAGAGCTAGTTTTGGCTGGAAAATCATTCTGGAGCGCAATTAGTAGTGAACT
>Ga0210040_10008167_pt1 | contig 12478 bp, 3 predicted proteins | sample CryGeyCG12114_NA_FD_185462 | JGI IMG/M metagenome (GOLD analysis project Ga0210040, IMG submission 185462) | Groundwater microbial communities from aquifer - Crystal Geyser CG19_WC_8/21/14_NA (SPAdes) (version 2) | ecosystem: Environmental > Aquatic > Deep subsurface > Groundwater | place: USA... | reverse complement strand
GGACGCTTCGAGTCGTGCGAGCCGTGCTGTGTCAGGTTCAGGGTAAAAGGAAACGCATTCGAGGGGCGTGGAGCAGTGGTGGCAGGTGAAGCATTCAGGGTGGAGGCGTGCTTTGTGAGCGTGTGTTTTAGAACCGGAAGCAGTGACGATACGACCAGAGATTGGAAGAGTGCAGGCGCTGCAGGTCACCGTGGGCCCGGAGAGCGGAGAGCGTTGTAGCCATGGCAGGCGCGATGTTTTGCTGGGTGGGAGATTGGCTGGAGACGTTTGTGAGTGATGAGGCAGAGGTCGCGCTGGCGAGGCTTTGGATTGGATGGAAGGTAGTGGTCGGGGTGTGCCTGAGGTTGGAGTTTCATCTGGGACACTGATGGTAGGTATGGGCGGTGCTGCCGAGACTGATATGGAAGGTGGCTTTGGGTCGTCGTCTGGAAGATTGATGGTAGGTAATGATGGCTGCATAGCATCTGCAGGAGAGACGCAGATCACAGGCGTTACGTTGTCGTCTTCGTGTGGTAAGTTGATGGTAGGGACAATCGGAGCAGAGACAGCCATCGCTGGCGTTGCCGGCATAGGTCTTATGGAAGGTCTTTCCATGTCATGACTTGTCCTTGGTGAATCACCCCCCGACCTCCATTTAGGGTCAAAGCTGACAATAGGACGGCCAGGTCTATCACTAACCGCTGTGGGTGTCGGAAGTTTGGGACTTCGATCCTTCTTCTTCATGCTCGTTGCGGCTCGTATTTCCTCACTTCTTATCTCCATAGCCCGTGTTTTGGGGGTGACCACTTCCTCAACCACTTCTGGCTCGGCTTGTACTGGCACAGTGGCATTGAGAGTGTATTCAGCATTCCTTGATCGGGTTGGTGGGTTTCGGTAGATCTCGAAGCGGTCGAATTTTGGGTTCGACAGAGCTGGCAACGTACTTGACTTGCCTGGTAAAGGTCTTGAGCCACGAGGTAGTGAATTACGAGGTCTCGACCGAAGTGGAAGTTCCTGTCCATCACTGTATGTGGGCTTTGTCGCCTTCTGCTCGACTTCTTCAGGTTCTTCATAGATTTGGTCCTCGGGATTTCGGAACACGCCCTTGCTTGACCCGTTACTGACGTGTCGGTTACCACTGCTTCTCCTTCTGCTGTTGTTCTGCAGCGCCACCCTTGGAATCTGCTCCTCAGCACCTGAATCCATATGGCCTGAGACCCCATTGCTCTTCAACTTTTCTGCCTGCATCTGTTCGGATCGAATCGGGACACTAGGCGTTGGGCGGGCCTGGCCAGCTCCAGACGCGATTCCTTTGTCCAAGGATTTGTTGCGTGAATGAATGCTATTCCGTGCTTGCTGGGTGAGATCTGGGTTTGGATATGCTGCTGTCTTCTCATCTTCAGCCGCTTGTGGGTACCTATGCTTCCAGACCAGATCTGCAGCTTCATTCTGTGCGGCTTCGAGTATTCTCTGCTCTTCGTCCTTGTGATCAATATGCTGGAGTGCTTCTCGCAGTGAGTGTGCTTCTTCTCTTTCGCTTCGACGGGCCGCAGACTCCTTGTAGACACTGTCTTCAGTGCTTTGACGGCTAGAGGCAACAGAACCAATGGACCCGCTTGTGGACACCTTCCTTCCACCCAAGGATGGCATGCTGCTTTTGCTCTGATGTACAAGTGGCCTCCCTTTCATGGCCACTGTGGACTGGAAGGATGAAGACTTCGGTATGGACCATCTCTTGGTTGATGTTTCCTGCTCAAGATCTTGCACTGGCAGAATTGGTTGTTCCTCGTCTGGCCGTCTGACAGATGCTGCCGACTCTGATCGGGGTATGCCGTTGCCGACAGGATTTGTGTATGTGGCTGACTTGAAGGGAGGTGGACGCGAGCCTGTCGGTCTTACAGAACGGTTGTTCCTTAGGCTGGAAAGATAGGAAGCTGAGCATGAGTCTTGTGAGTACTTTGACTTCCAGGGAGGACTTCTCGGTGGCATTGCGTCTGACGCCTCTGCTGAAAAGAACTTACACTTCTGCTCATCAGTCATGCAAGTGGGCTGAGGCGGCGAGACTTTTCTGCCACCCAAGCTCGATCTTTTGTGTAACATGACGCTGGTTGTGTTCTCTATGGGCATATGCGGGATTAAGGCGCGGATGTCATGCTGTGAATGGTTATAATTAACTCCGTGATAGGTCTGGAGATGGGAGTAAACAACGACGAGAGATATATCAATTGATGCTCACTACAGCAATACTTGGACATCAAACATCAGTGTTTCGGAACGCAGGGCAGCACTGGATCTGTGTCTCGGAGTGCGGTGCACTTTTTGTGATGATGGTTCGGTTGCGACGACAACCACTCAACGCGCCATGACGCGACTGCTTCGACAAGGCTCCGCAGCCTTGGAAGCCATCCTACTGTAGTCGCGTAGCATCTGATAAGTCTTCGTCAGGATTACATACCTATGCACAGACCCGCAAGACAATACATGAATTGCAATGGTCGTCGCTTATCAACGCCGCTGTTGTCCGAAGCGTCGAGATGGTTGAACAATCTCTCACACTCTTCCTCCTCCTTCTCTCGGCGTTTCGGTCGTGCTCGGCTATGCGGCAAAGAGAAATGCGCGTTACCCCAGACTGTTCTCCACCTCGTACCATTTTCCATCCTGCCGCATCGACCTTAGTCCTGAACCGAGCAAGAGGCATGCGAATTGGTAGTTTTTAGGTGTCATGATAAGCGGTGCCAGGTCCGCTCGACACGAGCCCAACTTTGATCAAATAAGCTCGGTAGGTTCATTTTCTCACAGGTTATATTTTGTCTTCCTCCTGTGCACTAGCCCTTCCATTTAAGGACAGCTCACTATGGCAGATGACCCTCCCATAGACCCTGCCGCGCCTCGTGCCACTGATTTTGCCGAGTGGCGAAAGGACAAACAGCCGTCAGAAGTCGTCGACGTTGAGAACACCATCAGCCCTAAAGCGGACGACATACCTCCTAACGGCGGTTACGGTTGGGTGTGCGTAGCCTGCTGCTTTTTCATCAATGGACACACCTGGGGTCTGAATTCCTCCTACGCCGTCTTCCTCTCTTACTACCTTTCACACAACTACTTTCCTGGCACCAGCGATCTGACCTATGCTTTTATCGGCGGACTCTCCATCTCTCAAGCGCTACTCATAGCGCCGCTCGGGACCTGGGTCATTCATGTGTTTGGTACACGGTTCTGCTTACACCTAGGGGTCTTTTTCGAAACTCTCTCTTTCGTCGGCGCCTCGTTCGCTACGAAGCAATGGCACATCATTCTCGCTCAGGGCCTCTGTTTCGGCTGGGGTATGGGCTTTTTGTTTGTCGCTTCTGTCGGCATTATCCCTCAGTGGTTCACGACCAGACGTAGCTTCGCCAATGCCATGACGGCCTCCGGCTCGGGTCTCGGCGGCCTCATGTACTCCCTCGCTACACAAAGCATGATTGACAGCCTCGGCCTCCCATGGACCTTTCGTATCCTAGGAATCGTCACCTTTGCAGTCAACCTCACTGCCGCCAACCTCCTCCGCGACCGCAACGTCCAAGTCGGGTCTCGACACAAAGCCTTCGACATCGCGCTGCTGAAACGCCCCGAGTTCCTCCTCCTGCAAGGGTGGTCCTGGTTCAGCATGCTCGGCTATGTCATCCTCATCTTCTCTCTACCAGCCTACGCACGCTCCATCGGCCTGACGGCCAAACAAGGCAGCATTCTCGGCGCAATCCTCAACCTCGGTCAAATGCTCGGACGGCCCTTCATCGGGCTCGCCTCGGACCGCTGGGGCCGCCTGAACCTCGCCACACTCTTCACCTTCCTCTGCGGCGTCTGCTGCTTCACGTTCTGGATCCCGGCCGAAGCGGCCTCGTCTCCCATGGGCCTGCTTCTTTTCTTCGCCGTCGTCGGCGGTAGTCTCGCCGGCACCTTCTGGTGCACAATCGGCGCCGTGGGTGTAGAGGTGGTGGGACTGAAGGACCTGCCCAGTGGCCTCTCGCTCACCTGGGTGCTGATGGTTCCGCCCACAACATTCGCGGAGCCAATCGCACTCTTGTTGCGGAGAAAAGGAGCGGAATGGATTTACCTGCCCCCGCAGGTCTTCACGGCGTGCATGTACGTGGGTGGAGCGCTGTGTATCTGGGTGGTGCGGGGGTGGAAGGTGGGTGAGCTGGAGGAGCTAGAGCGACGGCAGGAGATGCAGAGAAGCCAGGAGCAGAGCGTGCTGAGGACCGAAAAGCATGTGACAGGAATTGGACAAGACCAAGACCCACTCGAGCGAGCGCGGTCTCAGTCTATCTCTGCGGCGGGTTGGAATTCTCGGGACTTGTTACGCAGAATGGTAGCCTGGAAGATAGTATAGGAAGGAACTCCGCAAATGGAATCAAACACCAGCGTTTTACAATTTATCAACTGCTTCAAGGCGGAGAGGTCTTCATTTTCTCCCTGCCTATTCCAATCTCTACTGGAGCGAACGACTCAATGTGTCCTACACATATCTCCACCGTAAAAGGGTATCACATAAATTTTCCACCTTGAAACGCCTGTCGTACTGTACTTTCACGAGACAATTCGAATGCCACTGCGTCTCTGCCTTCGTCTTTTGCTGTGATTGTATCGTTTATCATGATGCCCGTGGCGTTTTCTTCGATCCAGTCCCCACGCCCCTGTTTTGTGTTATGTGTGTCGCTCGGGCGCGTCTCCCTGCACGCCATGCAATTCGCTAATCTAAAATGTCCAGTCATAAATAATGCCGATTTTTCACAAATGCCATTGCGGTCTGTCTGCAGATAGTATTGTAGTCCTCTCGCTAAGAAGGTGGTGATGTTCGATACGATCCGTTCGCTCTGCGATCGACGTTGTTCGTATCGTTTTCGGGTGATCCATCACCAGCTATTGCTCTGTTTTGAGCAACAATCTTGGCGTGGATATTCTGTAATTCCGGAGCTCTGATGCCTTTATTTGGCCAATACGTTGCCGCGTAATCCCTACGTTCTGTTAGCTTCTCATGTTCAACGGGTGTTGACGCATCACGTACCAGAATCTTCTCTCCATAGACTCGTCGCCACTGACTTCTGCGACCTGTTCCTGGATGAATGCACCAATTTTGGTGAGCAGAGTTCGGAGCACATTCGCTCGTGCGGATCCATCGGGTATAGCACTTTTGGTTGCAGCCTTTATCTCGTTCAGGTTGTCACGCATTGGTTTGAAAAGAAGCACCATCACCTTGTCCTCATCTGCTGCACCACCATTGGTGGAGGGCTCGCCTTTTCTGTGATCACTAGAATGGCGATGGTGAGAACCGTGATGGTCAATATTACGATGCTTTTTCTCTCTGTGGTCTCTCGTGTCATTGTGATGTCGTGCGTCTGATCTTGGTGTTCCATGGCGCTCGACACTATCACGGTGCTGGCTACCCACAGGGCGATGACGGTGCTTGTCAGAGTCTCTAATGATTTTGCGATGAGCTGGAGGTGCTGGGGAGCCAGTGCTTGTTTGTGATTTCAGCTCGGGATGCAATCCGTGCTTCTTGTTGTTTCGGTGATGATTCTCCACAGCTCGTTTCACGAGGGGATCGCTGGTTTCTTTGTACTTGAGCACAGAGATCAAGTAATCCGCACGTCTAACAAGATGCACCGCACCAGGAGACTTCGCGTTCTTGGCTTCTGCCTTTTCACGCTGAGCTTTCTTGTCAACACGATGCTCTTCAAGGAAGAATTTGTCCTTCAAGCCAAGATCAGGATCGTCACGGATCTTCTCCCATGCGCCATAACCATGTCTCGCAATACCGACGCAGAGCATTCCATCTTCTCGTGCACCCCAGGCACATGTGTAACCTGCGTTCTTGGTAGCCTCAGGTATGCGGAAGGACTTTAGATCAGGAATGTCCGTGACCTTGCGTATTAGCTGCATTTCACTGGGCCGCTCGAGGATGGTCTCGGCATTGATTCGTTTGACGCCGTGATGCTCAAAGAGGACGGCCTTCTTGTCTTTCTTCGTGATCGCCTTGCCACTTTCTTCGAGTTTCTGGACACGTTCTTGCTCTTCCCTGAATAGATTGGAAGCCTTGTCGACTATCTCCTGCATTGCTGCTTTGACTATGGCCAAATCGCGACCTCGTAGTCTTGCCTCGGCCAAGAATTCTTCTGGCTTATCTTCTAAAGCTCCCCAACGTAGGTGTCCCTTCATCAGGTATCTGTACTCGCGCTCACTGAGCGGGCGGGACGGATCAGACTTCGGCCCATCAGATTCGCTGCCAGATTCGGTTACAGTGTGTCGTTCCTCTAAGCGCCTAGCTTGTCGAGCAGCTCTATCTTCGGCGATTCTGTTGCGAGCACGAGGCTGGTTTTGCTCGATGACATCTGCAAGATACTTTTCCTCGGCCTTCTTCTTCTCCTCCTCTTTGATCGCTTCGAGCTGTTCTGTAGGAATGATGTCATCCCAAGAGAGTTCATCGACCTTCACATCGACGAAGTCAAAGCTGCGTAGAAATTCCTCGCCACCGTCGGCATCTGTGCCGTCTGGTTGCTCGACTTTATAATCCTCAGCAGTCTCAAGAACAGCATCGAGGTTCAGTTCCTCAAGCTTCTTTTGATTGTCGGTTTGCTCGAACATTCTTTGGCCTCTCTTCTTGAGAATCCTTGAAATCTCACTCGAGCTACCGGGTTCGCCTACTAGCGCAGTGCGGCGAGCTTGGGTTTCCTTGTCGGTGACACCACGCTGGATGGTCAGGAACTCGAGCATTAGTTTGTTGCGTGCTCTTTCCAGAATTTCTTCCTCCACAGTTTCTTTTGACACAAGACGATAAACACTGACAGGCTTGGTCTGACCGATTCGATGTGCTCGTGCCATGGCTTGGAGGTCAGCCTGTGGGTTCCAGTCAGAGTCAAAGATTATGACGGTGTCGGCTGTCATGAGATTGATGCCAAGGCCACCAGCACGAGTAGAAAGCAGAAAGCAAAAGTCGCTGCTTTCAGGCGCGTTGAAATGATCAATGGCTATTCGTCTGGATGCAGATGAGATTGTGCCGTCCAGTCGTTGATAAGCATGGCCCCTATAGTTCATATAGTCACCCAAAATGTCAAGCATTTTCACCATCTGACTGAAAATTAGGACACGGTGACCGTCTCGCTTCAGCTTTGTCAACAACTGATCGAGAAGCATCATCTTGCCACTGCTTGTGACCAAAGCTCGGAGCACCTCGTCTCGTCGAGCACCTTCTGGGACAAGTCTTTCCTCAGCGCTTGGAAACATGAAAGGGTGGTTGCTGGCTTTCTTTAGCTCCATCATGATGTTGAGCAGGGATTGCTTTTGTCCTTTGGCACCTTGGTTTAGAGCCGCGTAGTTCTTTGTGAGGATGTTCTTGTAGTATTCGAGTTGAACATCGGAGAGTTCGACACGAATGATCTTTTCCGTCTTTGGTGGCAGATCCTTCTCTACTTTGTTCTTCGTACGACGGAGCATGTATGGCTTGATATCCTCCGTAAGCTGGGCGATTTTGGCACTTGCTTCTTCAGTTGTCAGGTCCATGTCCTCGTCAATGTTGATGACACCAGGCTTAAGGAAGTCGAACAAAGCCGACAATTCTCCCAGGTTGTTCTGGACGGGTGTGCCTGTAATAAGCAAACGAGAAGGTGCTTTGAAATCGCGTAATCGATCATATAGCTGTGATTCACGATTCTTGAGACGATGTGCTTCGTCTACAGCCATAAACTGCCACTTGATCTGGCTAAGAAATGATGCATCTTGCAAGACGTACTCATATGTGGTCAAGAGTACGTGGAACTTTGGATGTTTGATACTGCCGTCAGGGATAAGCTCGAAGTTCTTGATGATCTCCCGCGCCTTGGAGTTGCCGTTATAGACAACATAGTTTATATCTGGAGCCCAGTGGTCGAAAGTGTCAGCCCATGCGGGCATAGTGGAAAGTGGGACAGCGACAAGGAAGGGACCCTGTTGGCCACGGTCATGCCGGAGCCAGCTTATGAAAGCAACGGTCTGTACAGTCTTACCCAAGCCCATCTCGTCGGCAAGAACGACATTTTTGTTGCCAGCCCAGTTGTAGGCGAGGAAGTTGAGGCCGACTATCTGAAAATCACGCAGGGTGCCGCCCTTGATATAGTCCGGCTGTTCCATAATCCTGCCGAATTTTGATCGAGTAGCGAGAACGCTTTCGGCATGATTGGATCGGAAGTCCTCGCTTCTTCTGTTGATATAGCGGTCGACTTGGTCCTGCGCGATCTCACTGACAATATTCGACGGCTCCCATGTCGCGTGATCGTAGTACAGGCCCTTCCATTTGACAAAGTATTCGGTGCCTGCTTCACCCCCACGGTCACCGATTACCCTCTCTACCTTTTTGTAATCTTCAAGTGTGTCAACATATTGTTCTCGGTCCAAGATCCACTGTTCTTTGTCTTCAGGTGCGACATCAGAATCGTTATTTATTCTTATGTCCTGGTCCAGGGTCTTCTTGATGTAGTTATCTAGCCTGCGGACACTTTTGACATTGGCAAGAGTCTCGGTTGTTTCCCATGTTGAATGATAATATGCACTGCCTTGCCATTTGATCAAGAACTGATAGTCTTCCTTCGATTGGGTTGGTGTGGTAACATCAGCCTTGAGGCGGTGATTGAGGACGATGTCGATAGCGGGAGTATTATCTTCTTGTTCGTAAACCCAGTTGTTGGGTGTCAAATCGTCGACGTCTTCATCGAACATGTCATCGTCCTCGTCTTCGTTATAATTTGATACCTTGGCCGCTTGCCGTGTTGAAAAACGGACCTCCGCATGCGACGGAGCCATGCTGTCACCAGTCTCGAGGAACCGCCGTCTTTGCTTCTCGGTCAGCTTCGCGCGACGTCCCCCATATGCATCAGACTCGTTATCTGTGTCTGTAGGGCTAGCCACAGCAGGTGTATGTTGCTTGGAGGAGTGTTGAGAGGTCGGTCGTAAGCGTTTGCGTGGTCGGGGTGCTATATCGGAATCTGAGTCTTGCTCATCCGAAGATTCCGCCAGGGTACGCGCCGGGCGCGCACGACCACTTCTTCTTAAGCCATAGAGATCGGGGTTGTTTCTGATGTATTCCTCGTCGTCGGGGGTCGGTGCTTTTCGTTTAGCAGGACGGATAGAGTCGTCTGATGAAGAGTCCTGGTCGCTCTGTGCGTCGCTCTGTGCGTCGGCTTGTTGCATGGACGTGTCCATATCGTAGTCAGCATCAGCTTCTGCGTCATCTTCCTCCGAAGAAGATCCTTCGATGTCAAGCATTTTTGCATCTTGTCTAGGGAGGGTCGGCGAGGCTGTGACAGCGGCGGCGTCGGTGGGATCCGATAGCTCACTCTCACTGTCGGAGAGCTTCAAGCCATTGCTCACCGCGGGTTCAGATGGTGCAGTTAGGTGCGCCTCGCGCATAGAGGGTTCGTCGAAGGTCGAGGGAGGAGGTTGAGCTAGAATACCTGGGGCTATCGAACAACCGTCAGCGTGGTGAGCTAATGAAGGGTACGAGGAGAATTTCGACACGGTAGGTGCATGAAATGGATGTACGCGACCCGGAAACAAGCATCAGAGAGGTTATAGACTGTTCCTGCATCGAATAATCACTCATGTATGATGGATGTGATGATATCAAGCACGATGAGATGAGTGAGGGCGAGGTGTCGGGAGTGAGGTCTCAGCGACACCGCAGTTGAAGTCCACCGAATTCAGCAAACTTCAGACATCCGGAAGAGGACTCGTGCAGTCACTCCCTCCAGCTAGAGCTTCATACATGCACGAGATCAGAAATAGTTCTCGCTTCATAGAGCTGCGGGCTGAGGCCGGAGAACCGCCCACGGGACCGTGTAAGATGTGACTTGTTCGCCGAGCAGAAAAGAAGAGAGCGTACTTACACTCCATGGTGATTTGTACCTGCCCGGTGGCAGGGTCCCTGAGGCAAGTCAAGTGGTTTGAGAAAAAGTGGTAAGGATGTGAAGGGTGGAAGAAGTTGATATAACTCGTACCCTGGGCGTTTGGTGAAGTACGACGGACTTGAGGACCTGCACTCTTCACAGCCAAGTGCCAGATCCAGTACCTGCCAGCGCGAGGCAGTGGGCGCCAGTCACGGTGAGAGCCTGAGCCCTGAATGCCGCAGTCTGATGCCAAGCCTCTAGAACGAACGCGGTATGGCGTATCTCGGAGTCATGCCCCGCCACTGCCTGCTGCCACCGCCACTGCCAGTGGCCCACCTATGAGCTGGCACGCATTATTCCATCAGAACACAATGTTTTTGTTCTTCCGTCCACATCCACGTCCACAATCCTAATTGACCTCACGACGCGGATCTGAACCCCTCTGCTACACTGCTTGCTCTCTTCAATTCCCTTCTCTTTTCAATCTTCTGCAGTGTCAGACGAATTCAACTTCTTCAGCCCTCATCTGACCCACTACTCCAATTCGCACATTGGAACCCCCATCTTCCTCCCACTACTTCAATCTCCCGTCGTTTGTGGCGGTGAACAAAGCACAATGTCCGACAAACTTACCAGGTTGGTTATCTCGTGGATTGAAATGATCTCGCTGCAGTTACTGACTGTTGTACTGCAGAATTGCTATTGTCAATAGCGACAAGGTTTGTGGCATCTACACTTTGTGGCTGAGTAGAGATAGTGGCTAACAAGGATTCTTCATGATCCAAAGTGCAAGCCCAAAGTATGTATCTGGCAGCCCTCCTGTTGGGTCATACTGACATTACCAGAAATGCCGTCAAGAATGCAAGAAATCCTGTCCCGTCGTCAGGACTGGCAAGTTGTGTATCGAGGTTACCCCCGAATCCAAAATCGCCTACATTTCGGAACGACTATGCATTGGTTGTGGTATCTGCCCAAAGAAGTGCCCCTTCGGAGCCATCCATATCATCAACCTTCCTACCAACCTTGAGAGTCAAGTCACCCACCGGTACTCTGCGAACAGCTTCAAGCTGCACAGACTGCCCATGCCACGACCGGGTCAGGTTTTGGGTTTGGTAGGAACAAACGGTATTGGAAAGAGTACCGCATTGAAGATCCTTTCTGGAAAGCTCAAGCCCAATCTGGGCCGCTACGACAACCCTCCCGACTGGGAGGAGATTCTGAAATACTTCCGTGGTTCTGAGTTGCAAAGTAAGATCAAGGCATCCGTCACATCTTCGCAAAGACTGACAAGAGATAGACTATTTCACCAAGGTGCTCGAGGATGATCTCAAAGCCATTGTCAAGCCACAATATGTCGATCAACTACCACGAGCCATCAAAGGTGCTACCAAAACTGTCAGGCCTTTGCTTGAGGCAAAGTCCGAGTTGGGCAACTTGGAACACATTATGGAAGTCCTTGAGCTTAACGGTGTTGCAGATCGTGAAATTGGTATTCTTTCTGGTGGAGAACTGCAACGTTTTGCCATCGGCTTGGTGTGTGTTCAACAGGCCGACGTCTATATGTTCGACGAGCCATCATCGTACCTTGATGTCAAGCAACGTCTTGCTGCTGCTAGGACTATTCGTGAGCTGCTCCGTCCAGACGACTATGTCATCGTCGTCGAGCACGATTTGTCAGTCCTGGATTATCTTTCGGATTTCATCTGCGTCCTCTATGGTCGACCCGCCGTCTACGGTGTTGTTACTCTCCCTGCCTCGGTCCGTGAAGGTATCAACATCTTCCTTGACGGCAACATTCCTACCGAGAACTTGCGTTTCCGAGAGGAGAGCTTGAGCTTCCGCATTGCCGAAGCAGGTGAAGAATACATGATGGACAAAGCTCGTGCTTTCGAGTATCCTGCCATGCAAAAGACCCTCGGTGGCTTCCATCTCAATATCGAAACCGGCAGCTTCACCGACTCCGAGATCATCGTTATGATGGGCGAGAACGGAACTGGAAAGACCACGTTCTGTAAGTTGCTTGCAGGCGCTGAGAAGCCAGACGGCACCCAACGTGTTCCTCAGATGAACATTTCGATGAAACCACAAAAGATCACGCCGAAATTCACGGGTACTGTTCGCCAGCTCTTTTTCAAGCGTATCAAGGCCTCTTTCCTCAACCCACAATTTCAAACTGATGTGTACAAACCACTCAAGCTTGACGACTTCATCGACCAAGAAGTCCAGAACTTGTCTGGTGGTGAATTGCAACGTGTTGCCATTGTCCTGGCTTTGGGTATACCCGCCGATATCTACCTGATCGACGAGCCTTCCGCTTACCTCGACTCCGAGCAACGTATCATTGCTGCCCGTGTCATCAAACGTTTCATTATGCACAGCAAGAAGACTGCTTTCATTGTCGAGCACGATTTCATCATGGCCACTTACCTCGCCGACCGTGTCATAGTTTTTGACGGCAAGCCATCCGTTGAGGCCCATGCCAACCCTCCCGAATCTCTCCTCAGTGGATGCAACAAATTCCTGAAGAACCTCGACGTCACCTTCCGCCGTGACCCTAACACCTACCGTCCTCGTATCAATAAGGATAAATCCCAGCTCGATCAAGA
>Ga0210040_10008166_pt1 | contig 12480 bp, 12 predicted proteins | sample CryGeyCG12114_NA_FD_185462 | JGI IMG/M metagenome (GOLD analysis project Ga0210040, IMG submission 185462) | Groundwater microbial communities from aquifer - Crystal Geyser CG19_WC_8/21/14_NA (SPAdes) (version 2) | ecosystem: Environmental > Aquatic > Deep subsurface > Groundwater | place: USA... | reverse complement strand
CCCGGCTCCAGCCGGCCACGGCCAGCAGCCCGGCGACGACCAGCACGGCCGCCACTCGCATCAAGCTCATGCCCCGCCCTCAGCCACGGATGTGAAGCACGCAGACGAGCGTGAACAGCCGGCGTGCCGTGTCAAAGTCCACATCGATCTTACCCTTGAGGCACTCGCACAGCAGCTCGGCACCATGGTTGTGAATGGCGCGCCGGGCCATGTCCACCGTCTCGATCTGCTGCGGCGTGGCTTGGCGGATCGCCTGGAAGTAGCTGTCGCAGATCGCGAAATAGTCCTTGATCGGGCGGCGGAAGCGGCCGAGCGCCAGCACCAGCATCTCCAGCGGGGTGCCGTCGTGCCGCTTGATGCGTAAGGCGAGGCGGCCTTCCTCCACCGAAAGCACGAGCCGGTAGGGGCCGGCATAGCCATCGGGGTGCTGGCGCTGCGGCGCGAAATGATTCGCCTCGAGCAAGTCGAAGATCGCAATCCGCCGCTCCTGCTCGACGTCGGCGGAGCGCCACAGGATGGTGCGCTCGTCGAGCTCGACGTCGATGATGCGCGGGTCCGCCATGGCGGGGCGATAGCGGCGGGGCCGGAGCCTGTCACTTATCCCCATCATTCCGCCGCAGGGCGCTTGAGCGGGCGCGAGCGGCCGGTCAGAAGCGGGGCCATGGCCACTCTCGCACTCGCCCATTCCAATCCCGAACCCACCCAGCTGCCGCGCAACGTCGAGGCCGAAGCCGCGATGCTGGGCGCGATGATGATCGACAATCGGCTGGCCGACGACCTGGTCGACAAGCTTGAGCCGGCGCATTTCTATGAGCCGCTGCACGGGCGGATCTTCGCCGCGATCAAGACGCTGCGGGGCAACGATATGCTCGCCACGCCGGTGACGCTGCGGCCGATGTTCGAGGCCGACGAGGGGATGAAGGAGCTCGGTGGCCCGGCGTATCTCGCGGGGCTGACGGGTAGCGGCGCGGGGCTGATCGGCGCGCGCCAATTCGCGCAGCAGATCTACGACCTCGCCATGCTGCGCGCGCTAGTGTCGGTCGGGCGGACGCTGGTCGACCGGGCGATGGACACGTCGGAGGAGGTCAATCCGCGCGCGCAGATCGAGGCGGCCGAGGAAGAGCTGTTCAAGGTGGCGAGCGACGGCGGCGCGGAAAGCTCGGTCAAGAGCTTCGCCCAGGCGACCACCATGGCGGTGAAGATGGCGGAACGTGCGCTCAACTCGGGCGGCAACCTGTCGGGCGTGACCACCGGGCTCGACAACATCAACGCCAAGATCGGCGGCATGCACCATTCCGACTTGATGATCCTCGCCGGCCGCCCGGGCATGGGCAAGACGTCGCTGGCGACCAACATCGCGTTCAACGCCGCCCGCCGCTGGATGCGCGACATGGCGGACGGCATTCCGCCTGCCGAGTCGGTCGGTGCCAAGGTGGTGTTCTTCAGCCTGGAAATGAGCGCGGACCAGCTGGCGACGCGTATCCTCGCCGAGCAATCGGGGATCAGTTCCGAATCGCTCCGCATGGGCAAGATCAGCAAGGCGGAGTTCGGCCAGCTCGCCGCGGCGGCGGCGGAGCTGGAGACGCTGCCCTTGTTCATCGACGACACCGGCGGCCTGTCCATCGGCTCGCTGCATACCCGCGTCCGGCGATTGCAGCGGCGGCACAACAACGAGATCGGCCTGGTTGTGGTGGATTATCTCCAGCTGCTCACCGGCTCCGGCAAGTCGAGCGACGGCAACCGCGTGCAGGAAATCTCCGAGATCAGCCGCGGATTGAAAACGCTGGCCAAGGACATGAACGTGCCGGTGCTGGCGCTGTCGCAGCTCAGCCGCGCCGTCGAGCAGCGTGAGGACAAGCGGCCGCAGCTGTCGGATCTGCGCGAATCAGGATCGATCGAGCAGGACGCGGACATGGTGTGGTTCGTGTACCGCGAGGATTATTATGTCGCGGCCAAGGAGCCCAAGCGGCCGGTGGAGGGCGACAACGCCAAGATTTTCGAGGACCACGCTGCCTGGGCGAGCGACATGGAGCGCGTGTATGGCCTCGCCGAGCTGATCGTCGCCAAGCAGCGCCACGGCGCGACCGGCAAGGTGACCATGAAGTTCGATCCGACGATCACCAAATTCAGCGACTACGCCGGGTATTGAGGCGCCAAAAGTAACGGTAAAGTAGCGCCAACGCACGTCTGGGTAAGTGCGGAGGTGAGAAGGCGGCGAGGAGAAAGAGCGGCCCTGATGATGGCAGCTTTCCCTGCTGTAGGACAGCGGCGGCCGGAAGCGGCTGGAGCGGTCAATCGGATACTGACCCGTTCGTGCCGAGCGAAGTCGAAGCACTGGCGTAGCGCGTAGCCTCCGACTTCGCTCAGGCCGAACGGGGGCCATCTGGTCGAAAACCGCTCAGCCTTCCACTCCGCTCGCTCCGGACTTCGGGAGGGGTGTTGGGCAAGCGGACCCTGACCGATTCAGTCCGCCGGTTTTCGCGGCCGTCCATGAGCATCCGACAGCACCCAGGGCTTCGCCCAGCGCGCCACCTTGGGCAGGACCACCCAGGTGAGGAGCGCAGTGAGCAAGGGCGAGGTAATCGCGAGGCGAGCAAGCTGGGGAAGCTTGGTCAGCCCGACTGCCGAGTTGAGGATCAGGAGGATCGGAAACACCGCCGCCCAGGTCATCAGGAAGCGCTTCCACTTCGCGGCGTCTGCCTCGCCGGGCAGCTTGAAGGTGATGGTGCGGCCGTCGCCGGTCTGCTCGCGAGCCTGACTGAGCGGGTCCGCCTCGGCTGCGAGGGCGCGACAGGCGGCGCTGCCCTGCCAGGCCTCGAGCTGATCCCGCCGGTCGAAGCGCTGCGCCAGGTGGAACACGCCGCCGGTCTGCTCCAGACGTACGGTGCCGCTGAAGCCCGGCTGACCGGCGGCGGCACGGTCGTAGCGGTCCGCCCAATCGCGGAACGCGTCGACCTTGCCGGCCCTGACGATGTGGCTGGCGATGCTGATCGCGGGGCCCTCGCCCGGGGAAGAGCTTTGGGTCAGAAGATCGGGTCTTCGCCGGGCAGCGGCGTCACGTGGATGCCGCATTCCACCTTGTCCCACCCGCGCCAGCGGCCGGCGCGCGGGTCTTCGCCCGGCTGTACCTTGGAGGTGCAGGGGGCGCAGCCGATCGACAGGTAGCCGAGCGCTTCCAATGGATGGCGGGGCAGCTGGTGCTCGGCGAAATACGCATCGAGATCGGCCTTGGACCAGTCGGCGAGCGGGTTGATCTTGAGGCGGCCCTCATCCACCTCGAAGCGAGGGAGCGCCTTTCGGGTGCCCGCCTGGAAGCCCTTGCGACCGGAAATCCATGCCTCGAACGGTGCGAGCGCGCGGCGCAGCGGCTCGACCTTGCGGATCTCGCAGCAGCCATCGGGATCGTAGGACCAGCGCAGGCCGGTCCCATCCTTGGCGCCCAGCAGGTGCGGGTCCGGGCGGAACACGCGCAGGTCGGTAAGGCCGAGGCGCTCGGCGAGTTCGTCGCGGTACGCAAGCGTCTCCCCGAACATCTTCTGCGTGTTGGTGAAGACCACCGGCACCGACTTGTCGATTTCGGCCACCATGTGGAGCAGCACGGCGGATTCGGCGCCGAAGGAGGACACGGCGGCGACGCGGCCGGCGAGTTCGTCGGCCAGAAGGTTGGCAAGCATCTCCTGCGCGGAAACGCCGGCGAAGCGCTCCTCCATCATTGCGGCGTCGAGCGCCACGTAGGGAGGCGCGACGTCGATCGTGTCGATCCGCCGCGCGGCCTCAGCCATGGCGCAGCTTCCAGACCGGAACGGCGGCGTCGGCGGCCGCCTGATAGCGATAGTCGTAGCGGTTGAGCGCGCGGTTCAAGGCGGCAGCGTCGATCTCCGCTTCGGGTGCGAAGCTGTCGAAGCCGCAGCGGCGCATCAGCGGCAGCTGGTCTACGAGGACGTCGCCGGCGGCGCGCAGTTCGCCGAGGTAGCCGCCCTCACGCAAAATGCGGGCGGCGGAATAGCCGCGGCCGTCGCGGAAGGTGGGGAAGCTGACCTCCACCAGCGACAGCTTGTCGAGATGGGCAAGCAGCGCGCGGGCGTCGTCGCCCGCTTCGAGCCGGACGGCGGTGGCGTTGGTCTGGCCGTCGAGGAACGCGTCGAGGGTGACGGCGGGCTCGTCGGTCGCGGCATCGTTGCGGAAGCGCAGCTGCGGCTCGCCGCCGATCTCGGTCTGTTCGGGATCAGCCATAGATCGCCTCCTTGAACGGCTCCATGCCGATGCGGCGGTAGGTATCGAGGAAGCGCTCGCCCTCGCTCCGTTCGGCGAGGTAGCGGGTGGTGACGCGCTCGATCGCGTCGACGACGCCGTCCTCGTCGAAGCCGGGGCCGGTGATCTTGCCGAGGCTGACGTCCTCCGCGCCCGAGCCGCCGAGCAGGAGCTGGTAGTTCTCCGTGCCCTTACGGTCGACGCCGAGGATGCCGATGTGGCCGGCGTGGTGATGGCCGCAGGCGTTGATGCAGCCGGAAATCTTCAGCTTCAATTCGCCGAGGTCGCGCTGGCGGTTCGCGTCGGCGAAGCGGGTGGCGATCTTTTGCGCGAGCGGGATCGAGCGGGCGTTGGCGAGCGAGCAGTAATCGAGGCCGGGGCAGGCGATGATGTCGCTGATCAGGTCTAGGTTGGCTTCGGCGAGACCTGCTTCGGTCAGCGCCTGCCAGACGGTGTGAAGGTCGGCTTGGGCAATGTGGGGCAGGACGATGTTCTGGGCGTGGGTGACGCGCAGCTCGTCGAAGCTGTAGCGCTCGGCGAGGTCAGCCATCACGTCGATCTGGTCGGCGGAAGCGTCGCCGGGGATGCCGCCGATGGGCTTCAGGCTGATCGTGACGATGGCGTAGCCGGGCTGCTTGTGGGGCTTCACGTTCTGGTCGAGCCAGACGGCGAAGTCCGGGTCGGAACGGTCGAGCGATGTGGGCGAGGCGGTGTCGAACGCTGGAGGAGCGAAGAAGGCGGCGATGCGGTCGAACTCGGCCTTGGGCGGGTCGATGCCCAGCGCCTTGACGGCGACGAACTCCTCCTCGACCTGGCGGCGATATTCGTCGGCGCCGAGCTCGTGGATGAGGATCTTGATCCGCGCCTTGTAGATATTGTCGCGGCGGCCGTAGCGATTGTAGACCCGGAGGCACGCCTCGACATAGCTGAGCAGATCGTCCGCGGTGACGAAATCGCGGATTTCGGGCGCGATCATGGGGGTGCGGCCCATGCCGCCGCCGACGAAGACCCGGCCGCCGAGCTGGCCGTCACGCTCGACCAGCTGGATGCCGATGTCGTGGAGACGCATCGCGGCGCGGTCCTCGTCCGCCGCGATCACGGCGATCTTGAACTTGCGCGGCAGGTAGCTGAATTCGGGGTGGAAGGTGCTCCACTGGCGCAGCAGCTCGGCCCAGACGCGCGGGTCGGCGACCTCGTCGTGCGCGGCGCCGGCGAACTGGTCGGAGCTGATGTTGCGGATGCAATTGCCGCTGGTCTGGATGGCGTGCATCTCGACGGTCGCGAGCTCGGCGAGGATGTCGGGCGCGTCCTCCAGCTTGATCCAATTGTACTGGATGTTCTGGCGGGTGGTGAAGTGACCGTAACCGCGGTCGTACTTCCTCGCGATGTGGCCGAGCATGCGCATCTGGCGGCTGTCGAGCGTGCCATAGGGCACCGCGACGCGCAGCATATAGGCGTGGAGCTGGAGGTAGAGGCCGTTCATCAGCCGCAGGGGCTTGAACTGGTCCTCGGTAATCTGGCCGGCGAGACGGCGCTGCACCTGGTCGCGGAACTCGTCCACGCGGGCGTCGACGATCGACTGGTCGTATTGGTCGTATTTGTACATCAGCGTTGATCCGTTCGCCCTGAGCCTGTCGAAGGACTGTCCTTCTTCAGGCGAGCGGAAAAAGAGAAGGGCAGGGCTTCGACAAGCTCAGCCCGAACGGGGGCGGGGACGTTCATATCACTCGCTCCAACGCGCCCGCGTCATTGGGCTTGAGCGTGAGGTCGAGCCGCACCGTCGGCCCGAGGGCGCGGATGCGGTCCTTGATGTGGGCGGGGCGGGGGCCTTCGGGCGTGGCGGTCGCGTCGATGACATAGGGGCCGTTGACGCGGCGGGCGCCTTCCTCGGCGCGGGCGATCGCTTCGCCGTCCGCTCCGACATCGGCGGCGTCCTCGACGTGGCGGGACCAGCCGGAGCCGGTCCACCAGATCACGTCGCCGGTGGGCAGGTCGTTGCCGGTGAGCAGCTTCATGCGTGCAGTCCTTCCGCCGCTTTGGCCCAGCGGGCGAGCTTGTCCTCCGCGTCCGACAGGGTCACCACCTCGCCGACGACGATGATCGCCGGGCTGGCGACCTTCTCGCGCTCGACCATCGGGCCGAGGTCGGCGAGCAGCGTCTGCAAGGCGCGGGAGCCGGCGAGCGTGCCGCGTTCCAGCACCGCCACGGGCATGTCGGGCGCGACGCCGTCGGCCATCAGCTTGTCGGCAATCTCGCCTGCGGTGGCGACGCCCATGTAGATCACCAGCGTGCGCCCCTGGCCCGCGAGGCCGGACCAGTCCTGCTCGGACAGGCCCTTGCACTGGCCGGCGACGAAGCTGACCGCGCTTGAATGGTCGCGGTGGGTGAGGGGGAGCATCGCCTCCGCCGCGCAGCCCAGCGCAGCGGACACGCCGGGGATCACCTCGACGCGGAGGCCGGCGGCGCGGACCGCCTCCACTTCCTCGCCGCCGCGGCCGAAGATGAACGGGTCGCCGCCCTTGAGGCGCACGACGATCGCGCCGGTCTTCACATGCGCGACGATGAGGGCGTTGATCCCCTCCTGCGGCAGCGTGTGGCGGTCGCGGCTCTTGGCGACGGAGATGCGCTGGGCGGACGGCGGCGCGAGGTCGAGCACGCGCGGGTCGATCAGGCCGTCATGGACGACCACGTCGGCGGTTCGGAGCGCCTCCACCGCGCGGACGGTGAGCAGGCCGGGATCGCCCGGACCCGCCCCCACGAGGATCACGCGCCCGCGGGCGTCCGGATCGAGCAAGCTTGCCATGGTGACCACATGGGCCGCTCAGGTCGGACCGGCAACCGCGTTGCTGCTTTGGCGGCGGGTAGGGAAACTTGCGATGGCGTGCGTCGCTCGCCCGGCGCGCGCGTTTAGCGGGGAACGGGAGTATGAGCCATGCGCATTCACCACCTCAACTGCGGCACCGATTGTCCGCTCGGCGGCGCGCTGTTCGACGGGCGAAGCAAGGGGCTGACGGGGCACCTCGTCTGCCATTGCCTGCTGATCGAGACGGATGCGCATGGGCTGGTGCTGGTCGATACGGGTTATGGCCTGCGCGACGTCCACCATCCGCACACGCGGCCGCACCCGCGCATCACCCGCACCTATCGCGCGATGCTCAACATCAAGCTGCGCGAGGAGGAGACGGCGATCCGGCAGATCGAGGCGCTGGGCTTTGCGGCCAGCGACGTGCGGCACATCGTGCTGACGCATCTCGACTTCGACCATGCCGGCGGGCTGGAGGATTTCCCCAATGCCACCGTGCACGTGATGGAGAAGGAATTCGCCGACGCGACCGGACCTCGCAAGGGCTTCGTCCCGCGCCACCGCTATCGACCGGCGCAGTTCAACGAGGTGCGGAATTGGCGGCGCTATGGTGCCACGGGTGAGCCGTGGTTCGGGTTCGATGCGGTGCGCGGACTGGAGGGATTGCCGCCGGAAATCCTAATGGTGCCGCTGCCGGGGCACACATGGGGCCATGCCGGCGTAGCGATCCAGCGGCCGGAGGGGTGGTTGTTCTACGCTGGGGACGCGTATTTCTACCGGGGCGAGATGCGCCAGGCGAAGCGCGAGTGCACGCCCGGGCTGCGCGGGTATCAGACGCTGATGGAGGCGAACCGAGAGCTCCGGCTGGTCAATCAGGAACGGGTGCGGCGGCTATCGGTGGAGCGGCGGGATGACGTGACGGTGTTCTGTGCGCACGATCCGGTGGAGCTGGAGCGGTGTCTGGCGGGGGCGGCGCTGTAGGATCGGCGGTGGTCACCCCTGCGAAGGCAGGGGCCTATCTCTGGTGGGCGTGCCATCCGGTAGAGACATGGGTCCCTGCCTGCGCAGGGATGACGCGGATTAACTGTCCCGCACGCCAATCCCGATCGTCGCCCGGGCCGCATCGGCCTCGTTCGACACCACCGGATAGGCGCAGTAATCCGCCGCATAATAGGCGCTCGGGCGGTGGTTGCCCGACCAGCCGATGCCGCCGAAGGGCGCCGAGGAGGAGGCGCCGTTGGTGGGGCGGTTCCAGTTGACGATGCCGGCGCGGATGTTGGACCAGAAGCGGTCGTAGAGCGCCGGCGTCTGGCTGATCAGCGACGCCGAGAGGCCGTAGCGCGTGTTGTTCGCCTCCGCGATCGCCTCGTCGAAATCGTCGGCGCGGATTACCTGCAGGAGAGGGCCGAACAGCTCGAGGTCGGGCCGCTCGGCCATGTCGGTGACGTCGATCATGCCGGGGGTGAGGAACGGGCGGCTCTCGATCGGGCGCTCGGGATGGCGCAGCGGACGGCCGCCGCGCATCAGCAGGGCCAGGAAGCTTTCCGTCAGCATGTCGGCGGTGTCGTTGTCGATCACCGGGCCCATGAACGGCTGCGGGTCGGCATGCGGTTCGCCGACGATGAGGCGGTTCACCAGCTTGGTGATCTCGTCGATCAGCGGCTGGTAGAGCTGGGTGTCGACGATCAGCCGGCGGGCGGCGGTGCAGCGCTGGCCGGCCGTGGTGAAGGCGGACTGGACCACCAGCACCGCGGCGGTGTGCAGGTCGGGCGTGTCCCAGACGATGATCGGGTTGTTGCCGCCCATCTCGAGCGCGAGGATCTTCTCGGGCTTGTTGGCGAACGCGCGATTGAGCGCGAGGCCGGTGCGCGCGGAGCCGGTGAACAGCAGCCCGTCGATACCCGAATGGTCCGCGAGCGCCTTGCCCTCGGCCGGGCCGCCGATCAGCAGGCGGATGCATGCGTCCGGCACGCCGCCCGCGCGCAGGCATTCGACCAGGAAGGCACCGGTGGCGGGCGTCTTCTCCGAGGGCTTGAACACCACTGCGTTGCCGGCGAGCAGGGCGGGGATGATGTGGCCGTTGGGCAGGTGCGCGGGGAAGTTGTAGGGGCCGAGCACCGCCAGCACGCCGTGCGGCTTGTGGCGCAGCGCCATGCGGCTGCCCATGGGCGATTCGAGCCGGCGCTGCGCGCTGCGCTCGGCATAGGCGGTGACGGAGATGTCGACCTTGGCGATGACGCTGTCGACCTCGGTGCGCGCTTCCCACAGGGGCTTGCCGGTTTCGCGTGCGATGAGGTCTGCGAAGGGTTCGGCGCGGGCGCGCACGACGTTGCCGAAGCGGCGCAGCGTTTCGACGCGGAACGAGAGGGACTGCGCCGCCCAAGCGGGCCAGCCGTCGCAGGCGATCGCCACCTCCGCATCGGCATTGCCGACCGCGCCGCGCCACAATTGCGCGCCGGTGGCGGGTTCGAACGAGATGAGTTCGTCGGCCATGGCGGGCGGGTTGCCGGGTGAAGGAGGGGAGGTCAAGCGTCCGAACTGTTCCGTCATGCCAGCGCAGGCTGCCATCTTCGTCCGCGGGCCGGTGAGCGTCACCGGGAGACCCCAGCCTTCGCTGGGGTGACGGACGTCGTCAGGCGAGCGCCGCGCCCATCGCGCGGATCGCCGCAACCTTTGCGTTCAGGGCCGACCAGTCGTCCGCCTCGGCGATGCGCGACCAGATCGATTCCACCTCATCGATCAGCATCGAGCAGGGCTCGCCGGACCAATAGGGGTGGCTGCGGTCCTTGCGCGGCGCGTAGCCGGCGAGGGCGTCGCGCACCTCCTGCCACTCCTCGCCATATTCCTCGGGCAAGGTGCCGCTGAAGGCGTCGAAGAAGAAGCGGTCGATAGCGGTGCCGGTGGTGCGCAGGCCTGCCTCCATCGCGTGGACAAGCGCCCGGTCGCTGTCCGCGTCGCGCGGGGTGACCCCGAGCCGCCACAGCATCGCCTTCGCCACCGCCGCCTGGAAGCGTGGGCCGAACTCGTCGAGCAGCGCAAGCAGCGGCTCGCCGTCGGTGATCAGGCGCAACGAGGCTGCGAGCTGCATCACGTCCCACAGGATCGCCTCGGGCTGCCGGCCGAAGGCGTAGAGGCCGGCATGGTCGAAATAGGCGGCGGTGAAGGCCGGGTCCCACGTCGGCGCGAACCGCCAGGGGCCATAGTCGAAGCTTTCGCCGGTGACGTTGATGTTGTCCGAGTTGAGCACGCCGTGGACGAACCCTGAGGCCATGTAGCCCGCGGCCAGCCTTGCGGTGCGCAACACGACGAGGTCGAGAAGCTGCGCCGGATCGTCGGACGTCTCGCCGTACAGCTCGCGCAGCACGTAGCCGACCAGGCAGCGCATGTTGTGATCGTCCCGCTCGAAGGCGAGGCGCTGGAAGGTGCCGATGCGCACGTGGCTGTGGCTGAGGCGGACCAGCACCGCCGAGCGCGTCGGCGACGGCTCGTCGCCGCGGGTGAGCGCCTCGCCCGTTTCGATCAGCGACAGCGTGCGCGAGGTGGGGACGCCGAGTGCCTCCAGCATCTCGGTGGCGAGGATCTCTCGCACGCCGCCTTTCAGCGTCAACCGTCCGTCGCCGAAGCGGCTGTACGGCGTCTGGCCCGAGCCCTTGGTGCCGAGGTCCATCAGCCGCCCGCGCGCGTCGCGCATCTGCGCGAACGTGAAGCCGCGGCCGTCGCCGATGTCGGGGTTGTACTGGCGGAACTGGTGGCCGTGATAGCGCAGCGCGAGCGGGCGGCTGAGCGTGCGAGGGAGCGGCTTGAAGCGGCCGAAGTGCGTGATCCACTCCGCGTCGGTGAGGCCTGCCAGGCCGACCTCGGCGGCGGCGCGGTCGTTGCGGAAGCGCAGCTGCGTTTCGGGGAACTGGGCCGCCTCCACGGGATCGTAGAAGGCGTTGCCGAGCTCCAGCAGCGAGATCTCGGGGCGATAGTGTTGCGGGTCGACGGGCATGCGGCGATATGAGGGTGTGAGCCACAGGGACGCAACCATGCCCGGTCATGAAAACCTGTATTGGTGGTCCAGCGACGGGGTGCGGCTGCACGCGCGGGACTATCCGGGCGGGGACGGACGGCCGCCGATCCTGTGTTTCCCGGGCCTGACGCGCAACGCGCGCGACTTCGAAGCCTTTGCGGCGGCGCTCGCGGGGGAGTGGCGGGTGATCGCGGTGGAGTTTCGCGGCCGCGGCGAAAGCGGGTACGCCAAGGACCCGATGACCTATGCGCCGCTGACCTATGTCGCGGATGTCGAGGCGCTGCTGGCGGAGCAGGGCATCGACCGGTTCGTGGCGGTGGGGACGTCGCTCGGCGGCATCGTGACCATGCTGCTGGCGGGCGCGACGCATGCGCGGGTCGCCGCCGCTCTGCTCAATGATGTCGGCCCGGACATCGAGGCGGCGGGCCTGCAGCGGATTCGCGGCTATGTGGGCAAGGCGTCAAACTTTCCGACCTGGATGCACGCCGCCCGCGCGGTCGCCGAGAGCAATGCCGACGTATATCCCGACTGGCGGATCGAGGACTGGCTCGCGATGGCCAAGCGGCTCTATCGGCTGACGAGCGCGGGGCGGGTGGTGCTCGATTACGACCTCAAGATCGCCGAGCCGTTTCGCGTGCCGGGTGGGGAAGGCGGGCCGGACCTGTGGCAGGCGCTGGCTCGGCTCGGCGGCGTGCCGACGCTGGTGGTGCGGGGCGAGCGCTCTGACATCCTCTCTGCGGCGACTGCGCAGCGGATGGTTGCGGCGCTCCCCGGCGCGGAGCTGGTGACGGTGCCGCGCGTGGGGCATGCGCCGACGCTGGCCGAGCCGGAGCTGCGGGGGGCGATCGACCGGTTGCTCCAGCGCGCGCTGGCCCCGGCGGACGCCCGACGCTAGGCGGGGGCGATGCCGGTCAACATCCTCCACCTCCATTCCAGCTTCTCGCTCGGCGGCAAGGAGGCGCGGGCGGTGCAGCTGATGAACGCCTTCGGCAAGGCGGCGCGGCATACGATCGTGTCGGGGGTGGAGGGCGCGCTGGGCGCGCGGGACGCGATCGCCGGGGGCATCGCCTATGAGGTCGCGCAGAACCCGCCGCCGCTGACGGGGCGGCCGTCCGTCGCGCGCTATGAGGCGATCGCGCGGTTCATGCGCGGCTTCGACCTGGTGCTGACGTACAATTGGGGCGCGATCGACGGGGTGATGGCGCGGCGGGTGTTCGGCAAGGGCCAGCCGCCGCTGGTGCACCACGAAGACGGCTTCAACGCCGACGAAGCGGGCGGGCTCAAGATCGAGCGCAACGTGTACCGGCGGATCGCGTTGCCGGCCGCGGCGGCGCTGGTGGTGCCGTCGCAGACGCTGGAAGGCATTGCGTTGGGCACGTGGAAGCAGCCGCGCGGCCGGGGCCACCGCATCGTC
>Ga0210040_10008165_pt1 | contig 12480 bp, 9 predicted proteins | sample CryGeyCG12114_NA_FD_185462 | JGI IMG/M metagenome (GOLD analysis project Ga0210040, IMG submission 185462) | Groundwater microbial communities from aquifer - Crystal Geyser CG19_WC_8/21/14_NA (SPAdes) (version 2) | ecosystem: Environmental > Aquatic > Deep subsurface > Groundwater | place: USA... | reverse complement strand
CCCGTGCGCCGACTGCCAGCCGGCGCCCTGGAAGTCCTTGAACGGGTCGGCGAAGTTGGTCAGCCGGGTCAGCCGCTCCTTGTTGGTGGTGGCCAGGTAGAGGGCGAAGACGCCGACGATGAGGAACGAGCCCACGAACAACCGGCCGGGCGCGCCGACCACCCACAGCATCCCGAGCACGATGGCCATCAGGACCAGCGCGGTGCCGAGGTCCCCGCCGAGCAGCACGAGGCCGATCACCAGGCCGGCCACCGGGGCGACCGGGATCAAGGTGTGCCTCCAGTCGCCGAGCAGCTTGGCCTTGCGCCCGTAGACGTCGGCGCACCAGGAGATCATCGCCAGCTTGGCCACCTCGGCTGGCTGCACGACCACCGGGCCGAGCGCCAGCCAGTTCTTGTTGCCGTTGACGGTGACGCCGAGCCTGGTCTGGGTCAGGCAGAGCAGGACGACCGCGACCACGAGGGCCGGCCAGGCGAGCGCGCGCAGCAGCCGGTGGGGCATCCTCGCCGCCAGGAACGCGACGGGCAGCCCCAGCACGACCCAGGTCAGCTGCCGCAGGAACCAGTAGTAGCTGTTGCCGTGGTTGACGAAGCCGTCGACGCTGGAGGCGCTCATCACCTCCATCAGCCCGATGGTGACCAGCAGCGTCGAGGCGCCGACGAGCAGGTAGTACGACGTCAGCGGCCGGTCGAGCGCCTCACCTGCGGCAGCTCTGACCTGGCCGATCCGGGCGGCCAGTCGCCGGACGGGTCCGCCCACCGCCCGACGCGGTTCGAGGCCGAGCTGGTCACCGGCGGTCTCGCGGGTGGTGGCTGTCACGCAGTGCCCTCCTCGCCTCAGGGGCGCCGTCCCATGAGTCCCGGTGAGGGGCTCATCGGCCACGGAGCCGGCGCACCGACTCCGCGAAGGCATCCCCGCGAGCGCCGTAGTTCGCGAACATGTCCATGGACGCGCAACCCGGGGCCAGCAGCACGGTGTCACCTGGTCGAGCCAGGTCCGTGGCCGCCCCGACCACGCGGTCCATGACAGAAGTGTCGCCGCCGCCCACCTCGATGACGGGGACATCGGGTGCGTGTCGGCCGAGCGCGGCGGCGATCCGGTCCCGGTCGCGGCCGAGCAGCACCACGCCCCGGAGCCGGTCCCGCACCGCGACCACCAGGTCGTCGAACGAGGCGCCCTTGGCCAGCCCGCCGGCGACCCACACCACCGGGTCGTAGGCCTGCAGCGAGGAGGCGGCGGCGTGCGGGTTGGTGGCCTTGGAGTCGTCGACGTAGCGGACCCCGTCCACCTCACCGACGACCGCGATCCGGTGGCCGTCGGGCACGAAGGAGCGCAGACCGTCGCGCACCGCGACCGGGGCCACGCCGGCCGAGCGCGCCAGTGCGGCGGCGGCCAGCGCATCGGCGACCACGTGCGGCGCCGGGGAGACGAGGTCGGCGACCGTGCAGAGCTCGGCGGCGCTGTGCTCGCGCTCCTCGATGAACGCCCGGTCGGCCAGCACGTCGTCGACGACGCCGAGCATGCCGACACCGGGCGAGCCGAGCGTGAACCCGATCGCGCGTGCGCCCTCCACCACGTCGGCCTCGCGCACCAGTCGCTCGGTGAGCGGGTCGGCGACGTTGTAGACGCAGGCCTGCTGGACCCGCTCGTAGATGCGCCCCTTGTCGGCGGCGTAGGCCTCCATGGAGGAGTACCAGTCGAGGTGGTCCTCGGCGACGTTGAGCACCGCCGCGGAGTGCGCCGACATGGACGAGGTGTAGTGCAGCTGGAAGCTGGACAGCTCCACGGCGTACACCTCGTGCGGGGTCGGGTCCATCACCGCCTCGACCAGCGGCAGCCCGACGTTGCCGCAGGCGACGCTGCGCAGCCCGCCGGCGCGCAGGATCGCGTCCAGCATCCGCACCGTGGTGGTCTTGCCGTTGGTGCCGGTCACGCACAGCCACCGCCCCGGGTGCTCGGGGTCGCGCAGCCGCCAGGCCAGCTCGACCTCCCCCCAGACCGGGATGCCGCGGGCGGCCGCGGCCACCAGCAGCGGTGCCGTCGGGGGTACGCCGGGCGAGGTCACCACCACGTCGACGTCGGCGGGCAGCACCGAGGTCGCGCCGGCCCCGAGGTGCAGCGTCGCGCCCAGCACCTCCAGCAGGGTGGCCTTCTCCTGCTGCCGCTCGTCGACCGACTCGGCCAGCACCGTCACCGCGGCGCCCTGGTGCAGCAGGTTGTCGGCCGCCGCGAAGCCGGAGACGCCAAACCCGACGACGACGGCCCGCACGCCCTCCCAGGAGGTGGTCCTCCCCAGGCGGTCCAGGTCGGGGCTCACGCCCCGGCCACCCACTCGGCGTAGAAGACCCCGAGACCCGCGGCGACGCAGATCCCGGTGATGATCCAGAACCGGATCACCACGGTGATCTCGTCCCAGCCCTTGAGCTCGAAGTGGTGGTGCAGCGGCGCCATCCGGAACATCCGCTTGCCGCCCGTCGCCTTGAAGTAGCCGACCTGGAGGATCACCGACAGGGTTTGCAGCACGAACAGGCCGCCGAGCACCGCGAGCAGGAACTCGGTCCGGGTGAGCACCGCCAGCCCGGCCAGTGCCCCGCCGAGTGCCAGCGACCCGGTGTCGCCCATGAAGATCTTGGCCGGCGAGGCGTTCCACCACAAGAACCCGAAGCACGCCCCGGTCAGGGCCGCGGCCACCGCCGCGAGGTCCAGCGGGTCACGCACGTCGTAGCACTTGTTGCCACCGCCGAGGGCGCACCACTGGTTGTTCTGCCAGATGTTGACCAGCGTGTAGGCCGCGAACACCATCGTCGAGGCCCCGGCCGCGAGACCGTCGAGACCGTCGGTGAGGTTCACCGCGTTGCTGGACCCGGAGATCATCACCAGGATCAGCAGCACGACCAGCACGGCGGGCAGCGTGAGGTTGAAGTCCCGGATGAAGGAGACGTGCCGCGACGCCGGGGTCTCCCCGCGTGAGTCGGGCCGGGTCAGGGCGAGCCCTGCGAACACGACCGCCACCAGCGTCTGCCCGGCGAACTTCGCCTTGCTGCGCAGCCCGAGGCTGCGCTGCTTGGCGACCTTGATGTAGTCGTCGAGGAACCCGACCGTGCCCAGCCCGACCAGCAGGAACAGCAGCAGCAGCGCCGACCAGGACGGGACGTCGCGGGTGATCAGCTTGGCGGCGAAGTAGGCGAGCACGACCGAGCCGATGATCACCAGCCCGCCCATCGTCGGGGTGCCGCGCTTGGTGTGGTGCGTGGTGGGGCCGTCGTCGCGGATCAGCTGGCCGTAGCCCTTGGTGGTCAGCACCCGGATCGCGAAGCGGGTGCCCAACAGCGTGAAGACCAGCGACAGCCCGCCGGCGAGCAGGATCGCCCTCATCGGCGCTCTCCTCCCGCGTCGGCGAGGACCGCCCGGGCGAGGTCGCTCAGTTGCGCCGCGTTGGAGGCCTTGAACAGCACGACGTCGCCGGGGGCGAGCTCGCGCCGCAGCCAGGCCAGCGCCGCGTCGGGGCTGTCGACGTACGCCGACGACCCCGACGCGGCGCCCGGGCCGGCCGCAGAGCTCTCCATCGACGCTCCCAGATGGATCGGTCTCGCCGGCTCACCGACGACGAGCAGCTGGTGGAGGCCCAGACGGACCGCCAGTCTGCCCACCGTGTCGTGCTCCTCGGCCGTGGACTCGCCCAGCTCCCGCATCTCGCCGAGGACCGCGACCGTCCGCGAGCCCGGGCGGCCCCGGCCCACGGCGACCAGCGCGCCGAGCGCGGCACGCACGGAGTCGGGATTGGCGTTGTAGGCGTCGTCGATGACCGTCACGCCGTCGGCGCGCTCGGCGATCTCCATGCGGCCGCGCGAGGCGGGGGTCGCGGCGGCCAGCGCCTCGGCGACCTCCGGCAGACCGAAGCCCAGCGCGACCGCGACCGCCGCGGCGGCGGTGGCGTTGGCGACGTGGTGCTCCCCCACCAGCCGCAGCGACACCGGCGCGTGCTCACCGGCCGTGGACAGGGTGAAGGAGGGCCGACCCAGCTCGTCGAGCGTCACATCGGCGAACCCGACGTCGGCGCCGGGCCCGGACTCGGATTCGGATTCGGATTCGGATTCGGATTCGGCGGAGCCGAAGGTGCGGACCGGAGCGGTGGTCCGCGACGCCATCGCCGCCACCCGGGGGTCGTCGGCGTTGAGCACGGCGACGCCGTTGGGCGCCAGCGCCTCGACGATCTCGCCCTTGGCCGCGGCGATGGCCTCGCGGGACCCGAACTCGCCGAGGTGCGCCTTGCCGACGTTGAGCACCAGCGACACGGCGGGTGGGGCGACCCGGCAGGAGGCAGTGAGGTCGCCGAGGTGGCGGGCGCCCATCTCCAGGACCAGGAACTCGGTGCGCTCATCGGCGCGCAGCACCGTCAACGGCAGGCCGAGCTCGTTGTTGAAGGAGCCGTGGGTGGCCACCGTGCGCCCGTCCCCCGGGGCGAGTGAGGTGAGCGCCGAGGCCAGCAGGTCCTTGGTGCTGGTCTTGCCCTGCGACCCGGTCAACGCCACGGTGCGGGCCCGCGGGAGCCGGTCGAGGAGGTACCGGGCGAGCAGACCGAGGGCGACGACCGGGTCGGGGACCACGACGCCCGGCTGCTGTGTCGGGCGCGAGGACAGCACGGCGGCCGCGCCCGACTCGACGGCAGCCTCGGCGAAGTCGTGGCCGTCGACCCGCTCGCCGACCACGGCGACGAACAGGCCACCGCCGGGCACCTGACGGCTGTCGACCGTGGCGGGCCCGGACACGACGGTCGCGCCGTCGCCGACCACCTCGCCACCGACGACGCCGGCGATCTCCTCGAGGGTCAGTGCGATCACGGGTGCACCCCCGGGCCGTACCCGCCGGCCGACCCGCCGACGACGCCGGCGATCTCCTCGCGCAGCACGTCGCGGTCGTCGAAGGCCACGACGTCGACCCCGATCTCCTGCCCGGTCTCGTGACCCTTGCCGGCCACCACCACGGTGTCCCCGCGGCCGGCCAGCGACACGGCGAGCCGGATCGCGCGGCGACGGTCGCCCTGCTCGTGGACCTCGGCACGCTCGGCGGCGGGCACGGCCGCCAGGCCGCCGAGCACCGCCGCCCGGATGCGGGCGGGGTCCTCGGTGCGGGGGTTGTCGTCGGTGACCACCAGGACGTCGGCCAGCCGTGCGGCGACCTCGCCCATCAGCGGTCGCTTCCCGGGGTCGCGGTCGCCGCCTGCCCCGATGACGACGAGCAGCCGCCCCTCGGTCAACGGTCGCAGCGCACCCAGCGCGGCCTCGACCGCGTCGGGCTTGTGCGCGTAGTCCACGACGGCGAGGAAGTCCTGACCGGCCTCGACCTGCTCCAGCCTTCCCGGGACCCCACCGGAGCGGCCCATCGCCTCGGCGACCTCGGCGGGGTCGAAGCCGACCTCCCCCAGGGCGGCGATCGCGCACAGCGCGTTGGCGACGTTGAAGTCCCCGGTCAACGGCACGCGCGCCGGCACGCTGCGGCCGTCGGGGGTGTGCACGGTGAAGGTCGAGCCGGTCGGCTCGAGCACCACGTCGTCGGCCCACCAGTCGGCGCCGGACGAGTGCGTCGAGAACGTGCGCACCGGGACGGTCGCCTCCTGGACAAGACGGCGCCCGTGCGGGTCGTCGAGGTTGACCAGGCCGAGCCGGCACCGCTCGGGGGTGAACAGCGACGCCTTGGCGCGGAAGTAGTCCTCGACGTCGGTGTGGAAGTCGAGGTGGTCGCGGCCGAGGTTGGTGAAGCAGGCGACGTCGAAGACCACCCCGTCGACGCGGCCCATCACCAGCGCGTGGCTGGACACCTCCATCGCGCAGGCCACCACGTCGCGCTCCACCATGACCGCGAACAGCGCGTGCAGGTCCGGCGCCTCGGGCGTGGTCAGCGAGGTCTTGACCTCCACGCCGGCGACGCGGGTGCCGACGGTGCCGACCACCGCGGCGGTGACGCCGGCGGTGGTCAGCGCGCCTTCGGCCAGCCGGGTGGTGGTGGTCTTGCCCTGGGTGCCGGTGACCGCGACCAGCCGCAGCCGCTCGGCGGGGGTGCCGTAGACCCGGGCGGCGATCGCTCCGAGCACCTCGCGGGGCCGTTCCACGACCAGCACCGGGGCGCCGGTCCCGGACCCGAGCAGGTCACGCCCGGCGGGGTCGGTGAGCACCGCGACGGCCCCGCCGGCCACTGCTTGGGAGGTGTACGTCGCACCGTGCGCGTGGGTGCCGGGCGCCGCGACGTACACGTCCCCGGGCCGCACCCTCAAGGAGCTGATCGTCACGCCGGTGACCTCCACGGTGTCCAGGTCACCCCGGCCGGGAGTGGCGACGAGCCGGTCGCCCAGCAGGCCGGCGAGCTCGGCCAACGGGGTCCGCACCGGCCGGTCGGGGCGCAGCGGGATCGGGTCGGGCACGCGGGTGAGGGTACCGGTCCCGGTCACCAGTCGATCTTGGGCGTCGGCGCCTTGGTGCCCGTCGGCGGCACGGCGTACTTCTGCAGGACGTAGCTCATGATCTTGTGGAAGGCCGGTCCGCCGATGGAGCCACCGCCGCCGCCGTTGGTGGGTGCCTGCACCACGACGTACACCGTGAAGCGGGGCTTGTCGGCGGGCGCGAAGCCGGCGAACGACGTGGTGAAGGTGCCGTTGTAGCAGCCGCACTTGGTGCCGACGCGCTGGGCCGTTCCGGTCTTGCCGGCGACCCGGTAGCCGTCGATCCCGGCCACCCCGGCGGTGCCGGCCTCCGGGTTGGTCACCGCTTCCATCATCCCGGCGGTGAGCTTGGCCGCACGCTTGCTGATCACCCGGTGCTCGGTGCTGGTGCCCGATCCGACGACCTGGCCGGTCACCGTCTTGACCCGGCCCTCGAACAGGCTCGGGCTGACGTAGACGCCGCCGTTGGCCACGGTGTTGACCGCGGCGGCCATCTGCACGGTGGTGACCGCGACGCCCTGCCCGAAGGCGATGGTGTCCTGGTTGATCTGCGACCACTGGTGCCAGTCGGGCAGGTCGCCGGCGGCCTCGCCGCTGACGCCGAGGTCGGTGCTCTGCCCGAGGCCGAAGTCGCGCAGGTAGTCGTAGAGCTCCTCGTGGTCGAACTGGCTCGCCGCCAGCACCGTGCCGATGTTGGAGGACTTCGCGATGACGCCGGTCAGGGTCAGGTGGATGGTGGGGTGCACGAAGTAGTCGTGGATCACCCGGTCCTGCCGCTTCAGGGTCGGGGGCACCGTGATCTTGGTGTCGGGGGTGACCTTGCCGGCGTCGATGAGCGCAGAGCTGGTCAGCACCTTCTCCACCGAGCCCGGCTCGTAGACGTCGCGCAGCGCCCGGCTACCGAGGTCGGACTGCTTCGACAGGCCCGGCTGGTTGGCGTCGTAGGTGGGGTAGTCCGCCAGCGCCAGGAGCTCGCCGGTCTGGGTGTCCATCACGACCGCGGAGCCCGAGGAGCCGCCCGAGTCCTGGACGGCGGAGCGGAGCACCCGCTGGGTGTACCACTGCACGTCGCGGTCGACGGTGAGCCGGAGGTCGTGCCCGCTGCGCGGCTCGACGGTGCTGCTGTCGCCGAGCGGGATCTGGTTGCCGCCGCCCACCTCGTACGACGTGTGGCCGTCCTTGCCGGCCAGCAGGTCGTTGAACATCAGCTCCGCGCCCTCGCTGGGCTGTCCCGCGTCGTTCATGAAGCCGACGAGGTTGGCGCCGACGTCCTTCGACGGGTAGGAGCGGACCGGGTCGCGTCGGGTGGCGATGCCCTTCCACTGGTGCTTGTCCAAGGTGGCGACGATGGCGCGCGCGGTCGTCGAGGGCACGCGGCGGGCGACGTACTGGAAGTGGGTGTCGGGCTTCTGCAGCCGCGCCAGCACGTCGAAGTAGTCGAGCTTCAGCCGGTGGGCGACGACGGTGGCGATCTGGCTGGCGTGCTTGGTGGTCACCGTCGGATCGGCCACCAGCATCAGGCCGTCCACGGAGTCGGCGAGCGGGGTGCCGTTGCGGTCGGTGATCGAGCCGCGGGTGGCGGGCAGGGTCACCGAGACGACGCCCTCCGCCTTGGCCTTGGCGACGTAGGCGGAGGCGTCGACGCCCTGCAGCTGGAACAGCCGGGCGGCGAAGACCGACACGATCATCGCGATCAGCAGGAAGCCGACCCGCAGCCGGGTCAGCGACCTGGTGCGCAGCGAGAGCCGGCGCCGCCTGCGGGGGGCCTTCACTGCCGAGGCTGGTGACGGGCGCCGGCCCGCTCGGGTGGGGCGGCGGCCCTGGGTCAACGCTGGCTCCCCTGCTGCTGGGTGGTCGCCCGCCCGGTCATGGTCCCGGCGGTGGCGCCGGTGCGGTCGGTGGCGCTGCCGTTCTTCCTACCGCCAGCGGCCCCTCCGGAGGAGGCTGCCGCGCCGTCGGTGGTGACGGGAGCCTTCTCCACGATGGGCTTCGGGTCGAGCAGTCGCGGCTTCTTGGTGGGCAGCGGGTCGATCCGGAACGAACCGTCGGGGACCGCGGCCGTGGGCACGCCCAGCACGTCGCCGGTGCCCAGCTGGATGAACGCGGGGTCGGCCGGCGGGATCATCCCCAGCTTGCGTGCGCGCGTGGCCAGGTGCTGCGGGTCGCGGAGCTGGTCGAGCTGCATGTCGAGGGACTGCTGCTGGGCAGCGAGCACGGAGGCCCGGTCCTCCAGTGCGGTCTGGTGGAACGACACCTGCTGCATGGTCGTGTTGATCAACAGCAGTCCGGCGACGCCACCGATCAGCAACACCGAGACCAGCAGCATGAACGGCACCCGGGCGGCCCGGCGCCCGGAGGCTCGGGGCACGACTGTGAGCCGGGCCCTCTCCACGGCGGCCTCTGCAAAACGAGGGGCAAAACGAGGAACCCGCGTCCGTGCCTGGTTCATCAAGGTGCTCATCTGCGTCCTCCAGTCGGTGCTGCTGCGGGGGCTGCTGTGGGGGTTGTGGGGCCCGGCGTGCTGCTGATCGGGGTCATGCCACGGCCCCGGCGTGCACCCGCTCGACGGCGCGGACCCGGACGGAGGCGGCGCGGGGATTCGCGGCGACCTCCGCGGCGTCCGCCTTCTCGGACCCGCGGGTGACCAGCCGCAGGGCCGGCTCCTGACCTGCGGGCACGAAGGGCAGGTCCTCCGGGACGGTGCTGCGGGTGTGCTCGGTGAACACCTGCTTGGTGATCCGGTCCTCGAGCGAGTGGTAGGACATGACCACCAGGCGGCCCCCGACGCCGATCGCCTCGATCGCGGCCGGCAGCGCCCGGCGGAGGACGGCCAGCTCGTCGTTGACCTCGATGCGCAACGCCTGGAAGGTCCGCTTCGCGGGGTGGCCTCCGGTGCGGCGGGCAGGGGCCGGGATGGTCGCGTAGAGCAGCTCGACGAGGCGACCGGAGGTCCGGAACGGCGCGCTCTCCCGCTCACGGACGACCGCCTCGGCGATGCGGCGGGCGAACCGCTCCTCGCCGTACTCGCGCAGGACGCGGGTCAGCTCACCGGTGGAGTACTCGTTGAGCACGTCCGCGGCGGTGCGCCCGCCGGTGTCGTCCATCCGCATGTCCAGCGGCGCGTCGGCGGCGTAGGCGAAGCCGCGCTCGCGCACGTCGAGCTGCATCGAGGAGACGCCGAGATCGAACAGGACCCCGTCGACGTGGCTGAGACCGAGCTCGTCGAGCACGTCGGCGATCTCGTCGTAGACCGCGTGCACGAGCGTGAGCCGACCGGCATGCGCCGCCAGCCGCTCGCGACTGCGGTCCAGGGCGTGCTCGTCCCGGTCGATGCCGATGACGTGCGCGTCGGGGCAGCGCTCGAGCACCGCCTCGGTGTGGCCGCCCAGACCGAGCGTGGCATCCACCATCACGGTGCGGTCCCGGCCGGTGGCGAGCGCCTCGGGGGTGAGCGTCAGGGCGGGCGCCACCAGCGCGACGACCCGGTCGAGCAGCACGGGCACGTGAGCGCCGGAGGCGACAGGGGCTGCAGGGACCGGTGTCGTGGTGCCGTCCCGCTGGTCGTCGGGGGCCTCGGAGTCGCCGGTCACGTCGGCTAGCCCGCCAGCGTCGTCAGGGCCGTCCGAGGCGCCGGGCGGCCACCGGTGCTGGGGTCCAGGGTGTGCACGTCGGCCTCCTTTGGTCTGCGGTCTGCGGGTTCTGGGTTCCGGGCGACGTTCCGTTCGCCGGGCCAGGTCCCTGCCCGCCCACCGCCGGGGGAAGCCCTTCTGGCACCGGGGAAGGTGTGCCAGACGGGACGGCGGGAGCGGGCGAGAGACCTCGTCCTGCGACCGGGGAGCCGGCCGGTGCTCCTGGGTGGAGCGGGTGGAGCGAAGTGGTGGAGCAACGTGGTGCGGACTGTGCTCACAGGCCGGGGAAGACCTCCTCGGAGAGGTCGGCGAAGGCCTGTTCCTGCTGGTCGGAGTAGGTCTGCCACGAGGCGGCGTCCCAGATCTCGATCCGGTTCATCGCACCGATGACGACGCAGTCACGCTCCAGCGAGGCGTAGGCCCGCAGCATCGGCGGCACGGTGATCCGGCCCTGCTTGTCGGGTGTCTCGTCGGACGCGCCGGCGAAGAACATCCGCACGTAGTCACGGGCCGACCTGCTCGTCACCGACGTCTCGCGCAGACGCTCGGTGAGCGTGCCGAACTCCTGCATCGACCACACGTAGAGGCAGCGCTCCTGCCCACGCGTGACGACGAGGCCGTCGGCCAGCTCGTCCCGGAACTTCGCGGGGAGGAAGAGTCGTCCCTTCTCATCGAGCCGAGGGGTGTAGGTGCCGAAGAACACGGCCGCCTCCCCTGCCTCGATGCGAAGAAGCTTCCCTCTCCTCCACTGCGCTCCACTCTACTCCACACTCCACCACCGTCAACCATTTCCACCCGTGTCCACCCCCTGACTGCCTGCGGCCTCCCCCGGGCAAGCGCCGGGCCTGCACCGGTCTCGCCGGGCGGTCCGCCACCGCGCCCCTCGCCGGAGCGGTGTCGCAGCGAAGTCCCGGCGGTGGTCACCCCGCAGACAGGGCTTGAGCCATGCGGTTCACTACAGAGGTGACCGCTGCGCACCACGCCGACGGCCCCGGGGGGGCTGACCTGGAGACCCTCACCCGGGTCACAGGTCGGATCCAGGCGAGCATCGAGCACGTCATCGAGGGCAAGCCGGAGGTCACCCGACTGGCCCTGGTCGTGCTGCTGGCCGAGGGGCACCTGTTGATCGAGGACGTCCCGGGCGTCGGCAAGACCATGCTGAGCAAGGCGCTGGCCCGCTCGATCGACTGCACGGTGCGGCGCATCCAGTTCACCCCGGACCTGCTGCCCTCGGACGTCACCGGAGTCTCGGTGTTCAACCAGGACACCCGCCAGTTCGAGTTCCGGCCCGGCGGGATCTTCGCCAACATCGTGGTGGGCGACGAGATCAACCGGGCCTCCCCCAAGACCCAGTCGGCGCTGCTGGAGAGCATGGAGGAGAAGCAGGTCACGGTGGACGGGGGGACGTACCTCCTGGACCCGCCGTTCATGGTGATCGCCACGCAGAACCCGATCGAGATGGAGGGCACCTACGCGCTGCCCGAGGCCCAGCGGGACCGCTTCATGGCGCGGGTGTCCATGGGCTACCCCGTCGAGTCGGCCGAGATCGCGATGCTCGGCTCCCACACCGGCGGCAACCCGCTCGACGACCTCGAGCCGGTCGCGGACGCCGCGGAGCTCCGCAAGCTGATCGACATCGTCGGCCAGGTGCACGTCGCCGAGGCGGTGCAGCGCTACGCCGTGGCGATCTCCACCGCCACCCGCCGTTCCCCGGACCTGATGCTCGGTGCCTCGCCCCGCGCCACGCTGCACCTGGTGCGCGCGGCCAAGGCATCGGCCGCGATGGCCGGGCGCGACTACGTGCTGCCCGACGACGTCCAGGAGCTGGCCGTGCAGGTGCTGGCCCACCGCGTGCTGGTCACCGTGGAGGCCTCGATGAGCGGCCGCACACCGGAGGCGGCGCTGCGGCAGATCGTCGCCGGGGTGCCGGTCCCCGAGCACCGCACCTGAGCAGGTCGGCGACCGATGCGTGACGCGCTGCGCGGCCTGACCACCCGCGGCCGAGGATTCCTCGCCGCGGGAGTGACAGCCCTGGTGTGCGCGCTGTCCCTCGGCTACGACGGACTGGTCCGCGTCGCCGCGCTGCTGCTCCTGCTGCCGCTGGCCACCGCCTTCTTCCTCGGCCGCAGCCGCTACCGCCTCGGACTGGTCCGCACCCTCGCGCCGGCGCAGGTGCCCGCCGGCCAGCAGGCGCGGGTCCGCCTGGAGCTGAGCAACGACGGCCGGATCCCCACTGGGATGCTGCTGCTGGAGGACCAGGTGCCCTACGTGCTCGGCACCCGGCCGCGCTTCGTGGTCGACCGGATGGGGCCCGCGTGGCGCCGTCAGGTGGAGTACGTCGTGCGGTGCGAGCTCCGCGGGCGCTTCGCGGTCGGCCCGATGAAGGTCCGGCTCAGCGACCCCTTCGGGCTGGTG
>Ga0210040_10008164_pt1 | contig 12481 bp, 11 predicted proteins | sample CryGeyCG12114_NA_FD_185462 | JGI IMG/M metagenome (GOLD analysis project Ga0210040, IMG submission 185462) | Groundwater microbial communities from aquifer - Crystal Geyser CG19_WC_8/21/14_NA (SPAdes) (version 2) | ecosystem: Environmental > Aquatic > Deep subsurface > Groundwater | place: USA... | reverse complement strand
CGCCCGACGAAGACCGGACGTCGCGCTGGAGGTCATCCTGCCCCTGGCGCTGCTCGCCTCGCCGGGGTCGTCACGGAGTGCGGAGCCGCTGAGCAGGGGTGTCCCGGGCGTCGCGAGGACGCCCGGGACCCGGCGTCAGTGGCGCCGCGACTGCTTGGCGAGCTTGGTGAGGCCCTCCTTGAGCTTGCGCTGGTTCTCCGGCTTCTGGAGCTCGCGCGAGACCACCTGCACGAGCTTCGCGGCGACGGCGGTCTTCAGGACGGACTTGATCATGCTCATGGATGCTCCCGGGTAGGCGCGTTCAGGACCTTCAACGGTAGCCGGGACCACTGCGCGCCTCCGGGCGTCCTCCCCGGAACCGCTGTCAGAGCGCTGCTCCAGGCGTAGGATCTTCGCACTGAGCAGGAGCAGAGCGGCCCGGACCCACGTCAGGGGAGCGTCCCACCGGGGGGTCTGCGGCTTCGGCCGGTCGTCCGTGGGCGACCTGCAGCACGAGTGACCGGGGACCTCCGCGCGGCGGGTCGCCCACGGGTCTCACGAGTCCGGACGCCTTCCGACGGCAGGCCCGGCCCCACGACCCGAGCAGCGAGACCTCAGAAGAGGGTGTAGCCGCCGTCCGCCACGAGCACGCTGCCCGTCATGAACGACGAGGCGCTGCTCGCCAGGAACACCACGAGCGGGGCGATCTCGTCCACGGTCGCGTAGCGCTGCATGGCCGCGTCCTCGATCCACTGCCGGCGGTACTGCGGCTCGTCGACCGGCGCCATGTCGGTCTTCACGTAGCCCGGGGCCAGCGCGTTGACGCGGACGCCGTGCGGCGCCCACTCCGCCGCCAGGCTCTTGGTCAGCTGGTGCACGGCCGCCTTGGAGGCGTTGTAGCCGGGCTGCCACTGCGGGCGGTTCACGATGATCGCGGAGATCGAGCCGATGTTGACGATGTTGCCGCCACCGTTCTCGACGAAGTGCTTGCCGAACACGCGCGAGCAGGTCCACAGGGCGTCGACGTTCGTGGTCATCACCGAGCGCCAGTCCTCGTCGGTGACCTCGAGGGCGGGGGCGTGCACGCAGGTGCCCGCGTTGTTGACGAGCACGTCGACGCGGCCGAAGCGCTCGAGGGTGGTGGCCAGGATCGTGTCGACGTCGGCCGGCACGGTGATGTCGGCCCGGACGAACACGGCCTCGACGCCCCGTTCCCCCAGGTCGGCCAGCACGGTGCCCGCAGCCTCGGCGTCACGGCCCACGACGACCACCTTGGCGCCGGCCTCGCCGAGAGCGGTCGCGAAGCCGCGGCCCAGCCCGCGGGTCCCCCCGGTGACGACGGCGACCTGCCCGTCCAGCCGGAAACGGTCGAGGACAGGCATGGCACGCTCCTTCCCGAGGCCACGGTGGCCCGGAGGAGACCAACGTAGGGCACCCCTGCGCCGCCGCCGCGCCGGCCCGGCGGCGGCGCTGCAGGGTGACGGGTGCAGCCGGGAACCAGCGCCGTGCCGTGGTCGACGCCTTCCTCGCCGCGTCGAAGAAGGGCGGCTTCGCCGACCTGCTCGCCGTCCTCGACCCCGACGCCGTGGTGCGCTCGACGCGGCGGCCGCGGCGACGGGCTCGGAGCCCGAGCTCCGGGGCGCCGCAACGGTCGCCGGGCGTACGAGGGCCGGACCCGGGCGACCGCGCCCGCCCTGGTCGACGGCCTGCCCGGTGCGGTGTGGCACCACCGCGTCGAGGTCGTCTCGCCTTCGACGTCGTCCTGTCCGACGGGCACGCCGAGGGGCGGGACCGGGTCCGCGAGGTGCTCCTGGTCGCCGACCCGGAGCGCATCGCCCGGGCGCGGGTCACCCGCGATCCAGGCCTGACCGTGCTGCGGTGGGACGACCCGCCGGGCTGGGCCGGGCGCAGGGCGTCAGGCGTCGGGTGCCCGCACCCCGATGGTGAGCAGCAGGTTGGCGCAGATGCGGGTGTCGGCCGTCGCCACGACCGTCGCGACGCTCGGCTGCCGCACCTGGTCGTAGAAGTCGAAGCGCTCGGCCTCGGTGATCGCCACCTCCGGACCCAGCAGGGCCCGGTAGTCGTCGTGCGCCGCGACGGCGGCCCCGTCGGGCGAGCGCATGAACGTCGCCGCCTCGAGCGGGATCGTGTCCAGCAGCGCGCGCAGGACGTCGTCGACGCCGACCAGCCCGGGGCTCAGGTTGAGGTAGACGATCTCGGCGTGCGGCGGCCGGATGGTGGTGTACGGGTAGTTCCCGTCGGCCAGCAGGAGCTGGCCGCCGTGGCCGGAGCCCGCCAGGGCGGCGAGCAGCTGCGGGTGCAGCAGCGTGTGCTTGAGCACGCCTCTCCTCCTCAGCCGCGGTTCGCCGCGTAGCCGTCCCAGCCGGGGATGGTCCCGTCGACGTCCCACAGGTCGAGCCACGAGGACGCGCCCGGCCAGAGGAACACCTGGCCCTTGATCAGCCGGTTGTTCCGCTCCGCGCCGCGCAGGCTCTCGACCTCCGCCGGCGTCAGCGGGTCCTCGACGACGGCCCGCAGGCTGGAGAGGTACTGCGGCCGCTTGACCGAGAACGGGATCGGCACCTGCCCCCGCGCCACCGCCCACTTGAGGCACACCAGCGCCGGGTGGATGCCCCGCGCCTCCGCGACCGCCCGCACCTCCGGCGTCTCGGCGTCGACCAGGTCGGTCTCGGTGCGGTCGCGCTCCGGCCGCGACGGCGACCCGAGCGGCGAGTAGCCCATGGGCTGGATGTCGTGGTCGGCGCAGAACTGGAACAGCTCGCCCTGCTGGAAGGTCGGGTGGAGCTCCATCTCGTTCACCGCAGGCCGGATGCGGGCGTCCCGGACGATCAGCCGGAGCTTGGGGACGGTCGCGTTGGACGTGCCGATGTGGCGTACGAGGCCCTCGTCGACGAGGGCCTCCATGGCACGCCAGGTCGCCATGAAGTCCTCGTGCAGGTACGGCCGGGCGTGCGGGTCCCGGTCGTCGCGGTCCGCGCCCGGGCCGTGGTGGTTGGGGAACGGCCAGTGCACGAGGCACGCGTCCAGGTGGTCCAGGCGGAGGTCGGCCAGGCTCCGGCGGACGGAGCGGGCGACGTCGTCGGGGGCGTGGTGGTCGTTCCACACCTTCGACACGACGAACAGCTCGTCGCGCGGCAGGCCGCCGGCCAGGGCCTCGCCGAGCACCTCGCCGACCTGGGGCTCGTTGCCGTAGACGGCCGCGCAGTCGATCAGCCGGTAGCCGACCCGGAGCCCGTCGGCGACGGCCGCCGCGACCTGGTCGGGACCGTACGCGTCGGAGCCGAAGGTGCCCATCCCGACCGCGGGCATCGACGCCCCGCCGGCGAGCCGCACCACCGGGACGCGCGCGGGGTCGACCCCCTCGGCGTCCGGCCGGAAGGGCGACCACGTACCCGTCGTGCCTGTGCTCACGCGCGGACCGGGAGGACGAGGAGCGCGGGGCCGTCGGCGGACGGGGTGACGGTCGCCGAGAGCCGGCCGCCGTCGGCGGAGACCTCGCCCGAGCCGTTCAGCACCTGCACGTCGCGGACGTCGACCGCGTCCGCCGCGGCGTCGAGCGCCACGGTGCCGGCGCCGTCGACGACGGCCACGAGGTGGCCCGGGGTGGCCAGCCAGCGGACCCACGGGTCGTCGGAGCGCCGGGCGACGTCCGCACCGACGGGGCTCGACGTGCGCAGCAGCGGGGCGGCAGCGGCCATCCAGCGCCCCATCCCCTCCAGCGCCCGGCGCTGCACACCGGGGATCGTGCCCTCGGCCGTGGGACCGACGTCCAGCAGCAGCCGGCCGCCGCGCGAGACGACGTCGGTGAGGTGCTTGGCGATCCCCCGGCCGTCCAACGACTGCGTCTCGTCCTCGGCCTGGTTGTAGCCGAAGGAGAAGCCGATCGCGCGGCAGTTCTCCCAGGGTCCCGAGCTCTCCGCGTCCAGGTGGTACTCGTACTCGCTGGTACCGAAGTCGTGGTGGGTGTCGCCCCACCGGTCGTTGACCACCCCGTCCGGGACGGCCGCGTAGTAGCCCTCGAACAGGGCGTGGAGCGACTCCGGACCGCCGCGCTTGCCCGCGTCGGGCCACTCGATGTCGTTCCACAGGACGCTCGGCGAGTAACGCCGGACGAGGTCTGCCACGTGGCGGAAGGCGTAGCCGTTGTACGCGGCGTCGGTCGGACGCAGCTCGTGCACCTCGGCGCTGGAGGTGTGCGGACCGAACCTGGTCACCGACCAGTCGAGCCCGCCGGAGTAGTAGACGCCGAAGCGGAGGCCCTCGGCCCGGACCGCGTCGGCGATGTCGGCGAGCAGGTCGCGCCGCGGCCCGCGGTGCACGGTGTTCCGCGCGCCGGTGCCCGGCGCGTCCCAGAGCGTGACGCCGTCGTGGTGCTTGCTGGTCGGGACCACGTACTCGGCCCCGGCCGTCGCGAACAGCTTCGCCCAGTCCGTCGGGTCGAAGTCCGCCGCCGTCCAGGCGTCGAGGAAGTCGTCGTACGGCGCGCCCCCGTGGACCTCCGCGTGGTGCTGCGCGGCCGGGCTGCCCGGGATCCGGATCGTGTTGAAGTACCACTCCGCGTAGGCGTTGTGGGTGAACCACACGTCCTCGGGCACCACGCCGAGCGCGCCGCTCGGCTCGGCCCAGGCCGGCACCGAGTAGGGACCCCAGTGGATGAAGATCCCGAAGCGGGCCTCGGCGTACCAGGACGGCAGCGGGCGCCGGAGCGTCGCCCAGAGCTCGGGGCTGTCGCCCTGCTCCACGGTCGAGGTGGTCGGGACGTTCTCGGTGGTGCCGGTCATCGCGGGTCAGCTCCTCAGGACGATCATGGCGTGGCCGTCGAGGACGGACACGGTGGTGGTGGCGACGCCGTCCGCCCAGCGCAGCGGCAGCGAGGTGCCGGCCGGCTCGAGGGTCGCGCTGGCGGGCTCCTGCTCGCACGCCACCTGGACCTCGACGTCGACCAGCGGGAAGGGGTCGTCGACCAGGTCGATGTCGCCGCCCAGCCCGCCGCCCACGCGGGTCGGCAGATAGCTGAGCAGGTGCACGACGGTGCGGTCGGACCCGCGCCGCAGCGTCGTCTCCAGGTGCAGCGGACCGGTCGCGCGGAGGGCCGGGCGCGGCAGCAGCAGGTCGAGCACGTGCTGCACGACGAGGCGGTGCACCTCGTTGCCGAGCCGGCCGTAGGTGAGCAGCAGCGGGGCCGCGATCGCCACGACCTGGCCGCGCCGTGTGACGGCGGCCCAGGACGACAGGGCGGCCGGCGGGGTGTAGGAGTGGCCGGAGAAGTGGGCCCAGGTCCGGTCGAAGTAGGGCTCGACCGTCCCGACCAGCACCTCCGTGCCCTCGAGCGGGGTCATCCGCAGGCCCCGGTCGTAGACCACCGTGTCCTGCCCGAGGTCGGGCACCGCCGGCGAGAGGCTCCGCAGGAACGTGTTCGCGTACGGCGAGGGGCCGTGCACCTCCACGCCGGCCTCGGGCACGCTGAGCCCACCGTCGGTGCCGACGAGGGCGTCGCCGACGACGACGAGCGCACCGCCGCGGGCCACGTGCGCCGACAGCGCGGCCCGGAGGGCCTCGTCGACCACGGTCGTCTCGGGCACCAGCACCAGCCGGTAGGACGTGAGGTCCGCGGTCGGCGGGACGATCGTGAACTGGTGGCGCAGCTGCTGCAGCATCCGCACCGCGCCGATCCCGGCGGCGCCCGGCGCGTCGCCCAGCTCCGGGTCGACCACCACGGCGACCTCGGCGACGGGGTCGGTGCCCTCCTGGTGCGGCTCGCACGCCTCGATGTGCGCGTACGCCGCCCCGATCCGGTCGTAGACGGCCGCGTTCGGCACGCCCCGGGGGTGCAGCAGGTCGCCGACCCCGTTGGTCAGCCCGAGGCTGAGGATCTGCGAGGTCTCGTACGCCAGCGCCGCGGCGGGCTTGAGCGAGGCGTTGTCGCCCCAGCTGCGGTGGAAGCGGCCGGTGTGGCTCAGCGTCGGCAGCCCGAGCGGCCGTACGAAGCGGGCGACGTAGGGCAGGTAGGCGTAGCCCCAGCCGCCCGTCGGCAGCGACTCGACCTCGACGTGCTTGAGCAGCGCGGCCTCGACGTGGAGGTTCGTCTTCGGGCGGCTGTTGAACCAGACCCCCGAGGCCACGTCCGGGCTCAGGTAGGGCGCGGCCAGGTCCTGGAAGCGGCGCATGTAGCGCAGCGCGGAGGTCCGGGCGTAGCCCGCGCGACCCTCCTCGCTCTCGGGGTCGAAGCCGGACTCCAGCGCACCCGCGATCGCGTACCGCGTGCTGCTGGGCTGGTCCCAGCACATGTCGAGGAACAGGCCGTCGACCACGCCGAGGTGCTCGAGGACCTCGGTGGTCTGCTCGACGAGGTAGTCCTGGTAAGGGCTCGACATGTCGAGGACGTGCCAGCCGGCGGTGAACACCGAGCCCGGCGTGCGCGACACCTCGCCCCAGCGGACGAGCCGCAGGTCGGCCTCCTGGGCGACCCACTCGGGGTGGGTGCTCGCCGCGTGCTCGTCGACCTGGACGCTGAGGTAGACCGGCGCCCGGATCCCGACGGCGTGCAGCGCGTCGACCTGAGCAGCGAGCAGGTCGAGGTCGCGGGCGAGGCCCGGGTGCCGCTCCGGCCGCTCGGTGTCGTAGTAGAGCAGCCCGTGGTGGCACTTGGCGAAGACGGTGACGCTGTCGACGTGCGCGGCCGCGAAGGTCGCGGCGAAGCGTTCCGGGTCGAAGTCGACGCCCACGTCGGGCACGTCGGGACCGGTGTGGAAGTCCAGGTGGATGGTGCGGCGGGGAAAGAACGAACCCATGCGTATCAGCGACCTCCGAGGCCGGACAGGGCGATGCCGCGGACGAGGTGGCGCTGCAGGAGCAGCACCATGACGACGGTCGGGAGCATCGAGATGGTGGACGCGGCCATGAGCAGGTGCCACTGGCTGCCCTGCTGGCCGAGGAACCCGTTGAGACCGACGGGCACGGTGAACAGGTCGGTGGAGTTGGTGATGATCAACGGCCAGAGGAAGCTGTTCCAGTAGTTGATGAAGGTGAAGACGGCGAGCACCGCGACGGCCGGCCGGGCGATGGGCAGCACGATCGAGGTGAGGATGCGCAGCCGGCTCGCGCCGTCGACGAGCGCGGCCTCCTCGAGCTCCTTGGGGATGTTGAGGAAGAACTGCCGCAGCAGGAACGTGCCGAAGGCCGAGAACGCCCAGGGCAGGACGAGGGCCTGGTAGCTGTTCGTCCACCCCAGCTGCTGCATGAGGATGAACATCGGGACGATCATCACCTCCTGCGGGACCATGAGGGTGATCAGGTAGAGCAGGAAGATCAGCTCCCGCCCGCGGAACTCGAGCCGCGCGAAGGCGTACGCCGCGAGGATCGAGGTGACGCAGACCAGCAGGGTCCCGAGGACGGCGACGACCATCCCGTTGACCATGTAGCGGCCGAACGGGACGTAGCTCCAGGCCTCGCTGAAGTTCGCGAGGCGGATCTCGCTGCCCACCAGGCTCGGCGGGGAGGCGAACACCTCGTTGCCCGGCTTGAGCGACGTGCTGACCATCCAGATGAACGGGATCATGAACACGAGCAGCACGAGCGTCAGCAGGATCTGCGAGACCGGCGCCGGCCGGGACCGGTCGACCCGGTTGACGCGCCGGCCCCGGGGCGGCGTGCCGGGCGCGGCGGTGGTGGGGACGGGGCGCACGGTGGCGCTGACGTCAGCCGTCATAGTGCACGAACCTCCGCTGACCCAGGAACTGCAGCCCGGTGACGAGGACGATGATGATCAGCAGCACCGTCGAGATCGCCGAGGCCATCCCGAGCGAGTAGAACTGGAAGCCCTTCTGGTACATGTACATGACCATGGTCTGGGTCGCCGCGCCCGGCCCGCCGCCCGTGAGGATGTAGGGCTGGCTGAAGACCTGGAACGATGTGATCATGGTCAGCACCGCCGCGAAGAACATCGACGGCGAGAGCATCGGGACGGTGATCGTCCAGAACTGGCGCCACCGGCTGACCCCGTCGATGTCGGCCGCCTCGTAGAGGTTCGGGTTGATGGCGTCGAGCCCGGCGGAGAAGACCAGCATGTTGTAGCCGAAGCCCTGCCAGACCGACATGGCGACCACGCAGACCATCGCCGACACCTGGCCGCCGAGCAGGTTGGTCGGGCCGAGGCCCAGCCCGGAGCTCAGCAGGTCGTCGACCAGCCCCTTGGGCTGGAGCATCAGCCGCCACACCAGGGCGTTCGCCACGATCGGGGTGACCGCCGGCAGGAAGAAGAGCACCCGGTAGAGCCCGCGGAGCCGGATCCGCGGGGAGATCCAGACCGCGAGCCCGAGCGAGATCACGAAGTTCACGGGCACGTAGAGCACGACGAAGATCACCGTGTTGCGCAGCGCCCGGAAGAACACCGGGTCCGTCGTCACCAGGGTCACGAAGTTCCGGCCGCCCACGAAGGTGTGGTCGCCGAGGATCGGCCAGGAGAAGAAGGCGAGGGCGATCGAGCCCACGATGGGCAGCAGGGTGAAGATCAGGAAGCCGAGCCCGCTGGGGGCCAGGAACCCGAGAGCGGTGAGACCGGCGCGGCGACCGGCAGCCGTGTTGCCCGGGGTCGCCGCGCGGGCGGCGGCTGGCGCGACGAGGGTCATCGTCCACCTCTTTCGTCAGCAGGGGTTTCGGCAGGAGGGGTGGTGACGGGTGCCCGGTCCAGGGGGCACCCGCCGTGCCCGCCGGCTACTGCCCGCCGGCCTGCTGCTGGACCTGCTTGAGGAAGTCGGCCGCGGGCTGCTGCCCGTTCAGCGCCGGGATCCCGTACTGCTGGAACACCGTCTGGACCTGCGTCAGGGTCGGCGAGGAGTGGAACGGCTCCGACTTCGAGATGGCCGCGTCGAGCGCAGGCTTCGCCTCCTTCAGGTCGCCGACGTACCAGGCGTCGGACTGCGCGGTCCGGGCCGGGTAGGCGCGGCCCGCCTTGCCCAGGTAGGTCTCGGCGTCCGGCCCGGTGATCGTGGCGATGGCCTTCAGCGCGGCGTCAGGCGTCTTGCAGGACTTCGAGACGCCGTAGCCGGAGCCGGCGATGTGCGACGTGCCGCCGCCGGCACCGGCCGGGATGACGGCCACGCCTGGCTTGAACTTCGCCGTCTTGACGATGTTGCCGTACTGCCAGGGACCGTCCACGACCATCGCCGTGTTGCCGGCGATGTACTCGTTGAGCGCGGCGCTGGTGTCGGTCGTGGCCGGCAGCTGGGGGATGACCCCGTCCTTCTGCAGGCCCTGGAGCCAGCTGAAGGTGTCGACCATCCCCGGGGTGTCGACCTGGAGCTTGCCACTGGCGTCGATCGGCTGCTGGCCCGTGCGGGTCAGCGTCCAGGCGGCGAACTGGTCGACGGTGGGGAACATGCCGTAGCCGTTCTTGCCGCCCGTCGTCAGCTTGCGGGCGTCGGCCTCGAACTCGTCGACCGTCCAGGTGGTCGAGGGCGTCTTGAGCCCCGCCTTCGCGAAGAGGTCCTTGTTGTAGAAGACCACCAGGGGTCCGAAGTCGTACGGGATCGCGATCTGCTGGCCGTCGGACTGCAGCGCCTGCGAGATGGCGGGGTTGAAGTCGCTCATCTTGATGCCGGCCGCGTCCAGCTTGCCCTGGTCGAGCGGCAGCATCAGGGAGCTGATGCTGGGGGCTCGCGGGCCCTGCACGCCGAGGATGCAGCCGACGTCGCCGCCGCTGGCCTGGGCCGCGAGCTTGGTCCAGTAGTCGGGGAAGGTCGAGGTCTGGATCGTCAGCTTGATGTCGGGGTCGGCCTGGGTGACCATCTCGGACAGGTGGTTCAGCGTCTCGGTCTCGATCTCGGAGCCCGACCACATCTGCCAGGTCATCGTGGTCACGCCGCCGCTGCTCGAGCTGCCCGACGACTGGCCCCCGGAGCCGCCGCAGGCCGTGAGGCCCAGCGCCAGCACCGTCGTCGACGCCACCGCGGCGGCGACCTTCATCCGTGCACGTGCGTTCCTCACCCAGAACTCCCTTGTCTGTCGGTGCCGGCGCCGCCCGGGTCACCTGCCTTCGTCCGAAGACGAAGCCAGGTCGGACAAACACCTGATGTCTGGGAGTATCGACCTGGGTTCAGACGGCTGTCAAGGATTCGGTAGCGCTCGTCCGGGCGGGGTCCTCGGCCACCGGCGAGGGCTCGTCCGAGCCCGCGTCCACCCGCGTCTGGAGCCAGCGCTCGACGCTCGCCACGTGCACGAGGGCGGCCGCCTCGGCGAGCGGCGCGTCGCGCGCGCCGATGGCGTCGAGGATCGCGCGGTGCTCCTCGACCGTCCGGTGGTTGGCGTCGGCGTCCACGATCCCGCGCCACACCCGGGTGCGGACGGTGCCGCTCGAGATGCCGGTCAGCACCGACGCGAGCACGGGGTTCTGGCTGGCCCGGGCCACCGTCGCGTGGAAGTCGGTGTCGTGGCGGATGAGGTCCTTCTGGCTCGTCGCCGCCGCCATCCGGGCGAGGTGCGCGGCCATCTCCTCGCGCTGATCCGCGCTCGATCGCACGGCGGCCAGCGCGGTCACGCCCGGCTCGATCAGGCGCCGCGACTCCAGCAGGTCCAGGATCGACTCCTCCTGCATCAGCTCCACGGCCGCCCCGATACCGGTCAGGAGCAGGTGCGGGGTCAGGCTGGTGACGTAGGTGCCGTCGCCGCGGCGCACGTCGAGGACCCCGGCGGTCACCAGGCCGCGGACAGCCTCGCGCAGGCTCGAGCGGGACACCCCCAGCTCGACGCTCAGCTCGGCCTCGGCCGGCAGCCGCTGCCCCGGCTGCAGCCGCCCGGAGATGATGAGGGTGCGGACCCGCTCGATCGCCGCCTCGGTCAGGGGTGCGGCCACGACGTCCCCCTCGCCCTGCTCGACAGGTCGCGTACGGGTCTCCCGTGTCCCGCGGAGCCCCAACGGGTCGGCGCAGACATCAGGTCTATGGTGGGCTCGAGTGCTCGGTGCGGCCTGTCGTTCACGTGCTCTCCCATCGTCTACGGCGCCGGTGACGGCGCCCTGAGCCCCGGAGCCCGCCATGCCGAGCAGCACCTCGACCGTCACCGGCCTGGAGGTGCTCGACGTCCGCTTCCCGACCTCGCGCGACCTCGACGGCTCCGACGCGATGAACCCGGAGCCCGACTACTCCGCGGCCTACGTCGTGCTGCGCACCGACGACCCGGACGGCCACGAGGGTCACGCGCTGGCGTTCACCACGGGACGCGGGAACGACGTCGAGGCGAATGCTATCGCCGCGCTCATCGACCACGTGGTCGGAACGGGCGTCGACGAGCTGTGCGCCGACCTCGGCGCCTTCTCCCGCCGGCTCGTGCACGACCCGCAGCTGCGCTGGCTCGGCCCCGAGAAGGGCGTCATGCACATGGCCATCGGGGCCGTGGTGAACGCGGCCTGGGACCTGGCCGCGAAGCGGGCGGGCCGGCCGCTGTGGGACTTCCTGGCCTCGATGACGCCCGAGCAGCTCGTCGCGCAGGTCGACTTCCGCTACCTCACCGACGCCCTGACCCCCGAGGAGGCGCTCGCCCTGCTCGAGGCGTCCCGCCCCGGGCGCGAGGAGCGCCGTCGCGGCCTGCTGGAGCGGGGCTACCCCGCGTACACGACGACGCCGGGCTGGCTCGGCTACTCCGACGACAAGCTGGTGCGCCTCGCCAAGGAGGCGGTCGCCGACGGCTTCGGGATGATCAAGCTCAAGGTGGGCGCCGACGTCGAGGAGGACGTCCACCGCATGGAGCTCGCCCGCGGCGCGGTCGGGACGGACGTCCGGATCGCCGTGGACGCCAACCAGCGCTGGGACGTCGGCCCCGCCATCGACTGGATGAACCGGCTGGCCCCGTTCGACCCCTACTGGATCGAGGAGCCGACGTCGCCCGACGACGTCCTCGGCCACGCCGCGATCCGGCGGGGCGTCGCGCCGATCCGGGTCGCGACCGGCGAGCACGTGGCCAACCGCGTCGTCTTCAAGCAGCTGCTCCAGGCCGGCGCCGTCGACGTCGTCCAGGTCGACGCCGCCCGCGTGGGCGGGGTCAACGAGAACATCGCGATCCTGCTGCTCGCGGCGAAGTTCGGCGTGCCGGTCTGCCCGCACGCCGGCGGCGTCGGGCTGTGCGAGATGGTGCAGCACCTGTCGATGTTCGACCTCGTCGCGGTGTCCGGCACGACCGAGGACCGCATGATCGAGTACGTCGACCACCTGCACGAGCACTTCGTGACGCCCGTGGTCGTCGAGGACGGGCACTACGTCGCCCCGACCGCGCCCGGGCTCGGCGCCCAGATGCACCCCCGGAGCCTCGCCGACCACCGCTATCCCGACGGGCCGGTCTGGCGCAGCTGACCCGGCCCGCGGCCGGCCAACCCCTGCACGGTCACCCCGCACGACCCCCTGCGCCGCCCGGCGCACCGCTGCGCGCGCACCCGGCGCCGCACAGAACCCACGAGAAGGACACCCATGGAGTACACGAACCTCGGCCGCTC
>Ga0210040_10008163_pt1 | contig 12482 bp, 15 predicted proteins | sample CryGeyCG12114_NA_FD_185462 | JGI IMG/M metagenome (GOLD analysis project Ga0210040, IMG submission 185462) | Groundwater microbial communities from aquifer - Crystal Geyser CG19_WC_8/21/14_NA (SPAdes) (version 2) | ecosystem: Environmental > Aquatic > Deep subsurface > Groundwater | place: USA... | reverse complement strand
CTCCTCCTCCTCGTTCCCACTCCACCGCTTCCCAACAACCACCGGGCTGCGCAACGGCCCCGCGCCACCCGTGACATGGTGCTGAAAACCAGTGGGTTCACCAATCTGCAGTTCCCTCTCTTTCTCTTCTCTTTTCTTGCCACCACCACCCAACATTTGCTTGATCCTGGCCAGAACCCGTGCCCAGATAGAGGGCTTTCGCTCGGTGGCCGTTTGTACGGGATGGGACGGCAGTGCGGTAATGGTTTGGTCCGCTGCTTCGCGGACGTTGACGAGCGTTGGATGAGCGGGAAGAGAGCGGCGTAAGTTGGCGGTCGATGCGGATGAGAAGAGCATGCTGTTGATGGGGAGGTGGTGGCGGGATGTGGAGTTTGTGATTGACATGGTTTTGTTAATGTTGATGCGGCTTGAGAGGTATTAGTGAGGTGAGCGCGTAGTCGTGAAAGTGCTGGTGCTGTGGCTGTGGTGGACTAGTGAACATGAGTGTTGAGGCTCGAGGGGCGTGAAAATGTTTGGTCGCGATTGTTGCGGCGGGATTTAATTTCGGTGTTGCTATGCAAACGGGTTGTGGCGGTGTGGTGAAATGGCGGAGGGTCCAGGGTGCGTTTGCGCGAAAACCCTCATTTACAGAGTAGTAGGGTTGAAAGACGTACTCGAAGGTTGTTGTCAAGCACCATGGTCCTCAATGACAAGGTTGAGAATAGGAGAGGTTGTATTGATTCGACAGTGCGCGTATAGTATGGGATCTAGCCTAGCATACAATGCTGTAGTAATTCTCAACTACAACACCGTGTCCGTTAAGTATTTCCGTCTCTTTAAAAACACTCGGAAATGGTACAACATTAATTAGGAAGTGGTAACGCCCGAACACCCAACGTTGACTGTCTAAAAGTCGCCTTGATAACGTAAGATACCGGAGTTTCCGACCATTCCATGGAAACGTATGGTAGACGCGCAGTGGTATCAAAGGTATCATACAGAAGGAGAGTTCGCCGCTACGCTATGCAACAAATCAAATGGAATCAAGAAGTCGATAGGAAGGTGTTATTGTGAAGATGTCTCATGCGCCACGTGTGTGTCGGTTGCGGACTCTCTCGGTTCGCCAGTCTTCATGGCTGCAACGACCTGTGTGTCCTGCTCTGGTGCACATGAAGCTGAGAGCTGAGTGGACTGTGCCGAAGGGGCACTCGAGTTCGCTGCGGTGGCTAGTTGTGATAGCTCCGCTTCGTCCTCCTGGACGTATGCGATCCGATCCCAAACCCGCCAGTGCAGGAGAATAATGTGTGTGATGCGGTTAGCGATGTCTTGCCATCGCGCGCTTTCCGGATCGAGCGTATGTGGAGAAGAGGACGTATCGTTGGACTGAAGATGAATGAAATGCGTAGGGGAAGGTGAAACAGTTTTTGCGACAGGGACCAGGTTGTTGAACAGGTCCATTGGAGTGGAATTGGTATTTCGGACCATGCAAGGGATGACTCGATCAAGGAGAACGGTCTCAAGTCGCGGGTTGTGGGTAGAGAAGGATTCGCAGAACATGCTGCGGAGTTTGTCGTTCGCCAGTGAGAGATTTTGGTGAGAGTACGACACAGCCTGGCCTGTAACGTGCGAGGCCTGCCGTAGTAGCTCCAAGGACAAGGCCTCAGAATTTATGAACCACTGGTTGGATCCGTAGCCCAGCGCATCGCCCATAATGGCGAGCAGAGAAGTTTGGAGCTGATGGCGAGTGGGTGGCGATATGGGACCATCATGGCCAAAGTCTTTCAGGAAAGCCACGAAAGCGTCCATACACACTTCCAAGTGGATGAGATCTTCTATCTCCCATTTGAGTGTGCGTAGTCGATCTTGATCAAGATAGAATGTGTCCGGAAATTCGTGACGTCCGTTTTTGTTGAAGAACGTGGCGATAACCGCGCGGGTGAAAATCTCAAGCCTGACATGTGGAGTGTTGATTGTCTGGTTCGGATGCTGCGCTACGAACTCCCATTTTGCGTTGACATAATACGCATGCGCATAGTCGAGGTCCACACGAGACCGATGGCTGACCAGTCTGTCAAGGTGGTAGTGTTTTTCGAAGTTGATAGTATCTTCGATCAGCAATGTCTTCAAGTTCCTGATTTGATGGTTGGCCACGTCCTGTAGCAAGATTAGTGGTGATCCTAAACAAGCTAGCAGACGACTTACAAGCTTCATGGTTTCCAAGATCCCGAGCAACTCGCGCAGCCCATCGACGATGTCCTTTGAGCTGCCCTTGGCCACACCTTCTCTTGTCAAATTGACCATCTTGTCGACCCAACCATCCCGCATTGGCGCACAGTGCTCTTTGAGGAGTTGTGCCATCCATTCTGCTAGACGTACAAGATCGCATACTCCTCGTTCGATTTCTTGCATCAGCATCGGTACGTCGAGATGCTCGTCCACTCTCGAATGGTCCCGATCCGGCACCAAACTCTTTAGCACATCCTGAATGGTTTGGAACATGATCGGTATCCGCCGCCTGGCATGATTGGCAAGGGCCATCCAGTGAGTCTCAGCTTGCATTGTCGGGCTTGGTGGGCCTCTGGAAAGTATATTGTAGAGTTCCAGCTCGGCCACCAAAGCCGCCCAGTACATGTCTGTTTTTCTTTGCTTTGCTTGTCCTCTTGCGCCATCGAGGTTAGGTCTGAAGCTCAGATCACGGTCAAAGTTGACATCGTGTCGTAACCTGATATTGGTGATGATGTTCTGAATGTCGAGCTCGGACAAGGATTGTTTCGTTATCGGCGGGTAAATCGAGGCCTCCCGAAATGCCTCCGCCAACTCGTCGCTGTTCTCCAAATGTCGTTCGTTGATGAGCATTTGAGAGAGTTCTTCAGGAAAGTCGAGGTAGGGTGATATTATCGGCGGTGTTGGTGCAGTGGGCGGCGGCGGATATGTGCTCCTTGAGTTTTGTGCGTCACCGGCGTCTGTCCGTGAAGAATGCTCTTCAATGAATCTGTTCTCGACCAATGGAACATCTCGGCTGACCAGAGGCCTATGCCATGTAGACGATGACCTATCGATGGCCCCGTCTGCGATAAGGGTATCCGTTGAGGTTGTAGAATAGCCATGCCCAGCAGCTCTGAGCCTGGCAGCTTTGCTGCTGGTCGCCTTAGGCGTCTGGGTGTCCATCTCTTGTCGCTGACGAAAGCGGTTACAGTTCTCTTGCAGGGGTTTGGTCCTCATGAACCGACGAGATATCGGTGAAGGGCGATGACGTTGAGGTGTACAACTCGTGACAGCCGCGTGTGAAGCGCAGCGCTGGTGATAAGGCTGGGGAAGCGAACGCTCAAGAAAAGCGCATTGGGTTGCTACAAGCGCGATCTGCAACATGTCAGCCACCAAACCATACAAGACAGGGCGGTTTGCAAGACACAAGCTGAAAACGTGTTCATCGACTGTTTGACAGGGGCGACGGGCAGCCGCATGAACGAACGAAATAGCTTCCGAGTCTCAGAGCACGGAGATGCAGCAACAAGCGGGAATCGTGCTTGGTGGTTGTACCTTTTCTCATGTGCCCTTTTGCGATACGAGATCTGCGAGATCTTTCGTGCGCAAGACTTAGGGCTTGTGTTGCGCTGACATAGTAAGGGGGGACAAAGTGGTCGGTTGTGCTGAATGAAGGACAACGACGTTTGCGGAAGCCTAATGAGACGGCTTTCGGACGAGAACCACTTTGCGAGAAAAGCAAAGTGGGAACAGCGCGGAAGAGCAAAAGCAGAGAGACAGACAGGAAGGATACTACTGAATGTAGCGGCGGTAAGGCGTGAGAGTGCTGCAAGGTGCGTCGTGGAATTCAAACAGAGTTTGACTCGTTCCTGCGAGCAGCGTGTGGTTGTGCGGTCTTGGAGGATGAAGTCAGAAAGACAGCCCTTGCGTAGACAGTACTTGTTTAAAGCAGAGCACAGACGAGGCCAACGCTTATGCCTTGACCGTATCTTAAATGTGCCGTGACCAATATTCGCGACGCGGAGGCGATCGCCACAACACGGCCGACGGCGCTGGGGCGTTCGCGACGGTTACTCGGGCACAGGCTGCGGATGGTGAAGCTGCAGCGCAGGCTTTCCCAGCACCACACCGCTAGTCATCGGTACCTCTGCCATGGTGAGCATCTCTGCTCGGCGTCGCAGAGCCGCAGTAGCGCGGTCTCGTCCGCTGTCATACACAGTGTTGGGAGGGATGAAGAACGCAGCCATTTTGTTCCGCGCCCAGATTCGGCTAGCCAAGAACGTGCCGACGGCTGGCATTGGCTGACGCAGCCGCAACCGCATCGCCAGCCTCACTTTTCAGAAACCAGGGCGAGCAATTTGGGGGTCTGCGTTCCAACCATCGCACAGAGGAGGCTTATTGGCTGCTGCCTCGAGGGATTGACCGGATGCTCAAAGCCTCACCTCGGTGCCCTCACGGAGCTCTACGGATGATGAAAAGACGCGCCGCCCTCATCTTTTGTTTTGGCTGTTGTGCCCGTAATGCAGACTGGTGTTGAACGAGTGCATGCATTGGCTCTTGTGCGCGATGCATGCTCCTCGTTATCCATAAAAGCGGAAGTCGAAACGCTGCTTCATTCAACTGGCGTCGTCGATCCGGATGTGTGGCCGAAGGGGTCGATGACTCGACGACTGATGAGGTGTCGTTGACATCCCCAGTGAGGTCCAAGGATCCAGAGGGCGAAAAGGCAGAGCGGCCTGTCATGTTATAGCAAGTGGAGGTGTGGTAGGCAGGAAGGGCTGCAAGTGCAGTCATGCCGGTAAGCGGAGGAGGCGTTTGAGGTGTGTGCGTTAACGGTAGGGTGATGATCGTTTCCAGGATGAAGGAAAGGTCCGAACGCACGTAGAAAGGGAAAGGAAGGGCAGATTGCCCCATAATATATAGATTAACAGGGCTGACGCCGGTAGACTGGATAGGCAGCGACGACTCCTCCGAGAGGGAAGTCGCGATGTCACACGATCACCCACGAGGCTTGGTCTGGTTTTTGTTTACTAGACTACGCGCTGTAGACAGCATCACATGCTCGCCTAGCTACACTCCATTGCCCCGAGGTCTAAACGTCAACATCGTCCTTCCATGCCGGACCACAATATCGCGCGAATGCTACGCTGCCTCTTTATCCTTCACCCGTCTTACTCGTTCCAACATCTTACCATTGACTATACGTCGTCCTCGCCGCCCCTCCGTATCCCAGCCCTTGTCCAGCTCGCCCTCCACATGCGCCCTCTCGTTCTCTTGCCCTCTCCAGCCTATCCATTGCGTCTCTCGTTGCTTCCATCCTCACACTCTCCCGACCCTGTGCTCCTATTCTACTCCTCAGCCACTCTTGCCTTTCCCTTCTGCCCTTATCCCTCGCACATTGTCTACACCACTGGCATGGACCCTGAAACCTGATTGTCTCAGACCGCCTTCGCCCTTGTGGACACGCTCTGATGGGGTTCTGCGATCTAGCTGTAGGGCAGAGGCGGAGGTATGGATACGTGGGTACTGGAGGGCAAGGGCAGGCTGCTGTGCTGAAGATGATGATGCACATCTGACGGCGTCGATGAGTGTAGAGCAGGGCGATTTGAGAGATCGGAAGTGTTGGTTATGCTGAGAGTCTGGGGCGTATGCGCGCTTGTTGGTACAAGCGTATGACGACTACCAGGCAGTATGACTGTAAGGGTGCAATGGTTGATAATGGATCGGATACCGTCCGACGTCTTGAGTGTCAATCCAAGGGCCGCAATGTTCGTATATCTGCAACGATGAGTGCTATCGAACCCTTTCACCGCAGTATCCCTGCTTATTAGCAATCCATCATCAGGCACTGATAGCAATAGTGATCAAAGGAGATGGAGAAAACAACAAGCTGGTGATTGCTGTAGGACAACCAACAACGTCGTTTGGGCGGTGTTCGTTTGTGACAGCAGATCAAGCTGTGAATTACTATGGTGGAGAAGCGAGCAATCTGCGCCTCGCTCGTTCGAAAGGAAGTCTGCAAGAAGACATTTTGGGAAGAAGAAACATAGGGTAATGGATAGCAGATGTGATACAAAGCAAGGCGAAATGCGAAGCTGGCAAGGACGCACGAGAACATTATTCAGCTTTGTGCTGATGGCGATTGACCAACCGCCAGGCAATGCTTCCATGCAGCCACGTATGTAAAGATGTCGCACAGGGTCATCGGCTCCTCACTGGTCTGAAGGTGCGGGTTACCAGAATGGGATCCTGAAGCAGTAGTTTGATGGATAGTAGTGCCTCGCTTGGTTTCTGGGTAGTCGTTTGAGAACGCGCATCGAATCAGGAGCCACCAGAGCTATTATGTGCACAAACGGACAACAGTCCCAGCCTCCTAAGCCGCGGTATCCATCGGTTCCGACTTTGTTTGCTTGCCAGTGCGGCCACGAGGCGGCTCCTGCGGGCTTCGCGTATCGTGCTCGTCTGAGCTGCTGTCGTCGTGGGGGCTTTGCGGTCGGCTGTCGTTCAGATTGCGACGACTGCGGGCCATCTACAACAAGGTTAGTACTACTACCCTGTATGCCCGAAGTTCAAATGATGGACTCACCCAAGATCGTACACCACCGATCAAACCCAGGTTGTAACCAGCCGCGAAGTCTGAAGACTCTCGTGCGCCCGAGCCCCTGCCGGGGATGTCCAAGTGACTCAATCGCGACAAAGCTGATGGAGATCGTGCAGCAGCATGTGGATCGAGCTGGTCAGCCGCCTCGCGAGTGGGCGTCCTTGCAGGACTAGCCGGGCGACTCGACTGCCAGAACTGGCGGATATCTTTGCTGAGCTCTTGTCCAGTTGTGGCCCAGTTCGCTTTGATGCTGTCACGGAACTCTGCCATGTTGCGCTTGAAGTCGAGCTCGTTCTTCTTCAACCATGAGACATTGAGCTCTCTGCGAGATGTTCCGCGCTTGAGTTGGCGGTCGATGTACTGGTCGTAGTCGCGGACGATCCTGCTTCGTTAGTCACGTCAAGTATTGAGGGTGCCATTGTCTTACTTGGTAATGATGCCAGTTGTACTCAGACCTTCGGTTCTCTGAGTCACCAGAAACATGCCTTTCTCCTTGATGGGACCATAAATATCATCGCCCTCGTCTGCACCATACGGCAAATCGTCGTGAGCGACATAATCGATGTTGTGTTTCTCGAGGAACTCGGCGGTGACGATCCAAGGACAATCTTCGATGACCTCGTCCACCCATCTGCAGTGTCGTACACTCTCCGCACGCTCGGTCGCCGACAAAACAGTGAGGCCTTTGCGCTTGTGCGTCTCAGCGTTGCCAGTGACACCGACAACAAGATGCACTTCAGGGAAGGCGATCTTGGCCTGCTGAAGCGCTCGCATGTGTCCAATGTGGAAAAGATCGAACACGCCGTCTGCGTAGATCCTGACGGCGCGTCCCTGAGGCGGTGGGTTCGTCTTGTAGCCCACTGGATCGACCAGACCTGCTTTGGGAGGAGGCTCCATGCGCATGGTGCCCGCTTCTCCGCCCTCACCCTGCTCGCCGCCAGCAATGGATGACGTGCGGCGGCTCTTCTTACTAGCCGGTCCGTCACTGCCTTCATCGTCGCTGTCTTCGGCCGTGTTTTCAGTCTTCGCGGCGCGCACTCGCTTCGATGCGCCGTTGGCATCAGCTTGTCGCTCCTTCTTCGACGCGACTTCCTGGAGGATAGGGTCCTCGGCGCCTTCATCAGACGCATCGCGTGATGAGGGTTGCGCGACATCCATGGCTGACTTCTTGACCGAGGAGACAGTGGTTGATCGCTTTCGTTTCGGCGGCATGTGCGTGATTCTTTAGGTGTGGGAGAGTCCAGGAGGATGACGAACAGCGGCGCAGTAATATGCACGCGGTTGCCCGTCGCGGATTGTATGATGTATGTGAAAGTGGGCGGAGGGAGGTGGAAGGCAGATGGGCTGTTGCGCAATGCCAGACCTGGGGAGCACGCCGGTCTAGTAGTTTACCGTGGAAGCGGTGACGCGTGGGAACTAGTGAAGTAGGAAGGAGCTCAATGGGTGAGATTGCTGAGCACAACAGGTAAGTGGCACTGTGTCCAGAACTTGAAGATGATGCGAATTATCTAGGATCGCAATTGTTGACACGCGCAGATTGGCATCAGTCCATAATTCTGGCGGCTTTCCCTGATCCTGAGCCGATCGGCAATGACGTCGAAGCCACTCCCTGCTCCCTGCTTCATGCGCCACAGTCGTTCACCCCACGTGCAACACTTCCCCATCCTGTTTTGTTGGCATGTGACGGTGATGCCATGAATTGTGAGACATCATCACGTTGCACGATTGAACTTGATGATGTAAATGTGCTCCGTAACGTCCCATATCCTTCGTATGAGACCTTGCCTTCACTCGTTCCTGAAGAACATTGTATCACCATGTTGTCCCTACCTCAACATTGCAGAGTTCATTGAGACGACTTTACTCGTGCAGTATGTTAAAACCTGTTGTTTGTATGCTCCATCGTGAATGGCATCGATTCGTTGGTAGGCACAAGTGCTTTGTTTGAGCTGTGCCTGCCACAACTTTCATTTGTGCGACTTTGCAAGGACTCTTCAGTGCCAGCCATGGAGCATCCAGTTCCATGCCAACGTTGCATTTGAATACTCAGTTTCTAGTGACGAGGAAGGCGTCAAGCAAGGCCGTTGCGGATTCGAAACGCGCTAGCCCGGGCGCGGTTGCGGTCGATGTTCCGCAGGGGTGGGAAAGTCCCCCTGATCTGACTTCCATCCATCATCGATCACCGTTTGTGCAAGCTCGCACGATCGAGCTTCGCATACTACACGACTAATTATATTGTCTTTCTGGGTTGCGCAAACATTAATTCACTTGCTTGGTTGCCAATAATCACATTTCCCGCCATGCGAGGGAGGCTCGCTTCCATCGCGGCGGCGGCAACCATCCTCGTGCTCATCATTCTTCTGTATATATCGGCACCAGCCTCAACCTCATGGACATCTCAGCAGCCTTCCTCAGAACCAGTATCAGGTCAAAGACCGTACACAGGTCCGCCGAAACCCTTGCCATGGCATCCACCAAAGCCAAAGGAAGCATCAGAAGGCCAGTTAGCAGAGCGCCTGATCATCAAAGTCGAGCTCGAGGACGAAGACACATCCTGGATATCGAAACTTGAACCAACGTGGCAAAATGAACTCATCGCAATCGAGGCAATGTACGCTCACGCACATCCCAAAACACACAGACCAGATAAAGGACGCATAGCCAACGCATACCTAATTTGGCTCATCGAACACTACAACAACCTTCCAGAAACACTCGTCTTCCTCCCTCCAGCAGATGCGTTCGACAAAGAAACCCTTGATCTCACCACCGCCATATCCAACCTCCAAATCCCGTTTGTCCAATCCTCTGGCTTCGCCAACCTGCACTGCCCGACCTCAAAATCTCGCACAACATGCAACGACAAAGCCCTCGACACCAAGAACCCCACCACCGAGCTTCGGACTCTGGAAGCAAAGATCTCTCAGATGTGGAAGGATTGTTTCGGTGCGCAGGCTGCTGTGCCTGAGCGACTTGCTTCTGCTCTTGGGTTCGAGTTTGTGGTTAGCAGAGAGCAGGTGAAGAAACGGAGTGTGGATGAGTACTTGAAGCTGTGGACGTGGTTGAATAAGACAATCATGGATGATGATTCGAGTGGGACAGTGTTTGAGTATTTGTGGCCTGTGGTGTTTGGGAAAGAAGCGGTCTTTTGTCCGGAGGAGAAGAGGTGCGAGTGTGATTTATATGGGAAGTGCTAAAGCCACGCAGAGGAGCATATCTGGCGTTTAGTATCACATCATTCTGGGGCGCTCTGAGGTAAATATGATATCTGCAGCTTCTCTCACTTTGTCGGCATGACGCGTGTTCATTGCGTCCTTGTCTCTCACCTCTAGCTCTTGCTGGGATCGAGTGGCTATTTCATGAGCTATAAAAGCTCGTCTCTCGAATCTCTTCCCTTGCTCTTACACCACAACGTCAAGAGCGAACAAGATGGCCGACTCTACGAAAGCCCCCAAAGAAAAGGTCCCGCTGCCTGGGTAAGTTATACTAACCCTCAGATCGAACTGAGCTGACTTTCAACACCAGTGCTGCTGCTACTGGCGGCATTGTCGTCGTCAAGGTCGGACCCAATAGCGTACAGTTTCACGTCCACAAGCCTCTGCTCGTGCATCACTCCGAGTATTTCCGCAAGGCACTGAGTGGATCCTGGAAAGAGGCAGAAGAGAACGTGGTGACTCTGAAGGACGTGGAACCGGCAACATGTACGTTCTACCCGATGATATTGCGGGGCAATGTAGCACTGATTAATCCTTCTTAGTCACGCTCTTCGTGCATTGGCTCTACACTCAACAACTGCCTTCAAAGAGCGACGATTGGGATGACTTGTCGATGTCCTTGATCGAAGAGGCATTGAGTGCCGGGGACGAACAAGCAGATGCTTGCATTAAAGGATATGCCTTTGGAGACCGTTTCTGCGCCCCTGGGTTTTGTCACGCGACCAGCAACTTCCTAGCAGGCACATTCAAGGGCTACTTTGATTCGAGCGACCAACTTTGCCTATCAACGTCTTACGCATTCGATAACATTCCATCGGATCGTGTAATACTGCAGTCCTTCGTCGACGACTATTGTCTTTGGTGGAGCGACGCCGACCACGATTGTAGCCTGGATGTTCAAGAGCGGTTACCATCTGCCTTCCGCCGGCGCGCAATGAAGCGATTTCAAGAGCTCAACACGATGTCTGCAGAGGAGAAAGGAAAGAAGCGCTGTTACATGGAGCATGTCTCCGATGTGGAGAAAGAGGATTGTCAGGCGTTGCACATGCGATACGACGAGAAGAAGGACCTTGCTTACTTCGAGTGAGCGCGCAACATAGCTCAAAGAGGCAGGAGCAAGAATAAGGAAGGAGGGTGCCGGCTCCTGTGCTAGTACGAAAACTAGTGGGCAAGTCGAGTGACTAGCCATCGAGAAATATTGCAACCTCTTCAAGCCATCAATGTCTTACCGAAGGCCCGCTGTCAGCTTTTGCAGATTCACCTTCACATTAGGCGAGCGCGGCGCCCCACTTCCACCGTCCCTTCTACTTATGATGCCGCTAATTGCTCACGCTACTCCAGCTGCGTCTATGACAGTGCAGACGCATCGACTGAACCACGCTCGTCACCATCCAGCTACCTCGAACAGACGCTGACCATGACGCCAGCCAAACAGCAAGCTGTCAACGCAGAGGTGCCGACGTTCAGGTAAGGCGCACCCAGGTCGTGGTAACATCGTTGCTAACGCTATCGTAGTGCCACTTTCAGTGCGGGAGTCGCGATCGTGGAGATCGGTCCGCAGAAGAAGAACTACTACATTCACAAAGCTCTGCTTATGCAGCACTCGGAGTACTTCCGCAAAGCGCTACAAGGACCATGGAAGGAGGCTGAAGAGGGTGTTGTTCGGCTCGATGATGTCGATTATTGCGCGTGTAAGTCATGCGGATGTGCCTCAGTTGAGCCCTGCTAAAAATGCCCAGTCAACCTTGTCGTTGAATGGCTGTACACGCAGAAGCTTCCCGCGGAGAACGATGGTCCCGAATGGACGCGCCTGCTTGAGCTACCGCCCGGTGTATGGAAACAACAGCGTTATCCAGCCCTTGTGAAAGCGTACGTACTCGGCGACAGAATCCTCGTCGATAAGTTCCGACGCCTAGTCAACAACGTTTTCGCGGATGCTCTCAAAAAAGACTGGTTTGCAGAACCGGCTCGGTTAAAGAGCTTCTCGTACGCCTTTTTAAACATTCCTTCGGACCGAGTCATCTTACAATGCATGGTCGACGATCATTGCGTGTATTGGCCCGAGAACATAACCGAGTACGACTTCGACGGCGGCGATGACGATGCTGAGGCGACATTAAAGGCTATGAAAGAGCTTCCGCACAACTTCCTGATGCGAGCTATGTTGCGGTTGGGGGGAGTTCAAATGCGGAGAAGGTGCGCCAACTGCACAGCGGTGCTACTACGAACATGAGTCTTCGAGCGAGAAAGAGGCGTGTACAAGCTGCACTTGAAGTACAACGAGAAGCTTGACTTTGGTACTTTCGGATAGCTGGACACCAGAACCTGGATACACTTAGGGTGTTATGACCTTCATGTAAAACGATGACAAAGTATGTCAGGGATCTTCAAATACTTATGATGAGAACGATTGTAAGCTACGCAACACTCAAACTCCTCCAGCCTTCACCATATCATGAACGATCACGAAGATTACTTAGCCTGGTCCCTCCGCGGCTCAAATTGACGTCACGCATCGTGAGATGCAACCACCCGAAACATCAAACATGGGCTGAGCGCAAGGGGCACCCGCTAAACCCAATCGAGCCATACTTCTCTTTCACTCACGGGAACTCGCATCTTCACCATGCGAGCTCTTATTTTGAGTGTCGTCAGCCGACGCAAAGGCCACATAACGTCACCTTGACTCTGCAGTGACGATC
>Ga0210040_10008162_pt1 | contig 12483 bp, 11 predicted proteins | sample CryGeyCG12114_NA_FD_185462 | JGI IMG/M metagenome (GOLD analysis project Ga0210040, IMG submission 185462) | Groundwater microbial communities from aquifer - Crystal Geyser CG19_WC_8/21/14_NA (SPAdes) (version 2) | ecosystem: Environmental > Aquatic > Deep subsurface > Groundwater | place: USA... | reverse complement strand
CAGGCTCGGTGCGTGACCGATGCGGGCCCGGTGCAGTCCGCCCAGCGGGGGCTGCACGGGATCTCTCGCCGCGGGGCCTTGGCGGGCCTGTGTTGCGCACCGGGCGCACCGGGTGCGGGCACGCCGCGGCGCGTGCGTCAACGGCGAAACGGCCGCTCCCCGAAGGGAGCGGCCGCCTCGCGACAAGAACTAGCGACGAAGGCCGAGGCGTCCGATCAGGGCGCGGTAGCGGTCGATGTCGATGTCCGACAGGTAACCGAGCAGACGGCGACGCTGTCCCACGAGGAGAAGGAGGCCACGACGCGAGTGGTGGTCGTGCTTGTGCTCCTTCAGGTGCTCGGTGAGGTCCTTGATGCGCTGGGTCAGCATTGCGACCTGCACCTCAGGAGAACCCGTGTCACCGGGGTGGGTGGCGTACTCTTCGATGATCGCCTTCTTGACGTCGGGTGCTAGTGCCATAAACAGGACCTCTTTCCTCTCGCTGCGCGGCGCCCTGCACGGGATGTGTGAGCTCTCTTGATCCGCGGCCGTTCGAACGGCAACCGCAAGAGTCTACCACCCGTCAGGCGTGCCGGGAGATGAGGGCGTCGAGCGCCTCGTCCAGCTCCGCATCCACCGTGCGGCGCGACTCGTCCGCGTCGTGCCACTCGATGATCTCCCGGGCGCCGGTCGCGAACGGCACCGTGGCGACGTAGTCCGGCACGACCGCCTTCACCTTGCTGTTGTCGAAGATGACGGAGTGCGCCTTGTCGCCGAGGATGCCGGGGCCGAGGTCGGGCAGCGCCGCCGCGAAGGCGTCCGAGGCGACGTGCACGATCTCCGCCTCCACGCCGGCGGCGCGGGCCAGCTGGTCGGTGATCTGGTTCCAGGTGAGCACCTCGTCCGAGGTGATGGTGAAGCTGTCCCCCACCGTCTGCGGATTGCCGAGCAGCCCGACGAACGCCTTGGCGAAGTCGGTGTTGTGGGTGAGGGTCCAGAGGGACGTGCCGTCGCCGTGCAGCACGATCGGCTTGCCCCGCCGCATCCGGTCGACCATCGTCCACCCACCGCTCAGCGGGATGGACGTGCGGTCGTAGGTGTGCGACGGGCGCACGATCGTGACCGGGAAGCCGCTCTCCCGGTACGCCTCGGTGAGCACGTCCTCGCTCGCGATCTTGTCGCGCGAGTACTGCCAGAACGGGTTGCGCAACGGCGTCGACTCGAGGATGGGCAGCCGGGCCGGCGGCTTCTGATACGCCGACGCCGAGCTGATGTAGACGTACTGGCCGGTGCGCCCCGTGAACAGGTCGATGTCGCGGCGCACGTGGTCGGGCACGAACGCCACGAAGTCCACGACGACGTCGAACTCGCGGTCGCCGAGGGCCGAGCGCACGGCGTCCGGGTCCGAGACGTCGGCGGTGAGCACCTCGGCGACCTCGGGTGCCTGCCGCTTGTCCGTGCGACCGCGGTTCAGCACGGTGAGGTCGATGCCCCGCTCGACGGCGAGGGCGCCGCACGCGGAGCTGATGATTCCCGTTCCCCCGAGGAACAGCGCTTTCAGGTTCGTCATGATCCCTCTCCTCAGGCCGCGCTCAGGCGGCCGACCTCGTCGTGCGTCAACTCGATGTCCGCCGCCCGAGCGGAGTCGATGATGCTCTCCGGGCGGCTCGCGCCCGGAATGGGGATGACCCGCTCGGAGAGGGCGAGCTCCCACGCCAGGGCGATCTGCTGCGGGCTCACCCCCTTCTCGTCCGCGATCTCGCGGAACGCGGCGCGCTCCTCCCCCAGCCCCGGCGCGCGGCGGATGCCGCCCAGCGGGCTCCAGGGGAGGAACGCGATGCCCAGCGAGTCGCACAGCTCGAGCTCCGGCTCGCTGGAGCGGAACTCGGGCGAGAACTGGTTCTGCACGGAGACGAAGCGCCCGCCCAGGATCTCGTGGGCGGTGCGGATCTGGTCCGGATTCGCGTTCGAGATGCCGACGAAGCGCACGAGCCCGGAGTCGACCAGGTCGCTCAGCCCACCCATGGTCTCCTCGTACGGCACCTCGGGGTCGGGACGGTGGTGCTGGTAGAGGTCGATGACGTCGACCCGGAGCCGCTTCGCGGACTCCTGGGCGGCGCGACGCAGCGCCTCGGGCGAGCCCTCGAGCCCCCAGGGCCCCTCGTCGCGGTGGATGGTGCCGCCCTTGGTCGCCACGACGACGCCGGACGTGTCGCCGCCGTACGCGCTCAGCGCCTCGGCGATCAGCAGCTCGTTGTGCCCGATGCCGTCGGCGTCGAGGTGGTACGAGTTCGCGGTGTCGATGAGCGTGACGCCCGCGTCGAGCGCGGCGTGGATGGCGGCGATCGAGGTCTCCCGATCCTTCCGCCCCTGCACGGACATGGGCATGCCGCCGAGTCCGATCGCGCTGACGGTGAGCGAGCCGATGGAACGATGTTTCACAGAATCTCCTGACGTTTCGTGCGGTGGACGGGCGGGTCAGACACTGAGCTCGACGAGCAGACCGGGCAGCTCGCCGGTGAGCTCACGGGCGAGGAAGCCGAGCGGACCCACCCGCGCGGCGAGCCGGTCCCCGGCGGCCGCGTGCAGGTACGTGCCCCAGCAGGCGGCCTGGGCGAGCGTCGCACCGCGGGCGCTGATGCCCGTGATGGTGCCCGCGAGCACGTCGCCGCTGCCCGAGGTCGCGAGGCCGCCGAAGCCGCTCGTCGAGTTCCAGCGCGACCCGTCCGGGGCGGCGATCGAGTTCATGCACGTGACGACGGCTCCGTAACGCTCCGCCAGCTCCGCGACGTCGTCGTCGAGATCGCGCACCTCGCGGTCGAGCAGTCGCTCGGCCTCCGACTGGTTCGGGGTCAGCAGCAGGCGCCCGGCGAGCGCCTTCTGCACGTCCGGCAGGCCCGGCAGCACGCCGAGCGCCAGCGCGTCGAGGTGCACCCGCACGTCGTCGTCGAGCAGCGGGATCAGATTCGTGAGCAGCGCCGCCGCCTCGTCCGGGTCGTCGAGGCCCGCCCCGACGAGCACCGCATCCGTGCTCGCCTCGCTGCCCAACCGGTCGGGCGCGTCGCCCCGCACGGCTCCGGACTCCGTCTCCGGCAGGCCGATGACGCCGGACTCCGGCATCGCGACGGCGAGCGCGGGGGCGACGGTCTCCGCCACCGCGATGGTCAGGCGGCCCGCGCCGACGCGCAGCGCGCTCACGCCCGCGAGCAGCGCGGCGCCGGGCGTCTTGCGGGCGCCGCCCACGATGAGCACCTGCCCGCGGTCGTACTTCGACGTTCCCGGCGCCGGCAGACGCCACTCGCGCAGGAACGCGGGCGTGATGGGCTCAGCGCGAGAAGACATCGCGGTCACCCCCGTGCTGCGTCACCGGAGCGCCGTGCTGCTCGAGGTGCTCCGTCGAGTTGAAGAGGGTGGGCTGCCAGCGCCGGGCGCCGGGCTCCCGGGCGAGCACCGTGACGCCGGTGTTCATCACGGGCGTCGTGGCACCGATCTCCAGCACCTCCTGCTCGGTGAGGCCCTCGCAGACGTATCGGAACACCAGCACGACGGCATCGTGGCAGACGACCGCGACGCGCTCCGGCCCGTCGTGGACCTCGAGGTCGAGCAGGAACGACCGCACCCGCAGAGCGAGGTCCGCCCACGACTCGCCTCCCGGCGGCCGGTAGTAGAACTTGCCGAGCCAGCGCCTGCGCTCGGCCTCCTGCGGGAACCGGGCGACGATGCCGCGGCCCGTGAGGGTGTCGAGCACGCCGAGCTCGCGATCCCGCAGGCGCTCGTCGAGCATCGGCGGGATACCGCTGCTCGAGCCGCCGTCCTCCGCGGTGCTCTCCCCGAACGCGAGCTCGGCGGTCTGGCGCGCGCGGACGTAGGGCGAGGAGAACACGGCCCCGGGCAGGATCCCCCGGCCGTCGCCCCGCAGCCACAGGCCGAGCGACGACGCCTGCTCGACTCCGGTGGCAGACAGGGGCACGTCCGCGTCGCGTGCGGTGACGGGAACGACGTCGAGCGCGTCCCGCGCGGCCGTGGCCGCCGCGACGTTGCCCTCGCTCTCGCCGTGGCGGATCAACAGCAGTTGCGTCGTGGTCATGCTCGAGCGATCTCCTCGTGGTCTGCAGGCCGGAAAGGCACCTCGTCCGAGCGTATGCCGGGATGAGGCCCGACGCGGGGGCGATACGGCCGGCGTCGGTCCGCCGGCTCACACGGGGGTGGCGGCCGCCGCGCCATCGCCGCCGGTCTGTTCCACGGCGACGCGCCTGCGGCGGCGGTCGAGCAGCGCCATGACGGGCGTCGCCGAGATGCCGTGGATGACGATCGATGCAACCACCACGAGGCCGGTGATGCCCCACAGCCGTTCGCCGCCCTCGAACGCCCCGTGCGCGATCGCGTATGCCATGTAGTAGAGCGACCCGACGCCGCGCACGCCGAAGAAGGCGATGACCCCGCGCTCCCGCGGCCCGGTGCGCCCGCGCAGGAGCCCGATCCAGCCGGCGAGCGGGCGCACGACGAGCAGCACGGCGAGCGCGACGAGCACGTCGGGGAGGGTGAGGTCGTCGAAGAGCCCGCGGCTCACCGCTCCGCCCAGCAGGATGAGGAGCAGGGCCGTCAGGAGCCGCTCGATCTGCTCCACGAAGCGGTGCAGGATGCGGTGGTAGCCGTGGTCCCGCTCCGACCCGCGGATGGCGATGGCGCACACGAAGACCGCGACGAAGCCGTAGCCCTCGATGACCTCGGCGACCCCGTAGGCGAGGAAGGTCGCCGCGAGGGCGACGAACCCTTCGGCGTGCTGGGCGAGTCGCAGCCGCTCGGACGGAACGGAGAAGAAGAGCTTGCCGAGCAGCCAGCCCGCGCCGAGGCCGACGACGCAGCCGGCCGAGAGACGCCACAGCACGTCGAGCAGCACCCACTCCCCGAGCCACTCCTGCGGGGCGACCCCGACGATGCTGATGGCGATTGCCGCGTAGACGAAGGGGAAGGCGAGCGCGTCGTTGAGGCCCGCCTCGGAGGTGAGCGCGAAGCGTGCCTCGTCCTCCGGCTCGTCCGGATCCTCGGTCGGCTCGCCGACCTGCACCTCCGTCGCCAGCACCGGGTCGGTCGGGGCGAGCACCGCGCCGAGCAGAAGCGCACCCGCGACGCCGATGCCGAGCACACCCCAGCCGAGCAGGGCTACGCCGAGGATGGACAGCGGCATCGTGATGGCGAGCAGCCGCCACGTCGTGGCCCAGGCGCGCCAGCCCAGCCGTCTGTTGATGGCGAGACCGGCGCCCATGAGCGAGATGATCACGCAGATCTCCGTCACGTGCAGCGTCAGCTCCCCGTACTCGACGGGGCTCGGTGTCGGCAGGTCGGGCAGCAGGGCGAACGCGATGACCCCGGCGCCGAGGAAGATCATCGGCATCGAGATGGGCACCCTGCCGAGCAGTCGGGGCAGCAGGGCGGCGGCGAGCGTCGCCAGCCCGACGGCCGCGAAAGCGGCGCCCGCTCCGTCGATCACGAGTCGGCCCGTCGCTGCGCCGCGGACGCGAGCGCGCTGATCGCCAGGTGCGCGAGGGCGGCCGCCTGATCTGCGAGCACCCCGTCGTCGAACACGACGCGTGGCGAGTGGTTGGCGGCGGCCGTGGCGCGGTCGGTGCCGTCCGGGCTGGCCGAGAGGAACACGAAGGTCCCCGGCACGCGCTCCAGCACGAACGAGAAGTCCTCCGACCCCATCAGCGGGTCCGGCATCCGCACCGCTCTCGCGGGACCGAACAGCTCGCCCAGCCGGTCGATCGTCTCCGCCGTCCGCTCCGCGTCGTTGACCGTCACCGGGTACACGACGTCGAAGTCGACCTCGGCCCGGCAGCCGTGCGCCTCCGCGATGGAGGACGCGAGCCGCGGGATCTCGCGCTGCAGCACCTCGAGCGACTCGCGCGAGAGGGTGCGCACGGTCGCCCCGAGGGACGCCGTGTCGGGGATGACGTTGAACACGGTGCCCGCCGACAGCTTCGTCACGCTCACCACAACGGGGTCGAACACGGAGAACCGCCGGGTCACCATGACGTTCAGCGCCGTGACGATCTCCGCCACCGCGGGGACGGGGTCCAGGGCGCGGTCCGGCTCGGACCCGTGCCCGCCCCGGCCGTGCACCTCGATCGTGATGTGGCTCGCACCGGCCATGAGCGTGCCGGGCCGCGTCGCGAAGACCCCGCGGGGTCCCGGCACGACGTGGACTCCGTACGCCCCGATCGGGTGCGAGCCCGACGCCTCGAGCAGACCCTCCTCGATCATCACGCGGGCGCCGGCCTGGCCCTCCTCGCCGGGCTGGAACATGAAGAGCACGTCGCCCGCGAGCTCGTCGCGCCGGGCGTGCAGAAGGCGGGCGGCTCCGACGAGGCCCGCGACGTGGAGATCGTGCCCGCAGGCGTGCATGTTGCCGTTCGTCGAGGCGAAGTCGAGTCCCGTCTGCTCCTCGACCGGCAGAGCATCCATGTCGCCGCGCAGCAGGACCGTCGGGCCCGGCCGTCCACCGCGAAGCACCGCGACGACGGACGTCGTGCGCGTGCCGAGCGTGATCTCCAGGTCGAGTCCGGCGAGCGCGTCGAGCACGATGGCCTGCGTGCGCGGGAGGTCGAGTCCGAGTTCGGGGGTGGCATGCAGGCGGCGCCGGAGGGCCACCAGCTCGGGCAGGAGCGCTGCGCTCTCGGCGAGGATGGGCATCCGCCCAGTCAAGCAGAGCCGAAGAGTCGTTGACCGGCGATGCGCGCGCCCTCCCCCAGGGAGGCGAGCTTGGCGACGGCGATTTGCGGGTGGATGCGACCGCCCAGCCCGCAGTCGGTCGACGCGATGACGTTCTCGGGGCCGACCGCCGACGCGAACGCCTCGATGCGGTCCGCGACGAGCTCCGGGTGCTCCACGACGTTCGTCGCGTGGCTGACAACGCCGGGTGCGATGCGCTTCCCCTCGGGCAGCTCGAGGTCGCGCCACACCTTCCACTCGTGCTCGTGCCGCACGTTCCCCGCCTCGAAGGAGTACGTACCCGCGGTGATCTCGAGCATCAGGTCGGCGATGTGACGGAACTCGATGTCGGTCGTGTGCGGACCGTGCCAGCTGCCCCAACACAGGTGGAAGCGGATCTGGTCCTCCGGCAGCCCGCGCAGGGCGTGGTTCAGGGCTTCCACCCTGATGCGCGTGAATGCGCGGTAGTCCTCGACGCTCGGCTCCGGAGTGATCTGATCCCAGTTCTCCGCGATGGAGGGGTCGTCGATCTGCACCGTGAGGCCCGCCTCGACGATGGCGGTGTACTCCTCGCGCATCACCTCGGCCCAGGCCCAGATGTGCTCCTCCTCGGTGGCGTAGTGGTCGTTCGCGATGCGGGCACCGCTGCCGGGCGAGAGCGAGGTCAGGAAACCCTCCGTCGCGCCCGTCGCCGCAAGCCCCGCCTTCAGGTTCGCGATGTCGTTCGCGATCGCCTCCTGCCCCACGTACGTCAGGGGCCCGGTCGTCGACGGGAACGCGGTGGCGGTCCTGCCCGTGGAGATGCCGGAGGCGGGGTCGGTGTACGCGTCGTGGAACAGCGTCCAGTCCCGCCGGTCCGGGAACGAGGTGAGGCGCACCTTCCCCGGCTCCGAGCGCACCGGCTCCTGGCTGAAGATGTCGGAGCCCGTGAGCGAGAGCCCGCTGACCCGCTGGAACGAGTACGACCACCAGGCGCCGTAGTCGACGGCGCTCGTCATGGCCTTGCCGTACTCCCCGTCGCCCACGATCGTGATGCCGAGGTCGTGTTGCCTCCGCACGAGGTCGACGACCGCCGCCGTGAGCAGGTCGTCGAACTCGGGCGTGCGCTCGAGGGTGAAGCCGTCGTCCGCGAGCCTGCGGGCGTCATTGGCAGCGATGAGCTCGGGCGTGCGAGGCAGACTGCCCGCGTGGCTCGTGGCGATGCGATTTCCGGTCATGGCGACTCCATCCTGTCCGCCGCGCGGTGCGGCACGGGGAAGGGGCCGACGGCCGGCCCGCTTCGTGGGGTCGCAGGCGGTGCCCGATGGGGCTGGCGAGGCTTCGCGTTGGATGCGCTGCGATGGTTGCCATAGTGGCCCGGGCCGTCCGCGGGAGGAAAGCCTTCACGTAAGGCGGCGACATGAACGCGCTTCCGGGCGCGGTCTTCGGGCGCGGTCTTCGGGCAGCCGTCAGACGGTGAGGGTGGCGTGGACGTCGACGCCGAGCGGGCCGAGCGCCGAGCGGCCCGGCAGGCCGCCGAGCTCCAGGACGACGCCGATGCCGGTGAGGGTGTAGCCCGCCCCGGCGATGAGCCGGGACGCCGCCGTCAGGCTGCCACCCGTGGCGAGCACGTCGTCGAGCAGCAGCACACGGGTGCCGGCGAGCAGGCGGCCCGGGGCGAGCTGAAGCGAGTCCCGCGCGTACTCGAGTCCGTAGTCCTCGGTGAGCACGGCGCCCGGCAACTTGCCGGCCTTGCGCACCGCGAGCACCCCGGTGCCGGTGGCGAACGCCGCGGCCGCGGCGAGGAGGAAGCCGCGCGCTTCGACGCCGGCGACGACGTCGAACGTGCCGAGGAACGGCCCGAGGAGGTCGTCGACGACGGCTCGGAACGCCGGGCCGGACGCGAACACCGGGGTCAGGTCGCGGAACACGATGCCGTCGGTCGGGAAGTCGGGGTAGCTGTCCAGCAGCGCGCGAACGACCTCCGCGGTCCCGGTGCCGGTCACGCGTCGACGCTCGAGGCGTCCGCGAGGTCCCCGCGCACCCCGTCCCGCGCGTCTCCATCGAGGAGCGCCGGGTCGAAGCCCTCGGGGAGGCCCGTGGAGGTCACGACGTGCAGGCGCTGCGTCGGCCGCGTCATCGCGACGTACAGCGCGCCCGCGCCGCGCGGGGATTCGGCGAGGACCCCGGCCGGCTCCGCGAGCACGACGACGTCGAACTCGAGGCCCTTGGCGTCCTGCGCGGAGATCAGCGCGATCGGCCGGGTCAGGCCCGCCGGTCCGCGCCCGACGTCGGCGCCGAAGAGGCGCGAGAGCGATGCGCCGATCGCCTCGAGCCGGTTCTCGGGCGCGATGACGGCGACGGTGCCGGACGGGTGCAGCTCCCTGTCCTCGTCCACGACGTCCGCGACGGCGTCTGCGATGTCCTCGGCGTCCACCCGGATGGCGTCGACGGGCCACTGCGTGGAGCGGACCGCGCGCGACGCGGTGATGGGCAGCCCCTGCGCCACGGCGACGCGCTCCGCGGCCTCGGCGATCTGGGCGGGCGTGCGGTAGTTGACGGTCAGCTCCTCGAGGCGCCAGCCGCCGGGGAACACCGGTTCGAGCGCGCGGTCCCAGTCGGTGGCGCCGGCGGCGGCGCTCGCCTGCGCGACGTCGCCCACGATCGTGAAGGACCGGAGCGGGCAGCGCCGCAGGAGCAGGCGCCACTGCATGGGCGAGAGCTCCTGAGCCTCGTCGACGACGATGTGGCCGTAGGTCCACGTGCGGTCTGCGGCGGCGCGCTCCGCCGTCGTGCCGCGCGCAACCGTCTCCGCGAATCCGGCTGCCAGGTCCTCCGCGTTCACGAGCCCCTCGACCCCCATGTTGCGGATCGCGTTCTCGGCGTTCTCGATGTCGCGCTTGCGCTGCTGCTTCCGCTCGCGCCGCTCCGCGTCGTTCCGCTGGTCGAACTCGCCGAGCAGCTCGGCCGCCTCGTCGAGCAGGGGCACGTCGGAGACCGTGAACGGCGCATCCCGCTCGCGGCGCAGCAGCGCCCGATCGCTCTCGCTCCACTCCCGGGTGATGGACGCCAGCCACTTGGGACGCGCGTAGAGGTCGGCGACGAGCTTCTGCGGCGTCAGCGGCATCCATGCCGTGTTCAGCAGCACCTTCACGTCGTAGGCCGTGCGCAGGTCCTCGCGCAGCACGGCGACGTCGGCGTCGTCGACCGTCGCCCCGGTGCGCCGCAGCTGGTCGGCGAGCAGCCTCGTGAGCTGGTTCAGGGCGTTCTTCACGAACGTGACCCTGGCCTCGTTGTGCGGCTTGCGGCTGTCGCGCGCCCGATGCAGTGCGCTGGCGATGACGGAGGGCTCGACGACGAGACGCTCACCGTTGATCTCGATGGTCTGCGGCGCCGAGGGCACCCGCTGGCGGGAGCGCACCGCGCGCGCGATGAGGCCGGCCATGCGGGCCGACCCCTTGACTGCCGCGACGTCCGGCGCGTCGTCGCGGGCGGCGTCCTCGCCCGGGAAGAGCTGACCGACGCTCGCGAGCACGACCCCCGTCTCGCCGAGGCTCGGCAGCACGGCCTCGATGTACTGAAGGAACGACCGGCTGGGGCCGACGACGAGCACGCCGGACGACTGCAGGCGCTCGCGGTGGGAGTAGAGGAGGTACGCGGCGCGGTGCAGCGCGACGGCCGTCTTGCCGGTGCCCGGCCCGCCCTGCACGACGAGCACGCCCTTCAGCTCCGACCGGATGATGCGGTCCTGCTCAGCCTGGATCGTGGCCACGATGTCCGACATGCGGCCCGAGCGCTGCGCCGTCAGCGCCGCGAGCAGGGCGCCCTCGCCCTGCAGCTGCGCATCCGATCCGTTCAGCAGATCGGCGTCGAACACCTCGTCCTCGATGCGCACCACCTGCCGGCCCTTGGTCGTGAGGTGGCGGCGGGCGCGGGCGCCGAGCGGGGTGGCCGCGGTCGCCTGGTAGAACGCGCTCGCCTGGGGCACCCGCCAGTCGAGCAGCAGCGGGCGCTGATCCTCGTCGCGCAGCCCGATGCGGCCGATGTAGCGGAGCGTGGGCGCGTCCTCCGCGCCGTCGCCCCCCGCGTCCTCCGGCGCGAACTCGAGACGACCGAACGCGAGCCGCTCGTCGACCTCGGTCAGCGCGCGGATGCGGTCCTCGTAGATGCGCGCGAACGCGTCGCGCTCCGAGCGGTTCTGATGCGTGCCGCCCTGGCCGGCGGCGCGCACGGCCGCGAGCTGGTCCCGTGCCTCCTGGCGGAGCGCATCCAGTCGCGCGTACAGCCCGGCGACGTACGTGCGCTCCTGGGCGAGTTCGGCGTCGACCACGGAACACCACCCCTCTCGACTACGCGGCATCCCGCACCCGTAAAAATCCGGCCCGCAATTGTATCGGGGCGTGCCACCCCGTCACCTGTGAGCCGCGGCCGGCGGGCGCGGTCAGGGTCGGGGGTGCCGAATAGGGTGAGCCGCATGCGGATCCTGCACATCTCCGACACCCACCTCCTCGATCAGGGGCGCCTGCACAACGCGGTCGTCGACACTCACGCCGCCCTCCTCCGGGTGCTCGAGCACTTCGCCGCGGACGACCGCTTCGAGCTCGTCGTCGCCTCCGGCGACCTCTCGGACGACGGGAGCGAGCGGTCGTACGAGCTGCTGCGGGACGCGCTCGAGCCGTGGGCCGACGCGCGCGGTGCCCGCGTCGTGTACGCCATGGGCAATCACGACCTGCGCGAGGGGTTCGCGGCCGTGCTCGGCGGCGGGGACCCGTCCGCTCCGCTCGACGGCGTCACGATGGTGGACGGCGTCCGCGTCATCGTGCTCGACTCGAGCGTGCCGGGGTCGGGATACGGCCTCGTCCGGCCGGATCAGCTCGACTTCCTGCGCCGCACGCTCGAGGAGCCCGCCCCGCGCGGGTCGCTCGTGGTCGTGCACCACCCGCCCGTTCCCGCGGCCACCGTGCTGCTGCAGGGCCTCGCGCTGCAGCAGCCGGAGGAGCTGCTCGCCGCGTGCGCGGGCACGGACGTCCGCGCCGTTCTGGCCGGGCACTACCACCATCCGCTCTGCACAGTCGCCGCGGGCATCCCGGTGATCGTGAGCGGTGGCGTCGCGAACACCGCGGACGTGCTCGCCCCGGTCGGCGTCGAGCACGCCACGCGCGGGTCGACGGCCACGGTCGTCGACCTCGGGAACGACGGGACGGTGCGGGCCACGGCGGTGCACGTGCACGGCCCGGGCGACGGCGAGACGGTGCTGATGCTCGACCGCGAGGCCGTGCAGCGCATCATCGGGGAGTCGGGTCCGCCCGCCGACGTCCCGGCGCCCGAGGGGTCCGTGCCCGCGGGCACCGGGCCCGCGGAATCCGTGCCGACGGGATCCGTGCCGAACCGGTGATCGAGACCCTTGCGTCCCCGACTGCGACGGGTGCATCCTGGGACCGGTGAACTCATCGTCCGTGGCCTTGTCGGCGGCACTGCCCCGCAGCAGGACGGTGAGTTCCTCACGTTGAGGGCCACTGCACGCTGACGGCCTCGCGTCGGTGACCGCTCCACGCTGAGGACCGCTGGGCCGCCCCGATCGGGTCCTCCGCCACCGCGTCCTCCACTGCGCGTTCTCCACGGCGCGTCCTCCCCAGCCGAAGCGGAGCGGGGACTTCCCACGGCCGCGACGTGCCGGGCACGTCGCGGGTCCATCCCGGTCAGCATGATCGGATGAATCCTCCCGTGACGGCGGCAGCGAGATCCGACGGCCTCATCATGGCCGGCGACGCGGCGCGGATCAGCGGCAGCAACGGGCTTCGCCGGGCCGTCGCG
>Ga0210040_10008161_pt1 | contig 12484 bp, 15 predicted proteins | sample CryGeyCG12114_NA_FD_185462 | JGI IMG/M metagenome (GOLD analysis project Ga0210040, IMG submission 185462) | Groundwater microbial communities from aquifer - Crystal Geyser CG19_WC_8/21/14_NA (SPAdes) (version 2) | ecosystem: Environmental > Aquatic > Deep subsurface > Groundwater | place: USA... | reverse complement strand
GACGTGCCGCGCAGATCAGCGGAGGGTGAGCTGGCGGGAGACGACGCCGGCGCGGGCGCGGCGCTCGTCGGCCGTGAGCGGTGCGCTGCTCGCGAGAGCCTCCTCCAACGCACCGGCGAACGCGGCTGCGGGCTCCTCGACGTCGTCGGCCACCGCGCCCGGCGCGAGGTCCCACACGGGGACGACCAGGCCCAGGGCGCGGAAGGCGCCGACGTAGCGCGTGCCCGGCCCCAGAGCGGCGCGGCCGGCGGCGTGCAGGCGGGCGAGCGCGTCGAGCAGGCGCTCCTCGTCGTGCGTCATCGCCCACCGCAGGTGCGTGCGCTCGCCGATGCGGCACCAGTAGGCGCCCTCGACCGTGCTGAGGCGCTCGGTCGGGACGACGGAGGCGCTCGCGCGCTGCAGCGACTCGGCGACCTCGCCCTCCGCGTCGGCGCCCTCGGGCAGCCAGAAGTCGAAGGACTCGTGCACGCGGACGTCGAGGGGGCGGCCGAGGTCGAGCACGTCCTGCAGGCGCGGCGTCGCGGGCGTGAGGTCCGGGCGCTGCTCCAGCGGCTCACCCGGCTCGCTGGCGAGGACGGCGAGGAGCGCCGCCGCGAGGTCCCGGCTCGGGTCGCCGCTGGCGCCGGCGGCCTGCAGCCCCAGCAGGACCTCGCCGTCGGCGCGGTGCAGGCCGGGCCACGCGAGGGGCAGGACCGTGGCGACCGTGACGTCCACGCCGCCGTGCTCGGGCGTGGTGCGGACCGTCGCCGTGGCGGCGGGGACGACCTCGCGCAGGCAGACCCAGTCGGCCTCGCCGGGCAGCCCCTGGAACGGGCGGCGGACGATCTCGGTGGCCGCCGCGCGAGCCGCGCGCCCGTGGCAGAGCTTGTAGCGCTTGCCGGAACCGCACGGGCAGGGCTCGCGCGGGCCGACGACGGGGACGTCCTCGACCGCCGTCGCGGCACCGGGACGTCGTGCGGGAGACCTCTTCGCCATGCCGGGACCCTACGCAGGGTGCGCGGACGGCCCCGCCGCCCGCCCAGCACGCCGGACGACGCCGCAGCGCGCCCGGCGGCGGCGACCGGCTCCCAGGCGACGCGCGTGCAGGCGACGGGCGGCCCGGGCGACGGGTCGGCCCGGGCGACGGGTCGGCCCGGGCGACGGGTCGGCCCGGGCGACGGGTCGGCCCGGGCGACGGGTCGGCCCGGGCGACCGATCGGCCCGGGCGACGGATCGGCTCAGGCGACGGGGCGGCGGCGGCGGGTCGGTCCGCCGAGGGCGGCCCAGACGGTGCGGCGCCCCTCCTCGTCCTCGACGACGCCCCACTCGTGCGCGAGCGCGCGCACGATCCGCAGCCCGCGGCCGGAGGTGGCCATCGGCCCGGGGCGCTGGGGGCGGACCTCCTGCGGTGAGCCGCCGTCGGTGACCTCGACGTCCACCACCTCACCGCGCACCTGCCAGCGCAGGAGGACCCGGCCGGAGTCGTCGGGGCGCGCGTGGCGCAGCGCGTTGCCGAGCAGCTCGCTGGCCACCACGCTCACCTCGTGGGCCAGGTCGGCGTCGACGCGCGAGGAGACGTCGGCCGTGATGGTGCGGCGCGCCACCGGCACGGCGCCCGGGCGGTGCGCCACGGCCACCGCCCGCGCGTCACCGCGCTGCCGCGCGTCGAGCACCTCGGGTGCGGTCGTGGTCGTGGACACCTGCATCGCTCCTCACGTCGTCCTGCGCGCTCGGGGCGCCGGCGCCCCGCCGGGGGCCTCGGTGCTCACGGGCTCCTCCCGCCCCCCGCGGCACAGACTGGACCCCAGGCCCCGGAACGGTCCAGCCCCGGCGCGCCGGGGACGGGGCGCACCTCGTCCGCGCGCCCCGCGGCAGGAGCCCGCACCGTCCCCGAGACGTCCGCCGCACGACGAGCGGGCGACCCCCCGCCGTCCGGGCGCCGTCCGGAGGGCGGACGAGCGCGCGCAGGCCGCGGTGCGCGGCGCGCGGAGGGCTCCCGCCCCGGGCGCCCCCACCCCGGACGCCCCCACCCCGGGCGCCGTCACCCGGGCCGCCCTGGCACCGGTCGCCCTCACACCGCGCGCCCGCGGCGCGTCTGCTCCTCGTGAGCGCACCCCCCTTCGCCCTCCTCGTCGAGGAGCACTGGCGCGACGTCGCGCGGCTGGCGCGCGCCCTCGCCGGCCCGGTGGACGGGGACGACGTCGCCCAGCAGGCGTGGGCGCAGGCGCTGGCCGCCTACCCGCCGGCGGGCCTGCGCAACCCGCGGGCGTGGCTGCTGGTGGTCACCAGCCGCTGCGCGACCGACGTGCACCGGGCCCGCACCCGCCGGCCCGTGCCGGTCGAGGAGGTGCCCGAGGCGCCGCTGGCGGGCGCCGACCCGGCCGAGAGCGAGCTCGCGGGGGCGGACCCCGCGCTGTGGGCCGCGGTCCGGGCGCTGCCCGAGCGCCAGCGGACGGCGCTGGCGCTGCGCTACGTGGCCGACGCCGACCACGCGACCGTGGCCCGCGCCCTGGGCACGACGCCCGGGGCGACGCGGCGGCTGGTCAGCGACGCGCTGGCGGCGCTGCGCCGCGAGCTGGTCGCGCACGAGGACGAGGGGGCGGCAGGAACGGCCGGCGAGGAGCAGGAGGGAGTGCGCCGTGGACGAGCGGGCTGAGACAGCAGGGCCGGCCTCGGGAGGGTCGCCGGCAGGGCGCGGGGAGGGCGAGGAGGAGGTCGAGGCACGCCTGCGCGCGGCCGCGGGGGCGGGGCTGCGCCGTCCGGTGCTCCCCGTCGCCGTCGAGGCCGGGGCGGACGTCGGCTTCTCGGTGCACGAGACCGGGGTCGGACGCGTCCTGCTCGCCGACGGCCCGGGTCGCGCGCTCGTGGCCTCGGTCTTCGTGCCCGACGACGCCGCCGTCGAGCGCGTGCTCCGCCGTCTGGCGCAGCAGGTCTCACCGCGCGTCGTCGAGGCCCCGGCGCGCACGGCGCTCGTCGCCGAGCAGCTGGCGCAGTACCTCGCGGGGGAGCGGCGGGCCTTCGACGTCGCCGTGGACCTGGTGCTCGCGACGCCGTTCCAGCGGGCCGTCCTCGAGCGGCTGGCCGCCACCGGGTACGGCGCGCGGACGACGTACGGAGCGCTGGCGCGCGACCTCGGGCGCGCCAGCGCCTCGCGGGCCGTGGGGGCGGCGCTCGGCGCGAACCCGGTCTGCGTCGTCCTGCCGTGCCACCGCGTCGTCGCGGGCAGCGGGGCGCTCACCGGCTACGCCGGGGGCCTGGACGCGAAGCGGCGGCTGCTCGAGCTGGAGGGCGCCGCCCCTCCACCCCCGGTCGGCCGTCCTCGGGCGGCGGGGACCGGGAGCGGTGCCTAGCGTCGGGACGACGTCGCGCCCGCGGCGCCGAGCACACCCCCGCACCCGGGAGGACCAGCCATGAGCGAGACCGAGAAGACCTCCGACACCGAGGCATCCGACCCCGCGGCCTCCGACCCCGGCGCGCGCCCGGTCGACCCGGACGCCCCGGAGATCACCCAGCACGTCGGGGAGGACCTGTCCACCGAGCGCGCCGGGGCGTCGGACGAGGACTACGAGCAGGCCCGCAGACGCGCGGAGACGACCGGCGCCACAAGCTTCTCGGTGACCACGCGCCGCACCTGAGACCGGGCCCGGGTGCGCCTCGGGCTGCGATGCTCGCCCCCATGACGGGGAGGGTGCTGGTCGTCGTCGCGGCGGCGCTGGTCGTGGTCGGCGTCGTGGTCGTCGTCACGGCGCCGCCGCAGAGCTTCGGGTGGTTCGCCTCTGCGCCGCTCGCCAGCGGGGCGCGGGTCGGCCTCGCGCCGCCGGTGGTCCTCGGCGGCCGCCAGCTCCTGGGCCTCGCCGCGGTCGTCGTCGGCCTCGTCGTCGCGGGCGCGGCCCTCGGCCACCGGCTCGGGCGCCGCCGCCCCCGCTGACGCCGGGTGCGGGATCTCAGTCGGCCGCGTGCTGGCGCAGGTAGCGCCCGAAGTGGGGCACGGTGAAGGCGATGCGGCCGCGCTCGGCGCTCCACACGAGCCCCTTCTTGAGCAGGGCGTCGCGGGCGGGGGAGAGGGACTGCGGCTTGCGGCCGAGCTGCGCCGCCACCTCCGACGTCGCGACGGCGCCGTCACCGCTCTCGGCACCGAGGTCGGCCATGGCCCGCATGTACTCTCGCTCGGCCGGCGTCGCCCGCTCGTAGCGGGAGCCGAAGAACCCGACGGCGAGCTCGGCCTCGGCCTGCGGCGCCGCGACGGCGACGTCGTCGGCGGTGATGGGCGAGGCCGTGGCCACGTCCCAGACCGCCTTGCCGTACGCCTGCACGAAGTACGGGTAGCCGTCGGTGGCCACGTGGAGCGCGTCCAGCGCGTCGGGGGTGTAGTCGGCGTCCTCCTCCAGCGCGGGGCTGCGCAGCGCCCGGTCCGCCTGCTCACGCTCCAGGGCGCCGATGCGGACGTAGCGGAACAGCCTCTCGCTGTAGGACTTCGAGGCGGACAGGACGGCGGGCAGGTGCGGCAGCCCGGCGCCGACGACGAGCAGCGGCAGCCCCTGCTGGCTGAGCTCGTGGCAGGCCGCGCAGAGCCCGGAGACGTCCTCGGGGCCGAGGTCCTGCATCTCGTCGATGCAGACGGCGATGCCGCGGCCGGTGCTCGCCGCCAGGCCGGCGACGTCGGTGAGGAGCTCGACGAGGTCGATCTCGATGTCGCCGGAGTCCGCGCGCCCGACGGCGGCGGGGACGTCGATGCCGGGCTGCCACCGGTCGCGCAGCTTGGGGGCGGTGCGCGCCGAGCGGGCCCCCGCGCCGGCGGCCACCGGCTCCGCGGAGCGCAGCGCGAACGCCTTGACGACGCCGAGCACCTCGGCGGCCTCGTCCGGGTTGCGGCCCGACAGCTCGCGCACCGCCTGGTGCAGCGCGGCCGCCAGGGGGCGGCGCAGCGGCTGGTCGGGGCGCGCCTCGAGCTTGCCCGTGCCCCAGCCCCGGCGGACGGCCGCCGAGCGCAGCGCGCCCAGCAGCACCGTCTTCCCGACCCCCCGCAGCCCGGTCAGGACGACCGAGCGCTCGGGGCGCCCGCGGGCGAGCCGCTCCAGCACGACGTCGAAGGACTCCATCTCGCGGTCGCGACCGGCGAGCTCGGGCGGGCGCTGCCCGGCGCCGGGGGCGTAGGGGTTGCGCACGGGGTCCACGCGCGGACCGTAGCCGCGCCCGCGCGGCCGGCTCGGGACGTCTGGCCCCGTCTAGGCGTGTCGCCAGACGCTGCCAGACGCTGCCAGACGCTGCCAGACGCCGCCAGAGACCGCGAGAGCCCTTCCGTGCACTTCGGTGCCGTTCTGCCGGTGCGGGGCGGGGTGGGGCGCACTTCGGTGGCGTTCTGCCGGTGTGGGGCGCTGTGGGGCGCACTTCGGTGGCGTCCTGCCGGTGCGGGGCGGGGTGGGGCGCACTTCGGTGGCGTTCTGCCGCCCGCGCGGTACGGGCGCGGCGGGGCGGTCCGGTGACGCGCGCGTGAACGGCGCGTGAGACCTGCGGCTGATCCCCGGCTGCCCCTTCCCCCCGCGCCCCCGGGCTGGGCACCCTGCCCCGCATGACCCTGCTCGAGGACGCGACCGCGCCCTGGTCGGCCTGGTACGACCGCCGCACCTCCCACGCCGACGACTGGACGGTGGAGGCGCTCCTGGCCGCCAAGGGCGACCAGCGCGTCAGCGTCGTCCTGCCCGCCCTGGACGAGGAGGCGGCCGTCGGCGGCGTCGTCGCCGTGGTCGTCGGGCTGCGGGAGGCCGGCCTCGTCGACGAGGTCGTCGTCATGGACTCCGGCTCGACCGACCGGACGGCGGAGGTCGCCGCGGCGGCGGGGGCGAGCGTGCACCACCGCGACGCCGTCCTCCCCGAGGTCGGCTCGATGCCGGGCAAGGGCGAGGTGCTCTGGAAGTCGTTGGCGTGCACCACGGGCGACGTCGTCGTCTTCGTCGACGCCGACCTCCTCGACCCGGCGCCGGCGCTCGTCACCGGCCTGCTCGGGCCGCTGCTCACCGACCCGGGGGTGCAGCTCGTCAAGGGCCTGTACTCCCGGCCGCTCGCGGGGGTCGACGACGGCGACGGCGGATCCTCCGGCGGCCGCGTCACCGAGCTGGTGGCCAGGCCGCTCCTGCAGCGCCTCGTGCCCGAGCTGGGCGGCGTCGTCCAGCCCCTCGGCGGGGAGTACGCGGGCCGGCGCGAGCTGCTGGAGCGGCTCCCGTTCGTCTCCGGCTACGGCGTCGAGGTGGGGCTGCTCATCGACGCCGTGCGGCTCGTGGGCCTCGACGCGCTGGCCCAGGTCGACCTCGGGCGGCGCGTGCACTCCCACCAGTCCACGGCGGCGCTCGGTCGGATGGCCGCGCAGGTCACCGCGACGGTCCTCGGCCGCGCCGAGGTCGTGCACGCCGCTCCGACGGCCGCCGACGGGCGCGCGGCGCTGGCCCAGTTCCGCCGCGGGCCGTCGGGGCGCTGGGAGCCGGAGGTCCACGACGTCTCGCTCACCGAGCGACCGCCGATGCGCTCGGTGCTCGAGGCGCTCGCCGGGCCCCCGGCCCTCGCGGACGCCCTCGTGGACGCCCCCGCAGCCGCCCCCGCAGCCGCCCCTGCGAGGCTCCCGCGCTCGCGCCGCCGCCGCGCCACCCGTCGCCGCGCGTCCTGAGGCGCCGCCTCAGCCCGCGTCGTCGGAGACGTCGAGCAGGACCTTGCCGACGACCGAGCCCTCGACGGCCGCGTGGGCCGCGGCGGCGTCGGTCAGCGGGTGGTGGTGGAGGGGGAGCCCGGCGTCGCGGCCCACGCGCAGGGCGCCGTCGCGGACGGCGGCCGAGACGTCGGCCACGGCCCGCGCCTTGGCCTCGCGGACCATCGTGTAGACGAGGACGAACTGCCAGCGGGCGTTGGGCACCATGAGGTCGCGCACGGTGAGCGAGAGCTCCTCGCCCCCGTCGTTCGCGTAGACGGCGACCGCGCCGTTCATGCCGAGGACCGCGGTGTCGAGGGCGGCGTTGGCGCTCGGCGCCACCTCGACGACGGTGCTGACACCGCCCGGGGCGATCTTGCGCACCTCCTCGGCCACGTCCTGGCGCCGGTAGTCCACGACGTGGTCGGCGCCCGCGGCGGCCGCGAGCTGCGCCTTCTCAGGGCTGCTGACCGTCGTGACGACCGTGGCGCCGGACCACCGGGCGAGCTGGATGGCGGCGTTGCCCACCGCGCCGGCGCCGCCGGCGACCAGGACCGTGCGGCCCTCGAGGGTCCCCGGGCCGAGGGTCTGGGGGCCGTCCTCGGCGACGGTGAGGCACCGGTGCGCCGTGAGGAACGGGATGCCGAGGGCGGCGCCCAGGTCGAAGGAGGCGGCGTCCGGGAGCGGCACGGCCTGCACCGCGGGGACGCACGCGTGCTCCTGGGCGGTGCCGCCCCCGGGCCGGTCGTGCGCGGCCTCCCACACCCACACCCGCTGGCCCACGCGCTCGGCGGGCACGCCCCGGCCGACGGCGTCCACCACGCCGGCGCCGTCCTGCCCGGGGACCTGCGCGGGGTCGACGCGCTGGCCGCTGCCGCTGCCGCGCCGGGACTTCCAGTCGGTGGGGTTCACCCCGGAGCGCACGACCCGCACCCGGACCTGGCCCGGGCCCGGCTCGGGAACGGGGCGCGTGAGCAGGGACAGGACCTCGGGACCCCCCGTCTCGGTGTAGACGACGGCGCGTGAGTCGGTCTGCTGGTCGGTCGACGACATGGCACGAGGCTCCCGGCCCGAGCGCCGTCCCGCACCTGCGGGCAGCCAGCGCCGTGCTGGGCAGCGCGGTGCTGCGGAAGCGCGGTGCTGCGGGAAGCGGTGGGCGCGTGCGGGCGGCGCCCCGGTCAGAGGACCCGGGGCTCCTGGCCGGTGTCGCTGACCATCGGGCGGCCGGCCTCGAACCAGGCGCCCATGCCGCCCGAGACGTTCACGGCCTCGACGCCGTTCTGCTGCAGCCACGCCGTGGCGCGCGCCGAGCGGCCGCCGGAGCGGCAGACGACGTGGACGTCGCCCTCGGGCAGCTCCCCGAGACGGGCCGGCAGGTCCCCCAGCGGGAGGTGGACGGCGCCGGGCGCGTGCCCGGCGGCCCACTCGTCGTCCTCGCGGACGTCGACGAGGACGGCGTCCTCGGGCACGTCGGCGGCGGGCACGGAGCGCAGGTCGTCGGGCACGGTCTCTCCTCGGGGCGGGGGTGCGGGGACGGCTCCTGCGCCGCCGCCCGCGGCGGTCGGCGACCATGCTGCGCGACCGGGACGGGTCGTGCACCGGGGAGGGAACCGGGCGCGCTCTCCGGCGCGTCGGTCCAGCATGGCGGGAGCACCCGCCCCGGCGCTGGCCGGACGCCCCCGAGGAGACGACATGCCGACGCCCCACCGCCCCACCGCACTCGACCGCCCCACCGCACCCCGCCGCCCGGCGGCGGGCCGCCTCGCCGCCGTCCTGCCCCTGCTGGTCGCCACCGCCCTGCTCGGCGCCTGCGGGGACGACCCGGCGGCTCCTGGGGCGGCGGAGGAGACGACGCAGGGCCCGACGAGCGGCCCCACCGCGCCGACCGAGGCGCCCTCGCCCTCGGCGGCGACCCAGGTGCCTGCGCTCCCGACCTCCACCTCGACCGCCCAGGCCGTGCCGGAGGACTTCCTCGCCGAGCTGACGGTCACCTACGACGACGGCGCCGGCTCGACGCAGACGTACGACCTGACCTGCACCGGCGCCCAGGCGAGCGGCACGGCACCGGACCCGGCGGCGGCGTGCTCGGCGGTGGCCGCGGCCGGCGGGGTCGACGCCTTCGCCGTCCCGTCCGGCGACGTGCAGTGCACCCAGGTCTTCGGTGGCCCCCAGACGGCCGTCGTGTCGGGGACCGTCGAGGACGAGCCCGTCTCCGCCGACCTCGCCCGCGCGGACGGCTGCGAGATCAGCCGGTGGGACGACCTCGTCCCGCTCGTGCCCGCCGCGGACGCCTGAGGCCGCAGTGCGGGTCGCGGCCCCGCGGCCCCGCGGCCCTGCCGGGCACGAGGGCCCCGGGGAGGCGAGGGTGGGGTCGTGACCAGCGGAGACCGGCGGACCAGGACCACGAGCACGACGGGCGCCCTGAGCGGGGCGCCCGCAGCGGTGGGCGACGACGACCTCCCGCGCGTCGTCCTGGTGACCGGGGCGTCCAGCGGCATCGGGCGGGCCACGGCGCTGCGCCTGGCCCGCCCGGGCGCCGTGCTGGCGCTCGTGGCGCGCGGCGCGGAGGGCCTCGACGCCGTGGCCGCGCAGTGCCGCGAGCTCGGCGCCCGCACGAGCACCCACCCCCTCGACGTCGCCGACGACGCGGCGGTGGAGGCGTGCGTCGCCGACGTGGTGCGCCGCGAGGGGCGCCTGGACGCCGCGGTCTCGAGTGCGGCCGTCGTCGCCTACGGGGACTTCACCGAGGTGCCCGCGGACGTGTTCGAGCGCGTGATCCGCACCGACGTCGTCGGCACCGCCAACGTGGCCCGCCACGCCCTGCGCCGCTTCCGCGAGCAGGGGGACGGGACGCTGCTGCTGATGGGCTCGGTGCTGGGCCAGATCGCGGCGCCCTGGATGTCGCCCTACAGCACGAGCAAGTGGGCGGTCCGCGGCTTCGCGCGCGGCCTCGTCATCGAGAACCGGCCCTTCCGGGACGTCCACGTCCGGGTCGTCTCGCCCGGCGGCGTCGAGACGCCGGTCTACCGGCGGGCGGCCACCTACCTGGGCCGGCACGGCAAGCCGCCCTTCCCGGTGTACGCGCCCGAGACCGTCGCCGACCGCGTGGTCCGGGTGCTGGCCGAGCCCGCCACCGCCCAGCGCGACACCCGCGCCGGCTGGGCCAACCCGATCATGGTGACCGGCTTCACCCTCTTCCCGGGCGTCTACGACGCGCTCGTCCGGCCGGCGCTCTGGCTGCTCGGCATCGACCGGAAGAAGGTCGCGGACACCCCCGGCCACGTCTTCACCCCCTCCGAGGGCTCGGAGCCGCAGGGCGAGGACGCGCCCGCCCGCCGCCGCACGCGCGAGGCGCGCTGACGGCCCGGGAGCTGGTCCCGGTCGACCCCGGCTAGCGCAGGAGCCGGGACATGCGCCGGTCGGCGAGCTCCTTGCCGCCGGTCTGGCACGTCGCGCAGTACTGCAGCGAGCGGTCGGCGAAGGAGACCTCGCGCACCACGCCCCCGCACACCGGGCACTCCTGCCCGGTGCGCCCGTGCACCCGCATCCCCTGGCGCTTGGCGTCCTTGAGCTCGGCGGCCGGGCGCCCGCGCGCGGCCGCCACCGCCGCCTCCAGGACGGCGTGCAGGGCCGTGTGCAGGCGGTCGACCTCGTCCTCGGACAGGCGCCCGGAGACGGCGAAGGGCGAGAGCCGGGCGGCGTGCAGGACCTCGTCGCTGTAGGCGTTGCCCACGCCGGAGAGCAGGTGCTGGTCGCGCAGGAGCCCCTTGACCTGCTGCCGCGAGCCGGTGAGCAGGCGCACCAGGGCGTCGCGGTCGAAGGACGCGTCCAGCGGGTCGGGGCCGAGGGAGGCGATCTGGGCGACCTCCGCGGGGTCCCGGACGACGTGGACGGCCAGGCGCTTGCGCGTCCCGGCCTCGGTGAGGTCGAAGCCGCTGCCGTCGTCGAGGCGCACGCGCAGCGCCAGCGGCCCCTTCCCGGGCCGGGCCGGGCGCTCGGGGACGGCGTCGTACCACCGGACCCACCCCCCGCGGGACAGGTGCCACACCAGGTGCAGCCCGTCGACGCCGAGGTCCAGCCACTTGCCGTGGCGATCGGCGGAGAGGACCTCGAGGCCCGCCAGCGCCGTGGGCGGCGGGTCGAAGGTCTTCAGGACGCTGATGGCGGCGACCTCGACCCCGGCCACGACCCTCCCGACGGCGCGCTCGCGCAGGAACTCGGCGAGGGCCTCGACCTCCGGCAGCTCGGGCACCCGGCCACTGTGGCACCGGCGCCCTCCGCGCGCACGGCCCCGCCGCCTCCCCCCGCCGCCTCCCCCCGGCGCCTCCCCCCGGGGGGTTCTCGCCGGCCCGCGAGCCCGCAGCGCCCGACGCTGAAGGGAACCGCCGCTCCTGCCGATAGGGAGCCAGGGGGCGCTGAGGCGGCGCCCGGGCTGGGGAGGTCAGCGGTGAGAGTGCTCGTGGTGGACGACAGCAGGGTGATGCGGCAGATCGTGATCCGCGCGCTCCGTCAGGCGGGCTTCGGCTCCCTGGAGGTCGTGGAGGCCGGCGACGGCGAGGCGGGCCTCGCAGCGGTCGCGGCCGAGGCCCCGGAGCTCGTCCTGTGCGACTGGAACATGCCCGGCACGTCGGGCATCGAGATGCTCGAGCGGCTGCGCGCGAGCGGTGATCGGACGCCCTTCGGCTTCGTCACCTCCGAGGCCGCGACCGAGGTGCACGAGCGCGCGGCGGTCGCCGGCGCCACCTTCGTCGTCACGAAGCCGTTCACGCCCGAGGCCCTCCACGACGCCGTCGAGGCCGCGCTGGCCGGGGTGGCGTCGTGACCGAGGTCGTCGACACCGCCGCTCCGGCCGAGCTGCCGACCACGGCCGCCGTCCGCTCCGTCCTCGAGGGCCTGCTGGGTCGCGACGTCGTCCCCGGGCCCGGCCCGCGGGTCACGGCGGACGACGACGCCGGCACCGTCGCCGTCTACACGAAGGGGTCCACGACGGTCGGGCTCCTGGCGCTGGACCTCGCGGGCTCCGCGCTGCTCGGGGCGGCCCTGGGGCTGGTGCCGCGCGGCGGCGCCGAGGCCTCGGTCGAGGACGGCCAGCTGTCCCCCCTCCTCGCGGAGAACGTCGCCGAGCTCTGCAACGTCATGGCACCGCTGGTGCCCGTGGCCGGGGGCGGCCACGGCCGCCTCGCGTCGGTGCACGGCAGCGGCGAGGCCTGCCCGCCCGACGTCGCCGACGCGATGCGCCGCGGGACCGGTCGCCTCGACCTGGTCCTCGACGTCGCCGGCTACGGCCGCGGCGGGATGTCCCTGCTCCTGACCTAGGGCCCCGGGACCGGGCTCCTGCGCGGAGCCACCCGGCCGGCCCTCCAGGAGGAGGGCCGGCCGGCCGACAGCACACGGGGCGCGCCACCGGCGCGCACGGCAGCAGCCAGAGACAGGAGCGGCATGGACGACGGCGCCCTCGAGGGCATGGAGGAGATCGTCGCGGAGTTCCTGGTGGAGTCCGAGGAGAACCTCGACGAGCTCGACCAGCAGCTGGTCGCGCTCGAGTCGGACCCCACCTCCCGCCCCATCCTGGCGGCGGTCTTCCGGACGATCCACACCATCAAGGGGACCAGCGGGTTCCTCGCCTTCTCCGACCTGGAGCGCCTCGCCCACGTCGGCGAGACCCTCCTGGCGCGTCTGCGCGACGGGCGCGCCGTCGCCACCCCGCAGACGGTCACCGTGCTGCTGCACATGGTCGACGCCGTCCGCGGGCTGCTGCAGCGCATCGAGCAGACCGGCTCGGACGCCGGCGCCGACCTCACCGAGGTGATCGCCGAGATCACCGCCGAG
>Ga0210040_10008160_pt1 | contig 12484 bp, 15 predicted proteins | sample CryGeyCG12114_NA_FD_185462 | JGI IMG/M metagenome (GOLD analysis project Ga0210040, IMG submission 185462) | Groundwater microbial communities from aquifer - Crystal Geyser CG19_WC_8/21/14_NA (SPAdes) (version 2) | ecosystem: Environmental > Aquatic > Deep subsurface > Groundwater | place: USA... | reverse complement strand
GCCGCCATGACGCCGACCTCGCTGCCGGCCGCGCCGCTGCGAGGAAAGCCGTTGGGCATGAACGGCGTGAAGTTCGCGCTGTCGAAGGCTGGCAATGCCACCGCCACGAACAGCGCCAGCGCGGCCAATTTCACCAGCACCAATGCTGCATTTAGCGTCGCACTCTCGCGCGTGCCGGCGATCAGCAGGCCGGCGACCACCCAGATGATGAACACCGCCGGCAGGTTGACGGCCCCGCCAAGCGCCGGTCCCTGGATCAGTGAGGAAGGCAGCGCCAATCCGATCCGTTCCATGAAGCCGGCGGCATAGCCGGACCAACCGACCGCAACCGCGCTCACGACCAGGCTGTATTCGAGGATCAGCGCGACGCCGATCATCCACGCGATCAGCTCGCCGAACACGACATAGCTGTAGGTGTAGGCGCTGCCCGAGGCCGGGATCATCGTCGCCACCTCGGCATAGGCCAGGGCCGCGCAGGCGCAGATCGCGCCGGCGATGGCGAAGCTGAGGATCACGGCCGGCCCGGCCTTGCCCGCGCCGACCCCGATCAGGGTCAGGATGCCGGTCCCGACGATGGCGCCGACGCCAAGGGCAACGAGATGCGGCCACGACAGGGTCTGCGCCAGCCGGTGGTGCTCCGGCATGTCGGCGCGACTGACCACCGCTTTCCTGAAGTTCCAGTTCTGCACGAGCCCTCCTTGAAAGATCGTGGTAACGCGCGGCGGGCCACACGCAAGCTCGTCAGCCAAGGCTGCGCGACAGCCAGCCAAGCGGACCAGTGTAGGTCAGCACCGCCAGGCCGACCACATGCCACTCCCGTCGGCGCACCACCGCCATCGAGATCATCAGAATGACGATCCCGATTCCATCATGTTTTCAGAAGGTGAGAAGCGCTGCCGGGCGATCGCCACCGCAATCATCTGGCTGCCGATCAGCCAGCTGAGCGCAAGTGCGTACAGCGTCCAGATGTAGCGACTCTGCTGCCGGTAATAGTCCCGCAGGTCGATCCGCTGATCGCCCAACTCGTCCGGCAGCGATGCCGCGGCCAGCAGGAACAGCAGCACCAGCAGGACCATCATCGGCAGGAAGTTGCCGATCGTGATCGGCGCCTGGCGCTGACCTGCCAGCGACCACCAGATCTGTAGCTGGGTGAGCAACACCAGCGCCGCGACCCACAACAGGAGCCAGTCCCAGCGGACATCCGCCCGGCGCTTGAGCAGTCGATGAAGGCTGGTCAACTGATCGGCCACTGCCACACCAACGATAATGGACGCGAATACCAGGACGTTGTCGTTCATCGATAATCCTTGGCTACCCGCACGTTGCCACTGGTGCGGCCGATCGTCGAGATGCTGCGCAGCAGGGAGAGCCAGCGGCTCATCTGATATTCGACGCGGGTCGCGTTATAACCCGCGCGTCGGTGATCACCTCGGGTCTTCTGCCCGGTCGCAATGTCGACCGGCAGGGTGCGCAGCGGGTGGAGAGCCCGGCGTCAGCCCGCCGCTCAGCAGCACGTCGAAGCGTCCGGTGGCGAGATCGATCAGCAGGGAGACCTCGGTCCCGGCGTCACGACGGCCCACCCCGCTTCCCGCCAACCAACGGCCGAGCTCCACCGGGTGCAACGGGCGCCTGCCACTGGCGAAGTGCTAGTGAACGGTGCCGCGGACCTCCGTGTCGATCAGGCTGGCGATCAGCCGCTCAGTCTGCCGCCAGTGGCAGAAGCCCAGCACATTGTCGGCGCTGCGGTTGCGCTCGGCCCGCAAGGCCGCCTCGAAGCTGGCATCCTCCCCGAACCGCTCGATCAGCTCATGGGCGTCGGCAACGGCGGTGCGAGTGGCGATGAAGATCTGCTGCATGCGGGACGGATAACAAAGGACGGTTACCGGGCTGGACACCAGGATTGCTTAAGCCGCTCTTCACCACGAGACGGCGTTCTGCCACAGGCGCGTCATGGATAACCGTTCCCCACAGGCCGGCGGCTGCCTGCTGTTCCTCGCCATCCTCGTCGGCCTGGTCGTCGGGCTGAGCAAGGGCCTGACCGGTCCCGGGCTGATCTACGGGGCCATGGCCGGAATCATCCTGGCGGTCGGCTATTACCTGTTCGATCGCCGTCGGCGTCGCTGATCAGGTCACCCGCCGCGCGCTCCAGATGACCCGACCGATCACGTCGATTTCCTTCGGGTCGCAGTCGGGCCAGTCCGAATAGGCCGGATTGTCGGATTGAACCGTCACCCGGCGGGTGATCGGGTGCAGGGCGAGCCGCTTGACCAGCAACGCATCCTCGGCCCGGAGCACGTAGATCCCGTCGCGCAGCCGCGCCTTGGCGTCGCTCCGGTCGACCAGGATGTCGTCGCCGTCAGCCAGGGTCGGGGCCATCGAATCGCCCTGCACCACGATGAGGTTGAGCTCGTCCGACGACGCGCTGGTCAGCTTCTTGAGCCAGCGCTCCTCGAACGCGAAGAAGGCCCGCTGCCGTTCGCTGTCGGCGAAGGCGCCCGGCCCGGCCGACGCCCGGACGGGCAATGCGGGCACCCGGACCATGCCGAAGAACTCTTCTTCTTCTTCCGGCCCCCCCAGCACGACCTCCGGCACGGCGAAATATCGGGCCAGTCGGCGGCGCTCCTCCTCACCCAGGCGCCGGGGCACCCCGCGGCGGATGAATTGCTGGATATAGGCTGGATTCCGGCCGATCAGGCGGGACAGGCCAGCGAAGTCCTCCCCCCGCTCGAGGCACAGCCGTTCTAGTTCATGACGCGCTTTGTTCGACATTTGTTTGTCCTAGCGAAAGGGAAATGCCTAGACAAGTAGGAAATCAGTTGGGACTGTCCACATGCCGAGTCGTTGTGAGCGTCCGGGGGGACCCTTCCGTGTACCTATTGCGTGATGTTGAAAATTTCCTTCGATCCAAGAACTTCAGTGCCGCCCGGTTCGGCCGGGAAGCGCTCAGCGATCCTCGTTTCGTGTTCGATCTCCGCAATGGGAGAGAACCTCGCAGCCGTACCGTTGCAAGGGTTCGCGCCTTCCTGGAGCAAGCCCAATGACCCGCTCCCTCCTCAGCAGGTCCGCCGCCGCGCTTACGCGCACACTGTTGAAACGGGCAGGTAACGATGGCAATAGGATATTGCTAAGTTCCTGGACCAGCGTCGACTGGCGATCGCTTACTTTCGCCGGCGAGCGGCACGAGGCGAGCTTTCGGCTGACCGGACCGGAGGCGGCGGCGCTGGCGAGGCGCTGGACCGACGGGCTGGAGGAGGCCGAACTCGACCTCGGCGGCGGCATGTTCGTTGCCGAACTGTCGGTGACATACGTGTCGCCCGTAGGGGCGGACGGCTCGGTCGTGGTGTCCTTGGAAGCGCTGACCTTGGCCGACTAGCGGCGGGCGTCCTTCAATCCGATCAATGCGTCCCGCAGCGCGGCGGAGGCATCCGCTTTCAAGGGGATGACCTCCGCCGACTGCTGACGCCCATCCAGGTGCGCTCGGATGCGCTGATCAAGCTCACCCGGTGAGGGCAGCCGCGGGGTGCGGCGCAAGGGAACGACCACCGAAGCCACCGCAACCTGCTCGGGCGTCGGAAACGAGGGTATGGTGAAGGGGGGCAGGCGGAAGCGCCGGCGGGCGCGATCGGCCAGTCTGAATGTCGCCAGCACCAGCAGCACGCCGACGACCGCCGCACCCGCCGCCGCCCAGGGGCTTGCGAATTGCGCCGCGCTCCATGCTGCCGCGGAGGCGACCAGCGCCGCCACCAGCAGTTCGAACCCTGTCCCGCTCTCTTCGCCCGTCATGCGAATACCTTAAGCGCCAATGGTTAGCGCCTCGTTGCCGCCAGCAGCGCCAGCGCGAAGGCCGCGGCATCCTGCGGACCGACCGCGGTGACGATCAGGCCGTCGCTGACCACCGCTTCGTCCACGACCTCGGCTCCGGCATTGCGCAGGTCGGTTCGGATCGAGCGCCAGCCGGTCGCCCGCCTTCCTCGCAGCAGGTCCGCCTCGACCAGCAGCCAGGGCCCATGGCAGATCGCCCCGATGACCTTCCCCCGTTTCGCGAATGCGCGCACCAGCGCCACCGCCTCGGGCCGGGTCCGCAGATGATCGGGGTTGATCAGCCCGCCGGGGATCAGCAGCGCGTCCCATTCTTCCGCCCGCGCCTCGCCGATCGTCAGGTCGGGCCGGATCGTCCGCCCGGGATCATCCAGCACCGTCGCCTGGATCGGCGTCAGCGACGGCGCCGCTAGCGCCACCTCGCACCCCGCCTCGCGCAGGAACTCCAGCGGCACGAACAGCTCGTCCTGCTCGAACCCGTCGCTGGCCATGATCAGTATCCGTTTCGCCACGGAACCGCCCTGCACTACGGCGCGTCCAGCATGCAATGGCGCAACTGAGACATTGCAGCGACGATCAGCCGGGCATCACGCGCCAGCTCATCAAGGGCAAGTGGGGCTATTTCGCTCCGGACGGCAACCGCATCACCGACCGCGACGAGATCGACCGGCTCAACAAGATCGCGCTTCCGCCCGCCTACATCGACGCCTGGTATTGCCCCTATCCGAACGGCCACATCCAGGCGACCGGCCGCGACGCCAAGGGACGCAAGCAATATCGCTACCACGATGACTATCGCGCCCGGCAGGACAAGAAGAAGTACAGCGGCACGCTGGAGTTCGGCGCCGCGCTGCCCAAACTGCGCCGCAAGGTCGAGGCGGACCTCAAGAAGCGTTCGCTGAGCCGCAATGCCGTGCTGGCGGCGGTGGTGCAATTGCTCGACACCAATTTCATCCGCATCGGCAACGAGCAATATGCCAAGGACAACCAGAGCTTCGGCGCGACCACCCTGCGCAACCGCCACGTCCGCAGGCAAGGCGGCAAGATGCTGGTCCGGTTCAAGGGCAAGCACGGGATCACGCACGAACTGCCGATCGGCGACACGCGCCTGAAGCGGATCGTGTCCAAGTGCCAGGAACTGCCGGGCCAGAACCTGTTCCAATATGTCGACGAGAACGGCGAGGCCTGCCCGATCAGCTCGGCCGACGTGAACGAATACATCCGCGAAGCGAGCGGCGGCGACTTCACGGCCAAGAACTTCCGCACCTGGGGCGCCAGCGTGATCGCGTTCGAACAGATGCTGGAGGCGCAGGAGGAGGACCGGCGCAAGATCAGCCTCAAGACCGTGCTGGAGCCGGTGGCCGAGGCGCTCGGCAACACCCCGGCGATCAGCCGCAAGAGCTACGTCCACCCGAAGCTGATCGAGGCCGCGCGCGAGGATCCGAAACTGCCGCTCGGCGACTTCCAGCGCCCCCGCGCCCGCAAGTACCTGTCCAGCCAAGAAGTCGGGCTGCTCGACTTCCTGCTCAAGGGCAAGCGCAAGCGGCGCCTGAAGAAGTCGGCACGGCCGATCGTCCCGGCGGTGGTCGAGGCGGCCGTTCAGGCGGCGGAGGTTGGACCGGAGAAGGTCGACCAGGTCGCCGACAAGGTTCAGGCGGGTCTCGCCCCAGCCTGAGCCTGCGTCCCTTGACCCGGGCGGCTGATCCCCGCCATCCCGCACCACAATGCCCAGCAAACTTCATCGCCTGTTCAACTGGCTCCTGCTGAACCTCGACGCCCTCGTCCTGGGCAGCCTGGTCGCGCTCGGGCTGGTCGGCTTCATGCTGATCCTGCGCGCACTGGGCGAGAAGATCGTCCGCTCCGACCCCAATTGCCTCACCTGGAAGGCGGTGATCGGCCGCGTGCTGGCCAAGACCGGCGTGCTGTTCATGGCGGCCGCCGCCCTGGACATCGTGGTCAACTACGCCCAGCCGCCCGCCCGCATCGAACATCTGTTCGGCATCTTCTTTACCATCGCCTTCGCGCTGCAGGGCGCCGTCTGGGGTCGCGAGCTGATCCTCGGGGTCATCGGCCAGCAGATCGGTGAAAAGCCGGGCGAGACCGCGATTGGCAATGCGATCGGCATCATCCGCGTGCTGGTCAGCGTCGCCCTGTTCGGCATCGCGCTGGTGGTCATCCTCGACAACCTCGGCGTGAACGTCACCGGCCTGATCGCCGGCCTCGGCATCGGCGGAATCGCCATCGGACTCGCCGCCCAGGGCATCTTCTCCGACCTGTTCGCCGCTCTCTCAATCCTGTTCGACCGCCCGTTCCGCCGCGGCGATACCATCCGCTTTGACGCCACGATCGGCACGGTCGAGCGCATCGGCCTCAAGACCACCCGCCTGCGCAGCTTGACCGGCGAGCAGGTCATCATGGCCAACACCAAGCTGCTCGAACGCGAAGTCCGCAACCTCGCGGCCGGCGACAGCCGCCAGGAGACGCTGCGCTTTGGCCTCGTCTACCAGACCGCGCCCGACAAGCTGGAGCAGGTGGCGACGATTGCCCGTGCCGTCGTAGAGGCGCAGCCCGGCTGCCGCCTGATCCGCTGCGTCCTGACCGGTTTCGGCGCCTCCAGCCTCGATCACGAGCTGATTTTTGTCCATGAAGGCCTTGACGCCGAAGCCCTGTTCGCCAAGCGCCAGGCCATCGTCATCGACCTCCTCCGCCGCTTCGCCGCCGAAGGGATCGAATTCGCCTACCCCACCCAGACGACCTTCACCGCCGCACCAGACGGCAAGCTGGTGATGCCCTATGCGGCGGTAGCTACAACCCCGGCCAACCATTAGAAAGTCGGACGGTAAGTTGGTAGAAGCACAAAACGTGTGGACATGATCGGTTGTCAGTTCGGGGCTTGCGAAAACTTCGCTTTGCTGTGAATTACGCGACCGGCGGCGGACATTCAGCTCTCCTACACGGAACCCATCTGCCACACCCGCCTCATGGCCGCGCCTTGCCGCCCTATTTCCCATCCCCCGCTTCACCGCATCGACCGTCACCGGGGGCGACACCTCGCGCACCGTAGTGTCCGTCTTGTCCGTGTTGCCCCGCCCGCGCAGGCGACTTGCCCGCGCCGCTTCAGTCGCTAGAGAAAACCGATGCCCATCGCACCCATTGACCAGATCCGGAGCAAGGTCGGCCAGGAGCTCGGCGTGTCCGACTGGATCACCGTCGGCCAGGATCGTATCAACGTCTTCGCCGACGCGACCGAGGACTACCAGTTCATCCACGTCGACGAGGATCTGGCGAAACAGACCCCGTTCGGCGGCACCATCGCCCATGGCTTCCTGTCCCTGTCGCTGCTCAGCCGGATGGCGGCCGACGTCATGCTGGTGCCCGAAACCACCAAGATGGGCGTGAACTACGGCTTCGACCGGGTCCGCTTCCTGGCCCCAGTCCGCGCCGGTAGCAGGGTCCGCGGCCGCTTCACGCTGGTCAGCTTCGACGAGAAGCGCCCCGGCCAGTACCAGTTCGCCCACGACGTGACCGTGGAGATCGAGGGGGAAGGCAAGCCCGCGCTGTCCGCCACCTGGATCGGCCAGGTCTTCGCTTAACCCGTCCACGCACCCACAGGAGCCACCATGCCCACTGCCGCCCGCGACGCCGTTATCGTCTCCACCGCCCGCACCCCGATCGGCCGGGCCTATCGCGGCGCCTTCAACGCCACGCCTTCCCCCACCCTCGCCGCCCACGCGATCCGCGCCGCCGTCGAGCGCGCCGGCGTCGAGCCGCAGGAGATTGAGGACTGCGTCATGGGCGCCGCGCTGCAGCAGGGCGTCCAGACCACCATCGGCCGCACGGCCGCCCTCCGCGCCGGTCTCGGCGTGGGCGTCGCCGGCATGTCGATCGACCGCCAGTGCGCGTCCGGCCTGATGGCCATCGCCACCGCCGCCAAGCAGGTCATCGTCGACCGCATGGACGTGTGCGTCGCCGGCGGTGTCGAGAGCATCTCCCTCGTCCAGACACCCGAGATGCGGGTCGGCCCGGACCCCGAGCTGCTGAGCATGCACAATGGCGTCTACATGCCGATGATCCAGACCGCCGAGGTGGTCGGCAGCCGCTATGGCATCAGCCGTGAGCGCTGCGACGAATACGCCCTCCGCTCGCAGCAGCGCACCGCCGCCGCGCAGGCCGAAGGCCGCTTCGCCGACGAGATCGTCGAAGTTACCGCGCGCATGGCGGTCAAGAACAAGGAAACCGGCGAAACCTCCATGCAGGAGGTGACCATCGCCAAGGACGAGGGCAACCGCCCCCAGACCACGCTCGAGGACCTGGCCAAGCTCCAGCCGGTGATGGGCCCCCAGCAGCTGATCACCGCCGGCAACGCCAGCCAGCTGTCGGACGGCGCCTCGGCCTGCGTGGTGATGGACTCCACCCTCGCCGAGAAGAAGGGCCTGGAACCGCTCGGCCGCTACCTCGGCATGGCGGTCGCCGGCACCGAGCCCGACGAGATGGGCATCGGCCCGGTGTTCGCCGTTCCCAAGCTGCTTGGTCGCTTCGGCCTCAAGGTCGAGGACATCGGCCTGTGGGAGCTGAACGAGGCCTTCGCCGTCCAGGTGCTCTATTGCCAGGACAAGCTCGGCATCCCCGACGAGCTGCTCAACGTCAACGGCGGCGCCATCTCGATCGGCCACCCCTACGGGATGAGCGGCGCACGCCTGACCGGCCACGCCCTGCTCGAAGGCAAGCGCCGCGGCGCCAAGCACGTGGTCGTCACCATGTGCGTCGGCGGCGGCATGGGCGCGGCGGGGCTGTTTGAGGTACTGTAGCCGCCGAAGCCAAGCCAACCGGAGCGAAGCGAGGGCGGCTTAGCTGAGAGACGGCGAAGGCCGGCCGGCCTGCCAGCACAGCTGGACTGGACCGACGTCACGGAATTTACTCCCGTGACGGCCTCGCTCAACATGTCCCCATGCTAGCCCTTGCCGCCGCTCTCCTCGCCGCCCAGCCCGCACCCACCTGGCAGGTCGTCGACCTCGTCGGTGAGTTCGACAAGGTCGTCGACCAGACCGCGTCCCTGCCCCCGCCGCAGCAGGCCGACGCGGTCCAGGCTCGCTTCGCGCAGTTGCTCCCCGGCTTCTACGACGCCCGCCGGGTCAAGGCACCGGCCGACGAGTATCGCAACTTACTCGGTCGGGAGATCGGCACCTACCGCACCACCACCCGCCCGGGCGCCACCAGGGTGCGCGCCCGCTTCAATGCCATGATCGGCCCGGCCGTCACCGACTTCGAACGCAAGGTCGGCGCCCTTCCGCCTGGACAGAAGATTTACCTGGTCGTGTCCCTGGGCGAGTTCGACGGCGCCACTCGGACGCTGCCCGGGTCCGATAAACCCTTGCTGATGTTCGGTGCCGACATGATCGCCAAATACCATGGCGAGAGTGACGCCCGAGCCTTCGTGCAGCATGAGTTGTTCCACATCTACCACTCCCAGCGTTTTCCCGGCTGCAAGGACAATTGGTGCAGCCTGTGGGAGGAAGGGCTGGCAACCCATGTCGCGGCGACCCTCAACCCTGGCGCCAGTGACGCCGACCTGTTGCTGACCATTCCCGAACCGATCCGGCCGTCCCTTAACGCGCATCGGGCGGAGGCGGTCTGCACGGTGGTTGAGCGCCTCGACGGCGACCGCAACGCCAAGGCGCTGTTCACCTTTAGCCGCCTGTCACCGCATCTGCCGCCGCGGTTCGGTTATCTGGTGGGTGCCTGGGTCGCGGCCGACCTCAATCGCTCGTCCAACCTCCAGCAACTTGCCGAGACCAAAGGCTTGCAACTTCGGCAACGGATCGAACAATCGCTGCGCCGCATGGCGAACTGCCCGGCCGCAGCGGCTTCGTGAACCCAACCCCACCCTGACGGGTTACCTCTCCGAAACAGGAGACATGCCCATGCCCGAAGGCGGCCACACCAGCCTCGTCGAACGCATCGCCCGAGTCCTCGCCGGCGCCGCGCACAGCAGCAATGCGGAGGGCAGCGACCCCTCCGCCGGGCAGAAGATCGACCAGGTCTGGCCCGAACACCGCAACCAGGCCCTGGCCGTGCTCCACGCCATCCGCGAGACCGACCAGGCGGGCGCGGCCGCGGGCGACCCGCAGGTCTGGATGCGCATGGTCGAAGCCAGCCTCGCCGACGCCCAAGCCGGCGCTGAGTGACCAACCAAGGCGGCGGCGGTCACCCCCGCTGGACGCTCGTCGCCTGCATCCTCGCCTCCAGCCTCAGCTTTGTCGAAGGCTCGGTCCTCAACGTCGCACTGCCGGCGATCCGCCACAGCTTCGGCGCGGGTGCGACCGACGTGCAGTGGGTGGTCAATGCCTACCTGCTGCCGCTGTCCGCCCTGCTGCTGCTCGGCGGTGCGCTGGGCGACCATTATGGCCGCCGGCGGCTGCTGCTGATCGGGACCGGGCTGTTCGCCGCCGCCTCGCTGCTGTGCGCGCTGGCGCCGGCCTTCGCCCTCCTGGTCGCCGGCCGGGTCCTGCAGGGGGTCGGCGCGGCGCTGCTGCTCCCCAACAGCCTGGCGCTGCTCAACACGGCGTTCGAAGGTGAGGCGCGCGGCCGCGCGATCGGCATCTGGGCCTCGGCCGGCGCGGCGGCGGCGGCGGTCGCGCCGCTGATCGGCGGCTGGCTGGTCGATCACGTCGGCTGGCCATCGATCTTTTACCTGAATCTCCCGCTGGCGGCGGGGGCGATGGCGCTCGCAGCCCGCTTCGCCGCGGAGAGTTCGAACGAGGACGCGGCGCGGACTGATTATCCCGGTGCGATCCTCGCGACCCTGGGACTGTTGGCCCTCACCTGGGGCCTGACACTATGGTCGGTGCAGCTGCGCTTCAATGGCCTGACGCTGGCCATGCTGCTCGGTGGCCTGGTCGGCCTCGCCGCCTTTCTTCTGGCCGAGCGGCGGCGTGGCGACCGGGCGATGATGCCACTGGCCATGTTCGGCGACCGCAGCTTCGTCGGCCTGACCGCCCTTACCTTCCTGCTCTACGGGGCGTTCGGGGCGGTCATGCTGCTGCTGCCCTATGTGCTGATCGAGGCGAAGGGCTTCTCGCCGTTGCAAGCTGGCCTCGCCATGCTCCCGCTCGCCGTGCTGATCGCAACCGCCTCGCCGCTGATGGGCAAGCTTGCGGCGCGCATCGGCGGACGCCTGCCGCTGACGGTCGGCCCGCTGGTCGTTGCCGCGGGGATGCTGTTGGCGCGGCGGGTGGAAAGCAGCCACGATTACTGGACCACGGTGTTCCCGGCCGTCACGGTGCTGGCGCTCGGCATGGCAATCGCCGTCGCACCGCTGACCAGCACCGTCCTGGCCTCGGTCGACGACCGCCACAGCGGCACCGCCAGCGGCCTCAATAGCGCCGTGGCGCGCACCGGCGGGCTGATCGCCACCGCCCTGCTCGGCGCGGTGCTGGCCAGCGAGGCCGAGGCGCTGATCGACAGCTTCCATGTCGCACTGCTGGCGGGAGCCGCCGTGAGCGCCGCCGCCGGACTGACCGCATGGATGACCGTGACCGAAAAGAAGAAGGCCGCCCGGGACGAACCCGAGCGGCCTTCCGCATTGTCTTGTTCGGCAAGCGCCGACGCTTAGGCGTGAACCTCGTTGGAGGCGACGCTCACCGACTTGGGACAATGAGACATTCGACCACCTCCTTTCAGTTGTTGAACAGAAACCGGGAAATGGTCAGTCCGCCAGGGCTTTCAAGGGCTTAGGCGTTGGCCGTGATGAAATTCTCGACCACGGGGGCAATCCGCTCGCGCCACTTGCGGCCGTTGAAGATGCCGTAGTGGCCGACTTCCTGGGCCATCAGATATTGCTTCTTGCTCTCCGCCAGTCCGCTCGCCAGCGTCAGCGCGGCCTTGGTCTGGCCGATGCCCGAGATGTCGTCGCGCTCGCCTTCGACCGCCAGCAGCGCCGTCCTGGTGATCGCCGCCGGATCGACCGGCCGGCCGCGATGGGTCAGCTCGCCCCTGGGCAACAGATGACGCTGGAACACCGCATCGACCGTCTGCAGGTAGAATTCGGCGGTCATGTCGCAGACCGCGCGATACTCGTCGTAGAAATCGCGGGTGGAGTCGGCGCTTTCCTCGTCGCCCTTCACCAGATGCTTGAACAGCTCCCAGTGGCTCATCAGATGGCTGCCCAGGTTCATGCTCATGAAGCCGGCCAGCTGGAGGAAGCCGGGATAGACCTTGCGTCCGCCACCCGGATAGACGCCCGGCACGGTTGCGATCACGTTGTTCTGGAACCAGGCGTGCGGCCGTTCGGTCGCCAGCGAGTTCACCGCCGTCGGCGCCTCGCGCGTGTCGACCGGCCCGCCCATCATGGTCAGCGTCCGCGGCGTGCACGGATGCCCGTCGGCATTCATCAGGGCGACGGCGGCATAGGCCGGGACCGATGGCTGGCACACTGCCAGCATGTGCGCGCCGGGCCCGATCGCACCCAGGAACTCGATCAGGTAATCGATATAATCGTCGAGGTCGAAGCGCCCACGCTCCAGCGGGACCAGCTTGGCGTCCTGCCAGTCGGTGATGAACACCTCGTGCCCGGGCAGCATCCGCTCCACCGTTCCGCGCAGCAGGGTCGCATAATGACCCGACATCGGCGCCACGATCAGCAGCTTGGGCTGGCCTTCGGGCCCGC
>Ga0210040_10008159_pt1 | contig 12485 bp, 12 predicted proteins | sample CryGeyCG12114_NA_FD_185462 | JGI IMG/M metagenome (GOLD analysis project Ga0210040, IMG submission 185462) | Groundwater microbial communities from aquifer - Crystal Geyser CG19_WC_8/21/14_NA (SPAdes) (version 2) | ecosystem: Environmental > Aquatic > Deep subsurface > Groundwater | place: USA... | reverse complement strand
TAAGTAATCAGTTAATAACCAAACTGAACGGACCGCTTTCCTCATTCGGCGAAGACAGTCAGAAAGGTTTGTACGTATTAAACTACTCCGACGGGAAAATCTATAAATTTACGGCTAAATAAACAGGGTGCTACTAAATTAAAAAGCTTTGGTTTATATTATAAACCGAAGCTTTTTTTATGACTGTATCATTTAAAACCGAGTACAAATTTATAGATTTCATATATTTAAAACATCTTTCCTTTTACCAGCTTATTCGGCAAAACAAAACTATATGGCACAAGAACTTTGGGGTATTGATTTAGGCGGCACAAAAATTGAAGGCGTGGTGCTGGAACCAGCTCCTTCTTACCGGGTGCTAAGCCGCTTGCGGGTCCCCACCGAAGCCAGTCAGGGATATCAGCATATTCTAAAGCAAATAAAGAAATTAATAACGCTATTAAGTGAAGAAACTGGTTTACAACCCACCGTGTTGGGATTAGGAACGCCCGGTGCTTTGGACCCGGCTACCCAAACCTTAAAAAACAGTAACACCACAGTTCTCAACGGCAAACCTTTTAAGAAAGACCTGGAAGCACTTTTAAGCCTGCCAGTAGTAATAACCAACGATGCTAACTGCTTTGCTTTAGCCGAAACCCTACTGGGTATTATCCCGGAAAAAGTGCCAAATGCTGAAGTCGTGTTGGGTTTAATATTGGGTACCGGCGTAGGCGGTGGAATTGTAGTTAACGGAAAGGTGCTTTACGGCCGGCAGGGCATTGCGGGAGAATGGGGCCATAATATATTGGATGAAACCGGCGAGCCGTGCTACTGCGGTAAAAAGGGTTGTGTAGAAACTATCTTATCCGGGCCATCTTTGCAGCGGTTCTATACCCGTTTAAGCGGAGAAGAAGTTGCCTTGCCCATTATTATGGAACGCTATCGCCAAGGAAATGACCCGCATGCGGCCCAAACGGTGGAGCGGATGGTGGACTATTTTGGCAAAGGCTTGGCGGTATTGGTAAATATTCTGGACCCGGATGCTATTATTATTGGCGGGGGCGTGGGCAATGTAGATTTGCTTTACACCGCCGGAGCAGAAGCTGTGAAAAAGTTGGTATTTAATACGCATCCGGATATATTGCTGCTCAAACCAAAATTAGGTGATAGTGCCGGCGTGTTCGGGGCTGCTATGCTTACCGTTTAACCGGCAAATTCAAGTATTAAAAACATCCAGCTAGCTTAAAAGAAATTTTTAAATGACCCAACCTTCCAAGCTCCGGCAGTTACTGCAAATACCGGTAATAGTAGCTGCGCTGGGCTATTTCGTAGATATTTACGATTTATTGCTTTTTAGTATTGTCCGTATTCCCAGTTTGCGGTATTTAGGCGTAACGGAAGATAAATTGCTGGACGAAGGGTTATACCTGATTAATATGCAAATGGCCGGGATGCTGGTGGGCGGAATACTTTGGGGTGTATTGGGCGATAAAAAAGGTCGGCTCTCCGTGTTATTCGGATCTATTTTACTTTATTCCCTGGCTAATATTGCTAATGGGTTAGTTACCACCGTGGGACAATACGCCGTTTGGCGCTTTATTGCGGGCGTAGGATTAGCCGGAGAACTGGGAGCAGGTATTACCTTAGTTGCGGAAATTTTGCCTAAGGAAATCCGGGGTTACGGCACTTCCTTAGTAGCTTCGGTGGGGGTGTTGGGCGCAGTTTTGGCTTACTTTATAGCCGATTGGTTTGATTGGCAGATTGCCTATTTTATTGGCGGGGGCTTAGGAATATCGTTGTTGCTCCTGCGGGTAAGTGTTTTTGAATCCGGAATCTTTAAAAATGTAAAAGAACAAGCGGTTGCCCGGGGTAACTTTTTCCAGTTATTTTCTTCAGGCCGGCAATTTTTTAAATACCTGCGGTGTATTCTTATAGGGTTGCCCATCTGGTTTGTAATTGGGTTTCTAGTTTCCTTATCGCCGGAGTTTGGCCAAGCGTTGGGTATCGCCACGCCCATTGTAGCCGGCAAAGCTATTATGTGCGCCTATATTGGATTATCGCTCGGCGATATGGCGAGTGGCTTGCTTAGCCAGCTTATCCAGAGCCGGAAAAAAGTAGTGCTTACTTTTATTTCGCTCACCAGCCTGTTTATGGCGCTTTATCTATTTATGCCCCTAGCTGCCGCAAATGCCCTTTATTTGCTTTGCGGCGGATTGGGTTTCTCTATTGGGTATTGGGCATTATTTGTAACCATTGCGGCCGAGCAGTTTGGCACCAACCTGCGGGCCACGGTTGCCACCACCGTTCCTAATTTTGTGCGCGGCAGTATTAATGTTATTACTCCTCTTTTTCTTTATTTTAAAACCCAGTACGGTATTATTGGTAGTGCCAGCCTGGTGGGCGTAATTACCATAACGATTGCCCTATTAGCCCTCTGGAAATTAGACGAAACGTTCGGGAAAGATTTGAATTTTCTGGAAGAATAAGGGTAGGGTTGTTAAAATATATAATTTATCTGCCATTGTTATTATTCTATTACCTGAATAATTAAAGGAGTTCAAGTGCTTGATTTATTTCCGAGCATACAGTTTTTCTGTTAGTGAGCTTTCGCCTTGCCGGCGGGGCCTTCCTTTCTGGACTGTTACTTATTGCAGAGAGAGAAAAGGTAATATTATTAATAATCAATTGCACAGTTATCTAAGTAAGGAGCCGCTTCTGCTTCCGATATCAAATTATAAGTTGTTTTCTGACTACTATCAGCCGTATTAAACCGGGTGATTTGCAACAGGTACAAACCCGTTATAGCCTTGAAAAGACAGAAAGTAGCCGGTACAAAAGATGGATTATTTAAAAAATTATCGCTTTGGATAACACCTCCGGCTAACTGTTCAAAAATATCAATTTTAAACTTTTTCCCGCACTCTGTTTGTATAAATCCTGTGAAGTCTAAGTCCATATACATTAAGGTAAGCTGTTATATTTTAGGAATATGTACGTATATTAATCGAAAAAAACGTAGTTATTACAGCATCTATCCGTGTTTTTCCGAATTTATTCTTGATTAACAGGAAAACTTTTGTGCTTTCAACAAAATAGAAAAATTATTATTATAATAGTACCATTCCAACAATACTTATGTTTTATTGTTAATACCTTATAGTAGCCCGCTTACCTGCAACAACTTTACTTATGCGGTATAATTAGTTAAATGAATTAATCGAAAACAAAGGGAGGAAAGACAGAAATAATTAAAAGCATGCGCAACAAAGTCTCGAAATATTATGCTCTATTATTCGTAATATTAGCCCAGCTTACAACTAATTCCTGCCGTTGGTTTTTAATAAAGTAATGCGTAGAAAAATAATTTTCGGAGTGCTGTTATTCTTGCTGGTAATACCGGGTTACTCACAGATAACTAAATCAGAGCGGCCCCAGGCAGTAGCTACCACATCGCCTCTCAATAAGAAAAATTTTGCCGGTAATCCGGTTTTCCCGGGTTGGTACGCCGATCCGGAGGGTATTATCCTAAATAAAAAATATTGGATTTACCCGACGTATTCGGCGCCTTTCGACCAGCAGGTTTTTATGGATGCATTCTCCTCGCCCGATTTAGTTAATTGGACGAAACACCCGCGCATTCTCGATACTGCGGCCGTGAAATGGGCCCGGCGCGCCATGTGGGCGCCCGCAGTAGTAGCTAATAATAACAAGTATTTCCTATTTTTTGGCGCTAATGATATTCATGATGATAAAAAGGAAGTGGGTGGTAGTGGCGTAGCTGTAGCTGATAACCCGGCGGGACCTTTCCAGGATTATTTAGGTAAACCTTTAATCGGGCAAATCCATAATAAAGCGCAACCCATCGATCAGTTTGTTTTTAAAGATAAAGACGGCCAGTATTACATGTTTTATGGTGGTTGGGGACATTGCAATATAACCAAACTTAATGCTGATTTTACTGGTTTTACTCCCTTTCCGGACAGAAGTACTTTTAAAGAAATAACGCCAAAAGGATATGTAGAAGGGCCATTTATGTTTATCCGCAACGGCAAATACTATTTTATGTGGTCGGAAGGTGGCTGGGGCGGACCGGATTACCGGGTGGCTTATGCTATGGCCGATTCGCCGCAAGGGCCTTTTGAGCGGATTGGTACCGTATTGCAGCAAGATGCGGCAGTGGCTACCGGTGCCGGTCATCATTCGGTAATGCAGGTGCCGGGCAAAGATGAGTGGTATATTGTTTATCATCGCCGACCTTTAAGCGAAACCGAGGCTAATAATCGGGTAACCTGTATCGATAAAATGTATTTTGATGAGAACGGTTATATTAAACCGGTACAAATAACCCAACAAGGCGTAAAAAAGCAGGTTATTAAATAATGTTAAGTCTTATTAATGAATTTTTCCACCGGTAAAAAAGAACAAAGTTAACTTTTGCCAGCACTTTATATTGAACCTGTTTAGGATTTTAAATAAATTAATAATTCCCACTTTGAAGGGGGCAGGGGATGTTTCGAAGTATCAGCATACTAGTTTACATCCCTATGAGTTGCATTCGCAAGTTTTGAACTTTCGTTCTCACTTGTCCGCAAGAGGATAGTTTATGTAACCTTTCGCAAAATCCTAAACAGGTTCAATATAAAGAACAGATTAAAGCTAACTTTATTTATCGTTAATTTTTTTCATCTTTGAGCGCTTAAATAACGCTGCTCGCTCCTAAATCATGATTAAAAATATTTTTACCGCTGCCCTTTCGGTTTTGTTAACGCTTTCCGTTATCGCCCAGGAAAACCCGGCTTGGGAAAAAGTTTTCAAGCGCATTAATTCCGAAGTCCAAAACAACTCGCAAGCTTATAAAACCTTAGGCGAGGCCTCCGCTACTATTAGTCACCGCCTAACCGGCTCGGCTAACGGAAACAAGGCGGAAGAGTATGCTTTTAATTTATTGAAATTATATGGTTATAAAAATGTGCGCTACCAGCCTTTCGAGGTAGAAAGCTGGAGCCGGGGCCAGTTGCGTGTACAAGTGGGCCCAGATGCGGCGCACCTGCAAGATATTAAATCGGTTTCGCTTGCCCATTCCCCGGTAAAAGCCGACTTAACAGCCGCCGTAGTAGACATGGGAAACGGCCTGGAAGCCGATTACCAGGCCCGGCCAAAGGCAATAATCGGGAAAATTGCCTTGGTGTACCTGGGCGTTTTACCGGGCTCAGCACCGGGTACCGGTACGTTACACCGTTCCGAAAAAACCGCTTTGGCTACTAAATACGGTGCCAGGGGTATTATTATTATCAACACCGTAGCGGGCGGCACGCTACTAACCGGTACTGCTTCGGTTACCGGTAAATTAATTCCAATTCCGGCCGTTTGCATCGGCCAAGAAGACGGTTTCAAACTAAAAAATCAACTCCTTTCGGGGCCATTAGTAGCTACCATTAACATGACCAACTTTTCGGGTCTGATAAAAGCCCGTAATGTAATTGCTACTTTGCCGGGTAAAACCTTGCCCCACGAGAAGATAGTAGTGGGTGGCCACCTTGATACCTGGGACCTGGCTAGCGGCGCGATTGATAATGGGATTGGCTCGTTTTCCGTAATAGATATGGCCCGAACCTTTAAAACCCTAAGCTTGCAGCCAAAACGTACCGTAGAATTTGTGTTGTTTATGGGCGAAGAAGAAGGCTTGCTGGGCTCTAAAGCGTACGTAGCCGAAGCTATCAAAAATAAGAGCATCAATCAAGTTGCTTTTATGCTGAATTACGACATGACCAACGACCCGAAGGGCTATAATGCCACCAGCGAAGCGTGTAAACCATTGTTGCAGGCCATTGGCGCGCTGGCCAGCAAAATAGATACTACTTTTAAAAATACCTTTAACCACCGGGCTGGCCTGCACAGCGATCATCAATCTTTTATGCTGCACGGCGTACCAACGGGCGGTTCTTTTGGGGGAAAGCTACCCAATAACGGCGCTGCCTGCTATCACGCCGATTGCGATTCTTTTGACTTAGTAGAAGAGCAAGGATTAAAAAACACGATCCGGTTTAGCAGTATGCTGGTGTATGGTTTAGCCGATGTACCAACTATACCGGCCAAGCATTTAAATGATCAAGAAACCAAGGCGTTCCTCATAAAAAATAATTTACAAGAACCTTTAAAAATTGCCGGCGAGTGGCGCTGGTCTGATTAGCAGTTGTAAACGGTTAAATTTTCTGGTTTACTAGTTGATTGAAATTGTCTCTTTCACCCTCGTGTAAAGTGCAGATAAGCGTATGTTATTGCGTATAGCTGATAGTTGGCGGTAATTTAAAAAATGAAGAAAATCTTAGCTTTTTTTCTAACTGTTTTGACTTTTCTTTCATGCAAGTCAACACTTGAAGTCGTCGAACATTCCACCAACTACTCCACGTTAGTTGGGAATGAGAAATTTAGAGGTGTGATTTTTCTTGAAAGTGCGAACTGTTTTATGTGCCTGCAAGACAAGAATAGATTCAGTCCGACAATCGAAGAAATCAGGAAAACAGAGGAAATCCTAGAAAGGAAACTCAAACTGGCAAATAAGCCGCTAATCAACCAAGGACATGGCTGCCCCATCATTCACAAAAATCTGAACAATTATAGAAGACAATATTTCGGATACACAGATGACAACAATAACAAAATAATCTATGTGACTTTCAACTGGGATAAATACACGCTATTCAACAGGCTACAAGGAATCGAAAAGGACAAAAGTAAAAAGTGGAAAAGAGAACTTCAGAATGTTTTAGACGGGTGTAGCAATCATTGGGAAATAAAAGTTAATCTGAAAAAAGAAGCACTGTTTGATCTAGAAATAAACGGTAGTGCATAAAAAAAGAAAAACTTCTGCCAACATTGGGTAATCATTATGCTGTGGCCGACGGCCTTGCTCGTCGTTTAGCCAAGTCGGTTAGCGGTTATTTATTATGACAGGCACTTTTTACCAAATGATAAATTACTCAAAATTAACTTTGTTTAACTTGCAACTATGAATGAATTGATTGAATTTATTTTGCAGTTTGGCAACTTAAACAAACAACAAATTGACCTGGTCCAAAAAAAGGCGACAGAAATGCAACTGCAAAAAGACGCGTATTTTTCGGAAGCAGGAAAAATTCCCACACAAGTCGGTTTCATTGTGGAAGGTGTTATTCGTGGTTGTTATTACAACAACAAAGGCGAAGAAATCACCCGTTGCTTTATCAGTGAAAATAGCTTAGTAGTTGATTATGTAAATTTTGAGACGAATACTGCCTCCTCAGAATATTTGCAAGCCAGTACTAATTGCCAACTCATTGTATTTTCCAAACAAAATTGGGAAGAACTTTCCCATACCATTGTGGATTGGGACAACATTAAAAATAAGATGGTTCAAAAATGTATGTTCCAAAAATCCAGAAAAGGTCCGGTAATCTCACAAGATGCCACTACCCGTTATTTAGAGTTTATGGAAAATTATCCAACGCTTAGTAATCGTATTCCGTTGGCTTACATTGCTTCCTACTTGGGTGTTACGCAACAGTCATTAAGTAGAATAAGAAAAAATATCCGTTAATCTGCTTTTTACCAAATGGTAAATGGTTTCATTTTTTAACGTTGCAATTTTGCTTCGTCAATTTTAAAAACATAAAAAATGAAATCAGCATTAATTACCGGAGCCAACAAAGGTATTGGCTTGGAAACAGCAAAACAACTTTCAAAAAAAGGACTGTTTGTTTATTTAGGCAGTCGGGATATTGAAAAAGGAGAAGCAATCGTAAAAGAATTAAACAACAATGGCTTTCAAAACGTGCAGGCTATTGAAATAGATGTTACTAAGCCCGACACCATTTTATCGGCCAAGAACATTATTGAAAAAGAGCAGGGTCATTTAGATGTTCTGATAAACAATGCTGGCATCAGTGGAATTGTGCCGCAAAGTGCGCTTGAAACAAGTATTGCTAATTACAAAGAGGTATTCGATGTTAATTTATATGGCGTTGTAAACGTTACCCAGACTTTTATCAACTTATTGCAGAAATCGGCTGAGCCAAGAATTGTAAATGTAAGTACCAGTGTAGGCTCTCTTTCCCTGCAAAGCGATCCCAATTGGCCAGCTTATGACTATGCAAAATATGCAGTTTATGCTTCGTCAAAATCTGCTATGAATATGTACACGGTTCATTTGGCTTACGAATTGCGGGATACGGCTTTTAAAGTAAATGCAGTTTGCCCCGGCTATACAAAAACTGATTTCACTAATCATGTTGGAGGTGAAGTGGAAGAAGCCGGAAAACGCATTATGAAATACGCACTAATTGACCAAAACGGACCGACAGGCAAATTTTTTAGCGAAGAAAGTAATCCGGAAACGGGCGAAATTCCTTGGTAAGGAAAGACAGGAAAACAATGAGGAAGACAACGAACTGCTAACATGATATTGCAAAAAGATGGGCTGACGGAAGTAATTGAACACTTGTCATTCAATTAAGCGGTATTGCTGCAATTTCCCGCTTTCAGCAATACCCAAACCGTTGAACAATAGTGTGAAATTACTTCATTCGGCAAAAATCGAATCTTTAATATTATGACTAATATTAAAAGATTACATCAGCATCAATCTTAAAAAGAGTAAGTAAACAAGCGGTTTTCAAAGGAACCTGCATCTGCCAACGGCTTTTTATTTTGTTTACATGAGACTACAAGTCAGCTTTATAATAATATGCGTTTTACTTATCAATTCTAATATTTCTTATACAAGTTATAAAGAATTCGTTTGTCTTCCTCTGTGAGAATAGCATTTACCTCCCGCTGCACAAAATGCAGTTTAAACGCCCGGATAGCGGCGGCCATATCTCGGGTATCGTAACCAATAATGCGTAAGGCGGCTTCCGGGTCAAAATTCTCCGGAACGGCGTACTTCACTACCGAGTCTAAGGCTAGGCCGGTACTATCCAGCACCACAACGGTGTCGGGTGGTAACTCGTCGTACCACAAACCAAAGCCATTATCGGCTAATTGCTTCCAGGGAAATAAAGTGCTGGGATCTGATTTCCGGAGGGGAGCAATATCGGAGTGAGCAATGAAATTAGCGGCGGGAATATTATGCTTTTCTTTGAGGATAGCCAGTACTTGCAGCAAACTAGTAATTTGCGCTTCCGGAAAAGTTTCAGTTCCGTTATTATCCAGTTCAATCCCGATGGACGAGGAGTTTAAATCGGTATTACTGCCCCACTTGCTAACGCCGCCGTGCCAGGCCCGTAAATAATCGTTGAGCATGTGGTACACTTTGCCGTCGCGGCCAATAACATAATGGGCGCTTACCTGGGTTTGAGGCGTGGTAAACGTCTTTAAGGTTTGGGTTGTAGAGTTTTGAGCAGTGTGATGAATAACTACATAATTAGCTTTGCGCATATTAAAATTAGTAGTTCCTACCCAATAATCACCGGTTTGCAAGCTATCCGCACTGGGCGCATTGGCCGGAATGCTGCGGAGCGTACGCGCATAAGCCTTCACCTGTTTTTTGTAAGATTTATTAGTGGTCGCGTACGGATTGGGCGAGCAAGCAAATAGTAGGCAACCAGCTAAGGCAAGTAAAGTTAATCGAGGGGCAAATGGTAGCTTCATGAAAATTATTTCTGAAAATTAAAGGTAAGAAGATAAACCAAAACCCATTCTCGGCCCAAGTATTTTTTAACCTTCTTTTTAGTTTGATCTAGGAGAAGTGCTTAGCTAGAATGGTAAGGGCTTTTTAATTTTGTTCCTTACTTTTGAAGGAAAAAGATTTTCAAACAAGCCACAAATAATATTTTCTAAACGTATTTTAGAAGTGATTAAAAAGTATTGGCGCCGTATTATTGCTTTTAGTTTACCACTGCAAGTTTTGCTGGTGCAAATAATGAGCAGGCATTCTGCCTGGGTCGAGGAATTCTATGCAACCAACGTTTATACTTATATAAGCCAGTTCTTGCGCTATGCGTTTGGCAGCACCAAAGTACCGGTTGGGCAGCTAGTATTTTATGCCTTGGTGTTGGCTTTGGTGATAGGAATTGCCTGCCGGACCCATACTCTTATTCGCAATAAGGCGCAACGCTCGTTTTGGTGGAAAAAGACTTTGGTGGATGTTTTCTTTTATTTATCCTGCTTCTACTTTTTTTTCATGGCGATGTGGGGCTTAAATTATTACCGGGCGCCGGTAGCGGTAATCACGCAAATACCGGCAGTAACCGTAACGGTAGAAAAACTGAAGCGATTATGCGTTAAATTAATTGAGGTAACTAATGCCAGCCGAGCCAACATAAAAGGAACGCCGCCAACTTTTATAATTTTGCCCCCAGATCAGCGGGAACCGCTTTTACAAAAAGCTACTTTGGGGTATGCGGCAGTAGCTAAAAAATATCCTCAACTAGCCTACAAGCCATTCGCCGTTAAAAGTGTGTACGTGCCGGAAGTAATGTCTTCGTTCCGGGTAGGCGGCATTTATTTTCCGTTTACCGGCGAAGCCAACGTGAATATGGACCAGCCGGCCTTTATTTTACCCGCTACCATCTGTCACGAAATGGCCCACCAAATTGGTTTTGCTTCCGAAGACGAAGCAAATTATATTTCCTTTTTAACCTGCCGCGCCAACCCAGATCCGGTTTTTCAGTATTCGGGAAATTTAACGGCCATGCGCTATGCCCTAAACCGGTTGTATGGCCAGGATTCTCTTGCTTTTCAGCAACTGGAAAAAAAACTGAACCCACTGGTAAAGCAAGATTTGGAGATAAACCGGCAATACTGGGAAAGCTTTCCTAATCCGTTTTTAGATTTAACTTCCGGGTTCTACGATTTATTTCTGAAAGCTAACGGCCAGCAATCCGGCATCCAAAGCTACAGCCAAATAGTAGAACTACTCTTGGGCGAACTAGAAAAAAACAATCTGGAATATAGTCCAGCGGTAAAACCGGCTATTGCACCCGAATAAAGTTATTAATTCTTCACTTGAAGTAAAAATTATTACCTACTAAGAGAGCAAGCGTATTTGTTGCTGTCAGATAAAAATTCAAATTCCTCCGACATTTCTTCCTGTTCGGTGAAGGCAGTAAGTACCAAACCGGTGGCCCCAAAAACCAAACACGTATTACAAGCACGGGTATTTTTAGAAAAACCCAACACCCAGGGAGCCGCCAGAGCGAACAAGTTAGCTGCCAGGTCAATAGCAAGGTGGGTTTTAAAAGGCATAATCCGCACCAATCCTAATTCGTAACGGGTAAAAATGCTGTACAACAAGGCGCCGCCACCCAAACCGTAACAAAACATTTTAGCGGCTTGGTTATTTTTAAATCCAATCAGTTTAGGTGCCGCTGATGCTAAGGCAGCATAACTATAATCGGCAATGCCGTGAACGGTGCGGGTAATAGGCTTTTTCATAGTTTCCTGTTTTAGCGTTGTTTGGTAGTTTATTAAATACGCGGCATAAGAGCAGGAGTTTTAATATTTGGGAACTATCTAATCGCTTTATTTATCTCCTGCAACCAGGTAATATTGGTACATGCAGCCCAAATAAAAACAGGTTTTTTGATAAGTAGCTGCCGCTAAATAGCCCATCATGTAAACTTAAAAACCAAGAAGCCTGCTACTAGCAGGCTTCCTGGTTTTGGGGCCGGAGCCATAATACTTTAAAATATATTTTAATTCAAGATAAGGTAATATCCATCTTTACTAATAAAACCAATATACAGACTGTCAAATAAAAATCTTTATTTAAAAATATACATTGTGATTAAGCTTCGTTTAACTCCGGCTTTTCGTAGGCGGGGCTGAGGTTCTGCAAATAATCATAGGTTGCGTATTGCGAACGGATGGGCGGCTCGTTGGAGCGGCGCAGATATATATTTCGGGAATTGCGGGCTTTTACATTATCAGTGCGTTGCAATTCTATTATATCTCTTACCTGTTGGCGCAAGCCTTCATTAAAGAGCGGGAAAGAAGCTTCAACCCGGCGGTTCAGGTTACGGGTCATCCAGTCGGCGGAAGCTACATAAAGCTTTTCATCGTTGTTGTTACAGAAAATATATACCCGGGCGTGCTCCAGGTGCCGGTCGATGATGCTGCGAACCGAAATATTATCACTTAAACCCGGAACGCCGGGTAATAAACTGCAAATACCGCGCACAATTAATTCTATTTTTACCCCGGCTTTGCTGGCTTCGTATAATTTTAGAATCATGCGCTCGTCTTGCAAGGCATTCATCTTTAAAATCATGTAAGCCGGTAAGCCTTTTTTAGCATTGCGGATTTCTTGGTTAATAAATTCAGTGAATTTTTCGCGCATGGTAAAAGGAGCTACCAATAAATGCTTAAACCGTTTGTTGGGTACGCCATCCACAAAAAAGCGGAATATATTCTCCATATCTTTGGTAAGCCGGGTATCGCGCGTAAACAAGGCGTGATCGGCATAAATATGGGAGGTTACTTCGTTAAAATTACCGGTACTTAAATAACCATAACTAATTAGTTTGCCG
>Ga0210040_10008158_pt1 | contig 12486 bp, 10 predicted proteins | sample CryGeyCG12114_NA_FD_185462 | JGI IMG/M metagenome (GOLD analysis project Ga0210040, IMG submission 185462) | Groundwater microbial communities from aquifer - Crystal Geyser CG19_WC_8/21/14_NA (SPAdes) (version 2) | ecosystem: Environmental > Aquatic > Deep subsurface > Groundwater | place: USA... | reverse complement strand
CCCCGCCCCCGCCGCCCACGCCCTCCTCTACGCCCACACCACCTACCGCCTCGTCAGCGCCCTCATCGAATCCTTCCTCTCCACGCACGTCTCCCGAAAGCTCGACTTCACCCACCAACTGCGCCTCCTCACAACCTCCGGCAAATGGGACGTCAAAAACCTGCAAAAATGGAAAGCTGTCCTCCCCGTCTCCGGCCCCATCGACGCAACCCCGCAGAACCCCAACGGCCTCTTCCGCGCCCTCAAGACCATGCGCGAACAAGACGACGAACATAATCCCACTAACTTCCTGCGGCAGTGGGCAGATAAAATCTACGCCGTGATAGATATCTCGCATGACGCCCCCGTGTATAACACCAAGACCCTCGAACAGGGCGGCGTGGAGTACCATAAGTTCCCCACCGTGTCGAAGATCCCGCCCACGCCGTTGGAGGTACAGGACTTCTGCATTCTCGTTGATAAATTGCTGGGGGAGCGGGATGCGAAGAGCGAGAACGCAAAAGCGGTGGCCGTGCACTGCCATTACGGGTATAATCGCACGGGCTTCTTCATCTGTAGCTACCTCGTGCTGCGGAGGGGTTATGGCGTGCAGGACGCGATTGACGAGTTTGCGAGGGCGAAGCCGCCGGGGATCAAGCATGCGCATTTTTTGGATCAGATGTGGTTGAGGCTTGCGGGGCAGGAGGGCGGGATGAGAAGCGGGAGAGGGAGCAGCGGAAGCGCAGGCGCAGGCGCAGGGGTAGGGCTAGGGTCGAATGAGAAGGATGAGCGCGGCCGGCTTGGTGATGGTGACGAGGATGGTGGTTTGGCTGTTGCGACTCAGGATGAAGCTGGTAATGTCAGTGAGGGTGATGTGATGTGATGTGATTTGATTTGATGTAGAACGACAGACCACTACTTGGCTTGGTTGAACATAGATCAGTCAATTTCCACATTGGGAGCATCGTTGAGTATGCTTGGGTATCTAGTTTTTCACGCTTTTAAGAGCCACGATTCCCTATACAAGTAGGTCTGTGACGCCATGCGCCGGCAACTCCTACCCCGTGGTTTTATGTCCACGTCGTTGTTGAACCCTATATAATGTTTTGGAATTCATGGTTTCATCATCCTTGCTGTCGTGAGGAGTGCAAGCTTACACCGGCAGAGGGAAAGTGGAAGCCCAATCCGCAATCTCCCTTCTTAGCTCCAGAATCTCGGGCACGCTGTCATCGGCGACCTTGGCCTTGAAGTCCTTGAGCTTGTTGGCCTCCTTGGGCAGCTCGGACTGGACCTTCTTGCAGAGATCGATGCTCTGCACGATGTATTTGGCCACGCGCTTGAAGTCGTCCTCGCTGAAGCCGCGGGACGTCATGGCTGGAGCGCCGATTCGGATGCCGCAGGGGGTCAGGGCGCTCTTGTCGCCGGGGATGGAGTTCTTGTTGCAGGCGATGTTGATTTGCTCGAGGACTGCTTCGACGCGGGCGCCGTCGAGGTTGTTTGGGCGGAGGTCGAGCAGGACCATGTGGGAGTCTGTGCCGTCTGCGACGAGCTTGATGCCGAGTTTCTTGAATTCGGTTTCGAGGGATTTGGCGTTCTTGATGGTCTGGGCCTGGTAGTCTTTGAATTCTTGGGTGTCGGCCTGTTTGAGGGCGACGGCGAGGGCGGTGATGGTGTGGTTGTGGGGACCGCCTTGGTGGCCGGGGAAGACGGAGAAGTTGATGGGACCCTCGAGGTCGTAGAGGACTTGTTTTCCGGACTTGGTGTCTGTGCTTCTTACGCCCTTGCGGAAGAAGATCATGGCACCACGGGGACCACGCAGGGATTTGTGGGTGGTGGTTGTGACGATATCGGCGTGCTCGAAGGGAGAAGGTATGACGCCAGCAGCGATCAGGCCGGAGATATGGGCCATGTCGACGACGAGATAGGCACCGACCTTGTCGGCAATCTGGCGCATGCGAGCATAATCGATGAGACGGCAGTAGGCAGAGGTACCGGCCACGAGAACCTTGGGTCGGTACATGAGGGCATTTTCCTCAAGGCGATCGTAGTCGATAATGCCGGTGTCGAGGTTGACTCGATATGGGAAGGTCTCAAAATACGTCGATACGGCGGAGATCCTAGCAAGGCGTTAGTTAAGTGAGAAGGGTAGCGGACTTGATTTCGCATACTTCTTCTGTGGTGTCTGGTAGCCGTGGGACAAGTGACCACCGTGAGGCAGGTCAAGACCCATCATACGGTCGTGTGGCCTCATGATGGCTTGATAGACCTGTAGATTGGCAGGGCTTCCAGACAAGCACTGGACGTTGACGCCCCAGTTCTCCTTATCCAGACCAAATGCCTTCAGAGCTCTTGCTTGACATAGTAGCTCAATAGCATCGATGTGCTGGTTTCCACCGTAATATCTAGCACCTGGATATCCTTCTGAGTACTTGTTTGACATGGGCGACCCGAGGGCATCGAAAACTGCTCTGGAGGTGAAGTTCTCTGAGGCAATAAGGACTATGGATTCTCTCTGTCGCTGGATCTCCTTCTTCTGTAGCATTGCTTAGTGGACGACCTCTGCCGTAGGCTGCGGAATGAATGACATACCATGATCTCGGCGACCTCAGGATCCAACTCTGGGAGGTGCTTCTCCATCAGCTAGGACATTGTTAACATGGCTGTTACCGGCACATAGACGGTACTGTGCTCACATCCTGATGGGAGCTCGAGAGCGCATAACTCCTGGTCGGCATGGAACCCATGATGGCGGCTGTATATGATGGTGGTAGATGTGGTTGTGAGTACGGATCTGGCTTTAGGGAAGATGAGGCGGATCTTCTACAATATCAGCAGTCACTGGATTTATTGCCTCTTCAGCCATGCAGCTTGACTTAACTTTGCTTAACATCCGCTACATATTTTTTTGGAGGGCCCCGCGCCCCGACCCAGACGCCTTCACATGCATCTGCGAGTTCGGACCGCTCAACACGCGCTTTACCTTGGCCCAATCAGAGAGCAGCCAGTCTTGCCGCATCTGGAAGGGCGCCGCCGCCGCATCTGGGACTCGAGCACCAAATCGAGACCAGGTACGCGAAGAGGCCGAGCTTCAAACCGTGGATACTTGACACTACGGGAACTAGGTATGAAACAGGTTTGCATATGAGGGTGAGGCAGATGGTGGATTGGTCGATGACAATGACCACTGTGTTATCGAGCACTACCACCCAGGGGTAAGACTGAACGAGTCGTGAAATAATCTATCTCCTTCCATGCTTGGGTATCATAAGGTCATCTATCAGTACGCTCAACTTGTGCAGTGCATGCTCTTTATTTCAGTCCTGCTGATTAATTTCTGTTGCTCCGTGGCAATGCCTAAGAGGAACGGAGCATCTTCACCAGCCTACTCCGTCGGCTTCTAGAGGATACCCAGATTGGCGAAACTCCTGAGCACATCCTGGTCGATTGTGCCGGTGATCCATTGCTGTTCGAAAGCCTGTTGACCTCCACACGCCTCAACTGTTTGCCTTAACTTCTCGGCCACAAAATTCCGGGCATTGACCACATACACAACATCCCAGTTCGTCATGTGGCGCTTTCGAACGTCTTCCGGACTGTCACTATCAGGCCAGTGCTGTAGCATTTCTCCTGCTGGTGCAGGCGAGTAGAGGTAGTCTCCTCGATTCTCATCCGCCGCGCCCTCGCCCAATTCTGTCAACGTGTCCGCATAGACTGAGAACAGAGATTGCAACGAAGCGAGCAGCGGAGTCGGTGGCGGCGAGAGGGACAGGAGAGAGGTGAGAGCTAACAACTGTGTTTTGCGTCGAAGGGTGTCGGGCGTCGAATCATATTGATAGAACCATTCGTTCAGTAGCCAGCTCAGGTTGGCTTTCTCTGCCTCGGTAGGAGGAAGAGAGTTGAGTGCAGAGACGAAAAGAGCAGGATTGGCAAGAACAAGATGACTGAGCAGGGTGAAGAGCGAGGTCTCTCCAACACCCATGATGTCCGGTGGACGACGATTCGGCCTCGGATCCTGGTGGTAAGAGTATGCTTCGTGCAATATGGCTAGGAGCGAGGGTAGATAACCCGTCTGCATCATCGTCGTCACAACATGCTCAAGCGCGGCTTCTCTTGCTTCGGCTGTGAAGTTGCCAGGGACAGACAAGCTCTGGATGATTGTTTGAAGGACGCGGGGCGAAAGACTGGCATCTCTTGCTCGCGAAGTGTTTAGCATAGAGAGCATTGATTTTTGGGACGCAAGAAGAGGCGTCAGAACCTGCGCATCGAGAATAGTGGTTGGTGAGAGTATCACATATGACTCCAGGATCTCGAAACACTGTCGAAGATGTTCTGATCCCAACTCAAGTAAGGGAAGCAGCGACTTGGACATCGCCAGCAGCTGCCGTGAAGGCTGCTCAGAAGGAGCCTGAGCCATTAAAGCTGCCCATAGTTCGAGGGCTTCTTCTAGCAGATAGACGCTTGCTTCCGATTCAGGCTGGACTGAGTCGTGGATAAGAGGATAAATTGGTTCGTGGTATGAGGCACCTTTCTTCCCGAGACTCTGGATTATCGCGGTGATCATGGTCAAAATAGCTTGTTTCATCAAATGTTCTTCGCCGCTCTCCGCCCACAACGCCGGCAAAATCGACATGATACCCTGCGCGTATGGTTCAATTTGGCCTTCAAGCTTAGTCACGGCGACCCGAACAGTTTCCAAGAGAGCCATCTTTGTTTCTGACAATTCTGTTTCCTGTATCAGGCCCATGAGGTGCTCCAGTATTGGCGTCGCATATGGCTGAAAGTCTGGATACGAGAATTCGAATGGCTCTAGGATCAACTTAAGCTGTCGACCAGCCGTGACTCGTACGACATGATCGTTCAGCTGCTCCGACGGCGATAGCAAGTGAGCGAATATCTGGTAGATGGCTACTCGATCGAGCTGTTCTGGCTTGATAGGCACCCACTGGCCTAACACGATTGAGGCTCGACGTCGAAGCAGGTTGTAGTTGGGTTGATTCATTTGCACTTCCGGCACAAGCGTGTTTCGTATGAAGCCATTAAGATCAAGTACATCCTCAACGCATGCTGCAGCAATCCCAATGGCTGAGTAGAGACTATCTTTGAGGAGTACTTCGTGGTTGTCGACCTTGGCATATTGCTGGAAGACCTGTAGCAACCGAGGCACAAGTAGTTCCTTGAAATTGATTACTAGGTCAAGAAACAGCTTTTCTGAACAAGAACGGATTGAGAACTCCCATGCGTCGGCAATTTCCTCCTCTCTCCTTTCCCACTCGTCCGGCTCTTGTTCCCAGTCTCTGAGGTCCGCAGGGCGTAGAACGAAATATTGCGTTACCAGGATTTCCATCAACTGTACGACGAAGTCATGAGTGAAGACTTGCGATTTGACCTGGTTGACAGCATTCTTGCGGTCTTCTTTGTCTTCAGGATATTGATATTTGAAAGTATGAACTGGATTGAAAACCATCTTGATGCATGCTCTGAATAATAGCAGCGCTCTCAGCGCCAGCTTTTCGATCGGAGACTCGTCCACGCCAACGTCGCCGTTGCTGTGGACTGACCAGTCAAGGCCCGTGGTCAACGCTTCCTTAGCATTGTTGTCGTTCACGACCTCCCACGACCTCCTAAGTATGTCCATGCAGCCAAGAAGCACGAATGAAGCCGGGTGCTGTCTGGACATCTCTAGCCATATTTTGTTGATCTGATAGAGGTGCTTAGGGAGCAGAGTGTTATCTTGGTTCTGCTTCCACATTGAGAAGAAAAGATCGCAGTGCGATTGCACAACCTGCCATAACTGCTTGACGCTCTCTTCGCGGTGTGGGTGCTCGAATCCAAAGATTACCAGTCTTCGCAATGTCTTCAACGCGGAGTGGCTGTTCAGCATAGATTGTTCGTCAAGGATTCGAGCGCCGGTCCATTTCTCTACAAGCGTAATATAGAGCTGGCCGAGCACATGGAGTAGTTCTGGGGCCACGGACTGAAGACTCTTCTTCGTCCTGACCAGCTTACCAGATGCGAGCTCTTTGATGACCTGAAGAGTGATATTGAGGATGTTGCTGACGTATTCTGGCCTTGCATCGTTGGCGCTGGCATCTCGAAGATGCCAAATTAGAGTAGAGATCACGTCTGGCCAATCGTGAGGAAATTCAAACCGAACAATCTTTGCTAGCATGAGGGCGTTTTGCAATGCTAAGTTTCGCTTGGGCTCCTGTACACCTACCTCAATTGCCTTAGCTCTGATCTTCTCTTTCTCCGGCTTCTTGACTGGATGTTGAGATGTTTTCCGCCAGTGTTTGTCGATACCGTTCTTGAGCTGGATAATGGCTTGTAACCTGATGCCATCATCGAGGCTGAAGTCAGCGTAGACTTCTTGCAATAAGAAGTAATAGCCGGGCGTCTTCTCCCAGTTTGCCAACTGTTTTGCTGACACTTGTAGCGATTGTTGGGTGGCTTGCGCACCAGCAGTCTGGGCAAGAGTCTGGAATACGTCTTGTACAGAAAGCGGCACGGTCTCTCCTTCAGCCTCAATCGCGAATGATGGCATATCTGACGACTCCCATCACAATACTGACGTTTCAGTGGCAAGATTCAATGTAAGTGAGCAGTACAGAAGCATCTGCAACGACCAACAAACTTCTAGATCCCAATTCCAATTTGTCGTTTGGGTTGTTAATGTTAGGTATTGAGTACTCTTGAGGTATCCATTGAAACTGTCGTTGCCTGAAAGCCTAAAATATTCTCTCCAGCAGACGCGTCGCGCTTTCGCCGAACCTTCCAAAATAAGGTACGTGCCTGCCTCGGCATGTGCTCTTCTTGTCCACGCTTTCGATTCCATTTGTGCTGCCGGCGTAGTCACTTCCTCACGTATCAACAATGAACCAGTGATGTCCTCAGGCAGCTTTGCCGAAGCCCAGCAACGTATCCAAGCCCGTCAAGAAGCACGTCGACTCGAAGCTCAAGCAGCGCACCAAGTACAACAGAGTCTCGCGGGTGAAAGCGCCCTGGGCCGTCTACCCTTCCCACTCAACCGCACAGCCGGCCCTCTTGCTTCTCTGTGGACAACACTTCTCGACAGCGAAGGCACCAGACCCACCGTCCGCGTTGGCCAAGTCGATGCCGAACTCCTCGACGAGGAACTGCTAGGCCTCCTCAAGTCACAGATCGCCGACGCACTGAAATACTTCAACCCACATGTCCAGGATGACTACGCCCGCGAGGTCCTGCTAGCATTGCGCGCAATCCTATTTAAGCTCAGCATATGGGACAATGATGCCTCGTACGGCGCTGCTCTGCAGGGTCTACGATATACGGATGCGCGGAAGTCAGTAATCAGTGGTGGGCTGGCTAAGCCAACCCGGGTACAAAAGGGTCTCTACGGCCTAATCACCGTCCTCGGTCGCTACGCCTGGGATAAATATGAAGACTACCTCCTCGAAGCCGAGTCCTCGTACACCGGTCCAAGCGACCTCCTCCGCAAACTATCCAGCCTAACATCGAAGCTAAGCACAGCCCACAATATAGCAGCATTCACCTCCTTCCTCATCTTCCTCATCAACGGACGCTACCGAACGCTCACTGACCGACTGCTACGACTCCGCCTCATTTCGCCAAACGCACAAACGCACAGGGAGGTGAGCTTCGAGTACCTAAACAGACAACTAGTGTGGCACGCATTCACCGAATTCCTCCTCTTCCTCCTCCCACTGGTCGGCATAAGCAGATGGCGCAGGTGGCTATCGCGGATATGGAAAAACACGAAACGCGCACTCACCACCGACCCAACAAGCCAAGACCAAGAATTGGAAGTGACGGAAAAGAAAGGACCACTAGCTTTCCTGCCCGAACGGACCTGTGCGATCTGTTTCCAAGATCAGAACCCGACCGGTACGTCGGAGGCGGAAGTGTTAGGCGCAAACACCGGTGCGGGGGGCGGTGTCATCGGCTCAGTACAGACTGATATCGTGAATCCATACGAGACCATCCCGTGCAGGTGTATATACTGCTTTGTGTGCATCGCCAGCAAAATCGAAGGCGAGGAAGGCAGCGGTTGGATCTGTCTACGGTGTGGCGAGACGGTATACAAGTGCAGGCCGTGGAGGGGCGATGTGCTCGTTCAGACATCGAAAAAGGACAGCCCGAAGAAATCTGTTGGCTTCGTGGAGGACACTGGCGAGGACGAGGACGAGGGCGAGGGCGAGGAGGGAGGTGAGGCAGATGTGGGGGATGAACATGTCGAGGAGGCTGAGGAGACACAGCCAACGGAGATTGATGCCGAGCTGGGATCTAGTCAATGGCAGTTTGAGGGGGAGCGAGAAAGAGATTCGGTCACTTGAGCGTGAACAGCCAGCACGACCTGACTCAACGAATCAATTCAAGCTGATCTACTCAAATGGTATTTCTTGCGTTGACCCAGTCTAAAAAACACTTGGTCATCTCCATCTACAACTAATTTGTTCCGACATACACGACCGCACTCGTACAGCGTCTCCTTCAAATTGGCACCATGACCTTGCCTCTTCCCAACCCAACCCAACCCAACCCATGCCACAAAAGACCTCCTCGACCCTGTTCTCATCTACACCTACACAGCCAAGACGCACAGACCTGACCTGACCTGAACCACCTAGGTAAACACCTTCGCCTGCGCCATCAGATTCTCCAACGTCTCCTTGTCATGGCCCGGTATGACCTGGCCGCGCGTCGTCCGCACCAGCTGCTTCAGCCGCTGCGTGCTCTGGAACCACGCTGGGTGGTCTCTTGCGAGCCAGCCTTGGGGGATGCCGTCGCGCCACTGGTGGATTGTTCGTTAGTAGATAACCAAGGTTTCCTGGGAGGGGATGGGGACTTACGTTCTCGATGACGTGGCAGTGGTCGGAGACGAAGAGGAATGTGCCGGTTTCGGGCATGTTGATTTGCATGCCGATTAGGCCGTCGGTGTGGCCGGGGAGGTGGTGGAGCGTGATGCCCTGGCAGAAATCGAATGTTCGTTCGTCGAAGGTCTTCCAGTTCCTAGGAAGGGGGTAGTGTTAGCGTGCACGTAGCTTCTTGCGTTTGCGTCTGCGTCGTCGTCTTTAGTGCGTCGGATGGGATGCTCACAATGATAGCTTGAGGTAATGCTCCAAGTACACGCCGACATCTGCGCCTGTGGCCACGGACCAGAAGGCTGCTCTGAGTTCTTTGTCATGGACCCAGATCTCGACGTCTTTGCGGTCCATGAACTCGTCTAGGCCGCCTGCGTGGTCGAGATGGAGGTGTCCTATGATGATCTTTTTGATGTCCTCGATCTTGTTGCCTGTTGCTTCGACTGCGGCGCGCAGTTCGTGTTCTGGTTCGTAACGGACGCGGGAGAAGACGTCGCTGACTACGGGGCCCCATACTTCGGGGTAGTCTTTGCCGCAGCCTGTTTCCCAGAGGATGAGCCCTTCGTGAGGGTGTTCGACAAGGATACAGTACCTGCAGGAGTGTGATTAGCGATATGCTCTGCTAGCTGTGCAGTGAGGTGTAGGTATCCAAGAGCTAGCAAGGCCAGGACAGACAAATGGTCTTACATAGGCAACTCTCGTCTCTTGTTCACGAAGCTTTCCCTCTCCTTGCTCTTGACCGAGGTATTTCCACCTCGGACGACGAAGCCCTCGTCGGCTTCCAGCCAGCCAACGCACAGGACGTGGAACTTGGTGCCTTTGGGACAGACGTTCGAGACATGATTCACGACAGCGCCCTCATCGACCTGCTTCTGGATTGCTGGTGGGAACTGTGACATCTTGTCTACTGGTAGCGCGCTGCTTCTCCTGTCTGTTTAGATTGGAGTGCTCCTGTAGTCTGACTGAGCTTCTGGACAGAGCACCCAGCTCGGACGAGCTTGAGCTGAGCCATCGTCACGCATGTCCCGTAGCAATGAATCTTGTCCCCGCACGACCGAGTATTCCGCGTTGTCATAGACTTCGGGTTCGTCTGATATGTGGAGGTGACATGGGGTAGAGTCCAAGGACTCGAATCGAGAATGCGCCAGTGGAGGTACCGTTCGTGTGGAAGAGGGGTTGTATCCCTAAACTCTCGTCATGGTCGGTATCGAATCAGCATCATCAATGCACCTCGTAAAGAGGCTGTATGATGAACGTCTGAGACGAAGCGACCGACCCATGTCTGGCTAGTCAATGTCGGTCTTCCTGAGACACAATAGTCAACCCTGTTATGCATGTATTCTTCAATAATGTGTTGCGAACACGGTCGTCAACAGCATGTGGCACCTGCTACAAGGGTGGGAAACTAGAAGTATTAATGTCGATCGCAAGTACATCGACTTTCTACGCTTTCGGGAAGAAACGGGGCGCTCGGGTAAGAATAGATATTGATTACCTCGGTGTCTATGGAGTATACTCTACATAGAACCTGCTTCAAAGGGACTCAACAACTTGCATCAACATTGCTTCATTGCGAACAAGAGGATTTGCCTGACTTGTCTAGATCCCCATAGCCGCAAGTGCATCAGCGACACCGTCAGCCTGTGTCGGTCCTGTCTGCATGGCAAGCTGTGCCAGCCCATCAGCACCAGCAATATCCTCTCTGCTAACCTTCCAGAATCTGACAGCCATATTCAGCGTGGTCTCGATGTGGGAGATGGTATTGTGAAGTTCTTGCATAGTGTTGAGGTGGGCAATAGGACTGTTCTGTTGTCTCATGTGGTGCCACCCGTTGGTCTCCCGCTGCCAGACCCACTCGCTCAGGCTCTTCTTGGCATACTCGGAATTGGTCATGATGATGACTTCCTTCCATCGTGGGTCAAGGACAGTGTGCCGCATGGCCATGACTTCTTTAAGAGCAGTTCGGATGGCTTCAAGGACGGCCTTGTTGTTGGTCTGATCCATGTGACTGGGGAGGACGAAATTGATGTTGTGAGAGGACTTTGCACCAAAGTAGACGCCTGCTGCTGCGACTGAGTCTGGACTAGTGGCAGAATTCGGACTTGCAATGCCGTGGATCTGGATCACGATTGTGTTCATTCGAGGTCGCCAGTTAGAGCCTGGGAATGCAAAGTTGAAGAGGCGAGAGTAGCCATATTTTGGACTGTATTTGACGAGCTTCTCGGTTGGGAAGGTGGGTATGCCATATCGTCGAGCTCTCTTAGGACTGAACGATCTGCGAGTGGGACCATTTCGAGGTGTGTATTGCTGTTCAGTCAGGAGTGTTCATGTGATGAATACAGATGAGAACTTCAACTCACTTGGTATGGTTGGTAAATGGAAGCCATCTTGGGGATGGTCGGTGACTGTGTGCTCGCTGGTGGCTTCTGCTGAAGCACCTCGGGTTGAAATGTCTGCCCTGCGTATTGCAAAGCCGGGACGAGCATCTTGTTGTTAGGATGTTTAGGAAAGCCAGGGAGAACATGAAAAGATGATCATGGCAGTTGTTTGCTCGTCACTGCTGTCAGCTAGAAAGTGCATGTTGAGATCCATTAAACACATCTCGTTTCGGTAAGACTTCCGAAATAGAGTGCATAGATGCACGGGTGAAAGCACGCGGAAGTGAAGAAGACAAAGAAAATGTTGTTGCTAAGACGGAAAGGAGTGAAGCAATTTGCTTTGGCTATGTTCCTAACAGACCGTGAGATGAGTGAAAGCGAAAGCATCTTGATTGCTGCGGGAGAAGATGGTTGCATGTATTCAACAGGGGATACAACTTGCAGTTGAGTATGGGAGCATTTCATTTACTTTTTTTTGACTGACTGCTTGGATGCGAGAGTAGAAGGCATGGTGTACGAGTAGGAGAGGAGTGATTGGAGGTGAAGCCGTGGCCATGTTTGTCGTGTTTGCACACTAATTCGGACCTCGACTGGGCAAAAGTCGCAGGTCGTCGCGAGGCTGTTAACGTCAACAGCAGCAGCCAGCACATCCAGCGCGATGATATTAAGGCAAACAATCGTCCGGCACGGTAAGCCTTGTCATCACCTGGACCCTCGGCACATACTGACAATCACATCACAGGCCGGACAGCCATCTCACGGTCAACGAAGCGGATACGGAGCAGTCCATGTCGGTGCTACGCAACAGACTACAGCATAAACAACCAACAGCACAGACAATCAGAACAAGACCACCAACCCATCCGCTCAATACCCGGCCACCCCGATGAACCCTCCTCCCTCCTCGATGCAATCGGCCACCAAGGCACCCCAGCCACAGCGCCCATCGAAGACTCAGTCTCCTCCTCAGCCCAAGACCTCGACTCCCTCCGCGGCCAAGTCCTCTCCTACGTCGCCGCCCAGAACGCCAGCGCAATCCCCTCCCCCAAATCCTACCATGAACTCCAAAACAAGCTTCCCCCGGCCCCCTATGAGAACCCCCAAGCCCTTTACGAAGCCCGCGAGGCCTTCCACCAGCTCACCTCCGGCGGCACCACCACAACCGACGTCTACTACCCCTGGACCATCATCCAGAACCCTCCCCAGCCAGCCGAAGTAACACTGCCCATGCTCCTAGCGAACCAATGCCATCTCGGCCACGCAACAGCCCT
>Ga0210040_10008157_pt1 | contig 12486 bp, 5 predicted proteins | sample CryGeyCG12114_NA_FD_185462 | JGI IMG/M metagenome (GOLD analysis project Ga0210040, IMG submission 185462) | Groundwater microbial communities from aquifer - Crystal Geyser CG19_WC_8/21/14_NA (SPAdes) (version 2) | ecosystem: Environmental > Aquatic > Deep subsurface > Groundwater | place: USA... | reverse complement strand
CTTTCAAGTATTCATACAAAACACAGAGTTTAACCAAATCTAAAGGAATGTGTGGGGTCAACACTTTTGTATGGTGCGCTCGTTTATGGAATATTTTATCAGATGGCCAACCCTGTTTGCTTATGTACTATGAAAAGGGATTCGTTTATAACTTGATTATTTATCTTGTAGTGTTTGTGTTTGTGCATCATAAAATTTAGCGGTGCGTAATTGGCTTTGAGGCTGTAATAACAAATTTTGATACGGATGATACTTAAATTTCCTGTTGTTACCTGTTTGTGAAATTTTACTGGCTAAATAGTCAGTCAGTATTGTTAATTGGTTAACTTACGTGATTAATTCATGTTGTTTTTGAAAAGTGAACAACACTATTTTTAATATTGTTTGCCATAAAGACGGACAAAAAATGGAGGGAAATAGAGAGGTTCAACAATAACAAAAAAATGCGCAGCATTGCAGTTCTATTTTGTAACAGTCATTAGAATAAGAAAAGATGACGTTGGCAATTCTTTGATCATTCAGATATTTCGTATCTGCAATTTTGCCGATAAAAAGGAAGGATAAAAAATCCATGATCCTCTGAAAGTTAGAGTCATTCAGTCATACCGCATGTCACTTTCTTATTATGTACATGCAAGTTTTGTTTAGTATACTGGAATGCAGCCAGTGTAAATACATAAAATGTCCATCCGTCCAGCCAGTCATTGGGAAAGGTTGAAGTGAAAGGAAAGAAAGTGAAAGGTTTATATCTGTAAAGGTCGGGTGGCAAGACAGGTCGACCAGTCTATATAATATGAGAAGTCATACATGGAAACGACTTGTGACAGCAATATGAACAAAAAAAGTAAATCTATTATTTCTATTTACTTTGAGGAAAAAAGTGTGCGATAACATTCAACAGTAATGTTAGATTTCATACTGCAAGTTACTACTATATACTGCTCATTGCATCAATTGGATGTTATGTGAGTATTCCAGCGTGAGTAAAAGAATAAGTAAGGTTTTTGATTTGCTGGAACGAAATGGGAACTAACAATGTATAGCTATTGTTGAAGGCAACTTTTCTAAGGCGACACCAAAATGCTCAAATCTCACTTTCGAGTACAGAACGTAATTTGAAATTTCACTGGGTGCAGCCATATGTGATAAGATTTGTTCAGAAATGGCAGTAATTCCTTGCAAGGTACAAGTTTATAGTAGCAGCCCACATATTGCGTATTATGTGGCAAGACCTCACATCATATTTTATTGTAATGTGAAAATGTGTTGAAAATGTGGTTTTCTACAGTGAGCACTGAAAAAGTCCAACTGGCAAGGAAAAAATAATAATTCCAGACATTCTTTCCCAGAACTATTACCCCTATTGAATTCATACTTGATTTTGTGGGGGAAAAAGTTCCTTATTTTAAAATTTTCGTATTTCATCCAAAGTCACGTAGTTCATCCACTGCATTGCTTCATTATTCCATATTTGAAGGCCACCTTCAGATTGCTTGCGGTAAAAATCATAAGGAATTTTACTGTTTACTTAAGAAAGTGGTTGCAAGTCGTTTAGTTTGCAACCTTGTAGACAAAATTAATCCAAGTGTAAAAATATCTGTTTTACGTCATTGTAAAAACTGAAAGCATTCTTAGCATTAGTTGGGAACTGCTGCTAACTAACAAACGAACTGGGGAATAATAGAGCGACCAAATTTAATTTTCACTTGGGCCCATTCCACGTTTTCCTGTTTACATTGGGTCTATGATGATGGGAAAACTACGAGCGTGTAAAAATACGGACTGGATCATTTTTTCAAGTGTCTTAATGGAATGACTGCAAAAATTGGTATGCAAAAAGGTCGTTTAATAGCATGTCTGCTTTGTCAAAGGGTTCTCTAGACGAGCATTTTCTATTACTACCTACCTATCATCATCTTTGCACGAATAATAAAGTTATACTGTTCCCGGTTCCGCTATGCACTTTACGTAGATAGGCGTTAGTAACTAACTAAAGGGTGGCAACGGATCGGATCGGATCAGCTCAAATCCGATCCGAACCGATAATCCGATAGTCTTGTCGGATCGGATCACCTTAAATCCGATCCGATTTGATAGGAATTATCGGATTTCGGATCGGGTCACCTCAAATCCGATCCGATCCAAAAACAATCCGATAAGCAAAAAATATTTTAGAATGAACGAAAAAATGCTTGTGCATTCTAGGTTTGTCCGCTAAAACTTCTTCGTCTTGATTTTGACATTGAATACTATTTTCAATTTCACTTAAACTTGCTATTTTATAAATACAACAATGGCACCACAGTTATGTTTTATTATATTATATTTTGATATGGCAAATTTTTGAAATCTCTAATATTAAATGAATAAGCAGAATGCTCTATGAAAGTCCCACTTTTGATTCAAAATGGTGTAATGTCAATGTGTAATAAATAGTGCAACATGCTTTAATACGCATATTGCCGTGTTTAAGTTTTATTTGCTTCATGTATTCATGCATGTGTCGCTTAAGCTGTGCAATGCAATATAGAAGAAAGCTCTACACAAAGTATCGCATGGTTACTAGTTTCAACATTGTTCTAATCTATCGGATTCTATCGGATCATCGGATCGGATCACCCCAAATCCGATCCGATCCGATAGAGGCTATCGGATGAAAAAGCTTGATCCGATCCGATCCGAATCCGATCCGATATGATCCGATCCGTTGCCACCCAAACTAACTAACTTAACTGCACAGTATAACACAACTATATCATCCCTGTGATGGCTTTTCTTAGACTTTAGGAACCCAAGTGAGTTCACGTATTTTCACGTAAATTAAACGAAATTGGATATTAAGGTGGGCGTTCTAAGTGGAAATGCCATTGGGGAGGACTAACAATGCGTTAAATGTGATGCAATTTGCGCTACGGTTTGTGCAATATAGGTTACCTAGTAGGAAATAAATGGAACGTATTATTGAATATCCAAAGATCATGGGTTCACTCTAGTCAGTGCTCTCATACTCAGTCAGTCAGAGTTCAATCGGTGTCAAATGAGTTTTTTCGTAGAAAAGAGATCATCGTATTTGACGGATTTTGGGTGCTTCAGGCAGTTGACATATAACATTGTATGTACATAACTTGTATGTTGAGCTTAGTCACTCTGGAACCATTTGTTAGTATGACTTTTAAAAATGAATTCTCCAGTCGTAGGAGTTGGTTTTTGATTCACTAGATTGTTTCCTTTAATACGCACTACCAAATGGTATTTGTAGCAGCGACACTCGATTGTGATATTTATTGTACTTTGTCTTGCCTGTGTTTCTTACGTAGTTTCCACGTGTAGTCAAGTTATTTATAACAGGATAGCATTGTTCTGCGCAGTATGAATCGAATAGGACAAAAAAATGTTTTTTCTCAAGTCTGATTGATTTCCATAAATGTGTTTTGGGGATGAACACAGTTTACTTGGAGGCACAATTTTGGAAATGATATGGAGGTGCAATTGAAATTAATAGACTTGCTTGATAATAACATTTGCATACATTACTATATAGTGTATATAAGTGATAGAACGTTAGGAAGAATCTGCAGAGATTTTGTGCGTAGGTTTATTCAGCTAGTTTCGTATATTTGCTTGCACACATGAGATGTCGTCTGCACTGTGCGAATTTTTGGCCTGACTGCGTACCCATGTATGTGCTTACTTATTAGGTATGCAAAAAACAACCCAAACAAGATTTCGCACCCAACTAATGTCTACAAAACAAAATTCATAGACAAACAAAATCTCATTGAACAATTCAATATCATAAGTTTTTTTCTTCCAATGTTTACCATGTAACGCAGTTTTTTGCATTGCTCATACGGTTAAATGCATGGCGAGTGGCACAAATTCCATGTATTATGCATTCGAAATTGGAATGTCTAGATAATGATAATTTGTGGACAAGGGATAGATAAATTCATGTAACTTGAAGTAGGCTTGGGATTCCAAAACTTATACTACATCCGCATCGATCGAATTATACGTTATTTCCTATACTCACTTGCAGGGGAACTTTGCTCAAGAGCTACCAAAATCTATAAGTTCATAAAAGTCACACCAATGTCTCAAGGTTACTTTTACTGTTCCAAAGTCAGTTACAAAGTTACATTAGTTTTTATGAAAATAGTTTCCCAGTCTTTTTTGGATGATTGACGTGTAATAAACACCTTGGTTAAGTACTATTTAACGGTGCAAGTAGATACATTCATTTGCATTATGTGTAGAGGGTGCAACAGCAAACTAACTTACTATACACTGGTTTTGCGACCTTTCACAGCACGTTTAAGTTTTGAACTAACCCAAAGTATTTTTTCGCATTTACTGATTTGCATCTCGTTACTGTCACAAAGTAAGTATCACAGACTAGCAATGTAAGTATACGTATAACGATGAAGACTTTATTTGGATGACTTTCTCATTTGCATTGCAATCATTTGTTCTCATTAAATATTCGTGGACAAAGTTTTCTTTTGTCAAGGAACAATTGTTTGTTGAAAAGTACTTTGGAGTCTACGTGTCACAAGAGTTAAATTGTTGAATAAGTTGTGCTTCTTCGTCACTTTGTGTAAACGAATTGGGAGAAAGTTGAGAATGAAATATATTTATTGTTTGCACGGAATCGCTCTATCTGTTCGTATTTAATTGTTTAAAACTTTTGTGTCCGCTCACTGACTTGGAATAAAAAGAAGTGTGTAACTATTTCCATAAATAAGAAAGAAGACAACGAATGTAGCTTAAAATCGTGACGGATTGTTTTTTTTTAAAGTGTTGAACTTAAGAAAGCGATGATTCGGTTGAATTATTCATTATGTTGTCTTGAAAAATGAGCCCAAATTGTTGGGGGCGTTGGAGTTCAACAGTCTCATCAGAGTCACTTTTTAAATCCGCGCATTTTTTCATGTTGTAAATATCTGGGAAGTAATAATACAAAAATGACTTTTGGCTCACGTGCGTACGCTCAGTTAATCATGGTGTCTATTAAACGGATAAAGTAAACATTAATAAACTAAGCAAAAGCAATTTTTCGTACCTTGGAACGGAAATTGAAGTTTTCAGTTTGAGGTATTTACCTAAATCTGCTCATTTACTGTCCTAATACTTCCTTATGAAGCAATACATTTTTCTGTAATAAAATGAGCTCAATAAAAATTAAATTTTATGATGATTTCTTTCACTTCATTTCCCCCGAAACTCCCACCCGGGGCGGGAGTTTCGAGTAATAGGTAGTACTAACTAAGCAAGCAAAGCTAAGCTAGTACTTTGAGCAAAAAAATGCTTCCAGCTTCTCGTATTCATAGCTTTGATTCAACCATGAAGAAAAAGGAGGCTATTTCCAAGATAAAAAATAACTAGCACTGTGGGCATCATCAAAGCGTACGCAAAACTCTGAAAGCATGTATAAAAGTAGTAGTAGTAGTCATTAAGATAAATTGACAAGATTTAGTAACATTTGCTCAGTCAAATCATAATGTCACCTGAAAACGCACACAAAAAGAAAAGTGTGTGTATAGACTAACTAAGAGGCGAAAACTTGTTCCATAGATTCTACCAATACAGGGGGGTTTGGTTAGTTTTGCACATTCAATTCTCACAACTTTTAAAGTAGGTCATAAAAGTTTTCATTTGTATAAAATTCCCCATTTCATAATTATGTACCACCGTATTAATTACTCTGTTCCATTTGTACGTTTTATTTCATTTGTGACTTTCTTTTGTCTGTAAAAAGTGGTGGAGAAAAAAGGCTGTTTATTTATTTTTCTATGAATTTTCTCCTCATTGTGTAAGCGCCAGTTTGTTTGTATAATAGGGAAAGAAACCATTGCTTTAGCGTCAAGTGAATAAGTCTGGTCTGACCGACAAATTAGTATTATTTATTGTTGTCGGACAAACTTGCTACCTCAATCACTTTCTTTGGTCAGAGTACACATATGGGTCTTTATTACTTTATGGCGCACACGCTAACTAAACACAACATTTATCGTATACAGCTGTGTTAATAAAATCCACTTGGCTCTTTTAATCATGATGGCACAGTGTAGTTGTATTGTTGTGTATTGTACACATTGGTCACTTTTATGACCGTTTTTGCATTATGGCACCTAATTTTCAGTCAGTTGCAGTGTTAAGCATTGTTCCATTGTCTGGTCCTTGTTGACTCTGGGAGGTTTTGTATTATCATTCCATCTATTGCTTTCATTTATCCATCTTTTCAAATAAATGAGGTTCCATGAAAACTTTCTACATTAGTGTCTAAAATTCGTAGTTTGTTAGTTTCAAATTTCCGTTCCAACTTTACCAAAGGAAGTGAAACAATGTTAGGCTAAAGGTCTATGGTCGTCCATATGCTTGTGAAAGTAATCCCTTTACAATAGACTACGGAAAGAAAAGTTCAAATGGCAAGCTGCTAATGAGGATCCCCGATGTATTTGTAAATGCAATTTTTGTATGCTGTAAGCAGTTGAAATTTTTATGCACATTATCTAGTGCTTTCTAAACCGCCCTTCCGATAAGTTTATATCTCCGTTTGCATTACAAACAAGTTGGGCTCGTCAAATTTTTTGTTGAACAAAAGAACAGGCCAAAGCATTTGGGTATCAATCATTGTGTACATAGCCAGACCGGGTGCATTAGGATGAGAAGTGCCGGGCCGTTTTCTCTGCTCTGTACACAATGTTAGAACGAGAGTGATTTATGATAAAAAATTGTTCCCGAGTATATACTAGGCTCTCAAGTTTTGTCGAGGTAACTTGCTTGATTCTCATGCATCATGAATGGTTGACAGGAGTGGAGTGATGATATTTGCTCACACTGGAACATGATAAACAGGCAGTATGAATGGGTTATAGGGTAAAAGTAAAATACTGTGAAAAACGCGCTTCACTCAAGCTAAAAATGTATATCTGGTTGGCTAGTGAGTAATATTAATGATAATTGTTCGTACAATTTTTATCACCCCGTAAAACCATTTCTATTTCCCCATGGTTCATGGCTCGTAGATTATTACGAGATAAAAAGTTGCATTCTTTCAGACTGACTGAGTAAGTTACTTTTGTTTTACGAAATGGTTTGTACTAGTGACACTTTTATTTGAAGCAGAAACTTTTTGTTTATGAATTCTTAGTGAGATAAAATGTCCACGTCTTGGTTTGTCCCATTTGCATTCTTAGGGATGCAAAAGAACAAGTTAGCCTTGAACGTTTCTTCGTAATATGAGATTGTCAGTTTATATGACGTGTTTTGTCATTTTCAGCTATGCCCGTGGAGCTATTCGTCCTGTGGCAGCAGTATCCATGGATTCTGGGAGAAATTGCTTGTGACCTTCGATCGATACTGACAGAAACGACCACTTATGCGTCCATCCTTACAATAGTAGCTTTTACTACGGAGCGTTACATTGCCATTTGCCATCCCATGAGGTAAGGAATCAATTCTAACTCTAACTTACTAATATTATATGAATTCAATTCGAAAAGTCTGCGGCCAAAAGTTGTTAAAAATGAATGGAAAATTACTTGAGCAAGTAAGAATGAAATTGTCAATTTATTTTCATTGTTGTATTCACCCGTTTAGCTAACTATTTTCATTCACCAGTTTCTCCTTGTAAGGAACTGATTTGAATAGAAACCATTGGTTTCTAAAGGAAAGTTTCGTTACATGCAGTCTTCTAAATATCCCCATCATCAGTAGTTACAGTAAATATCCTAGCATTAAGCTGTGAATGATATATAGAAACTTTTCATGCTCTTTTGTTCTGCAGAGCAAGATTTATCTTATTTAAATTTCCTGTTCATGCTTCCAAGATGCAAAACATGTTTTTTTTTTCGTTCTAGGACTCAAACTAAATCAAAGTTTGCACGAGCCACACGAGTAATTTCTTTGATTTGGATCGTTTCCATCGCAAGTGCGCTACCCTGGGCTATGTATACAAAGGCAAGTATTATTTTTGTTGAGAAAGAGCTTCATTAGCTTTCTTTCATTCTTTTCATTGGCTTCAGCCCCCAGTTCTGGGACACACATTTCCGCGAAATTAATGGTGTGTTGTTATGACTTCTATAGTTAGTAAGTTGTTCAAGACATTATGGCTTGCGTGTACGTATAGTATGCTTGTTGGCTCATTTTCAGTTCTCGTTATTTAAAGATAAATATGATTAACTATTTAACTAGCTAACTAGCTTGCTATGCTAATAACCCTGTGTTAGCTGGATATTATAATCAAAGAAAGTCTTTCATGCTGAATGGGGTCGTAGGAGCTCGTTTATCATTATATCAGTTTAACTGTGAATCTCCAATCTCTCCAACTGGGGGTTTAATACTAGAATTAGTTGATTCGCTCTGCTGATGTAATCAGAGAGGACATTTCTTGGTATCTTTACAAAGTAATCATAGGTTAATTTTAGGGTTAGTTGGTCCCATTGGAGTTTCTAATTAACTAACTAAAAGTATGGAAGAGAACGTATACGTAATAAAGATAGATTTTCAAAATGGTTCACATGGGGTTCACATAGCCTAGAGATAGTATTCACCAGTAAGAATATGAAAGTGTTTTTGATGATTTGACTGTGGAGTTGCATAAACTTGTTTTTGTGCCCCCACATTTTAATGGGTGTTGCAGAAAGTCGCAGTTAGTACGTTTAATGAATAGACTTACATGACTCTAATTTGAGTTATGATCAAAGAAGTAAAAACTAATTTCACGACTGTGACTGCTCCTATGTTTGTGGTGAAGTTTTGCTCCTCATAAATTTAATAAGCATGGGGAGGATTGTAGGCCTCTATATTTACTTTGCAGCTTTCACTTTTGTAGTATATTTTAGTATGAATTGCGATTTAGGGTGTTGGCTTATGCTCTGATTCGTAAATGATGCTGAAACTCTTATTGTACAGCTAATAATCTTTTCGCAATACCAAATGTGAAAGGGTAGACATGATATTCTAAACGGCCTATTTGGGATATTGACATAAATCTATAACTATTTACCTTCAGTTTGCTATTGTAGATATAGTATGTCTGACAGTGAAAGTGTGATTGCAGCATGTACTGAGGACTATATATCACTGCTATGTAAATATTTTTTTTAGTATGGCATTAGCCATTATAAACATCCGTTTCCATTAAATTTACCCATAAATAGTAAATATTGAAAACTAACGGCCCCAAATGATTTTTCAGTATCAGCCGGATCATATTTATTTGCACGTTAGTATAACATACTAACTATAACTATACACAAAGTTTTGCATGGAAACACATGCCATAGTTAGTTAGTTAGTTAGTTAGCTGGCTAGTTTGCGTCATGGAAAAGGAAACTTTCGTACACAATACATTTTATCGTTAGTGTTACATACAATATATCCATAGTGTTGGTTAGTCAGTGAGTAACAATAAAAAGTATAAGAATCCTTTTGGTCTCTACGATACGAAATCTTTTGGAGAACAAGGCGTCCTATATGTAGCAGTCTAGTCAGTAGGTTAGTGAAGTAATCTTATGAATAGCACATACGAGTTTTAACTCACTGGTATCTTCAATACATAGTAAGTTACAGAATGTGCTGAATGGCCCATTACTTTCTCCCTGTAAAGAGCCCCTCTCAGGATAAAGAATATAAGGATGGGACTTAAAGTGTCGCATTGCGCGATTTTACAAGACGCTGGGAGAAGTCTTTGTTTTCACCCTGGGAATTTTTTCCTTTTGTTGTTAAAACTTGGCCTAATTTTAGCAGGACAGTATTGTTAGCATTTTTTTCAAATGATGTCATTGACTGACTAAATAAGTAAACAGTTATTGTGCTTGGAATATTTTACATGGAGTTTTCTTTGAACGTATGAGGATAGCATTTTAAATCTTGTTAATTTTTTAGGTTGAAAAAGTTTCACAATTTTAAAGTTGAGTTGGTTGGTTACAACCGGTGTCTATTTCTAGGACTGCCTAAAGTGTTTTGTTTTGTTTTGTTCTCTAGAATTTATAGTCTGTTGCGCACAAATAACAAGTTCATGTAATCCATAAATTTACTTGGGTGGTGACTCCACCATTTCACACATGAATTTATAGTGTGCCTTCTTTCACCAAGAACATGGAAATGGGCTAGGTAGGTGAAAAATGCATGAGATGTGGCATTCAAGTGCCATTGACAGATTTATTGGACGGGCATCGAAGTCAGTGATGCTGCAAAATATTTCGCCATGTGTAGTTAATGTTATAGTAGTACGTACGTGCTATCTTGCAGATATCGACTTCCTGTGTATTTTTGGTTATGATGAGAGACAGGTTGGCGACAGCATTATATTTCGCTGTAGATGTTGAAAAATCTACTTTTTTCTACACAATTGAACACTGAAACGACGTAGTTAGTTAATTATGTTTTCATAGTGCAGGAAAGATTGCATTATTTGTTGCCTCCTGTGGCTTGTGACAAAGTTGTTGGCTGGAGGTCAAAAATGTCAGCTTTAACAGTAAATCTATCAAAAATGTCATCTTGGTACAAGAGGAAATATTAGTTTTTAAAATGCGTGTGTCTCGGTCTGGAACTCTACTTGATTTATGTTCTGCATCATATCTTTAAGAATATTATAATCCAGTCGCCTGCAAGAAATATGTATGCATGTGGGTGGATGCTGTTGGAATGCAAAATCAAAAATGTCGAATAATAGTTTTCGTTAGTTTGGCGGAATTTACTCTTTGCATAAAATATTTGTGCCCTAGGTCCTGTAATTTTTCGAATATTGAGGACACATACTTTTCACTATACATTTGTATTTCTGCGCTTAATATAATACCTTGCTGTTGAATGGATCCATTAAATTCCTGTAAATTGAATTAAACGACCCCATGAACAGATTAGACGGCCCATAAACCCCATATTCAAACCATGTGAACCAAATCTTGCTCCAACTTGGGTCGCGCCGAATAGCCTCGTTTGGCACGAAACACGCACACGTACTATTTAACTGACTACAAAAATCTGTGATTACTGTAATACATGCATTGTTGGGCGGCACACTTATGTTTATCACAAAGAAATTCAGTCATGTTTTCCTTTCTTAGCAATTGTTGTGTAAAGTACAGTCTACGTAACTTTTAGCCAAACAAAGTTGTAACTTAATCAATCTTGCAATCAAACTGGAATGCTGGAACACAGCCGATTTGCATATCTAATCTGAACGTAAAATACGTTTTAATTATCATGGCTTGACTCAATCTTCTAATTGGAAAGCATTCAACAGCGTGGGTTGCATGCAAATCCTTTCCTCTGTGCGACGTATACTTTTCCCCATTACAAATGTTTTCCCTATTAATTATAGCTGGGTAGCCAACATTTAGTTGTTCTTTAGAACACTACGTTGGCATAGACAGACTTTACAATTAGTTCTTCAAAACTAACCAACAAGAAATGATTGCTGACTTGGAATTCACGAGAGCATGAAAATGACGTGAAAATGTTATCCAATGAAACCTAGAAAACTTTTGTTCTGCTTATTATCATTTAATACGTACCTGCATATTTGGAATTCACATTACAAATTAAGGCAAAAAAATGTGATTTTTGAAGATTCATGATCTTAATTCCTGTCCAGAATTTTTCAAAGCAGTCAGTATTGTAGTTAGTTTAATGGTGCGGACTTAACATTTTTAAAGCTTTTGAGATTAGTGCAACCGTTTGCACATTTCTGTCATATTGCACTCTCAAATCCTAGGGGAACTGGGGTTCCTAAGATGTCAGCAAATGCTCAAATAGGCTATTTATTTCACTCCATCAGGCTGACATCCCTATCCCTAAAATGGCATGTATGGATTACAAGAGAACAAATGGAGTCGATGCCAAGTACGCAAATGGGAGAAATAGATACTTACGATTTAAGTTTACGTAAAGCAAATTTCTAGTGAGTGAGTGAGTGAGAACTGAGAATACACTTGTTCACTTTGATCTGGAAGTAGTAAGCTCCAATAAATCAAAGTGGAAAGTCCCCTTTCTTACGATTCATTTCATAAGAAAGAGTAATGAGAGGAAACCTTTGATAGTAGTTTGGTTACTAAAGTTCCTTCAAGACATCCGTTTTAGAATCACAATTGTTGAATAACACTGATGAACTTGCTTTCACTTGTATAAATAAATGGAATGGAATACCGGAAGCTGGTTAGGTGGAAAAAAATCGGAAACATTCGTTTCGTATAAAAATTTCCCTTGGAATGCCTATCTAATTTAATAAAAAAAGCAATGATAACATTCGAATCATACCATTATTGGCCTACTTCCGTGTGCACGGAATTTTGTGATTAAAACAGAGCTATTTCTCTCTAAAGTTATGTGGCAACGGTTACTTTTTGCCGGTTACTGTGCTAACGAAATTTAAAAAAGTGTTCATTTTAAAATGAGACATGTGTTTTTGGAATCAGTTTGTTGATTTCTATGGTTTTGGTTGCCACAGTTTTGGAATATACTGTATTCTCAAAACTC
>Ga0210040_10008156_pt1 | contig 12486 bp, 8 predicted proteins | sample CryGeyCG12114_NA_FD_185462 | JGI IMG/M metagenome (GOLD analysis project Ga0210040, IMG submission 185462) | Groundwater microbial communities from aquifer - Crystal Geyser CG19_WC_8/21/14_NA (SPAdes) (version 2) | ecosystem: Environmental > Aquatic > Deep subsurface > Groundwater | place: USA... | reverse complement strand
CGAGCAATCATTAAACTAAATAAACCTTCAGCAGATCCACAATCAACTACCACATCATCTAAACCTACTTTCGTCTCTGGAATTTCATAATAATGCCACTGATTTACATCAGTACTTTCTGTTATAATCTGATATAAAGATTGCAAAGCTGTATTCTTATGATAATATAGATAATCATATATACCTTTAATTCTAATTTTAAAAAAACTCTTCTTCTTCTATAACTTCCGAAATATAATATAGGGCTTGGCTTTTAAATCACAGGTTTTCTCAAAAACTTTAGTTAGTAACTCAAATAATGAAATCCCATTGTGACTAGTAAAAAGTTAATGCTTAGCTAATGCAACTCTTCTATTCCTATATTTTTTTACTACTAAACGTTTATGGAATTAGTTTCTGACCCATTATTTTCTTTTGAGTTAAACAATAGTAAAGAGTTAAAAAACGCATAAAAAACGATACCAATTTGCCTCCCTAAAACACTCTCCGTTAAACAGCATAAGATAAACACCATTAAAAACGAAAGGTAAAGGTAATCTTTTCGATGTAAACCTATAATAAAAGGAAGAAAAAGACTTCCTGTAAAGAGAACAAGCCCAGCTATTCCGTTTTGCAACAGTTCCTCTATAAATTGATTATGAGCATTCATTTTACTCTGATATACCCATTCGTTTCTTACTTTATAACAACTCTGCAAAAGGCTTTGCGAATTTCCTGGTCCTACACCATACAACCAGTTTTTATTTTCTTTTAATATTACATAGGCACATCCCCAGTTTACATAGCGGGTATTTATGCTACCTACAAGAACAACATTGTACTCGGAAAATGAAAAATCTTTGCCCTCTAAAATCTTGGATGTATAATTTTGCACCGATGGTTTTAGTTGGTAAGTGGTTATAGCTGCTCCAAGTACAAACAAAGTAGTAATAAACAATAGGGTAAACTTTTTAGTAAATGCAAGCCAGCAAAATACTAAAAAAGCCATGCTAACTAGTATAGCAATGAGTCCCATTTTTGCATAAATAATTGCCAGGAATAAACAAAGGTAAATAATTGCCAGACTTAATGCCAGCCAAATCAACCCACTTTGCTTTTTATGAAAAAACAAAAGCAGGGCAAGTACTGCAAAAGCGCCAAGCAAGCCATAATAAGGCCGGTGAATAATAATCACATTAGCAACAGCGGTAATATCATTCTGGAACTCTAAAAGGTATGTTACGCCTTCGGAATAGGTAAATAAGGTGCTTATAATTAAACTGGAAATAAAAGCCACCAAGATTAATTTTATTCGATTATAATTAAGGAAGGGAGAAGTTCCGATAATAATGGGCAACAAAAAGAGAGATACTTTCTTAATCAACACTTTACCGGCTACTTCGGCCCCAGTTTCTCTGAATAGGCCGTTAACATTAATAAAATACACCGCAATTAACAGAAATATAAATTTATTGGTTTTAATTTTACGTAAAACGTCCTTTTTATCAGATAACAATAACCAGAAAACAACGAGCAGGATAATAGAAATACTCATAAATTGCCTCCATATATATTCAGTAAAAGGCAGCAGTAGGGCAATTAGAATTAAATTATAAAAATATATTCTGTTATAATTCACAATCGCGTTCAGCATCTGTTTAAACTATTTTGCTAAAATTACTTCTTTAATTGCTTGGGCTGTAAATTTCCAATTATATTGTTTTATTAGATTAAAACCGGATGTACGCAGTTGATCCTGCAATGTCTTATCTTGTAAAACTTTAATAATAATTGCTGCTAGTTCCTCCGGCTTTTTTGGGTTAAAATATAGCGATGCATTTTGGCAAACCTCCGGCAAACTGGAAGCATCTGATACAACAGTAGGGCATCCACAAGCCATAGCTTCAAGGGGAGGTAAACCAAAACCTTCGTACAAGGAAGGAAATACAAATAAAGAGGCTAAATTATATAACACCGGTAAATCCTCATTCGGCACAAAGCCGGTAAATATTATATCATTTAGTAAATTTAAAGCATTAATCTCCTTTGAAATCGCCTGATCTGAGGTTATAAAACCTTCTTTTTTACCTACAATCACTAATTTATAAGGTAATAGACTTCTGGTTGCTTTTAAAATTGCAAAAGCCTTAATTAAGGTGCTTAAATTTTTGTGTGGTTTTACATTACCGACATACAATAAAAAATGCTGCGGTAATTCGTACCTGGTTCTAACCTGATCTTGTTCTTTACTGCTAGAAACCTTAAAGATTTCAGTATTTACGCCCAAAACCAAGGGGTGGATACTTGCATCAATCACTTCAAAATATTTTATAATCTCAGATTTTGAAAACCGGGAAACAGTAAATATTTTGTCCGACTTCGTTAAGGCCAACTTAATGAACAGGCGGGCATATAGTTTTTTTAATATATTAAAATTGTTTTCTAACGCTATGTGGTTTACATCATGAATTATAACAATTCGTTTTTTAGCTTTTACAGGTAAAAAGGGTACATTGTAATGCGGTGAAAGAAAATAATCGTAGGCTGGAACTTTAAAGAAGAGCTCAAACTGCTCCTGCAGGGAGTAAATCTGGCTTTTTAAAGAAATGATTTTAAGATTTTTTACCGAGGAATATTCTTTTAATTCTTCTGGATTACCCATTAAAGTAACAGTAAAATCTTCGAGGAGATACGGAATTATATTCTGGCAAACGGTACCAATTCCAGAAACATTAATCATTCTGGCATCTATCACCAAAGAATATTTCGGGTTAGTATTCATTCATTTCTTTCTCCAAACCAGGGGCAGCTAAGGCTAAGCCAATCAAAAACCATATATACAAAAAATATAACTGTACCCCTAAAGAACACATTACACAAAATATAATTATAGAATCTTTGGAAATCGGAGAGTACTTTGCGTATCTTTTATAAATTAACCTTAGAATTAGAATCAGAGCAAAAAGCCCGATGATTCCATCTTCTATTAGTAAAGTCAGAATACCTCCTAAACCGGGTAAATCCCAGCCATTAACAACGGGTAAAACCCCTAAGTAAGCCGGATTATTTCTAACTAATGAATAATTACCCAACCCCACTCCGGTAAAAGGGTGATGCGCAAACATTTTAGGACCTATTATAAAAGCGGCGGTGCGTCCCATTATTAATGTTTCGTCATCATTTCGATTCCGCAGCTCGCTGTCGAAGTTCCTAAATGTTACTAGGTAATTATCAGCAATTTTAAATGACAAAGTTATAAAAATGGGAAGCAGGATTAAAAAAGCAATATATTTAAACAACTTTGTATGGCGAAACTGCAAATACAATTTATAGCAAATCCAACCTAACAAGGCTATCATACCGGCTTTGGATTGCGCGAGTAAAATAATCAGAATGAAAATTCCTTTTTGCAGGTATTTTTTCTTGTTAACTAAACTGGATAAGCAAAACAGGAATGCATACATCAATCCGAATGGTCCGCCCTCTATGTAATAGCCCCGCAAACGTAAAGTATAGTTCGGCAGGTATGGGGTAGTATCGTAAATTATATCAGAATTGATAAAATGAACAATTCTAAGATAATAACAACTAGCTACGAGCAAAAGAAACCAGGCGAAATAATAATTTACCTGAAGTACTGCATTAATAATATCTTTTAAGGTATAATCTTTTTGGGAAAAATAATAAATTGATTCGTATACAATAATGGCAAAAATTAAACAAGATAATAATTCTACCGACCGGGATATGGTAATAAAATAAGGCTTTCTTAACAAACTTAAGCTCTCTAAATCAAAATAAAAATCGCGGAAAAGATTAGTAAGAAAAGTAAGAATGATAAGCAGGATAAAAAATAATAAAAAATAAACAAAATATTTGTTTACAATCCGGACGTGCTTTAATAATACAGGCAAACACAGCAGGGCAACCAGTTCATTAATTTTAATACTATAAAATTTGATTTCAGTAAGTTGAAATGAAATAAAGCAAAAAACTGAAAACAGTATTAACAGAAATTTACTTTTATTTAAAATAATATTCACAAAGCGGTTTAAATAATTAAATAAAGTTAAAATTATTCATTTAATTTCTAAAAATTAAACGAAATCCTGAAATAGATTTTTGATTACTGTTGAAGCTTCGTATTGCTCCACACGTTTATATCCTTTTTGTACGTAATAATTCCGGTTGTTTGAAACTTTTTCTATTGTTTTAACCCAGTCAGTAAACTCCCAGGTAGTCACAGTTTCACCTGCTCCTTCTACTACTTCAATCATGGCTGAATTATGCGGCGATACAACCGGGCAACCACAAGCCATAGCTTCCAGCTGAGGCATTCCAAATCCCTCATTTAAAGAAGTGGATATATAGAGAGTAGCCATATTGTACAAATGAACTAAATCATCTGTTTCTACAAAACCGGGAAACTCTATGTAATCGATAGGATAGTCTTTTTGGGAAAGTATATTTTGTATGTTCGTCTGGCCCCAGCCCTTTGCTCCTACTACTATCAATTTATGTTTTAAATGCTTTAAATGAGGAAGTAATGACATTAAGAAAATTAAATTCTTCCGGGGCTCCAAAGTTCCTACAAAAATAAAAAAGCTTTCAGTTAGATTATACTTTTGCTGTAAATCCTTCTTTCTGTTTTCGGAAATTTGAATGGACCTAAAAATACCAGTGTTAATAAAAAAACCAGTGAATATTTGTTTGTTTTTTCTATTAGGATAATGTTTTTCAATGGCTTCTGCTGTATAAGCCGAGTTAGTCCATAGTTTATCGGCTTTATTAATGGAGGCATCTTGCAACAAACGGGCATACATTTTACCCGCAAACGACATGGTATCGGAAAATTCTTTAGCTACGACATCATGCACGGTAACTAAGGTCTTAATATTAGGTGGTAAAAATATAGGCAACAGGAAGGCTGGTGCCCAAAATATATCTGGTTTAATCCTTTTTATGACAGTCCCAGCTTTTAAAAGTAACCAAATGAAAGATACGTTTTTAAATATAAAAAAAGGACTTATGATTATTTCTATATTGTCACTGACCAGAAGCGTTTTTTTATAGTCTTCATGAAAATTTTCATTTGATAATAATTTTATTTCCCAATCCGGATAAGTTAAAGCTATTTGGTTTATAGCCATTACTAAAAAGTTTGGGATACCGGAAGGAGCCTTTCGCAATGCTCGACAATCAATTGCTAACCTCATGCATTATTTTTGAATTAAATTTAAAAAAGCTGCTGACTTAAGATATATTTGAGATAGGACCAAAGAGTGAAGGTAAACTTATTCTTTAGATCTAGGAAAGTGAATTTGAATTTAAATTTGAGTTTGAATTTTAATTATTTAAAAAAAAACTTATAATATTATTTGTTAGTTTTCATTTTATACATCGATATTACATCAAGCATTTTTTCTGCTAATACTTTCCTGCTGTATTTTTCTATATATTTTTTGTTTAATTCAGGACTAATCTTCTGACCTTGTGTTAACAAACGAACAAGTTCTTGCAACAAAAATGGCTGGTTATCACCGAACAAAATTCCAGCATTAGCCTTGGTAATTATTTCACCGGTAGAAGAATCATTAAAAACATCTATTGCCCAGATCTCAGTACCACTAAATAAATATTCGTACAACTTACCCGTTAAAATTCCTTTTACATTTCCTTTATCAAATTCCAGGAAAAGCAAAGCATGAGCGTCCCGTTGGATTCTTAAAACTTCTTCCCGCGACAAAAAACCACCATCTTTTACCCAATCTGATACTCCGGCTTCTTTAGCCTGAGTTAAGGGTATAGAATTGGTGGCTCCAATAAAAAGGATTTCTAAATTGTTTAATAAATATTTTTGCTCCGGATTTTGGGCAAGTTCTGAAACAGCATCAAATAACAATTTCGGGTTTTGTTTGCCTTTATAAATAGTTCCAGTATAAACTATTCTGATTTTATTGTCTCTGAAAATTGGTTCAGATGGTAAGCCCTCTAAATCTTCTATATCAAAACCATTCTCAATTACCTCAATCTTCCTATTAATGTTTTTTTTTCTAATTGTGTTTGCCAGCGGTTCACTTACTGTAGTTATTACATTAGTTTCTGCTAAAATTTGCCGCTCTAAGTATTTTTCTACCCAGGTAAATGGAAACAAGCCTTTAAAAATATGATGGTCCGTCCATAGGTCACGAAAATCGGCTATCCAATACTTTGTTAAAAATTCCTTTTTTAACTTATAAGCTATAATATGGCTCGCATAAGGAGCATGAGAACTTACAATTAAATCCCAAGGACCATTTTCCCTAGCCCAATTTAAGGCGGGTTTAATCCAGAGATCCATGGTATCCGGCATGCGCTGCCCCGATAAGAAACCCCGTTTCAAACGGAATTGATTTATATTTTTTAAATTATTCTTTATGAAAGCTTTAACTCCATTTTTTTGTTCTTTGTTATTCTTAGGTATATGAGTTATATGATCAGGGCTCGGAGAGGAATCATTTATTTTAACATTGCCCAAATAAATTTTTTGTACTTTATAATATAGCTGTTGGTAATCAATCTCAAACAATTTGAAACTTTCTTTATTGGAAAATTTTAATGCTTCTGCTTTACCGCTTGGCTTTACAGTTGTAAGCACAGAAACATCGTGTCCGGACCTGGACCAAAATTTTGCCCAGGAATAAGGCCTTAATGAAGCGATAGAATTTTCAGGAGGAAAGAATTTAGAGATAATAAGTATCCGCATCTAGGAATTTAATAAATTAACGTATTTTACTTAAACCTATGGCTTTCCTGAACAATCAACTTTAAAAGTTAATGCCCATTGGTGCATGGCAATTACCCGCCAAAAAATAGAACCGAAACTCAAAGAGTTATTGGCAATGGCTTGGTCAAAATCCTTTAATAATTGATTAGCTTGTATAATATAGTTAAAAAAAGAAACAGCTTCTTTCAAATAGGAACGTAATACATGTTGGTTCTTTACAATCCAAACCTGCTCTGGGGTAACAAATCCCATTTTATCGTGCCTATTTTTTATTTTATCGGGCAGAATACCAGTCATTGCTTCTCTAAAAATAAATTTAGAAATTCCATCTTTAATTTTAAATTCATCCGGCAAGCTTAATATAAATTCCACTAATCTGTAATCCAGGAAAGGCACCCGTGATTCTATGGAATGAGCCATAGAATCACGGTCTTCATAATGAAGCAACATCGGTAAATGTGAAATATTTATTAAGTCCAGAGAATGAGATTTAATCCCTATGGCAACACTTGGTTCATACAAGTTTAACTCTCTTTTAAATGATTTCTTTACATATTTTAATTCATGAGAACTGCTTCGGCGTCTTAAGTTAGCCGTTAAGTCATGTGGTATATATGATTTTAAAGCTAATTTTACAAACTCGTTATTGTTCCTTTTACCATTCTGCAAAATAGCAGATGACTTTAACTCTGAGGCAAGTTTTTTTAATTTAAGCCTTTTAAAAAGTGAAACATTATAAACATCCTGAAAATAAGGATATCCTGCTAGACTTTCGTCAGCTCCCTGTCCATCAAGCATTACTTTAAGGCCTTTATTTTTAGCTTCTTTGAAAACATTCCACTGGGCAAAAATACTCGTAGATCCAAAAGGCTCGTCCTGATGCCAGATAATATGCTGTAACTGATTAAATAAATCTTTAAAATCAGGGTATATTTTATTTGCTTTCACCCCCGTTTTTGTAACTACCTCATCAATAAACTCCTGCTCATCATATTTTTTTTCCTTAAAACAAGAGGATACCACTTCCTGAATACCTTTTTTCTCTTCTTTAATTAAAAGGTTATTCATAACGCAAACAATAGCAGAACTGTCAATACCACCTGAAAGACATGATCCAACTTTAACATCGGACCGAAGTCTTAATTTTACTGCGTTCTCAAACAAGTCTTTTAATTCTGTTTTAGCCTGTTCAAAATCGATATCTATAGGTTTAACTTGCTCATTTAAATTATACCATTGCTTTATTTCAAACACATTATTGTTTAAATCAAAAATAAGGTTTTGGCCACCCCGTAATTGATATACATTTTTAAATAAAGTTTCGAAGGTATGATCGAAGGTACTAAAAATTAGAAAATCAATGGCTCTTGCTGTATTTAAGGTTGCACTCCAATTATTTAGTACCGTAAATTGCTTGATTTCGGACCCAAAGGCAAAAGACTGAACAGTTTTAAAATAATAGAATGGCTTTACTCCAAATCGATCCCTGCTACAAAACACCATTTGAGCAGGTTTATCGTAAATGGCAAAAGCCCACATACCATTGAAATAATTTGTGCAGTCGTGCCCCCAATAATCATAAGCGGCCAAAATAACTTCAGTATCTGTTTTAGAAGTAAATGTATACCCTAATTTTATTAACTGATCTCTTAACTCTAGATAGTTATATATTTCACCATTATAGGTTATCGTGTACTTATTATTTAAATAACTCATTGGCTGACTTCCTGCTTCAGATAAGTCAATAATTGACAAACGCCTATGACTAAAACCAACCGTGCCGCTTTGGTTTATCCACTGGCCGTCTCCATCTGGTCCCCGATGAGAAATAATGTCCGTCATTCTTTTAAGTTCGTCAGATAGAACCTGAGTCCCCTGTAAAGAAATAATTCCTGCTATACCACACATAAAACTTATAAAAAGAAATGGATGCTGTTGTAGTTACTGAACCTGTTTACCGTTATTTATAAATAAACTGACATCCGCTATTAATGGCGTATAACTGTAAAATGTTCAGCTTTGTTCTAACTAATGTGAGTGCATTGATCTAATCTTGTATTTGCATTTGAACCAGTGCCTATGTACTAAACTGGTGATGGGGTTCTTTTACCAACTAATTATAACCATTCATAAAAGATACTCACCTGCATAAATTTGCTACTTTATAGTTTCTGTATAAACATCATGTTAAATTATATACTTTATTTTCTTTATAACTGAAGCAGGTCTTTTTTATATATTTATAACTTTGTTATATAAGTTCAACAGCTCTGGTATGACTACTTTTTTAGAAAACCTTCTTTCAAAATCTGATCGAATGTCTTGCGATTTATAATGTTTAATATTCTCTATCATGTAATCCATTTTAGAAGTCAAATCATTTATGTCCCTTACCTTCACTAATAAACCATTAACTTCATTTATGATACATTCAGGACCTCCGGCGTATGTTCCTATTATTGGTTTACCACAAGCAATAGCTTCGGCATAAACAACTCCAAATGTTTCAAAATGGCTAGGTAAAACAAAGGCATCACAATCCTGATAATGCTGTCTGGCTTCATTCCGATCTAATTGTCCTAACCAGGTAATATAGTCATTAATATTTAATTTTGTAGCTAGCTGCTTGAAATCTGGAAGAAATCGCCCATCTCCTCCAATTTTTACAATGAAAGAACTACGGCCATTCAATATTAATCTTTTGGTTGCATATAATAGTTCCGGAATTCCTTTAGTTGGTTCAATAGCACAAAGACAAAAGAAGGTAAATCTAGAATTCTGTTGTTGCTTTTCAGAGACGTTGAAGAAATCTTCGTTAATTACATTGGGAATAAATATGGGTTCTGGCAAATTAAAGCTTTTTATCTTTTCAGCTAAACTAGGACTTACCGCAATTATTTTATGAGCCTTATTTAAAGGTTTAAATACTTTATCTAGTAAAGAATTATCTTTATTTAATAAACCAGGAAAAGGAAAGGGGCCCATATGTTCCGTGATAATATATGGGATATTATATTTCTGAGCCAGGCACATAGCAATAAAACCCGCCGGATAACTAACATGAGCATGTATCAGATCAACTTTACCTACCTTTTCTACAAACTTTTCAAAATTATAATTATTTGCTTCCAGAACTCCATTAAAATTACCTTTTAATAGCCTTTCTGACCAAGTTATAACCGGACAATAAAATTCAAAGAGATTAAATGCTACATTTATGATTTTTTTCTTCTGATTAAGACCATAACTGAATTTGTTCATGATCTTTTTAGGAAGTAGCAAATCTTTTACTCTCCAAAGTAATAAATCATTCGACTGCCCCCACAAACTTACACCAACAGTATTGCAGGAACTATATTCTGCTAAATATGAGGCTTGTTCTTTGAAAAAAATTCCAGCAACGGGAGACTCCTTTGTAGGATACCAAGATGGAATAATAAAAATATTCACTATAGTTTAAATGGTTTAATATATCTATAGATAATAACTTAATCAACAAACTAATACTTTAAGTATTTATATACCTATATCTTAAAATTTATTTTCTCCAGCCCGTTCAATCCAATTAATCTATGTTGTACAACTTATCAGTATTTTACATTAATAGGTTTTTTTATGAAACACTTATGTTCTTTTTATAAGTTTTTATCAATAGCCTTTTAATTAATCTTTTTACTGTAGAATTGATAAGCAATTTATAAAGAAATAGTGTGATGGTAATAAGAAAGAAAACTTTAAAATATAATAATATATAAAAGTTTAAACCAGAAATATTAGACCAATGCACAACAACAATCAAACTTAATAATATAATTAAAGCTGAAAGGATACGGATAAAGTGATAATCAATTTTATATAATTTATTGTTCAGGTAAAACAACACAATTATATACAATAAAGCCGAAATAAAAGTAGATATGGATGCGCCTAAGATTCCAAAGGTGGGAATCATAAAGAAATTTAGACAAAAATTTATAATTGAACCTGCACCAACACTGGCAATAGACCAATATGTTTTTTTAGAAATAGCGATGCCAGGTGCAAAAAAGTAAATTCCGAGCAATAATTGGGTACCACAAGATAATCCTACAATTTTCCAGGCTTCATTAAAATTATAATTAGCCATTACGGTTATAATTTCCTTAGCAAATAGGATAACTAATAGCCAAATAACAAACATAAAAAACAATACCACACTAAAAAGAAGTTTAATTTTATTTGCAGTTTGCTTCTTATGATATTGATTGATTATAATTGGAAATAAAGCTGTTTCTAAAATAACCAACAACATAGAAAAAGGCATTGCAAATTTAATTCCTAAAGAGAAAACCCCTAATTCATCTAAACTTAAATAATTTTTTAGCATTATTCGATCGATGAAATTCCATGAATAGTATGCTAATGAAGATAGTACTAGTGGAGCTGAAAATAAAAGCGTTCTACGCAGTATAGCAGAACTAAACCTGAAATAAATTTCCTTGAAACTATGTTTGATTAAAAAAAATAAGGTAATTATCTGACCCGCAATTGTGGCAATGATGATTCCAACAATACCAAGTTTAAATTTTAGTACTAATAACACGGTAAGAGGAATGGTAACTATTACAGCCAGTATATTAGCTATTGCTGATTTCTGCCCATCCATTTGCCAAACTTTTAACATTTGCATATATGAACTTATGCCGCCAATCCATATGGAGATAATGGAAAGTTTGAATGCAGTTAAATAAACAGCATCTCCAACTAACCATTGGTTTAGGATTTTATGGAAAAGGAATGCTATAGCACAAATGAACGTAAAAGCTATTGAATTAAACCAAAATCCGGTAGATATTAATATGTTTTTGCTTTCAGGAGAGGTATTAAACGTTTGATCGGGTAAAAATCTGGCAATGCCTTGTTGAATTTGTAAAGATCCTGCAGCAAAAATAATTATAGTAATTACATTAAAAATTTCTAATACACCATAATCATTAGTTGAAAGATAGGCTGTATATAGAGGAATTAAAAAGAAAGATATTCCTCTGGAAACAATTTGTACAATAAGAAAATAGAAGGAATTTTTGAGAAGTAATTTTATCATGAAATATATTTATTGAATAGTGTATTTACTTTCAATAAATTTAGCCTCCTTATAGTTATTGTTTTTTAAAGTCTTTAAAGCGTAAATAAATTGCTCTGCCCGTTTAGTAGCCGTATGAAGCTCTTTTACAAATTTAAATCCATTATACCTTATTTGTTCTTTTAATTGTTTATTCTTATTCAAATAATCCATTGTATCAACAATGTCCTGTGGTTCTGTATATATGTAGGTTTTACCATTAATAAACCCTAAATCAGGGGCATAAGAAGGTGTATTACCTAGTAGTATAGAATTACCAGCCGGTATTTCAAAAAACTTACGGACGAAGTATTTCAGGCTGCTCCCACAGGTAAAATTCATATCGCTATGGTTTATAAACCATTCCTGGATAAAATGGCTCGAATGATACTTAACTTTTTTCTTTGCCTTATCTCCAAATATTTTACCGATTACAATTGGTAAAAGGGCTTGCCTTCGTATATACTTAGTATAGGGTGCCAATTTGTATTTTCCATGCTCTAACAACTTATCTAATGCTACTTGTCTGATTTTATAATTAGCGCCTAAAATAGCAATATCCCATTTTGCCGAATTCTTACCTGAATAAAATTCTGATTCATGTACACATAAAGGTAATTCTATACTAGTAGGCACCATA
>Ga0210040_10008155_pt1 | contig 12486 bp, 12 predicted proteins | sample CryGeyCG12114_NA_FD_185462 | JGI IMG/M metagenome (GOLD analysis project Ga0210040, IMG submission 185462) | Groundwater microbial communities from aquifer - Crystal Geyser CG19_WC_8/21/14_NA (SPAdes) (version 2) | ecosystem: Environmental > Aquatic > Deep subsurface > Groundwater | place: USA... | reverse complement strand
TATCAGGAAGAACCTGTTTGCCTTACTTATAACATTGAGGGAGCGGATAATACCGGAACTACTAATCCAACTACCCAGGTCAAAAGTAAAGCCATCTCTAACTCTTACTTAACAGCCAGTATGAATCTTGTACCTATTGTCTTTGAAACAGTCCAAATGAACGAAGCAGATTTAAATTTTTATAGCCAGGAAATAGCAAAACGGGGAGATAAGATTTACGGAATTGGCATGAAGAAAAACAAAGTCAACTTTGATATAGATGGTATATACATTAAAGATAATGTTGTTTTTTACAGCGTCAATGCTATAAATAAGAGCAATATTAACTACGATATAGATTTTATAAAATTCTATATCCGCGATAAAAAAGAGCGTCAGCGTACGGCCGTTCAGGAAACGGAAGTAATGCCGATTTTTATTTATCCGGAAAACCAGAATACAATTTTCGGTAAATCAGAATTAAACCGGGTTTACTGTCTCGAAAAATTCACCATTCCGGATAAGAAGATTCTTGTTATAGAAATGTTTGAGCAAAATGGTGGCCGGGTAATGACTATGGCTATTAAGAATAAAGATATTGTAAATGCTTCTCTTATTGATTTTGCCAGAAAGTAAGGATAATTTGATTATAATAGAAACAGTTTTTTTTTCCGGCATATGTTAAATTAAAAAAATGTCTGTTGAAGCTGTTTTTATACTTTCTTTATTAAGGTTAAGCATTTTTAGTAGGTAGTTTACAGGAGCATCTTTTAATAACTATCCTGCAAACAGTGGCCATTTTCTTTAAAATCAGGTTAGCATTATTCAGGAATCCACCAAAAAAAGAGTTATCCAAGGAGGGGAGTTACCAGCCCTTTCCGTCCAACGCCTCTATAAGGGTCAGGTTCTTTAAAGATAAGCGGCAAGCACCCAGGCCGGCCATTTTTAGGGCCGGCCTGGGTGCGGGTGAAAAGGAAGAGCTTGTCGGCATGGTTAGCGCAGGCACTGCCGGAGCTAATGGTGCCGGCTTGCGGCAGTATCTCACTTAAATCCAGCTAGACCAGAAAAGGGTAGGCACTTTTTTGCCTGCTGTTTTCTGGTCGGGTAGAATAGAGGCCGGTTAATTGGTTCGTACCGGAAAGGGAGCGCCGCGGACTTACCGGCACGAACTGATTAATCCGGCTTGTGCGGGAGGGATAGGAGGGAAAAGCCCGGAGCGATAGCGAGGACTTGTACCAGATAGCCCGGTTCTTCAGAACCCGTCTTAATTATAAAGCTTCACCCAATTAAATCCAGTTGCCACCATTTGTTATATTGAATATTAAGCCGGGGAACCCAGGCTTTGATACACCTTTTCTCATATTGCAAGGCTTCGGTTTTGGTATCGAAGGATTTCAGATAAACGTTGGTTGATGAAGTTATTTTATGGGTATGCTTCACCATCCGCCAGTACACCGAGCGGGTGCAGCCAATATAAACTGGCTTAAAATTCGGGGTTTCCGGCTTTCCCTCAAATATAAAATAGACGTAGTAACACGCTCCCGATAAATGACGGGCTTTCCGCAATAAGTCAAAGCGGGTATATTGCTTCATTTCCAGCCGGAAAGCATACCAATCATAAAGTCTTAATTTGGATAGGGTAACCATTAAATTCCTACTATGTTTTAATCGCCTTACAAATTTAAAATACTATACAATTATACGAAACTATTACCTTATAAATGAATACATTAAGATATATTTATAAACATATTTTGTTAACAACTAGCTTATATTTCTAATTTTAACTTAATAATAAGTAATTCTTTGCCCTTGTATTCAATTAATAATTTAAAGTATAATATAATGGTACTGGTCATATACCATAGTGGTACCTATAAATGAGTTCATGTACCACCAAGGGACACGTTTAGGATTCAGGTACCAAATTTATTAATTTAATCGCATGATATCTAAATTAGCTGAGGCAGCCACCGAAAAGCCTTTTAACGAACTTCCTTTGCTTCCGCCAGCATTGGAGAAAATGGAATCCATTGCCATTTTAAAGCAGGAAAGCAAAGCTGCGGTAGCAGTAGCTGAATTAAAAGGATTAGCCAAGACATTACCGAATCCCAGCATCCTCCTCAATGCTATCGTGTTAAAAGAAGCACAGGCGAGTTCCGAAGTAGAAAATATCATTACTACCCATGATAAACTATACCAGGCATTGACTGCGACTTCCGTACAAGCTGACCCGGCAACAAAAGAAGTATTGCGCTATCGGGAAGCCTTACTATTCGGATTTAAAGAAATAGCAGAAAAAGGCTTCATCAATACCAATAGCATTTGCCGTATTCAAGCTATCCTGGAAGAAAATGAGGCCGGCATCCGGCAATTACCAGGAACAGCACTTAAAAATGATTTAACGGGGGTAACGATTTATACGCCACCTGATGATAAGGATACGATTAATAATTTAATGCGGAACCTGGAGAACTATTTAAATGAAGAACCAGGAGATATTTCGCCCTTTATCCGGATGGCCATTCAACATTACCAGTTTGAAAGCATTCATCCATTTTATGATGGCAATGGCCGGACCGGACGGATTCTAAACGTCTTGTACCTAATTTTGCAAAAACAATTGGAGCTACCCATCATCTTTCTAAGCGGCTACATCATTGCCCATAAAAGCACTTATTACCGGTTATTACAGGAAGTAAGAACCAAGGGCAGTTGGGAAGATTGGATTTTATTTATGCTCCAAGCTACCGAAACTACTGCCCGGCAAACCATTGAACAGATAAAGGCAATCCATCAATTATTCGATGAAGTGCAAACAAAGGTAAAGCAAGAAGCTTTGAGAATTTATTCCAAGGACTTAATTGAACAACTATTTGTACATCCCTACACGAAGATTGAATACATCGCCAGTGGCTTAGGTTTAGAAAGAAAAGCAGCTTCCCGCTATTTAAAAACTTTGAGCCAAATAGGCTTATTGAATTTGAAACAAATAGGTAAAGAAAATATCTACATTAATGACGGGCTTTACAAATTATTAAAAAATGGGTAAACCTTTTTAACAAAAAGCAACTTATAGGTTCAACAGCCGTGTATATGTGTCAGTGGCGGATAGAGATGTACGAACTTTCGGTTTTGTACAATATTACCGAAAGACAGATGTTTTAAATACAAATATCATTGCTATTAATATTTATCTGTTTTTTTTAGAGTTAAATATTAAAAGCCTGGATGAAAAGAAAGGTAAGGAATACCTCCATTATCTTAACGAAATACTACCTCAAATAGAGTCAGAATCTGAATTTCAAAAATTTTCAGCTATAAAAACAAGTTAAATAAAAGGCTAGAAAAACAGGTTCTCCCGCGGAATTAGGTAATAATGCTTAAAATAAACTGCTTTTCTATTCGCATAATCTGAAGGGTATTCTCTGTGAATCGGTCTTAGTCTTTCTTACCCTACCGTCCGATGCTCCGGCCTCTACTCTGTTGTTGCGGTTGTTCCTTAATTTTCTTCTGCTCATGTTGCTGACCCTTCTCCAATTATTGCTGTTCCTGCTGGCGTTGGCGCTCCTGCTCTACCCTGATCTGCGCCTGCCGGATGGCCGATACCACGCCGTTCTTAAGGGCATGACAATAAGCAAAACTTTTCTGCTGCTCCCGTTTACAGCCCGTCTGCTCACCCTGATTTTATAGAGGTGTACTTCTTTCTGATAAGCTATCTTATTTAAAAAGCTGCCTAGTTGACTTGCCAACTAAGTTCTATTTGGAGATTGCTGCATGTTGCCTTCCCACCACCTGAGCGCCGGCATATTTCAGATACTTATAGAGCGTAGCCGAACTCTTAATGTTTAAGCTACTCATAATCTCACTAGCGGACAAACCTGCCCCATGCAGCCGGGCCGCCTTCTTTGCTTTCTCGATGGCTGCCGGCGAGAGTCCGGTTGGTCTTCCGCCTTTCTTACCTCTGGCTCGGGCGGCCGTCATACCCGCCATGGTGTTTTCTACGATCAGCTCGCGAATGAACTCGGCCAGGGAGGCAAAGATATTAAAGGTAAAGCGACCCGTAATGGTAGTAATATTGATGCCGTCCTTCAAGCTGACAAACTCGACGCCTTTGCTTCTAAACTCATTCATCAAACCGACTAAATCTTTGAGGGAGCGGCCTAGCCGATCCAATTTCCAGACCACTACTTTATCTCCCGGCCGCAGGTGCGTTAACATTTGCTCTAACTCAGGCCGCTCCTTATTTTTGTCGGATTTCTTTTACTGGTATATCCGCTCACACCGCTCTTGCTTCAGCGCATCTAATTGGAGTTCCAGTTTTTAATCTTGGGTGCTCACCGCTCACCCGGGCATAGCCTATCTTCATTTTTTATTTTAAGGTTAACAAACGAATATAATGAAATTAGATTAAGTAAAACAGTTTAATGAAACGTAAGAAGCTTGTTTTTAGAAGAATTTTGTTGGTGGTAGAAAATGAATAATAAACGGTCGTTTAAACGAAATTTACTTTGCGATTCTAAACCTGCTATTTTGATTAATGTAGGAAAATGAAATGGCTTCCTTTTAGGATAATCCAGAAAATAAGTCACAAAAGGGAAAAGAAAGATGTCATTCAATTACAAGTCCTAACCAGTCCCAATAATGAAATAAGATTCTACCATTTCTAAATTTATAACAATAACACGGAAGGGTCATAAAGGCTTTTGACCAGTTGACCGAACCTAATCCAGATAACTACTTTTTAATTCTACCATAGTGCAATTAAAGGTCTATTCCAGAAAGTGAGAGAGAGGCAATATTATATTTCAATTCTGAAAATGGTGCGATTAAGAGTAATTGCCCCTAGGTCGTAATACTACTTTGTGGCCATAAGTTTGCAAAGTGCTTATGTGATGTAATTACTGCATTTTTTAACCAATATAATCGGCATACATTCCTCTAATCTTGTCATGAAGTGAGTATTCATTTGAAAAACCTGTTGTATTAAGTACAGTGGGTGGCAGTACCCTTCAATCAAGGTTTGTGAAATAGGTGAGTATGTATGTAATCAAATAAAAATGGACATGAAAGACCTTTTAAATTGCTTATATTATCGTGAACAATTATTATTTGTGTTCGTTTATGTTTAAACTAGTTGGTTTTAACGATAAAGTTTGTTTAATTGATTAAATTAACAATTATATAAACTTTATAGTTGGATATTGAAACGATTTTATATAATTTGCGTTATTAAATGACAAGTAGGGAACAAGTAAAAAGCTTTCTTGATGATTTTAAGGTTAAAATGAATGTCTTTGAAATCCTCTTTCGTGATAACCGACCTAAAAATTCACAAGAGTTGCTGAATTTAGAAATCACTCCTGTTACTAGAAATGATATTATTAAAAACCTCCAGGCACAAGACTATAGTGAAGGCCCATTGAATGATGATCTTTATGGGATCGCTAGTATGTGGGTTTTTGGCAAAGAGCTTAAGAAGCACGAAATATATATTAAAATCTCCATGGGAAGGCCAAATTCTAAAGTAATCTGCATTTCTTTTCATAAGGCTGCGCACCCTATGAAGTACCCTTTTAAATAACAACAAGTGATGGAAAGTCCAATTACAGGTAAAGAAATGAAGTTGGTTATGGAGCCAGCAGTATTATCATTTCGTAAAGAGAAGTTTGAAGTAGTATATCATTATTATTTATGTGAAGATAGCAAAGAGCAATTCACGGATGATGTCCTTGACACCATCAATCTAAATCAAGTTTATAATCAATACCGGGAAAAGTATGGAATCCCTTTTCCTGAAGAAATAAGGGAAGTTAGAGAGCAATATGGCGTATCTGCTAGTAAAATGTCTACCATCCTCGGTTTTGGCACAAATCAATATAGGCTATATGAGACAGGAGAAGTTCCTTCTGTAGCAAATGGCCGCTTAATTTTAGCGATAAAAGAACCTGATGACTTTATTAAACAGGTACGGGCCAGTGAGCATTTATTAGATTCTACAGAAGTAAAAAAGCTGGTGCAAAAAGCTGAAAAGCTTATTGAAGTACGTCAACATAATCTATGGAATTTACTTTTAGTAGAGCGGATTTTTAGAAATGAAAGCCCTAATGCTTTTTCTGGTTATAGAAAACCAGATTTTGAGAAGATAGCACAAGTTATTCGCTTTTTAAGTGATGGTAGAGATGATATTAATAAAACTAAACTTAATAAGTTACTTTTTTATGCTGACTTTGGCTGTTTCAGAAAGACTGGCAACTCAATAACAGGTATTACTTATAGGGCAATACCATTAGGACCTGTTCCAGCTGAGTATGACAAGCTTTATATGAAGCTTGCGGATGATGACCTGATTCAGATTAAGCAAAAGTTAATTAAAGATTATTATGCCGATGTTTTTCAAGGTTTAGTAGGCTTTGATGCCTCAAATTTCTCTCCTTTTGAAATAGAGGTATTACAATTTGTAAAGGAAAAATTTTGTCATTTAACAACAAATCAAATTGTAGAGATCAGTCATGATGAGAGTGCTTGGATTCAGAATCAGGAGAATCGAGATTTAATAAATTATCAAAAATATGCTTTTGGGCTTAAACACTACCATTAGCTTTACTCCTAAGATATTTACTATAAAACTGCATTTTCACTGTTTTCAATAGATCTAAATAGGATTATACTAATTTTTGAATTTTATTAATGTTAAAAATAGAGGGCTTCGAAGAAAGGAGAACTGCAAGGGTCTCTTTCTTAAAATAGAAAGGTGTTTTTGATTTTAAAAGGTTGAATTTTAAACGAAATCTTCTAAATCTAAGAGCATGCTCAAAGGTTGATTTAATTAAATTATAAGATAGAATTTAAAACCATTATAAAGTAAATTCATGGCAAGTGTACAGAAGCAGTTTGATGAATTCAATCTAAAAATAAGATTAGGCAAGTTCCAGGAGGAACAGATTTTACGTGATAAGAGAGATATCATAAGACAAAAACTTAAGGATAACCTACCGGCAGTCTTCAAAAAATATAACGAACCTAATTTAGTTCCTAGCTTTAATGATCAAGGTAGCTATGAAATGGGAACCGGCGTTAAGCCAATGAATAGTGATTATGATATTGACCAGGGAGTATATTTCCAAATATCTACGAAAGATTATCCTGACCCGGTTGTTTTAAAAGAGCGCGTTTATGAAGCCCTAAATGGGCACACGAAAAAGGTGAACATGAGACGGCCTTGTGTAACAGTATTCTATCAAAAAAATGGTGAAGATATTTATCACGTAGATTTAGCAATATATTCTGACAGAAGCAAAAACTCAGATGGCAAGGATTATTTAGCAACTGGTAAGCTCATGTCTAAGCCGGAGTTCAGAATATGGCAAGAATCAGATCCTGCAGGTTTAACTGCTAAAATATTCGAGCGATTTGAAGGTGACGCAAATGGTCGTAAACAATTCCGCAGAATAATCAGATTCATGAAGCGATGGAAGGATGTGAATTTCTCTTCCGATGGGGAAGGTGCGCCTCGAGGAATTGCTATAATGATGAGTGCACATTACAATTTTAAACCTCATTATTCTGATTACTTAACACAAAAACCAAATGAGCTTGAGGCACTGCTAGATTTAGTTCAAAAGATGCTTGATGGTTTCCAAAATGTATGGTGCTTAGAGAACCAAAAATATGAGAGGCGATTAGTTGCAAACTTACCTGTAGCTCCCTATACAGATGTATATGCGCGTATGAGTGAAAAACAAATGGCGAAATACGAGATTGAGTTAAAGGAATTAAAGGAGGTTTTGGAATATGCAAAAAATGAGGTTGACCCTACTGAAGCATGTAAAAAGCTGCAAAAGCTGTTTGGTGATGATTTCCCTGTACCTCTGAAAAAGGAAACAGCAAGGAGTACTCCGCCGCCAGTTGTTTCTTCGGGAAATGCTGCATAGAGTAATTTATGAATAAGGCTGAGGTAGAAGTATGGCGTGAAGCGATCTCGGACTCTATGTTGTTATACAATATAAAGCAACTTTCTACGCCATATGATTCAGCCCATGGATTTGAGGGAAATGTCAGAATAGAGGAAAAAGAAGTACTACTAAAAGTGGTACTTCCTCCTTCCTTCCCATTGGAACTTCCTATCATTTTGCTGGATGGCTACAAAAAACTGGGTCAGGCACTTCCACACATTGCTTCTTTTGAACAAGTGTGTTTTCAAGAGGCGGAAGGCATCATTATGGATAGTAGCAGACCTCTACACATAATAGATTGGGCGATCAATAGGGCAATAGAGGTAATTAGAGTTGGCTTAAAAAAAGAGAATCTACAGGACTTTGTAGAGGAATTTGAAGTATACTGGGAGTATCTCAATGGCGAAACCATTATGAACCTCTTTAATCCAAAAACACAATCTGGAAATTTAGTTTTACTGCATAATACAAAAAGAAAAGTTAAAATTATTGCAGAAACACAAAATGAAATTTTTGACTTTTGGGGATTAAAACAAGTCTGGGATAAGACTGTAATTTATAGCGCAACCTATGTGGTGCTACCAGCCACCACTGTAATTACGCCACCTATACTAGGCACTTTCTGGTCACTAGAAGAACTTCAAGCCAATGTTAAGCCTGCAAAAGATGCCATGCCAGGTAAACAGAAAAGAAGCCTGTTTAACAATAAGAGATCTAAAAATGGATTTATATTATTCGCTTTACCTCGTTCATCCGGCGGCTACTCTTTATTTGGTGTTCAATATATGAGTGAAGAAGGTATCCATCCATTAGCTACCGATCATAAAGGAGCGCACATTAGACTAAAACCATTTACTGTGAAGCATTGCGAAAAATCCTATCTTGTTCCGCGAGGAGGAGGAAATAAAAACTTATCTTCTAAAAAGGTTTTGCTTGTAGGCTGTGGTTCAGTTGGTGGACATATTGCACATGAACTTATCAGATCCGGTGTTCTAAATTTAACCTTAATAGATCATGATAAGCTGGCTTTAGAAAATACATTTCGACATGTGCTGGGTAAATCTCAGGTTGGTAAGAATAAGGCTAAAGCAGTGGAGGAGGAGCTCTTCCTAAAATATCCTTTTGTTAAAGTTAACTCAATTGACATGCATGTTGAGGAAGCTGTAAATAAAAGTAAAATCAGTTTACAGGATTTTGATTTAATTGTAGTCGCAATAGGTAGTCCAACAGTTGAGATGTGGATTAACGAGCAACTTTATTTAATAAAGCACGAACTTCCTGCTATTTTCACATGGTTAGAACCACTGGGAATAGGGGGGCATGCACTTGTTGTGACACCTAAAAGTAAAGGTTGCTTTAAGTGTTTATATACCTCTGAGAATGAAGATTTCTATCTTGTAAACAGGGCTTCTTTTGCAGCTTCCGGACAAAGATTTAGTATGTCACTAACTGGTTGTAATAATCTTTTTACGCCCTATGGCTCTTTAGATGCTTCAAGAACCGCAGGAATCGCTGTTAAGGCAGCAATTAACGTTTTAAATGGCAAAACCACCAAAAGTGAGTTAATTTCTTGGAAAGGAGAAGCAGAAGAGTTTTTGCATCAAGGATTTCAACTATCCAATAGATATAGTTTAAGTGAAGAACAGCTTAAAGCCCAAAGATGTTCTTTTGCTCCTCAGGACTGCTCTATATGTGGCAGAACTGATGAAGTAAATGATGAGCTTGATACTCTATGACTTTAGTTTTTAAGTACAGTAAAGGAAAGCTAAAATTATCTTCCGATGTATTGATCATTTTAAAAAAGTATGTTCAGGATGGGAATCGTGCTCAGGAAGCTGGAGGAGTCTTAATAGGAAGATTTTTGAAAGAAAATGGTGATGTTGTAATAGATGCTGTGACAGAACCTATGGCTGGCGATAAGCGAACCAGGTATTCTTTTTATAGAGCAAAGAAAAGACATCAAAACATTATTGATTCATTCTGGAAAGAAAGCGAGGGAACCATTACATACCTTGGTGAATGGCACACGCATCCAGAGCCCATTCCTACACCTTCCATGATTGATACTTCTGACTGGTTGCGTAGATTGAAGTCTGATACTTTTAGCAATAAACTCTTTTTTATTATTGTGGGCACAAAAGAAATAAGGTGCTGGTATGGAGAAGAGGCTGGAACTACACTACATTCAACCATTTCAATTAAGTAAACTAAATGTCTGTTACTTCAATTCCAGAAAAGGTAAAACTTAGTGTTTGGCTAAAAGCTGGAGGAAGATGTCAATATCCTGGCTGCAATATTCCTCTCTGGCGCGATGACCTCACACTATTAAAAATGAACCGGGCTTATTTAGCTCATATCGTAGGAGATAAACCAGATGGGCCAAGAGGAGACAAAGACTTATCAGACAAATTAAAAGCTGATCCCTCCAATATTATGTTACTTTGTGATACTCATCACCGTATTATTGACAAGGTACAGGTAAAGGAGCATCCTGTAGAACTCTTACAAAAGTTCAAAAGCGAACATGAGGAACGAATTGAAAGGCAAACAGCTATTCATGCTGCTATGCGTACCCATATCTTACTTTTAGGAACTAAAATTGGAGACCACCGAGGTCTTGTAAATTATGAAGAAGCCAGAGATGCTATAATGCCTGAGCGTTATCCAGCTACTGAATCAGGAATTCGGATTGATTTAGGTCAGCTTCAATTAAATGAAAGTGACCCAGAATTTTGGGACTTAGCTTGTAAGCAGATTAATAGAACATTGGAACGCTTACAGGATAATGGTGTTGGATCAGGTGAACCAGTGAATCATCTTTCTATTTTTGCCTTAGCTCCCATACCTATCCTTATTTATTTTGGTAGAAAACTTGGTGATATTGTTTCTGCCGACATCTACCAACGTCATAGGTCACCAGCAGGATGGCAGTGGCAAGAATTACTTAATGATACATTCGACTACCAGGTTTCTGGGCCTACTGTATTGGAGAAATGTGAGAAAGTCGTAATAGCTCTGTCTTTAAGCGGAAGAATTCATCCGGAAGAAATAGAGAAAGCAATTGGAGACAAACTGGATATTTATAATATTACCATCCCAAATCCAAATGTAACATTCCTGAAAGCAAAAGAACAGCTTGAACTCTTCAGGAAACATTGGCGATTGTTATTATCCAAGATAAGAGAATCCCATGGTGTAGAATGTGAAGTACATGTTTTTCCTGCTGTACCAGCCCCTATCGCAATTGAAATGGGAAGGGCAATACTCCCAAACGTTGATCCTAACATGTATATATAACAAAGTAGCCAATGAGGAGTTTAAGCAAGCACTTGTAATTTAATATTTAATAAGCATCATAAATGAAGGCAGAAGTAACAGAACCTAAATTATTTTCACTTTTACGTTATGAAGATGAAACCGGCGTTAGTGGGACTGGCCGTGTTTTAGATGGGGTAATTTTTCACACTGGTTAAGTCGTAGTTTGCTGGCGTTCTGATATTCGTAAAAATAAACCTGCATTTAGTAGTATTTCTATTTATGATTCATGGGAAGCTTTTAAAGCTATTCATATTGATCCACATCCAGAGGGAAGTGCCAGGGTTAGTTTTGTAGGTTAACCTTTTTTATAATTAAAATTCTTTAAAGCTTCTTAACCCTAATTTCACCAAAGTTTCCTCTATGATGTGAGGTATAATAAGTTCCTGATAGTTGATTTTCGGCCCTGCATAGGCTTAATCTTGTAAGCCCCCTATGAATCGTTAACTCCTTGTTTGCAACTGTTTGGTGGTCATTAATGAACTCGTATACAAGTAGAGGACTTCCAGCCTCATCAACGTGTATGCTCGCCATTTCACTTCTTGATGAAGATAATGAAGTAAATAAATTTATTTTAATTTTTGTGAGTGTTTGTTCAATGGTCAATGTGATTTTGGTAGCATTTGTTTTATTGTCTCTAGAGCTGTATAGCTCTCCTTCATAAGTACCAGATAGATCGGGAGTGTCAAGCATAAAATCTTTAGCTGCAAACCACCTCCAAAGGTAGGTATCAAAAAGCTTATAAGTTAATCCGAAAATCGCGAGCCCAGATGAAGGAACATCGGCAATCCAAGAATATGTTTGATACCATTCAAGCTGGTTAAGAACATAATTATTTATTAACCATCCAAAAAATAAGCTTATTGGTACTGCTAAGTATATTATTTTAATTCTATCATTAACATTAATGGAATATGGATGCATTTTATATTACTTAAACATTAAATTTCTATACAGCATATATGTTTTTATAAAACTAAAATAATCTAAATATTTTAAAATAGGGAGTATATAAGTGCGACATACTTACTTAACATAATAGTAGTTATGCGCTTAATTAAAGTAGCCCAATAAACTTGATTATATTAAGTAAGAGTAAGTGAGCTTTAATTTAACGTGAGTTATGGGTGTAAGTAATTGATAAATAAACGAATAAATAGCAATAGGTCCCAAAAAGTTAGAAATTTGTAGTGCAAACATCAAACTACCTAACGATTGAGACCTATGCTGAGCGAAG
>Ga0210040_10008154_pt1 | contig 12486 bp, 12 predicted proteins | sample CryGeyCG12114_NA_FD_185462 | JGI IMG/M metagenome (GOLD analysis project Ga0210040, IMG submission 185462) | Groundwater microbial communities from aquifer - Crystal Geyser CG19_WC_8/21/14_NA (SPAdes) (version 2) | ecosystem: Environmental > Aquatic > Deep subsurface > Groundwater | place: USA... | reverse complement strand
CCGGCACCGCCTCGACGTGCCCGCCGGCGAGCGCCGGCGCGTGGTCACCCCGCTGCTCCCGACCCGGCGGGGTGACCGGGAGGGCGACCGCGTCACCGTCCGCGCGCTGGGACCGCTCGGGCTGGTGGCCCGGCAGCGCTCGCGGGAGGTGCCGGCGTCCCTGCGGGTGCTGCCGCACTTCCGCTCGCGCCGCCACCTGCCGAGCCGCCTGGCGCGCCTGCGCGACCTGGAGGGGCGCTCGGCGGTGCAGGTCCGCGGCCAGGGCACGGAGTTCGACAGCCTGCGCGACTACGTCGAGGGCGACGACGTGCGCTCCATCGACTGGCGCGCCACCGCCCGCCGGCAGGAGCTCGTCGTCCGCACCTGGCGGCCCGAGCGCGACCGCCGCGTGCTGCTGGTCCTGGACACCTCCCGGACCGCCGCGGGGCGCGTGGGCGACGCCGCGCGCCTGGACGCCGCGATGGACGCCGCGCTCCTGCTCGCCGCCCTGGCCTCGCGGGCCGGCGACCGGGTCGACCTCGTCGCGGTCGACCGCCGCGTGCGGGCCCGCGTCCAGAAGACGACGGGGGCGGCGCTGCTGCCCGCGCTGGTGCAGGCCATGGCGCCGCTGGAGGCGCGCCTGGTCGAGGCCGACTGGACCCTGGTGGCGCGCACGGTCCGGACCGCGCTGACCCGCCGCGCGCTGGTGGTGCTGCTCACGCCCCTGGAGCCGGCCGCCGTCGAGGAGGGCCTGCTGCCGGTGCTGGGCCAGCTGACCTCCCGGCACCAGGTCGTCGTCGCCTCGGTGACCGACCCCCGCGTGGAGGAGATGCGCGCGCTGCGCGGGGACGCGGTGGAGGTCTACGACGCCGCGGCCGCCGAGCGCGTGCTGCTGGAGACCGACCGGCTCGTCGAGCGCCTCGGGCGCACCGGGGTGCACGTCGTCCGCGGGACGCCCGAGGAGCTCCCGCCGCGGCTGGCCGACGCCTACCTCGCGCTGAAGGCCGCCGGTCGGCTCTGAGGGTGGTCGCCCCCGGTCCGCCCCCTGGCGACCGGCTCAGGGGGCGTCGACGGCGTCCACGACGTCGGCCCGCTGGTCCTCGGGTCGCGTCCCCCGCAGCCGCTGGACGCCGCGCATCCCGTGGAAGACGGCGAGGGCCGCCGCGGAGCCGAGCGCGATGCCGCCGAAGGTCAGCCCGCCGGGGCTCCACTCGAAGTCCGCGATGCCGATGACCAGCGCCGTCCCCGCGGTCATGAGGTTGACCGGGTCGGAGAAGTCCACCCGGTGCTGGACCCAGATCCGTGCGCCGAGGACGCCGATGAGCCCGTACAGCACCGTGGCCGCGCCGCCGAGGACGCCCGCGGGCACCGTGGCGATGAGGGCGCCCACCTTGGGCGAGAGGCTCAGCAGGAGCGCCGTCAACCCCGCGACGAGGTAGGCGGCCGTGGAGTAGACGCGGGTGGCGGCCATCACGCCGATGTTCTCCGCGTACGTGGTCGTCCCCGAGCCGCCGCCGAGGCCCGCGAGCGCCGTGGCCGCCCCGTCGGCGATGAGCGCGCGACCGGTGAGGCGCTCGACGTCGGTGCCGGTCATCGCCCCCACCGACGTCACGTGACCCACGTTCTCGGCCACGAGCACGAGCACCACCGGGAGGAAGAGGCCGAGGACGGCGAGGTCGAGCTCGGGCGCGGTGAACGGCGGCAGGCCCCGCCAGGCGGCGTCCCGCACGGTCTGCAGCTGGACCTCGCCGAGCGCCGCCGCGACGGCGTACCCGACCACGACCCCGACGAGGATGCCGAGCCGGCCCAGCAGCCCTCGGAAGCAGACCGTGGCGAGGAGGACCGCCGCGATGGTCACGACCGCCGTCACCGGGCCCTGCTCGACGTTGTCGCGCGCGCTCGGCGCGAGGTTGAGCCCGATGAGCGCGACGATCGTGCCCGTGACCGCCGGCGGCATCACCCGGGCGATCCAGCGGGGACCGGCGAGGTGGACGACGACGCCGACGAGCGCGAGCGCCACGCCCGTCACCAGGACGCCGCCGAGCGCCGTCGCGACGCCGCCCTGGGCCGTGGCGGCGGCGATCGGCGCGATGAAGGCGAAGCTCGAGCCGAGGTAGCTCGGCAGCCGGCCGCCGGTGACGAGCAGGAACAGCAGCGTGCCGACGGCGGAGAAGAACAGCGTCGTGGCCGGGGGCAGCCCGGTGATGAGCGGCACGAGGAAGGTGGCCCCGAACATGGCGACGACGTGCTGCACGCCGACCAGCACCGTCCGCGACCAGACGAGCCGCTCGCCCGGGCCGACCACCTCGCCCGGGCCGACGGTCCGCCCGTCGCCGTGGAGGGTCCAGCCCGGGGTCCGCCTGCGGGGTGCGCTCACGCCTGGGGAGCGTAGGGGCGACGCCCGGCCGGGACGGTCGGGGCGACCTCAGCCGCGCACGGGGGCGACGTCGCCGACGTCCCCGGCGCGCAGGTCCCCGGTCTCCCCGAGCGCGGCGGCCCGGCGGCCCAGCACCCCGACGTAGGCGCCGAAGGCCAGGAGCACGAGGAGGCCGATGCCGACGCGGACCGGCGTGGGCCACGGCGCGGGGGTCACGAAGCCCTCGACGACGCCCGAGACGGCGAGGACGCCGACGAGCCCGAGGGCGACGGTGAACAGCGCCCTCCCCTCGGTCGCCAGGGCGTCGGCCCGGGTGCGCGCCCCGGGCGCCACCCAGGCCCAGAAGATCGCGAGCCCCGCGGCGGCGGCGACGAAGACGGCGGTCAGCTCGAGGAAGCCGTGCGGGAGGATGTAGGCGAAGAAGACGTCGCCGCGGTCGTAGGCGAGCAGCAGCCCCGCCGCCTGGCCGACGCCCACCGCGTTGGCGGCCAGGATGTAGAGCACGAAGACGCCGGTGATGCCGAAGGCCACGCACAGCGCCGCGATCCGCGCGTTGTTGGACCACACCTGCCCGGCGAAGGACGCCGCGGTGTCCTGGGAGTAGTAGTCGACGAAGTCGTCCTCGACGTACTGGCGCAGGTCCTGCTGGCTGCCCATCGACGCGAGGACGGCGGGGTCGGACGCCGTCCACACGGCGACCACCGCGGCGAGCGCCAGGAACGCCGCGGCGACGCCCGCGACGAGCCAGCGGATCCGGTAGACGGCCACGGGGAAGGAGACGAGGACGAAGCGCCCCACCTCGCGCCAGGCGGGCTCGCGCACCCCGCCGATGCGGCTGCGGGCGCGGGCCACGAGCCGCGAGAGCCGCGAGACCAGCACCGGGTCGGGGCTGCTGGCCTGCAGCACGGACAGGTGGGTGGCCGTGCGCTGGTACAGCCGCAGCAGCTCGTCGGCGTCCTCGCCCCCCAGCCGGCCCCGGCGCAGCATCTGCTCCAGCCGCTGCCAGGTCGGCTCGTGCACCTGCACGAAGGCGTCGACGTCCACCGGCGCTCCCCTCGGGTCCGCGGCGCCGCTCGCCCCGCGGCCCCACGGTAGCGACCCGCTCCCGGACCGGCGGGCGGGCTGCGAGCATGGGCCCCGTGACCACGGCGGAGGACGCGCGCTCGGCGCACTGGGAGGACGAGGCGCTTGCCTCCGCGCTCGGGACGGGCGTCGTCACCGGCGACGCCGTCGTGCTCGAGCTGCCGCGGGCCTCCCCCGCCCTGCGCATCGCCTCGGCGCTGCTCGACGCGCTCGTCGTCGTGCTGGTCGGCGCGGCGGTGCTCGTCGTCGCGGTCCCGCGGATCGACGTCGCGAGCCCCTCGACCATCGCGACCGTCGTCTCCGTCCTGCTCGTGCTGGTCGTCGTCGGGATCCCGACGACCGTGGAGACCCTCACGCGCGGCCTGTCGGTGGGGCGCCTCGTCGTCGGGACCCGCGTCGTCCGCGACGACGGCGGACCCGTCCGCTTCCGCCACGCGGTCGTCCGGGCGCTGACGGGCGTCGGCGAGCTGTGGCTGCTCACGGGGGCGCCGGCGCTCATCACGGCGCTCTCCACCCGGCGCGGCAAGCGGATCGGCGACCTGCTCGCGGGCACCGTCGTCGTCCGCGAGCGGGCCGCGCGCCAGGACGTGCGCGAGGTCGTGATGCCCCCCGAGCTCGCCGGCTGGGCCGCCGCGGCGGACGTCGGTGCGCTGCCCGCCGGGCTGGCCCTCGCGTGCCGGCAGCTCCTGGCGCGCAGCGGGCGGCTCAACCCGACGTCCCGGGAGCGCCTCGGCGCCCAGCTGCGGGCCGACGTGGTCGCGCGGGTGTTCCCTCCCCCGCCGCCCTCCGCCCCGCCCGAGCGCGTCCTGTCGGCCGTCCTCGCCGAGCGGCGCCACCGCGACCTGGAGCGCCTGCGCGCCCAGGAGGACCGCCGCCGCCGCGACGCGGACGAGCTGCAGCGCCTGCCGTTCGAGGTCTGACTCCCGGCGCCGCGGAGGTGCCCGGTCGTCACCGAGCGTCACCACAGGCGCTTCGACGTCTCTCGGCGGAGAGGTGGAGTCCCCTTCCTCGTCACCAGCCGTTCACCTACGGTGAGCCGTGGGTGCTCCGAGCACCCGTCCCGACGCGGAGCGTCCGCGCCGGGAGGAGGAGACGGGGGCCCGATGACGTGGTGGAAGACCTCGGCGGCGCTCGCCGCCCTGGCGCTGCTGGTGCTCGCGGCGGGCGCGGGCGTGGCGGCGGCCACCGGCGTGGGCATGGCCGAGATGGTCCGGGACCCGGCGACCGCCGACGAACGCGCCTGGTACACCGGCCTCGTCAGCGTCGTGGGGGTGATGGCCTGGGCCGGCACGAGCGCGGCGTGCTTCGCGGTCGGCTGCGCCCGGGTGCGCGAGCGCGGCGCCCTGTTCCTGCTCGGCGCGCTGACGGCGGTGCTCGCGCTGGACGACGCCTTCCTCCTGCACGAGGACGTGCTGCCCGAGCTCGGCCTGCCCGAGCCCGCGCCGATGCTCGGCTACGCGCTGGCGGCGGTGGCGGTGCTGGCCCTCCTCCGGCGCTCCGCCCCGCGGGACGTCCAGCTCCCGGTGGTCGTGGCCGGCGCCCTCCTCGCCGCGTCGATCGGCCTCGACCGCGCGGTCCCCGGGCTCGCGCTGGTCGTCCTGGAGGACGCCCTCAAGCTCCTCGGGGCCTTCCAGCTGCTGGCCGTCCCGGCTCTCGTGGCCGCACGGCTCGTCCCCGCCGCGGTGGCGTCGGCCGCCGGGGGCCCCGCCGCGCCGGCGCCGTCCGTCCAGCAGGTCGCGGGACGGCGCCGGGCGGCGTGAGGCGTCAGTAGCGGTAGGCCTCGGGCTTGAACGGCCCCTCGACGGGGACGCCGAGGTAGGCCGCCTGCGAGGGCGTCAGCTCGGTGAGCCGGACGCCGAGCGCGCCGAGGTGCAGGCGGGCGACCTTCTCGTCGAGGTGCTTGGGCAGCACGTGCACCGCGGTGGCGTACTCCTCGGTGCGCGTGAACAGCTCCACCTGGGCGATGACCTGGTTGGAGAACGAGCAGCTCATGACGAACGACGGGTGCCCCGTGGCGTTGCCGAGGTTCATCAGCCGGCCCTCGGACAGCACGATGACGCTGTGCTCGTCACGGTCCCCGGCGGCCGGGAAGACCCACTCGTGCACCTGCGGCTTGATCTCGGTGCGCACCACGCCCTCGACGCCGGCGAGGCCGGCCATGTCGATCTCGTTGTCGAAGTGGCCGATGTTGGCCACGACGGCCTTGTCCTTCATGGACGCCATGTGCTCCGCCGTGACGACGTCCTTGCACCCGGTCGTCGTCACCACGATGTCGGCGGTGGGGAGGACCTCCTCCAGCGTCGTGACCTGGTGTCCCTCCATCGCGGCCTGCAGCGCGCAGATGGGGTCGACCTCGGTGACGACGACGCGCGCCCCCTGGCCGCGCAGCGACTCGGCGCAGCCCTTGCCGACGTCGCCGTAGCCGCAGACGACGGCGACCTTGCCGCCGATGAGCAGGTCGGTGGCCCGGTTGAGGCCGTCGACCAGGCTGTGGCGGCAGCCGTAGGTGTTGTCGAACTTCGACTTCGTGACGGAGTCGTTGACGTTGATCGCCGGGAAGAGCAGGCGGTCCTCGCGCGACATCTCGACGAGGCGGTGGACGCCCGTCGTCGTCTCCTCGGTGACGCCCTTGAGGTCGCGGGCGAGCTTGGTGAAGCGCTGGGCGTCCCGGCCCAGGCTGCGCCGCAGCGTCTCCAGGACGACGGCGTGCTCGGCGTTCTCCGCCGTCTCCGCGCCGGCCACCTCGCCCGCGGCCTCGGCGAGGACGCCGTCGTGCACGAGCAGCGTGGCGTCCCCGCCGTCGTCGAGAAGCATGTTGGGGCCGTCGTGGCCCTCGCGGGTCCAGTCCAGCGCGGTGTCGGTGCACCACCAGTACTCGGCGAGGGTCTCGCCCTTCCAGGCGAAGACGGGCACGCCGGCCGGCGCCTGCGGGGAGCCGGTGCCGACGACGACCGCGGCGGCGGCCTCGTCCTGGGTGGAGAAGATGTTGCAGCTGGCCCAGCGGACCTCGGCGCCGAGCGCCGTGAGGGTCTCGATGAGCACGGCGGTCTGCACGGTCATGTGCAGGGAGCCGGTGATGCGGGCGCCGCGCAGCGGCTGGGACGGGCCCATCTCCGCGCGCAGGGCCATCAGCCCGGGCATCTCGTGCTCGGCGAGGCGGATCTGGTGCCGGCCCGCCTCGGCGAGGCCGAGGTCGGCGACGAGGTGCTCGACGCCGCCCACCACGGCGGCCGTCGGCAGGTCCTGGGGCGCCGTGGAGCCGGTCGGCGCGGTGGTGTCGGGTGCAGCAGGGGCGGTGAGGGTCACGGGGACTCCTTCGCGGGAGGGGCGGTCGGCTTCCCGGCGCAGCCCCTCTGGGCCAGCGGTCACCACCGACGCCGGGCGCGGCGAGCCTACCTCCGGCGCCCGGACCGGCCCGTGCGCGCGCCGGGCCGCCCCGGCACCGACCTCAGACGACGCGCCCGACGACGGCGAGGGCGCCGGCCCAGCACGCCGCTCCCACGACGAGCGCGGCGCCCCAGCCGGCGAGGGCCTGCAGGGGCGTGCCCCGGCCCGGGTCGGCCTCGTCCGCCGTCCCGGTCGGGACGCCCGCGCCCGCGACGGCGGGCCGCTCGAACTCCGGCGCCCGCGTCGGCGCGCCGACCAGCTCCTCGACCACGGACGGGTCGAGGGCCGGCTGCTCGCGGACGACCGCCCGCTCGGCCGGCAGGTCGTCGTGGACCGGGCGCACCTGGCCCGGCGGCGGTCCCAGGAGGCCCAGGGGGGCCGACTGGGCCAGCACGCCGGGCGGCCCGGCGTGGGTGGCCGTCGGGAGGTCGGTTCCGTCCGTCGTCGCCATGCCCTGGTCCTCGGCACGACGGCGCGGCGACTGCAGCGCCCGCTGAGGCGTCCAGCGAGCCCGTCACCCCGTCGGCCGAGCGCTGCCGCCCGTCCGGGGCGGACCGGACCGGCGGCGGGGGCGCACGAACGGCGGGAGGAGCCGGCACCCCGGCGCCATGACGCCCGAGACGCGCACCCCTCCCGGCACTTCGGCGCCATGACGCCGGAGAGGAGCGCCGGTCCCGGCACTTCGGCGCCGATCTGCCGGGTCGACGGCGGTCCGTCGCGGCCCTGGAGGTGGTGGCGGACCCGGAGGTGCCGGCGACGGGTGCCCGACGTCGGCGCCTGGCCGCGCTCAGCCGAGGACGTCCCGCAGCTCGGCCACGTGGGGGGAGGTCGCCGGGTCGAGCCCCGTGGCCAGGGCGAGGTAGGCCGCCGCGAAGTCGGTGCGGGCGACGAGCTGGGCGAAGCGGGCGAGCGGGCCCGCGGCGTCGGCGACGACGTCGCTGGTGCGCACGCCCGAGCGCTCGGCCAGCCGTAGCACGGCCGAGGAGGGACCGGCGCCGTCCTCGCGGAGCAGCACCAGCCGCAGCCGGCTGCGCGAGGGGCCGTCGAGGAAGGGGTCCTCGAACAGCTCGTCCTCCGGTGCGGCCGCGAACGGGCCGCCGAAGGTGGCGACCAGGTCCCCCGCGTCGTCCGGCAGGCGCCCGTGGACGGCGGGGATGCGGGCGGTGCGCGCCAGCACGGACGCCGCGCGGCGCGCGGCGACCCCGGCGAGGTCGCCGTCGCCGAGGACGACGGGCACGTCCGAGGCCAGGTCGAGCGCCAGCGCCTTGGCGGGGTTCACGAAGGACTCCGAGCCCGGGCGGCAGGCCTCGGCCTCCGCGTCGAGCGCCGCGGCGACCTCGTGCAGGGCGTCGGCGGCCGTCGCGTCCCCGAGCGGCGCGAGGACGCCGAGCGAGGAGGTCACGCACAGCGCCGGCGTCAGCAGCGACCACAGGGCCGTGCGCGAGGTCGGGGCGGAGGTCGCCTCGCGCCCGGGCTCCGGCAGGGGGACGTGCACCCCGCGCCCGAGGGCGCAGGCGGTCTCGAGCGGCGAGCCCGCGGCGCCCACCGTGAGCAGGCGGGCCCCGCGACGGCCGGCCTCGGCCGCCAGCGCGACGGTGGCCTCGGCGCGCCCGGACAGCGAGACGGCGACGACGAGGTCCAGGGCCCCGACCCACGCCGGCAGCGCAGCGCCCGTGCGCGCGACCACCGGCACGGCGGCGCGCTGGCCGGCGAGCGCCTCGAGCGCCCCGGCGACGACGGCCGCGCCGCCGCGCGCCGCCACGACGACCGCGCGCGGGCGGTCCGCGCCGTCCCACCGCGAGGCGGGCGACTCCTGGACCAGCTCGAGCGCCCGGCGCACCTGCGCGCCGGCGCCCGCGAGCGCCCGCAGGACCGAGGACGGGTCCGCGGCGGCGAGGCGGTCGGCGTCGTCGAGCAGGCCCTCGTCGAGCTCAGCCACGAGGGCCCCCGTCCCCGGCGCCCGGGTCGGCGGGCGCCCCGTCGCGCGGGGCCGGCGCCTGGGGGACGGCCTCGTCGACGAGCAGCACCGGGATCCCGTCCACCACGGGGTAGAGCAGCGGCGGGTCGGCCGTCGTGCTGAGCAGCCCGACGAGGCGCCCCTCGGCGTCGCGCCGGTCCTGCAGCGCGCCCCCGGTGGCGGGGCACCGCAGCACCGCGCGCAGCCAGGTGGGCAGCTCCGCGCCGCCGGCCGCGCCGCTCGCCCCGCTCACGCGTCGGCCCGCACGAGCGCGAGGACCTCGTCGAGGACGGCTGCGGTCGTCGCCGCGTCGACCCCCTCGACGTTCAGCCGGAGCAACGGCTCGGTGCCGCTGGCGCGCAGGTTGAACCACCACGCGCGCCCGCCGGGGCCGCGCGCCAGGGCCCCCGGCGCCTCGTCGCCGCTGCCGACGGGGGCGAGGACGGTCATCCCGTCGAGCTCGTCGAACCCCGCCCCGCGGGCGGAGTAGACCTCGCGGACGCGCTCCACGGCGGCCGGGACGTCCGCCACGACGCTGTTGACCTCACCGCTCGCCGCGTAGGGGGCGTAGTCGGCGACCAGGACGGACAGCGGCTGGTCCGCCTCCGCGAGCGCCGCGAGCACGTGCAGGGCCGCGAGCATGCCGGTGTCGGCGCCCCAGAAGGCGCGGAAGTAGTAGTGGGCGGAGTGCTCGCCGCCGAAGACGGCGCCCGTGCGCGCCATCTCCTCCTTGATGTGGGAGTGCCCGACGCGGGTGCGGACGGCGGTGGCGCCGACGGCCTCGACGACCTCGGGGACCACCGCGGAGGTGACGAGGTTGTGGATCACGGTCACCGGCTCCCCCGGCTCCCGCTGCCGCGCCCGGGCCACCTCGCGCAGCGCGACGAGGGCGGTGACGGCGCTGGGGCTGACGGCCTCGCCGCGCTCGTCGACGACGAAGCACCGGTCGGCGTCGCCGTCGAAGGCGAGCCCGAGGTCGGCGCCCTGGGCGACCACGGCGCGCTGCAGGTCCACGAGGTTCGCGGGCTCCAGCGGGTTGGCCTCGTGGTTCGGGAAGGTGCCGTCGAGCTCGAAGTACAGCGGGCGGACGTCCAGCGGCAGCGGGGCCAGGCCGGCGTCGCCGCCCAGCACGGCCGGTGCCGTGAGGCCGGCCATGCCGTTGCCCGCGTCGACGACCACGGTGAGCGGCCGCGAGGCGGACAGGTCCACCAGCGAGCGCAGGTGCTCGGCGTAGCCGCGCAGGACGTCGCGCTCGGAGCGCTCGCCGCGCGCGTCCACGACCTCGTGCCCCCCCGCGCCCAGCGACGCCGCCGCGGCGTCGCGGACGGCGCCGAGGCCCGTGTCGAGGCCGACCGGCCGCGCCCCGGGGCGGCAGAGCTTGATGCCGTTGTACTGGGCCGGGTTGTGGCTGGCGGTGACCATGGCGCCGGGGGCGTCCAGGGCGCCGCTGGCGTAGTAGAGGCCGTCGGTGGAGCAGAGCCCGACCACGACGACGTCGGCGCCGCGGTCCTGGGCGCCGGCGGCGAAGGCGTCGACGAGTCCGGGCGAGCTGGGGCGCATGTCGTGGCCGACGACGAGGCTCCGGCCGGCCGGCGCCGCGCGGTCGGCTCCCCCGGCGGGGTGCGCGGGCTCGAGGACGAGCACGTCGGCCACCGCGGCGCCGAGCGCCCGCGCCGTGCGCTCGTCCCACTGGTCGGGGACGACGCCGCGCACGTCGTAGGCCTTGACGATCGCCGACAGGTCGGGGGTCGTCGCGTCGGGGGTGCTCACGTCGGCGGAGGCTACCGGGGGCGGTCGGCGCAGGGGGCGCTGCCGGAGGACGAGGGATGCCGGAGACGGCTGGCGGAGGACGGCTGGCAGGGGATGCGCGGGGGGTCGTAGCGGTCGGTCGGCGCGGGCGCCCGCCGCGGCCGGGCGACGGCCGGCGTCTCGCCGCCGGCCGAGCTGACCTCAGACGGGGCGTCGCGTGCGGTCGACGACGTCGTCGATCGAGAGGGTGGCGCCCTCGGTCTCCCACCCGCGGTGCTCGCAGCGGGTGCAGGAGGTGAAGACGGCGGGCGTGCCGTCGGTGAGCGTCATCGCGAGGCGGGTCACGCGCCCGGCCCCGCAGGCCGCGCACGAGGTGGTCACGGCCTCCGCCTGCGTCAGGGAGCCCAGCGGCGGCGGGGGCTCGGTCCGGCGGCGCTGGCGGGGGGCGGGCGGGGTGGCACGGCTGGGCACGGCGATCTCCTCGGTGGGGGCGGGCCGTCGGTGGCGGCGTGACCCCTCGTGCATCGGCCGAGGGGGTGAGGCCCCTTGAGCGCGTCACCCGTCCGGCGCAGCGGACCCCTCAGGTCTCCCCCGCTCCTGCCGCGCGGGCGGGGCGGCGCCGACCTCGCCGGCGCGACGACGTCGAGGGTCGCCCCCCGGGTCCGGGCGTCGGGGACGACGCCGGGGGCGTCAGCTGCTCGGGCGGCCGCCGGCGTCGCGCAGCATCCGCAGGTGGCCCCGGCGGGCGACCTCCTGCGCGGGCTCGGGCGGCGCCGGGGGCGCCGGCCGGGGGCGGGCCGCGTCGCGCACGGCGTCGGCCAGGGCCAGCAGGTCGTCGTCGCTGCGCCGCTCCTGGGGGACGCCCGGCGCCAGGCGCACGACCTCCCACCCGCGGGGCGCCGTGAGCCGCTCCGCGTGGGGCGCGCACAGGTCGTAGGTGTGCGGCTCCGGGCTGGCCGACAGCGCGCCGAGCACCGCCGTCGAGTCGGCGTAGACGTACGTCAGCGTGGCCACCGCGGGGTGCGGGCAGGCGCTGCGGCAGCACCGGCGGGCGCCCGGCCGCGAAGGAGCGCCCTCGCCGCGCGGGCTCACAGCAGCCCCCCGCGGGGCTCCGGCGCGGGCCGGGCCGGGCGCTCCGACCGGCGGCCCGCGGTCGGGGCCGGGGCGGCCGGGGGGCGGCCGGGGAGCGGGGAGGGCGTCACAGCCGGGGACGCTACCCGCCGTCGTCGCGGGGCCCGCGCCACCACGCCGCCGCGCCCGGCGGCCCGTCCCCGGCGGCCCGTAGCCTGGAGGCGTGCCGGACCAGCAGCCGTCCCCCCCGACGCCGGCGACCCCGCCGTCGTCGCCGCGGTCCCCCGCGCCGGCCGGCCCGCGCCGCCGGCGGCGGGACCGCCGCGGTCGGGGGCTGCGGGGCCCCCTGGTGCCCGCCACGCTGCCCGCCGCGCGCACCCGCGGCGAGCGCTTCGACGACCTGGTGCTGGACGCCGTCGAGGACGTCGAGCAGGTCCTCGGCGAGCCGCTGTCGCAGATCGAGTTCGCGGTCGAGGACGTGCCGCCCGCCGACCCCTCCCCCGGCGAGGACGAGGCCGTCCCGCTCGGGCGCTTCTCGGCCGAGGACCGCGGGCAGCCGGCCCGGGTCGTGCTGTACCGCCGGCCCGTCGAGGCGCGCGCCGGCGAGGCCGGGGAGCTGGAGGACCTCGTCCACCACGTGGTGGTCGAGCAGATCGCCCACGCGCTGGGCACCGAGCCCGAGCGCCTCGACCCGCACTACCGCGGGGACTGACCCGGCTCCCCACCCGAGCAGGCCCCACCCGAGCAGGCCCCACGCGGAGCAGGCCCGACCCGGCGGCCCGGCTCCAGGGGTCGAGGGGGTCAGGGCCAGCGGCCGGGGGCCGTGACCAGGACCGGCGTGCTGCCCGCGGCGGCCGGCACCGAGGACGGCACGGCGACGGCC
>Ga0210040_10008153_pt1 | contig 12488 bp, 10 predicted proteins | sample CryGeyCG12114_NA_FD_185462 | JGI IMG/M metagenome (GOLD analysis project Ga0210040, IMG submission 185462) | Groundwater microbial communities from aquifer - Crystal Geyser CG19_WC_8/21/14_NA (SPAdes) (version 2) | ecosystem: Environmental > Aquatic > Deep subsurface > Groundwater | place: USA... | reverse complement strand
CCCGCCATGAAGCGCTGGTGCTGCTCCGCCCGGTGCTCGAGGACGACGGCATCCTCAAGATCGGGTTCAATCCCAAGGACCAGCTCAAGCTGCTGTGCGACAGCGGGATCGCCGTCGCGCCGATCGAGGACGCTCAGCTGATGAGTTTCGCGCTGGACGCGGGGCGGCTAGGTCAAGGCTTCGAGGACCTCGCCAAGGCGCATTTCGAGCATGCGCCGCTGCCGATCAAGGCGGTGTGCGGGACCGGCCAGAAGGCCATCCGCTTCGCCGACGTCGCCGTTGCGCGCGCAGCAGAATATGCCGCGGAACGAGCCGACCTGACGCTCCGGCTATGGCAGCGCCTCCACGCCCGCCTGGCGTCCGAGCGGGCGACGCGGGTCTACCGCCTGGTCGACCTGCCGCTGGTCGGGATCCTCGGCGACATGGAGCAGCACGGGATCAAGGTCGACCGAAGCTATCTGGCGGAACTGAGCGAGACGTTCGCCAAGGAGATCGGCGCCCTGGAAGAACAGGTCTACGAGGCAGCCGGCGGTCCCTTCACGATCGGCTCGCCCCAGCAGCTCGGCTCCGTGCTGTTCGAGCGGCTGGGCCTCAAGGGCGGCCGCAAGGGCAAGAGCGGCGCTTATTCGACCGACCAGAGTGAGCTTGAACGGCTGGAAGCGGACGGCGTGCAGGTCGCGCGGCTGGTGCTCGACTGGCGGCAGCTGACCAAGCTGAAGGTTACCTACACCGACGCGTTGCAGGCGCAGATCGACCCACGCAGCGGCCGGGTCCACACCCGCTACAGCCTCGCGGCGGCACAGACAGGGCGGCTGTCCTCGACCGATCCGAACCTTCAGAACATCCCGATCCGAACCGAGATCGGCGCCCGCATCCGCGACGCGTTCATCGCCGAGGAGGGTCATAGCCTGCTGTCGGCCGACTATAGCCAGATCGAGCTTCGGCTGGCGGCGCACATCGCCGACGTGCCGCAATTAAAGGCCGCGTTCGCGGCGGGCGAAGACATCCACAACATCACGGCGCTGGAGCTGTTCGGCGACGCCGGGAAGGACAGCCGCAACAAGGCGAAGACGATAAATTTTGCGATCCTTTACGGCATCTCGTCCTGGGGCCTCGCCGGGCGGCTCGGGATCAGCCGGGAAGAAAGCCAGGCGATGATCAACCGCTATTTCGAGCGGTTTCCAGGCATCAAGAATTATATCTCGACGACGCTCCAGCAGGTTCGCGAATGCGGGTTCAGCGAGACGCTGTTCGGCCGCAAGACCCACTTCCCAAACATTCGTTCAGGCGTGATGAACCTCCGCCAGGGAGCCGAGCGCGCCGCCGTCAATGCGCCGATCCAGGGCACCAGCGCCGACATCATCAAGCGCGCCATGGCCCGGATGGCACCAGCCTTGCGCGAGGCCGGCCTACCGAACGTCCGCATGCTGTTGCAGGTGCACGACGAATTGGTGTTCGAAGTGCCGCACGGGGAGGAGGAGCGCGCCGCCGCCGTGATCCGCCAGGTGATGGCGCAGGCTGCCCGTCCGCTGGTCGAGCTGTCCGTTCCGCTCGACGTCGAAGTGGGCTGGGGCGCCAATTGGGGCGCGGCTCATTGAGCGAGGCCGACGCCAAGGCTGCTCCGAGCGCCGACCTGGCCGCGCTGGCCCGGGGTGGGCGAATCAACTTCTTCGGCTTCGTGCTCCGGCTGGCGGCGCGCCTGCCGTTCCTGTTCATCGCCGGGCGCATGTATGGGCCGGAGGCGCTCGGGCGGTTCGCCTATGCGGTCCTGATTGTCGAATTCGCCGCGCAACTGGCCACGCTGGGACTGAAACGGGGCCTGGCGCAGCAGCTTAGCCAGACCGACAAGGACCATGCGTGCGTCGCCTGGGACGCGCTGCTGGTGGCGGCGGTGGGATCGACGATCGGCATGGCGATCCTGTTCGTCTTTCCGCAGGCGATGTTCCCCAACTCGCAGATTCACGGCCTGGAATGGCTGTTGCCCATCTCGGTCCTGGCTCTCGCCTGGTCCGACGTCATGCTGGCCGCCCTCGCCTACCGCAATGACGTCGGTGCCACGGTCAGGGCGCGGGCGGTGGTGGAGCCGTGGACGATCAGCCTGGCGGCGCTGGCGTTCGCCTTCATCTCCAAGCGCGACGGCCTGATCATCGCTTATGCGCTGTCCATGCTCGGCGCGGTGGTCGCGTCAGCCATCCCGTTCCTGCGCAGCTACGGCTTTGCCCGCGGGTGGAAGCCGGACCCCGCCGAGGCCTGGAGCATGGCTCGCCGCTACCTGCCGGTGGCGGCGGCGGATACGGTCGAGTGGGGCAGCCGGAGGGTCGATATCGCGATCCTAGGACTATTCGCGTCGCCGGCGATTGTGGGTGTCTATTATGTGGCGCAGAACGTCGCGTCGCTGCCGAGCAAGCTTAAGACAAGTTTCGATCCGATTCTCGGCCCGGTCATCAGCCGTAACCTCAGGTCCGGCAATCGCCTTGCGGTGGCTCGCCAAGTGCGGCAGGTCGGCTTCTGGGTCATCGCCGCGCAGGCCGCCGTGGCGCTCGCGCTCGGTATTCCCGGGGAAGGCGTGATGGGGCTGGTCGGTCCCGCGTTCGTCTCCGGAACGGCCGCGCTGGCCTTTCTGCTCGGCGCCGAGGTCGTGGCCGCGACCGCCACCACCAGCGAAGCGGCGTTGATCTACATTGCTCGCAAGCGCAACATGCTGCTGTCGCTGCTGATGCTGGCGCTGCAGGCCGTGCTGACCGTAGCGCTGATCCTGGTCATGCGCCGGCTCGGCTGGCCCCCGATCTGGCAGGCAACGGCCCCGGCCGCGGCCCTGACGTTAGCGCTGGCGTTTGCCGCCGTCACAAAGTCGCGCCTCGCCTCAGCGCTGCTCGGCGCACCGGTGAGCGCGTGGCGCTGGCCGCTGATCTGGGCCGCCGTCGCCGCTGCCGCCGTGGGTCAGGTGGCGATCCTGCTGCCCGAATGGCTCGAACTGCTGCTTGGCATTCCGGCGATCCTCGCCGCCTTCGGTGCAGTGATCTGGGTCAAGGGTTTCGGTCCCGAGGACCGGGAGCTGTTCCGAATGCGCAAGGCCGACATCAAGGAACTGACAGACGCCGAACTGCCGGCGCCTGGCACCACGGGCAATGTCACGCACTGATGCAGTTTGGCGGCTAGTGCCGGAAGTGCCGCATGCCCGTGAAGATCATCGCCAGGCCGGCCTGGTCGGCGGCGGCGATCACCTCTTCGTCGCGGATCGATCCGCCGGGCTGGATCACGGCCGTAGCGCCGGCTTCGGCGGCGGCGAGCAGGCCGTCGGCGAACGGGAAAAAGGCATCGCTTGCGACGGCCGAGCCAACCGTGCGCGGTTCCGGCCAACCATGAGTCTCGGCGGCCTCGCGCGCCTTGGCGGCCGCGATCCGGGCGGAGTCGCGGCGGTTCATCTGGCCCGCTCCGATGCCGACGGTGGCGCAGGCGTTCGCGTAAACGATGGCGTTGGATTTGACGTGCTTGGCGACCGTCCAGGCGAAGCGGCAGTCGGCGACTTCCTGCGCGGTCGGCTGACGCTGGGTTACGACCTTTAGTTCGGAATCGAGGATGACACCGTTATCGCGGTTCTGGACCAGTACACCGCCCGCCACCGTCTTCATCTGCAACCCCGACCGCCGGGCGTCGGGCAGCTTGCCGGTCAGCAGCAGGCGCAGGTTCTTCTTGGCCGCGAAGGCCGCTAGCGCCTCCTGGTCCGCGTCGGGCGCGATCACCACTTCGGTGAAGATGTCCGTGATGGCGCGGGCGGTGGCGCCGTCGAGCGCCCGGTTTACCGCCACGATCCCGCCGAATGCCGACACCGAGTCGCACTGCAGGGCTGCGAGGTAGGCGCCGCTCAGCAAGTCGTCTTGGGCGACTCCGCACGGGTTGGCGTGCTTGACGACAACGCAAGCCGGACGCGAGTCGCGAAACTCGGCGATTAGTTCCAGCGCGGCGTCCGCGTCGTTGAGGTTGTTGTAGCTGAGCTCCTTGCCCTGGACCTGCCGGGCCCCAGCGATGCCCGTCACCGACCGGCTCTGCGGAAGGTAGAGTGCCGCCGCCTGGTGCGGGTTCTCGCCGTAGCGCAGCTCTTCGGCCTTGGTCAGCGCCAGCGGCAGCACCGCAGGAAACGTCTGCTGCTGGTCGGCGAAGGCAAACCAGCTTGCAATTGCGCTGTCGTAGGCGGCCGTGGCGGCAAAGGCCTTGCTGGCGAGCCCGCGACGGAGCGCCAAGGTTGTGCTTCCCTCTGAGCGGTCGAGCTCTTCGATCAGTTCGCGATAGTCCGCAGGAGCGGTGACAATCGCTACGTGCGCATGGTTCTTGGCGGCCGAGCGAACCATGGATGGACCGCCGATGTCGATGTTCTCGATGATCTCGTCGCGTGCCGCGCCCCGAGCGACCGTTTGTTCGAACGGGTAGAGATTGACGATCACGACGTCGATCGGCGCGATTCCATGCTGCGCGGCCGCGGCCTGATGCGCAGGATTGTCGCGGACGGCCAGCAGTCCACCATGAACCATCGGATGCAGCGTCTTCACGCGGCCATCCATCATTTCGGGAAAGCCGGTCAGGTCCGAGACGTCGCGCACGTCATGCCCTAGTTCGCGCAGCCGCGCCGCCGTACCGCCGGTCGAGACCAGCTCAATTCCGTGCCGGGCGAGCGCCGCAGCCAGTTCCTCGATGCCCTGCTTGTCGGAGAGGGAGATGAGCGCCCGGCGGGCGCGCACGAGATCGGTCATGAGTTACCCTTGGCTAATTAGGAAGAACGGCGGAACTGCCAACCGAGATCGATGCCCTTGGCCGACACTTCGCCGGCAATGGCCAACTGCAGGCAGCCGGCCAGTCGTCCCTGTCCGTCGACCCACACGCTTTCTTCCACTTCCAGACGCGCGCCGCGGCAGCGGAAGTTCCACGGCGGGGCACCCGGTGAACGCAGGATCGCGCCCATTCCGTCTGCGGTGGCGACGGCTTCGACGTTGGGCGCGAGGTGGAAGCGCAGTGAGAAGCCGGCAGCATTGCGGATCTTCTTGCGGCCGCTCGGCAGCAGGCGGTCGATGCCGCGCACTTCCTTGCCGTCATGGGACAGCATCACGCCGCGGCTGTGGACCAGGCCGAACCCACGGACGTAGCCGTCATGCGCTGCTTCCAACCGGTTGAATTCGTCATCGTCGCGCCGGTCTACCGTGACGTCCTCGACGCCGCGGCCAAGGCTGCCATCAGGCAGGATCGCCGTCGAGTTCGTATCGCCGAGCGTCAGCGTGCTATGAGCGGCCGACGACCGCAGGGCCTGCGCCAACTCGGCCGGGATAGTGGTGGGGGCCCGTCCCGGTCCGCCGCAATTGACGACCAAGCGCTGAACGCCGTCACTCAGCTCGAACGCCAGGGTCGATGCCGAGCCGAGCCGAGCCATCCGGGCCGGCGGCGGCCGCGTGGCATCCATGACCAGCACGGTGCCGAGCGCATCCAGACGCTGGTAGCCCCAGCCGCGGGCCTGGCGCAGGGGTCGGGCCCGCATGCCGCAGCCCTCCACCAGTGCCGCCAGCCGGCTCGCCGCGCCGGGATTGCCACCTTGCCAGCTGCCCAGTCCGCCATCGCCCATCATCACCCCGTGGAGTGCCGCCAGAGCCGCGGTAGCAGCGCCTTCAAGGGCTTCCGGCAGCGCCTGCTTCGCGGCATGGTAAGCGGCGCGAAGCAGACCCAACCGATCGACCAACTGCGCCTGCTCGGTGGGAGAGCGGGAGAGCAAACCGCCGTCGTTCGCCTGGCCGGTTGCCAGCGCACGAGCGAGGCCCGCCTCGGCCCGCGCGACCCGGCTGGGCTGCCCCTGCAGGAGCAAGGACCCGGCCGTCAGGCCGGCCCACGCGGTGATCCGAGCAAGACCAGGCTCGGCCCGATCCGCGTTGGCCGCAAGATGGCGTGTTCCCCGCGCCATGGTGTTCAGCACTGCGGCGCGATACGCCGCGTCATCGCTCGACAGCAGGTAAGGCGCGTAGGCTGCCCAGAACAGCAGTCGTTCGCCCCACAGGGCCGGCGCCCAGGCTGCGTCAACCTTGCCGCCATGCGCCACCAGCCATCGTGCCGTCACCGCCTCCGCTACGCGCGCACCGCGCTCCCTCGACGCGGTTGCGGCGAGGTCGCGAAGCCAGGAAAAGCCCTGCGCCTCGACGGCCAGTAAGCCGCTGGTGCCAAGGCTGCGGAAATCAACCGTTGCGAGATCCAGGCTATCGCAGCCGCTGACGAGGCTGCCGGCGAGGATCTGGTCGCCGCGTTGGCGGTCGCCCTGGACGTGGTCGCGCGGCACCGCCGTCAATCGAAGCGGTCGCCTGCCGCGGCCGAACAGCTTGGCCCGCAGGGGCGTGCGCCCGGAGGTGGCGATCGCTTCCGGGCTCACTCCGTTCCCCGTAGCCTCGCGATGTTGGCGGCATAGCGCCCTGGCCCGTCGCGGAAGGCGGCGGTTCCAGCCACCAGGACCGTCGCCCCGGCGTCCACGCATTGCCCCGCGGTCGTGTCGTCCACCCCACCGTCGACCTCCAGCTCTATGTCCAGGCCAGCCTTGTCGATGCGCTTGGCGATGGCCTCGATCTTGCGCAGCTGGTTGCCGATGAACTTCTGGCCGCCAAAACCTGGATTGACGCTCATCACGAGCACGAGGTCGATCTCTTCCAGCACATAGTCGAGCAGCTTAGCCGGCGTGGCGGGGTTGAGCGACACGCCGGCCTTCTTACCAAGGCCTTTGATCCGTTGGACCGTGCGGTGAAGATGGGGTCCCGCCTCCGGATGCACGGTGATGACGTCCGCTCCGGCCTCGGCAAATGCATCGAGGAACGGGTCCACCGGCGCGATCATCAGGTGCACGTCAAACGGCTTGGCGCTGTGCGGCCGGAGCGCCTTCACCACCGCCGGGCCGATGGTCAGGTTGGGCACGAAATGCCCGTCCATTACATCGATGTGGATCCAGTCTGCGCCAGCTTGATCGATGGCGCGGACCTCCTCACCGAGCCTCGCGAAGTCGGCAGACAAGATGGAAGGAGCGATGCGGACCATGGGGCTGATTAGCCGCTCCGATCAGCGGCGGACAAGTCGTGCGATGAAGAAGCCGTCCAGACCGCCCTCCGCTTCCAGCATTCCGGGCAGCAGGCGAAGATTTCCCGCGCTGTCCGGCGAAACTTCTGGAAGGAGGTTGGCGGGCACCGGGTCCGGCTCGAGGTCGGTTTGAGCGGCGATGATGCACTCACCTTCCTCGGGCTCGAGCGAGCAAACGGCGTAGACCAGCACGCCGCCCGGTCGAAGCAAGGCGGCGGCGTGCGTCAGCAGCCTGGCCTGCAACTCGGCCCCTTCAGCGATGATTCGGGGCGATGCCCGGTACAGGACTTCCGGATGCCGGCGGAACGTGCCCGTGGCCGAGCAGGGTGCGTCCAGCAAGATGGCGTCAAAGCCACCCTGGCTCCACTCGGCCGCTTCCGCCACGACCGTCTCGGCGTTCAGCCCGGTCCGGGCGAGATTGTCCGAAAGTCGTGCCAGACGACTTGCCGAGCGATCCAGTGCCGTGACGCGGTGCCCGGCAGCCGCCAGCTGCATGGTCTTGCCGCCGGGCGCAGCGCACAAGTCGAGCACATGCTCGGCGTCCTGCGGAATAAGCCGGGCGGGTAGCGAGGCCGCAAGGTCCTGCACCCACCAGCGCCCTTCGCCGAAGCCCGGCAGGTCCGTAACGGGGGGCCCGCCGCTCAGCCGCACGTGACTGCGCGCAAGTTGCACACCACCATGCTCGGCGGCATAGCGCTCCGCCTCGGCGGCATCCGCGAAGCTCAGGTCGAGCGGAGGCCGGCGTACGATCGCCCGACGTGCGGCCGCGATGACCTGCTCGCCCCAGGCCTCGCCCCAGCGCTCCTCGACCGAAACCGGCAGCGGCGCTTCATTGCTCGCCACGGGATTGCGCCGCAACAGCGTCCCGAGCACGCCGTGCACCAGCCGGCGCGGACCGCCTTCGACCAACGGCAAGGCAGTGGCCACGAGCGCGTGGTCCGGCACGTTGAGCGCCAGCTTCTGCCCCAGCGCGAGCCGCAGCACCATGCGCGCCTTGGCGTCGTCGGCCAGCTTCAGCCTGGTGGCGCTGTCGATCATGGCATCGATCTGCGGCAGGCGCCGGATCGTTTCCCCCGCGATTGCCAAGGCCAGCGCGCGGTCCGATCCGGTGAAGCGCTGGGCGGCCGCTTCGAGCGTCTGGCCCCGGCGCAGCACCGCGTCGAGCAGCTGAAGCGCTGCCCGCCGCGAGCCGCTACCGTCGTCCGGCCCTCTTGGTTTGCCCGCTGTCATTGCCCATCTGTTCCGTCATGGAACGGCCCAAGCACCTCGACCCGCCCTCTTATCTCAGCAAGTCGCCCCCGGTTCCCGAGCCGGACGAGGCCCGACCTGTCGGTGCGCCGGCCGGCGACAAGCCGCGACCCGAGCCGACCCGCTACAACGATTGGGAAAAGAACGGCATCGCCTGGGATTTCTGACGTCACCTAATGCGCCTCCAAGCGGGGCGGCCGGCTGAGCAAGGCTTCCAGCACCTCGTCCACCCGCGCCCACCCGCTGAGTAGCGCGGCGACCGCGGCGACGATCGGCATGTCGATCCCCCGTTCGCGCGCGAGACGGTCGAGCACGGGAGCGGTGAACGCTCCTTCGGCGACCGTCCGCCGGTCGGCCATCAGCTCGGCCGCCGACTGCCCCCGTCCGATGCCGAGTCCGAGTGAGAAGTTGCGACTGCTGGTGGACGAGCAGGTCAGCACCAAGTCGCCCAGACCACACAGGCCGGCCAACGTCTCGCGCTGAGCGCCCAGGGCCAGGCCGAAGCGGGTCATCTCGGCAAAACCCCGTGCAATCAGGGCGGCCCGGGCGTTCTGGCCGAGGCCGCACCCTTCGACCACACCGCAGGCGATCGCCAAGACGTTCTTCACCGCCCCGCCCACTTCGGCGCCGGCCACGTCGTCGCTCAGGTACAAGCGAAAGTGCGGCCGGGCCAGGCGAGTGCGGACCTGTTCGGCGCGCTCGAGATCATCGGCGGCAAGCGTCAGGGCCGTCGGGAGGCCGGCCGCGACTTCGTGCGCAAAGGTCGGTCCCGACAGGACCATGACGTCGGCACCGGGACAGGCCTGACGGGCGACGGCGTGGAGCAACTCGCCGCTGCCCTCTTCGATGCCCTTGGAGCAGAGCACCAAGTGCCGCGCGCCCGCCGGTGCCGTCGCGAGTACTGCCCGCATGTGCTGGGCCGGGGTCACCACCAGCCATGCGTCGCAGGGCGCCAGATCGTGCAGTTCGCCGGTCGCACGGATGGCCGAGTTAAGCTGGATGTTCGGCAGGAAAGCGGTGTTCTCGTGCGCGGCGTTGACTGACTCGATCACCTCCGGTTCGCGCGCCCACAGCAGCGTTTCGTCGCCGTTCGCCGCTGCGACCTGGGCAAGGGCGGTGCCCCACGCGCCTCCGCCGACCACTCCGACCTTCATGCCTTCACCCCCGCACCCCTGACGGCATCGGCGGCGGCGTCCAGTGGCCAGCGCGCCCGCGCCGGGGCGTCCAGCCCGTCATTCAGGCCGGCCGCGAGGCGCTCGGCACCGGCCCAGGCGATCATCGCCGCATTGTCGGTGCACAGCCAACCGGGCGGGCTGGTGAAGGTGCGGCCGTGGCGCTCGGCGAGCTGCTGCAACGCGGCACGCACGGCGCCGTTTGCCGCCACTCCGCCAGCGACGACCAGTGTGGGTGCATCGCTCCGCGCCAAGGCGAGGCGCGTGCGATCGACCAGGCAGTCGACCACCGCCTGCTGGAAGCTCGCGGCGATGTCCGCTGCGCGGTGCGTGCCCGCCGCCGCTGCTCGCTGCACCGCGCTCTTCAGGCCCGCGAAGGAGAAGTGCGGCTCGCCCGAGCCGACCAGCGGCCGCGGCAGCGCCACCGCGGTCGGATCGCCCTGGCGGGCGAGTTGCTCGATCGCCGGTCCGCCCGGGTAGTCCAGTCCGAGCAGCTTGGCCGCCTTGTCGAACGCCTCGCCGGCCGCGTCGTCGATGGTGGTCGCCAGCCGGCGGTAATCGCCGACGCCGCGCACTTCGAGCAACTGGCAGTGTCCGCCGCTGGCAAGCAGCAGCAGGTAGGGGAAGCCGAGGTTTGGATCGCTCAGCCGGGGAGAGAGCGCATGTCCCTCCAGGTGGTTGACGGCCACCAGCGGCTTGCCGGCGGCCAGCGCTAAGCCCTTGCCCGCCAGCAATCCGACCATGACACCGCCGATCAGGCCCGGGCCGGCCGTCGCGGCGACCGCGTCGAGTTGGTCCGGCCGGACTCCGGCCTCGGCAAGTACCCGGTCGATGAGCCCCGGCAGCACCTCAACGTGCGCTCTTGCGGCGATCTCCGGCACCACGCCACCGTAGGGCTGGTGAGCGCTGTTCTGCCCGACGACTGCCTGCGCCAGGATGCGCCGGTCGGACGTGACCAGCGCCGCCGCACTGTCGTCGCAAGAGGATTCAAGGCCAAGGATCAGGGTCATGGGTGCGCGAAGCCTTTGCCCGATGCGGCCCCGATGCACTAGGGGGCGAGCATGCAACGCCCTCCCATTCTCGGCACCCGCGGCTCGCCCCTGGCATTGGCGCAGGCGCGGATGGTCGCCGCCGCACTGGAGGCGGCGCACGGCTGGCCGAGCGGACATGTCCAGCTTCGCACCGTCAGGACCAGCGGCGACCGCATCCAGGATCGGCCCTTGGCGGAAGTCGGCGGCAAATATTTGTGGACCAAGGAACTCGACCAGTACCTGCTGACCGGCGAAACCGATCTGTCGGTGCATTCCATGAAGGATGTCGAAAGCGTTCGGCCGGCGGAACTCCACCTTGCCGCCATGCTGCCCCGGGCCGACGTGCGCGACCGGCTGGTTGGAGCGACATCCTTGGACGAGCTCAGCCAGGGCGCCCGCATCGGCACCTCGTCGCCGCGCCGTGCGGCGCAGGTGCTGCGGCGGCGTCCCGACCTGCAGATCGCTTCCATCCGCGGCAATGTGGCCACTCGGCTGGGCAAGGTGGGGAGCGAAGTGGACGCCACCCTGCTCGCCGCGGCAGGCCTCGACCGGCTGGGCATCGAGGAGGGGTCGGCCATCGACGCCAACCTCATGCTTCCGGCTCCGGCCCAGGCCGCAGTGGGGGCGGAGTGCCGCAGCGACGACGAGGCGATGCGCGCGCTGCTCGGCGCCATCAACGATGTCCCGACTTGCATGGCGGTCAGCGCCGAGCGCGCCTTCTCGCGCGAGGTCGGCGGTTCCTGCCATTCCCCGGTGGCGGCGTTCGCCGTCGTGAGCTTGGACGGCCGGGTGTGGCTGAGAGGGGAGCTGCTCAGCACGGATGGCAGCCAGCATGTCGCGGGCGAGGTCCGCTACGATCCCGCTGCCCTGCCCGACGCACCGCAGCAACTCGCCCGCGAGCTGCTGGACCGCGCGCCGCCAAGCGTACGGTCGCTGTTCGCTTGAGACCGCTGGTCGTCCTCCGGCCCGAGCCGGGCGCGTCGGCGACCCTGGTCCGAGCCGCTGCCCTGGGCCTGACAGCCACGGCGGTACCGCTGTTCGTCATCGAACCACTGGAGTGGCAGGCACCCGCCACCGACGCCTTCGATGGCTTGCTGCTGACCAGCGCCAATGCGGTGCGCCATGCTGGCGCGCAGCTGTTCGGGCTGCGACCCCTTCCTGTGTACGCCGTGGGGGAGGCGACGGCAGCAGCCGCGCGTGCGGCCGGCCTGAGTGTCGAGCTGACCGGAGGGAGCGGCGTCGAGGAGCTATTGGACCAGTTGCCGCTTCAACCGCGGTTGCTCCACCTGTGTGGCGAGGACCGAACCGCCAGCACCGATGGCCAGGCTATCGTCGCCGTGCCCGTGTATCGATCGGCGCCGGTTCGGCGTCCCCTTGGCCTTGATCGATTACCGGGCGCAATCGCGCTGGTTCATTCGCCGCGAGCCGGGCGCCGGTTGGCCGAACTGGTCGCCGATCGGAAGCAGGTCGGCATTGCGGCCATCAGTGCTGCGGCAGCAAACGCTTGCGGCGCCGGCTGGGCAGCCGTCGAATCTGCCGCATGCCCGAACGACGCCGCCCTGCTTTCCCTTGCCGCGCGGCTGTGCCAACAGTTGGACCCGAAATGACCAGCGCGCCTCCCCGACGTCTCGGCCTTGCCAGCTGGCTGCTGTTGATCCTGGGCCTGCTGGCAGTAGGCGCCGGCGTGGCCGTATGGGGCCTTAAGCGCTGGCCCGATGGCGCGCGCTTCATCGGGTTCACGCCGGCCGCCGCCGCCCCATCCGCCAATTCGACAGTTCCGCTCGCCTTGGCGCAAAGCGTTCCGTCGCCAGCAGCGCCGGGCGCCCAGATGGTCGATACCGCGCGCGATGCGGTGCTGGAGGCGCGGGTGGCGCGGCTGGAGAATGCGACCCAGCAGGTGGCGGGTTCGGCGGGCCGGGCCGATGCCCTGCTGGTCAGCTTCGCC
>Ga0210040_10008152_pt1 | contig 12489 bp, 15 predicted proteins | sample CryGeyCG12114_NA_FD_185462 | JGI IMG/M metagenome (GOLD analysis project Ga0210040, IMG submission 185462) | Groundwater microbial communities from aquifer - Crystal Geyser CG19_WC_8/21/14_NA (SPAdes) (version 2) | ecosystem: Environmental > Aquatic > Deep subsurface > Groundwater | place: USA... | reverse complement strand
TGGTTAACAGAAAGGGGGGGGTGTGGGGGGGCGAAGCCCCCCCACGAACGGTTGAGCTGAAAAAAAATCACTTCCAAATATTTCTCCCGATTTACCACCCTAGAAATTACCCCTGAGCTCAGGTCTGATATTTATATACTAAAAGCGTTTGAGTTTTGTAAATTGCCGACACATCAAAATGAATTTGTGAAAATAAAAAATTAATAGATTCCTTAACTCAGGTTAGCAAATTATTTATGGTAGTTATTGTGAGAATTTGTTGATATTGTTTTTAGCATAATTTTTGTGATAAAATACATTAATGAGTTGGCTAGGGTTTTCCTTCTGAGTCTCTGCTGGAGGTTTTTCCCTATTCTTTTCTTAGCTTTTCTCATAAATTCTTCAAACTTTTTTGAATCCATGATCTTATCATTATCCATAATTCACATTTTTGCAGAATTACATAAAAAACGCGTGAAATTATGCATAAAATAATTTAAATGCTTGAAAGACGCACACATCTTTACAACATTTAATGTTTGCTATGTCTGCCAACTTCGATGTCTGCTGTCTGCCAACTTCCATGTCTGCCGTCTGCCAACTTCCATGTCTGCCGTCTGCCAACTTCCATGTTGGCTGTCTGCCGACTTCCGTGTCTGCTGTTTGCCAACTTCCATGCCTGCAATGTCTGCTGTCTGCCAACTTCCGTGTTTGCTGTCGGCTGTCTTCTCTGAACGACATGGCGCCTAGAGTTTTTTAAAATTGACATTCCATCAAAAAATGAACGAGTGCCAAGTGCCAGGAGCTCAAAAGTCAAGTGCCTTTATTATTATCAAATTAATCAAATTAGCAATTATTAATCACGGGTGAACTACAGACGGGCGATTGATATTAATAAATTGTTTCGAGTGTTAAGAAGTCATCATGATTTGCTCCAAAATCTTAGAGCGTGTGTGCTCAGGAATAAAATGCCACCCTAGAATATCGTCTACCCACATCAGTTATGGGACTGCCGGCTTCCGGACCAAGTTCGTTTTTATTGCTATTATTCTATGTTATAACGCAATTTAAATTTATCTATCTTAGTTGATTTTATGTTTATTATGTTTTTTATGGCTTTTAACTCTAAAGTTAGAGTATCAGCAAGAGCAGTTGGCAAAATAAAATGAGCAACAGAAAGAACGTTAAGTTTTTATTGATCTTATCATTTGTTCGCATCAGATCCTCTTTGCTGGATCATGTAATGTACCGCATTGGAATTTTAGCTGCTATCCGTGCGAGTTACACTAAGGGTATTAAGAACACTATATGTTTCACGGATGATAATTTATTTCGATTTTAAGCCATACTTATTTATATTTGTTCATAGGCTCTGTTGGTGTAATGATTACTGCTTCTCATAATCCGGAAGAAGACAATGGGGTGAAACTGGTGGATCCGTCTGGGGAAATGCTCAATGTGGATTGGGAAGCGTATGCCACCAAGCTCGCCAATCTTCAGTATGTAGATTTTCAATTGTTATCAAATGAAAAAATTCGTAGCTAGTATCGTATGTTTTGTCAAAATAATTTCGAATTGAAAGATTTCTTTACTTGCTGTTTTTTCAGGGATGATGATGTGGCAGCTTATGTTCAAGAACTTATTAATCAAGTTCCAAATATGGACATTCAACCTGTTGTTTTTGTTGGTCGAGATACTAGGTTAGCTGAAATTTAAATATAATATTTCTTGTATAAATTTAGTTAAAGGCAGAAGTTCTCTGTGAACTTGCATGACCAAATTGTATGACGTTGTTCATTTTTTCCTGTCTTTTTTATATGATGCTCATAATTTCACGTTGATTACCATTGCCCTGATATTTTTATCATTCCAATTTCGACTTGTTAACATACCATTATTTAAATCTTGACTGACTAGATTATTTATGAAATGTTTTTTAGTGACTTACCAGTTTTTATATTGTCCAGAGTTTCTATTGATTTGACTTATTATCTAAAAATAACTTACTCAATGAAGTGTATTGCTTAATTGTTGCATACAAGCCCCATCAAGCCTAGCATCTGTTCCTCATAAAACTATAACATCTTTGTCAGTCATTCACGACACAGACGTGGTTATTTTTTTACAGAAAAAGCAGCAATGTCTTGAAAGAGGCTACTGTTGACGGAATACAAGCTGTTTATGGTGCAGATACTAAAGAAATTATCGACCTTGGAGAGATAACCACACCAATGATTCATTACTCTGTCGTGTGCTTTAACACAGGACGAAAAGACAAATACGAAATTGAACACTACTATGAAAAACTTGCGAATGCATTCCGAAATTTAATGTTGATGGTAAGTTTTTGTAGTATTATCGAATCTAAAACGTAGCCCATGAATTGAAACGGTATCCGTATCAGGAGTCCTAACATCAAATCTCTTGGCATAGAATGTCTTGCCTCAAATATCTTATGAATTTTCGAAAAAAAAGCTTCAAATCTCTTATGACAAAAGCACAATTCTCCTAATCTTTTATTTCAAGCTGGCTGTCACTGAAATGCTGTGCTGACTAAAATTGTTAGGATGTAGTCAGAGTTGTAATTATAATGATATTTATGTAAAACGTAGGTTGGTACTAAATTATGTATTTGATAAAATATTTTGTTAAATGATTTTGTCGATTATGTATTTTCAACATTTGTTGGAGATGAATGTACTTCTCCGATGTTTCCATACACTTTTGTTGGAGTGTACACCAACGGGTACTGGTACTGGACAATATCCCGAGAAACAATAATGCTGTGGAAGGTTGGAATAACCGTTTCACTCAAATTACAGGAACGAGGCATTTTATAAAGATTGGCATATTGTCTACAATTTTCAAGAAAACGGAAGCGAACAAGTATGGGATTAGTGAGTATTGAAGAATACCAACACTGGACTATATCTGACAGAGTAACTCAAAAAATTACTGGTACTACTTCAGTTACTACATTCGTTCCCCCATGCAGAATTCTCAGATCTAGAAACAATGTAAATGATAAAAAATGATATGACTAATTTAAATTTTAATATACCTTGATAATGTAATTTTTATGAGTTCAGGAAATTATATTATCCGACCATGTTGAAATAAAAAATTAGATTTGTTCTTTTACCATAAGAGATTTAAAGCTTTTTTGGAAAATGCATAAGATATTCGAGGCAAGACATTTTATGGCAAGAGATTAAATGTCCAAGAGATTAGATGCTAGGATTCCTGATAATTGTAATATGTCTGATTTTTTTTAGAAACCTCTGGAAAATCATTCTAGGGGATACAAACCTAAAATCATTGTTGATGCTGCTAATGGTGTTGGTGCGTCAGCGATTAAAGTTTTCAAAGCGAAACTGGACGGAGCCCTGGATATTTCCATCGTGAACGATGGTTCATCTGGACAACTGAATCATGAGGTACTATTGTACCAAAACTTCATAATTTGGTGATATTAAGAGGACGCATTGACGCATTTTGAACTTTTATTTTAGTGTGGTGCTGACTTTGTAAAAGTTAGCAAACAATTGCCTATGAACCTTCCGTCTGTATTCGAGAAAGGCGCATCTTTAGATGGTGATGCGGACCGCGTCATGTACTTCTACTCGGATGTGAACAACTCTCCTCCGTTTCGAATTCTTGATGGTGACAAAATTCTTACTTTGATTGCTGTTCACCTGAACTCCATGATAAAAAAATGTGAGTTGGATTTGAACGTCGGCGTTGTTCAAACCGCATATGCAAATGGGAGCTCTACAAAATTTCTGTCTGCGCAGGTAATTCTTGATTTGTAGATTTGTTTGTCTACATTTCTCGTTTACCGCACTTCTCATCGGGAAATATCCAAGTATGAATAATAAACTATGAAACATTCATATATATTCATACGGTCACTTTACATTTCTCCAGAATCTAAAGATTGCTTGCGTTCCAACTGGAGTAAAGCATTTGCATCATGCCGCTCAACAATTTGATGTAGGAATTTATTTTGAAGCTAATGGCCATGGCACTGTTATCTTTAGTACTAAGGCCCTCAGTGCTATAAGTAGAGCATACAAAGAGTGAGAACATAGATTAACTTTTTTAATGAAAGTGGTTATGAAATATGGTGAGTCCTTGCTCTTCATTTTTGTGAATCTTTTTAGCGAGGGGATAAAAGATGCTCAACGTCTATACTTTTACACGCAATTGATCAACTCAAGTGTAGGAGACGCCATTTCAGACATGCTTTTTGTTGAAGCCATATTGTATGCAGAAGGCATGAGTCCTGCCGATTGGGACTCATCCTATACTGATTTTCCCAATCGGTTACTCAAGGTGTCTATTGCGGACAGAAATGTTGTTGTGACTTCTAACGCTGAGAGGCAGTGTATTTCTCCCCCCGATTTGCAGCCCAAAATTGATGCCACTGTTGCCAAGTTTACTAATGGTCGCAGTTTTGTCCGGTACGTTTAAAAAAAATATTTTAGGCTTTTAGTATCATGCATTTGGCATGTGAGTTATTCAATATCTTTATCATGTGATGCTTTAAGGCCAAGTGGAACTGAAGATGTGGTCCGAGTTTATGCCGAAGCTGATACACAAACAAATGCTGACATGTTGGCTAAAGAAGTGGCTTCCTTGGTGTTTGATTTGTGTGATGGAATTGGTGCCAGACCGTGAAAATTCTTAATACCGTATACAATCAAGCTTATGAATAATGTCTTTTAATTTAACAAGAAATGAACACAGCATAATTCAAGTAAAGTAATGTAACAAAAGTATTAAGAAACATGAAACATTCCATGCACTGCAATATATAGATACTGTATGTGATACATAATGATTACTAATGAATAAATATAAAATTGCAAACTTTTAAACAATGCGCACTGTGTACTTTCTATACTCTACAAAAGGCTACTGGGTTTCATGTAGTTTTACAGTGCGTTACGCATTACACTGTCTAAGATGCTTCATGTTACATAAGTGTATGCATAAGGAAATATGGATAGGCAATGTCATTGTAGCTCCATGTTCATCTAAAGTTAATATAACTGGGACCGAGTTTCTTTTACAAACCGCTGGATGTGCTAAAAAATACACAGTAATTGTGTTCGTTTATCCAGTCAATTACCAATACGTGTTTTCAAAACTTCCTACATATACTGTAAACCAAACTTATAGCATACATATTTTTAATGCTAAAATTTTTCACCGGTTTCCTTTGTAACCTTTTAAAACTCGTCTATATAACTTTGTAAAAGTACTTCAAAGGTATAGCAAGATCACAAGATAAGTAACGATATCTAAAATCTTCCAAAAGGTATAAAATGGCAGACAGGAAAGTCCTATTGGTTTTTCACGCATCACATTTAACTGGATTACTTACGCTACATATAGCTTCTACTTAATCATAAAATATTGCTTTCTACAGAAAGACGTTACGTTGTTTACAAATCAGTAAACAACTCTCTCATTTAAAACAAGTACTAACAAGATGTGCAAGCCGCATTTTTTACCCTATTTCTCCAATCAATCAAAACAGTCAGAGATCTCTACTGCTCATTGTCATGGACTCAATGAAATTGAATATATATCTTTCATCCAAGTTTAAAATTTATAAGGCGTGTCAGACACGTAGTAATGAAGTGAACAATAATAATATGAGCAAAGTTTGACTAACTAATAGCTTGCTACTTCCAGCATAACAATCCACAAGCGCCCTAGCTTTCAAAAAGTTCTTGCCTAGATAATCTCTATAGTTACGTTCTCCTTCCGGAACTATCTGTATTTGTTGAGCAGCATCTTGAAAAATTAAGTCGCTATACGGTGGCGGAGAGTAGAACATTGCGAAACTAAAAGAAAAATATCATGTTGTGAATTAATATCCCCTGTAACCTATCTTAACTTTTTGAATTTATTGTTAAATTTAGTTTAATTATGGACCACTATTAACCTGAAATCATCCTCCAGTTTTCTTCCGTACAGTTGCTGGGAGTACAAAAGCAAGTTTATAATTGCTGTTGTTTCTGTCTCATTGTACCCCGGTTCACCCCTGACCACAACAGCATTGGCTTTCACTTTCCCCAGATTGCATCTTTGGTAATCGGAGACTGGTGCCCGAGTGCCTATGGATTGAAAATATTAAAATAATGGCTTAATTTTGCTATTCATATAGCTTTTATACCACTTTTGACGAAGCATATAGGTTACCGAAGAAACTTTTAATCTTGTAAACCAACGACAAAACCAGACAAACTAAGGATTTAGTGTTCGAAACTTAAAATAGTTTCTTGTATGGGTAAAAGAATGATAAAAATGGCTACTGAAGCCAATCGTACGATGGAGGGAATAGTGCATAACTTAGAGCAAAATTTCTGTCAAAGCAAAAGAAAGTATTTTTTGAAGAAACTCGGTCTTTTGGAGGTCCTTGGATTGTATTCATAGTAAACTAGCAACGATCTAAAACTAACTTCAAAATAAATAATTTGATAACAATAAATTCTTTGTGCTGACTCACCATCCCTACACAAAAGCTCGTAATCACCAGATAGAGTATTTCTGGCCCAAGTTTCCCTCCTTTTGCCATCCGTGATTTCACTCACAGTTGTATGTTTGACGAAAGCCACTTGACCTCCACCTTCAATCAAGCATCGGAAGGCTCCTAATCAATGGTAAATATATATTCCGTTTGTAAATTCATTATGAAGAATAATAAAAGCGATTCATGGCTAAACTAGGAAAACCTTACCAGTATACCCGTAGAAATCTTCAGATGCATCCCGTTTACAATAAGAATTGCTAGAGCCACGACATAAATCGCACAGATTGTTTTGATACTGTCCATAATTATAGTCAGAACTCAATGCTCCTGGTACACAGGATTTGGTGAAATATTGAGATGCTGCCATAACGGAGTCACAACCATAGCTCCTCATTCGACCACTTGATATCAAGTACGCTATGGGCAACGTCCATCCTGCCCCGTGTCCTATTCCCGAATGACACGAATATTTGCCTATTGATATCAATAAATATTTCCACACATTCATTATTTCCGTTCACCTCAAGTTAGTTATTTTCTTCAGTCTCAAATCGATAGCTAGACTACTCAACAAACCTTTCAAATATGTGAGCTCAGTATCGGGATCTCCTTGGTATGCTACAGCTACAGCATAATATTCGGGTTGGCCTAGCTCCATTGACCGAGTGTTGTAGATTTCTGACATGATCGGAATTAATTGGTAGTGGTAGCCACCAGTGTAAATGTCTCCTGCATCAAATACGGCAAAATCTGCAACCCTGTTATTAGTAAAGGCAGTCATAGCTTATGAATGGGGAATTTTAGTAACTGGAAATGTAGTACCAGGCCTGGTTTTTCAAATAAGTTTATGCAGCATAGACCAACAGTAACAGACAAATAATCTCAACATACCCTTTCCGTATGGCTTTCATGCAATCCACATGGCTGGTAGCTTCATAGCAGCTCATTTCAGGTTTCAGCAGTTGAGCATTCAATGCAGTCTAAGAAAGGCAAATATACACTACATTCTAAGGAAAAGAACAGGATTGATTAAATTTTTCACCGAATGTATAGTGCCATGCCAACTCACTCTCATTTTAATACATTTGTGCAACTCGGGTTTGGAAGTCACACAAAGTGTGACACGGCCAACAGGACATGACCGTATATCCATAATAGCCTTCATATTTTCGCCCAAATATTTTGTATAAGTTTGCTCTAACTCTGCAACATTTCGTAAATCAACAGCAGCATCCTACAAGTACATCATTAATAAGATTTTTTAAGTATCTGGGGGACAAGCTCCTCAATTACTATAAATAAATATTATATAATTTTTTGCTTACTTGAAATAAAACATTACTGCGATTACTAACTTTGAAGACCTCAAATCGTCTCTCTTTAAATTCTCGAAACATTGTCTGCAAAAATCGTTGAAACTGTCGTCTAGTTCTAGAATTCTTGGCCGAAGAAGTCACTACTACATGACTTGGGATAGTTTCCCAATGACAAGATCTCCATGCATTCACATGTTCCCTACTCCCATCAGGACACAGTAGTTCATATTGCTGTTCAAACTCTGCCAATGTTCGCAAACCTTTGTTCCTTCTATCGGGAACTGGTGCTGTACGGAACCCAGTATTAAACCCATCTGGGGAAGTTCTGGACTGATTGTTATAAAAGTCATTCCCCCGATTCCTCATAGGACTTTCGTCGTACCTATTTGGTCTCCCAAAAGGACTATTCCTATTATTATCAATATCATCGTTGTTTCCAAATGGGAATCTTGGTCTTTGTGTTGTTGTGGATGTAGTTATTGGTCGTCCAAAAATGTCTGTTGAAACAGGCCCTTGTGTTGTGCTAGGGAAATCGAGAAAGCTCCTACCACTCCCATCTACATTGCGTTGCCCGTATGTGTCGTTATTAGGGAAACGTAAAGGATCATTATTGGGAAAACGCAAAGAGTCTGTTTGTGGAAGTGCTCTTTGAATTTGCTGGAAATATTCACGAACCGTGGAATGCTTCACGAATGCTACATCTCCACTATCCATCAAGCAACTGAGAGCTCCTTCATAGCCTGCGTAAGGGTCATTGCTAGTGCATCGTATTCCTGGCAAATCACTGCCACATATTTCACATAGTTTGTGAGAATTGTCTCCAAGTGGGTTATACTTGTCTGATAAGGAGTTGACAGCACAACTCTCTCCAAAGTATTCTAGGGCTGATTTCACATGATTGTTGCAGTCCACGATATCCATCCCACCAAGTTGCATCAACTGTGAAAAATTACAAACGTTTTATTCATGTGCGGATAAGTGCGGATATTCATGTACTTTCAATTCACTTTACACACAGATGACGAATAGATAATAGGCATTTCCTTTCAGAATCAAAGATTATGTAGATAAGCTTTCAGAATTGCCACGAAAATATCCTGAGTCAGGTTATTTTTAAACCAAAATATTCCATCCTTTTAATTTTTAGCTTAAATATTTCCGAATGAATGACATTAACTATCATTTATATATACTTAAAATTTACAAAGTGTATTTGTGTCATTCCGATTGCGTAATTTGGCAAAATTCATGTGTGACCATTTCGAACAGCTCTTTGGTTCATCCCACATTCTACCTACTCTTCAGTCACAACTGACAAAGAAATGACGGGCAATTCAGTTCAGACCTCACCTCACTCGATTGGTGCGGTAGCGGTAGCTATATTTATCTAGATAACGAAAGGGATATAAGAAGCTACTGAAGTGTTTGTTAGAGATTTTTTGATTTAGTTAGCCATTTTTCAATGCCGGGTATCAAATTAACTAAGTAAGCAATAGGGGTTACGTGAGAATAAAAAGGCTAATTCGTTTTATACTTCTGCCAGGTTGAACTTAAAAGATATATATATATATAGAGAGAGATAGTGGCCAGTTTTAAATACAATATATGATAAACGATAAAATTTAGTATACCTTATGTATGGGTGTGACCCATCCAGCAAATGTGCCAACTCCACCAAAACAGGCTCCTTTCCCTCTCAGATCCCGTAGAGTACGGATGGCAGAATTGCGTTTGACAACAGCTACAGCATAAACAGACGCTTCAGTGGAGCGATCTCCTTCATTTTGATACAATTCTTCAGCTATGGGAACCAAACTGTGGTATCTCCCACCAAGGAAAAGTTCCCCTGGGTCCAACGAAGTTAGATCTGCTTGGTTGTTGTCTATCAAGATCATGCACTCATCTTTGTTATACGCTAGAGTGCAATTGAGACGAAAGCTGTCAATGATTCGATTGTAGTTGTCATATTGCACTGTGTTCAGTGAGCTGGCTAAAGTTTCACAGGCTTTCATTTCATCCGTATTCACAACACACCAGATCAATGTATTTTCATCTCGGTCTGCAACATTGGCATTTTGCCCGACTGATTTCCCTGTGTAACCATTCACTGCATAAAATATGTTTCTACTCACGTCAGTTCTCTTAATGAAAACTTTAAAATATTTTATGATCCAACTTTTGAATGCAAAACTTACCAAATGCAACAATGAAATATAGTAGGACAATTTTTACCGCGTGATTAGTGAAACTCATTTTATATTCCTGTATTATTATGCGAATAGGCCAATTACATGGAGCAACGCAATTATAAACTAAAAAATGTAAATCACTTAAAACATGATGATGACAATAGAATGATGAACTTTATTTCGCTGTTTAAAATCGTCACAACTTCATTTGACAGATAAACTCAACATTGTACAATGGTTTTTTTTATTATGAGCTTTTCTTTTTCTATACTGAGGAATAAGTTTGTATTCGTTCATCTACTCCATAAAATACTGGAAAAGAAATTGCGGGATCAACTAAGTTTGAGCACAGTAGATAGTAGAACAGGTATATCCTCGTTATATCCTAATACCACACCCCGGAGCCTACCGGCAAAGATCCTGTGATTATTACAATAGCAAAGTACTTCAATTTATACTGGATACATACTACGTTAGTAAGTTTTGGCTTACTAACAAACAGGTACTACTCACAATACTCTGAGTTTAGGTACAGGTCTACAGGTGCAAATGCCCATAGGGTGCATACAAAATGAATTTGGCTGGTGCATTTTTGCTTCGCAGCACGCAACATACATTGCATGTTCATACAACTCACTCATGATGGCATATACAGCGTATTCTCTGATCATGCTACGAAAGCGTTGTAACACAAAAAGGGGTAAAAGAAATCGGTTGCCGTTGCCGGTAATAATAATACAACTTTTAATTTGAATCTCGTGTTGACCAAAAATGGCTTTTCGAATACTCTCCAAAAAATGGTGTTCACAGAAGTTTCTTACCCTACATTAAATATTTTAGTTATAGGCATGAATAATGATCTAGTTCTGGATCAATAACTGGTTAGGAAGGTATAAATCAACAGCTCGGCTCAGAATGACTATTTTTTTATAGAAAACACGTGTTTTTTATATGAAAACACAAAGCTCAAAAACATGTACTTGGTTTATCATCATAGATTTAAGGGAAAAGAAAGTCAAGGTACTATAGTACTAATGAACATGATACACTTGTACTTCAACTGATTAGGTAAGTATTCGCAATTAATTGTTGTTGTGTTTCTGATAAGTTATATATTTCTATTTCTACATACATGAGCTTGAACTAAAAGTTGTGTCCACTAGGACGAAAACTTTTCAGACACGAATCCAACTGACTGCTTGCATAGTCAGCAATAGTTTTATATCTAAAAATATTCAGAAAGTTTTAGGATTGAAGTTGGTATTTACTGCTGCCCATGCATTTGCTGTCTGTGAAATAAATAGCTCATTAGCCTGATGGCTGTAGGTATAGTTCGCCAGCACTAAATGAACGAGCACATGCTTGCTTAAAATGCAATTTGCGCGCTTGCCGCATTGTATAAATTAAAAGGAATCCATATTTGTATCACACTCAACAGGAAAGGTACAAGATACAGTTACTATTGGTCTAAAATTGTTGGGTTGGTCATATACTAGTTTTTTGATACTAACATTGTTTCTAACTAACTTTGTTGATGGCTCTCCAGAGTAGAGTAGTCATGTGCGAGCGGAACTACCCGGTTTCAATTCCTGGCTCTTATCAGATTTTTTTAAACTCTGCTTTCCATCTTACGTTACTAATACAGGAATAAAATCTATTATCTCGCTAAAACTTGTGGCATTTTGAAAACTTCAGAGTGGTGAAAACGTTAAATTCACTTATTATGTGTTTGTGATTTTTGATAAGTTTGGATCTTCCTGCACTAATTATACAGACTATATATGAATCAGAGGAAGGATGTAATAATACGGAATGGGAACACCAAACATGGATTTGAGATCTTTTACAGTTCATTGAATTGTCAAAAGATGATGATTATATGTAACATAGTAATATCTACTTCTATGGTATATATATTATGTGTATTCTCGTCTATAAATTGCTTTGTTAGTGGTTGAGAAGTTCAGAAATTGCATCATTATTACGAAGCCGAAGGCTGAAAGGCTTCGTCAGGTAATTACCAACGGGAGCGCCCTATGCTGCACATGTTAAAGCTAAAATCACCTGAAAACGCAAGATGAAATTTGTGTTAGTAAACTCTGTTTGGAACGGGGTAAAAGTTGTGTGCGCAGTTTTCAGACAGGGTTTAGAATAACCCCAACCGTGACCAAAATGGTTTAATTTTGTAATTAAATATTGCAATTTGAAATGTTAGGGTAATTTTTTGGTCATCTGATCAGTTTCCTGGGATAACTTGTAGTAGTATTATTGTTGGCGCGAAAATCAAAATGATATTGATTGATGATTCAATTTGCGATTGCAAGTTGGTGAAAAGAGAAAGACTAGCTGATAAGACTACCGAAAAACGATAAAACCCCTAATTATTATTACTGGTTTTTTGTAATAATATAAATAATTCCTTATAACCCGGCTTCGTCGGTACACCCTCTTGCTGAGGTTT
>Ga0210040_10008151_pt1 | contig 12493 bp, 11 predicted proteins | sample CryGeyCG12114_NA_FD_185462 | JGI IMG/M metagenome (GOLD analysis project Ga0210040, IMG submission 185462) | Groundwater microbial communities from aquifer - Crystal Geyser CG19_WC_8/21/14_NA (SPAdes) (version 2) | ecosystem: Environmental > Aquatic > Deep subsurface > Groundwater | place: USA... | reverse complement strand
CTCGAACGCGCTCGACTCGTGCGGCGCATCCAGCCGGCTGGCCTGCCGGCGCACTTCGAGTCCCGGGTCGGCGACAACCATCACCACGTCGTCTGCCGAGTGTGCGGCCGGACGAGCGACATCGACTGCATCCATGGCGATGCGCCCTGCCTGACGCCCTCGAGCACGAACGGTTATCTCGTCGATCAGGCCGAGATCACCTTCTGGGGCCTGTGCCCCGACTGCGCACCCTCCTCCCCCTGACCTCCTTGCCGGATATGCCGGTGAGGACCCCTATGAAAGGACGTTTCGCATGACGGACGAGACCAACGAGACCCATTCCTTGACGACACGTCAAGGGCACCCCGTCTACGACAACCAGAATCAGCGGACGGTCGGCGCACGCGGACCCGCGACGCTCGAGAACTACCACTTCCTCGAGAAGATCTCCCACTTCGACCGCGAGCGCGTCCCCGAGCGCGTCGTGCACGCTCGCGGCGCTGTCGCCTTCGGCTACTTCGAGGCGACCGGCATGTGGGGCGACGAGCCCATCGCGCAGTTCACGCGCGCCAAGCTCTTCCAAGAAGCCGGCAAGCGCACCGACATCGCGATCCGCTTCTCGACCGTCATCGGCGGCCGCGACTCCAGCGAAGCCGCTCGCGACCCCCGCGGCTTCGCGGTCAAGTTCTACACCGAAGACGGCAACTGGGACCTCGTCGGCAACAACCTCGGCGTCTTCTTCATCCGCGACGCGATCAAGTTCCCCGACGTCATCCACTCGCTGAAGCCCGACCCCGTCACCTTCCGTCAGGAGCCGGGCCGAATCTTCGACTTCATGTCGCAGACGCCCGAGGCGATGCACATGCTGGTCAACCTGTTCAGCCCGCGCGGAATCCCCGCGAACTACCGGACCCAGCAGGGTTTCGGCGTCAACACCTACAAGTGGGTGAATGAGGCCGGCGAGACGAAGCTCGTCAAATATCACTGGATTCCCAAAGCAGGCGTGCAGAGCCTCACCGAAGCCGACGCCGCGGTCATCCAGGGCGGCGACCTCGGACACGCATCGAAGGATCTCTACGAGGCGATCGAGTCGGGCGACTTCCCCGAGTGGGAACTCCGAGTGCAGGTGATGAGCGATGACGAGCACCCCGAGCTCGACTTCGACCCGCTCGACGACACCAAGGTGTGGCCCGAGAACGAGTTCCCGCCGAAGACGGTCGGCACCATGGTGCTGAACCGGAACGTGTCGAACCACTTCGCCGAGAACGAGCAGCTCGCCTTCGGCACCGGTGTCCTCGTCGACGGTCTCGACTTCTCCGACGACAAGATGCTCGTCGGCCGCACCTTCTCCTACAGCGACACCCAGCGCTACCGGGTCGGCCCCAACTACCTGCAGCTGCCCGTCAACAGCCCGAAGACTCGGGTGGCGACGAACCAGCGCGACGGCCAGATGGCGTACCACGTCGACGGTGGCGGCGAGAACCCGCACGTCAACTACGAGCCGTCGATCACCGGCGGACTGCAGGAAGCGGCGAAGCCTGCCCATGACGAGCAGGGCCCCGAGCTCACCGGGCGCCTCACTCGCGCGCGTCTCCCCCGCACCAACGACTACCTGCAGGCGGGTCAGCGCTACCAGCTGCTCGAGCAGTGGGAGAAGGACGACCTTGTCGGCAACTTCGTCACGCTGATCTCGCAGGCGGCCCGCGCCGTCCAGGAGCGCATGGTGTGGCACTTCCTGCTCGTCGACGACGAGCTCGGACTGCGCGTCGGCGAGGGTCTCGGAATCGGAGTCGAGGACGTCAAGGGGCTGGCCCCGCTGGCGACGCAAACGCTCTCGGAGGACGAGCTCGCACGACTTGAGAACCTGGGCGCCAACGGCCCGCGCGACGTCGAAGGCCTGATGATGACGCACTGCGTGCCCAACACGCGCGTCGTCCTCGCGTAAGTAGTTCCGACCGTTCGGCGGACGCAGCGCGATGCCGCTGCTCCGCCGGACGGTTTTCTCTTCTCTGGGGACTGTCTCATTCTTTCGAGGCAGCGCACGCGAGCGGGACCCATGCTGGTCCCGTCGTGCAGCAACTGTCGCATGCGACGCGGGCAGCGCTAGCCTCGACGCGTGGACAACGAGGAGCGGCTTGGAGGCGGCAACGCCACCCATCGCGTTACCCGCGCCGGGGCGACGGTGCGTAAGCCGTGGACCGAAGCGTCGCCGAGCGTCGCCGCGTACATGACGGCACTCCGACTTGCGGGTATCGACGTTCCCGAGCACCTGGGCCAAGACGAGCAGGGCCGCCAGGTACTCGAGTTCATTCCTGGCCGGCTCGCGATGCACTCCGAGTCTTTGACGCCCAATGAGCTCGCTCGGGTCGGTGCATTGGTCCGCGCGATCCATGACGTCAGCGCGACCTACCGGCCAGCAGTCGACGCAGTCTGGCAAACCGCGATCGTCGCCCGTGGCACTGATCTCGTCTGTCACAACGACTTGGCGCCGTGGAACCTCATCGTCGGTGACCGCTGGGTTTTCATCGACTGGGACTCGGCAGCGCCGAGCACGCGACTATGGGATGTCGCCTACGCGGCGCAAACCTTCACTCTGTCGAATCCGACGGAAGAACCGGAGCATGCCGCCATCAATCTGGCCGCCTTCGTCGACGGATATAACGCCGATTACTCTCTGAGAGTCGATCTTCCCGCGGCCTTGCACCGACGCGTCATGGCCATGTACGACCTGCTCGAATCCTCACATCGCTCAGGCACGGAGCCGTGGGCGTCCATGTTCTCGTCGGGGCACGGCGACCACTGGCGTGCAGTGACGGAGTACGTTGCACGTCACCAAGAGATGTGGGTGCGAGCTGTCTTATAACCGAGCTATTGCGTCGCTGCTGTCGATCTCCGCTGACCGTCTTGGCGTCGCTCGGCGCCGATCTCTCGGCCGACGGCCCGGTGAAGGTGGAAGTCGCGAACATCCCCGCCCGAAAGGGTGATGAGGATGGCCACATCGAGTGCGAGGTCGATGAGCCACAGCTGGAACATCGGCCCCGTCGCAGCACCGGGGCCCTGCATGATCGCCGCGACGAGGGTGCCGAGCGTGACGCTGAGGGCGAAGAAGCGTGCCGATGCGTATCCCATGAAGTTCAGCTGGGCGAGCAGCAGATAGACGATCGCAAAAGCCGCAATCGCCAACAGCACCAACACTTCCGCACCGGTCGAGGAAAGCCCGGCGGAGACGAGAAGGTTCATGTCCCAGAATCTGCCCGCGCCGAAGCGCTGCTCGTCGATGATTCCGAGCAGATCAGCGGCGACCGTGGCAACGGCGATCACAGCCCGGGCCAGCATGAGGCCATAAACGAGGTAGAGCGTCATGGGTCGATGGACTTGGTTCGACGACGACGTATCGGTGGCGTCCCGCACGAGCGCGCGAGCCTGCCCGGAGAGTTTCCCGTGCGATGACAGCGTCGACGGCGCGCGGGTAGCGGTCGACTCAGCAGGTTCCAGGTTCACCTTCCTGACGTCGAGGATCGGCAGGTCACCGTCGGTGTTGATCGCGTCGCCGCCGCCATTCCGCGAGTGGTAGCCGGACGAGAAGTGGCGGATCGAGGAGCGTTCGACCTCGGGGTTGCCGGAGTCGATCGTCGCGACGATGTGATCGCGCTCGGTGTCGATGTCCGCACTGATCTTGTGGGTGATCTGCAGGGTGAAGAACGACAGGCCCACTCGCCGGTCGTATGTTCCCGCTGCGACCCAGTCCACCCTCCGACCGCCGGGGAGATACCAGCCGTGAGGTGTTCTCCAGAACCGCACGTGATGACGACGAGCGGGGTTGCCCTCGACCTCCTGCTGGTAGGTGAAGTCCTGCATGGCGCCGAACACGTAAAGAGGAGACACGGGCGCACTGTCGTAGCTGCGCCGCGAAAGCGTAGACGTGATGATGCTCAAGCCGCTGCGAAACCCGAGCTCGTCGGCGCGATCCCAACCGGCGCGCTGCATCGCGCGATGGAGCTGCTCTTCCTCACCGAGGAAAGCGAGATTGACCGGATCGCCGAGCAGCCCCTCGTAGGTGCGGGCCCGCCCGATGAAGTAGTCGGGGACGTAGATCAAGGTCAGCAGAGTGTGGATGCGCGGGAGCAGCAGGTATGCCAGCAGGGCCCAGAGAACCAGAATCAGCCACAGGTCGCTCCAGCCTCCGACGAAGATCTGCCGCACCATCAGCGCGGCGAGCCAACCTCCAGCCACTGCCCCCAACGCGAAGAACATCCTGTCGATGAGTGTGAGCACGGGCAGATTGAAGCGCATCGGGCCGCCCCCGAGCCGGCGATGCCGATCGACCACTCACTCCCCTAGTCCCGTCAACCTAAAATCCTCGCGGACCTTCCCTGCATATCCGATGCCGCTTCAGATCACTGATCGATCCCGCGGTCACATCTCGCCGAAACCTGATCCGATCAGATCGCGCAGATCGGCGACCGCACTGGCGGCGTCAGGGCCGGTCGCGGTGAGCTCCGCGGTATCGCCCTTGTCGAGGCCGAGAGCCATGATGCGGAGCAGGCTCTTGGCGTCGGCCCCGTTGATGGTGATGGCCGCATCGAACCCTGACGCACGCTTCACGAACTCGGCCGCCGGTCGCGCATGCAGACCCTGTGGATTGATCAGGGCAACGCTCGCCGACGCCTCCGTGGCAGTGGCCGATGCACCGCCGGTCCCGCTCGAGTCGGTCGACACGGAGTCGTTCTCGCTCTTGCCTGCAGCGGACTCCGCCGCCGCGAGAACTCCCGCCAGATCGGTGCCGACCTGAGCCGCGACTGACGCAGCGACAGCACCCTCGACGATGGGGGCATCGGCGATCCGCACACGGTCACGCACGTCATCGTCGAGGAACTCGAGCGCGGTCTCGGCGGTGAGGATGGCGGACCCGAGGTCGCACAGCACCACCACTCCGTCGCCCGAATCCGCCTCACCGATCGAGGCCTGCACGAGCTCGAAACTGGTCCCGATACCGCCCTCGTCAGTGCCGCCCGCCGCGGCGAGTGCGACGTCGGCCGCCATCTGCCGCGCCAGTTCAACGGTCCCCTCGGCGATCCTCGCGCTGTGCGAGACGATCACGAGACCGACGGTCATGACGCCGCCTCGACTGCGGCGCGCAGAAGCAGCGCAGTGGACTGAGCCCCCGGGTCCCGGTGCCCGATCGCCCGATCGCCGAGGTAGCTGGCGCGCCCCTTTCGGGCGACGAGCGGTTCGGTGGCCTCGGCGCCCTTCTCTCCGGCATCGGCCGCGTCCTTGAGGATGTCGAGTTCGCTCTTGCCCTCCGCGAGGGCCGCCGAGGCGGCGTCGACGGCCGGGGTCCACGCGTCGATCATCGTCTTATCCCCCGGCTCGGCCTTGCCGCGCGCAACCACTCCGTCACGAGCAGCCGTGAGTAGGGCGACGAGTGCTTCGCCGTCGAGCTCGGCGTTCGGGGCGATCGCGCTCGACGCTCGCAGGTACGCGGTTCCGTAAAGCGGTCCGGCGGCTCCCCCCACGGTTGAGATGAGTGTGGTCGCGACCAGCTTCAGCACGTCGGCGGGAGTGGCATCGGCGGCCAGGTCGTCGAGCTTGGGCAGGACAGCGCTGAACCCGCGGTCAAGATTCTCGCCATGGTCGCCGTCACCGACCTCGCGGTCGAGCCGCACCAGTTCTGCACGATTCTCGTTGACAGTGGATGCGCTGAGCCGCACCCATGATTCCGCCCACTGCCTATCGAATGTCATCGCCATCCCCTATCGTCCCCACCGGAGCGCTGCCGTTTCAACGGGCGCATCCCAAAGCTCGGTCAATTCGTCGTCGAGTCTCAGGACGGTGATCGAGAACCCCTGCATCTCGAGAGAGGTCACATAGTTGCCGACGAGCGTCCGGCTCACCTCGATGCCTTTCTCGGCGAGTACCTCAGCGGCCCGACGGAACGCGATGTAGAGCTCGACGAGCGGTGTGCCGCCCATACCGTTGACGAACAGCAGCACGCGGTCACCGGACTCGAACGGCAGGTCCTCGAGGATCGGCGCGAGGATCCGGTCGACGATCGCGTCCGCCGGTTCGATCGCGATCCGCTCGCGCCCCGGCTCGCCGTGGATACCGATACCGATCTCGATCTCGTCGTCGCCGATCTCGAAGCTCGGCTCCCCCGCATGCGGAACGATAGGCGCGCTCAACGCAACACCCATGGAACGCACCTGCGCGTTGACCTTCAGCGCGACCTCCGCAACCCGATCGAGGTCGTCTCCCCGCTCGGCGGCGGCCCCTGCGATCTTCTCGACGAGTACGGTCCCCGCCACCCCGCGGCGTCCGGCGGTGTAGAGGGAGTCTTTCACCGCGACATCATCGTCGACGATCACACTGCGCACGTCGATGCCTTCCGCTCCCGCGAGCTCCGCCGCGGTCTCGAAGTTGAGCACATCGCCCGTGTAGTTCTTCACGATGTGCAGCACCCCCGCTCCCCCGTCGACGGCCTTGGTCGCCTCGACGATCGGATCCGGCGTCGGAGAGGTGAAGACGGGGCCCGGTACCGCAGCGTCGAGCATTCCGAAGCCGACGAAACCGCCGTGCAGCGGTTCGTGACCGCTGCCGCCGCCGGAAACGAGTCCGACCTTGCCCTGTGCGGGAGCGTCAGCGCGAACGATGAAATCAGGGTCAGTATGGACCTTGAGAAGCGTCGGATGAGCCGCAGCCACTCCGGCGATGGCTTCGGCGACGACTTTGCGCGGATCGTTGATGAGCTTCTTCATTGATTGCTCCTGCCACTCGTGCGGGCCGACTGGAGGACGCGGCCACCGCCGCTCAACTTACGCCTGTCCCCCGGCGAGCGTCACAGGAAGTGGTTTCGCGCGTGAGAGCACAGGTCTATCGTGAGCCTTGGCCGCAACGACGCGGCGCGGTGCCTCGGCACGTCAACACGAACGACAAGGAAGGTCGAAGTGGACACACCTAGCTACGGAGAGGTATTCCTCTCCGAAACCACAGGCACCGCGCTACTGCTTCTGCTCGGCGCGGGTGTGGTGGCGAACGCGATCCTGACCAAGAACAAGGGCTTCAACGGCGGCTGGCTGCTCATCAACTTCGGTTGGGGCCTTGCAGTCTTCGCCGGTGTGACCGTCGCCTACACTTCGGGCGCTCACCTCAACCCGGCGGTCACGTTCGGGCTGCTCGCCGCAGGCAAGTTGGAACTCGATCCGCTGCTCATCCTCAGCTACCTCGGAGGCGAATTCCTCGGCGCCTTCATCGGCGCCGTGCTCGCCTGGCTGGCATACCGTCAGCACTTCGATGAGGAACCCGACCCCGCCGCGAAGCTCGGCGTGTTCTCGACCGGCCCCGCCATCCGCAACTACGGATGGAACCTCGTCACCGAGATCATCGGCACCTTCGTCCTGGTCTTCGTCGTCATCGGTTTCACCAACGGAGGAACCCCCGCCGAGCTGGGAGCCATCCCCGTCGCGTTCATCGTCATCGCGATCGGTGCCTCCCTCGGTGGCCCGACCGGTTACGCGATCAACCCGGCGCGTGACCTCGCGCCGCGTATCGCGCACGCACTTCTGCCCATCAAGGGGAAGGGCTCGAGCGACTGGAGTTACGCCTGGGTACCCGTTGCAGGTCCCCTCATCGGTGGCCTCCTCGCCGGCTGGCTCTCGCTGGTCCTCCTCCCCATCGGATCCTGATCCGGACGGCCGGTCGCGACACGCGAACCGGCCGTTTCACATTTCGCGGTCGGCACTCAGCAGATCTCCGGGACGCTGCTGTCGTGGACTGTCGTCCCGCACTCAACGAAGGAGTTACGTCGCATCATGACCGACTACATCGTCGCAATCGACCAGGGCACCACCAGTACCCGGGCCATCGTCTTCGACCACTCAGGGTCGATCGTCTCGACAGGTCAGCTCGAGCACGAGCAGATCTTCCCCAAGGCGGGGTGGGTCGAGCACGACCCTGAGGAGATCTGGAACAACACTCGGGAAGTCATCGGCCAGGCGCTGTCTCGCGCCGACATCACCCGCCACGACGTCAAAGCCGTCGGCATCACCAACCAGCGTGAGACCGCCGTCGTCTGGGACAAGAACACCGGCAAGCCCATCTACAACGCGATCGTCTGGCAGGACACTCGCACCCAGTCCATCGTCGACCGGCTCGCCAAGGACGGCGGCGTCGAGCGATTCAAGGACACGGTAGGGCTGCCGCTCTCGACCTACTTCGCCGGCACGAAGATCGTCTGGATCCTCGAGAACGTCGACGGCGCACGCGAGAAGGCGGAGGCGGGCGACCTGCTCTTCGGCACCACCGACACTTGGGTGCTGTGGAACCTGACCGGCGGCACCGAAGGTGGAGTGCACGTGACGGACGTCACGAACGCGTCCCGCACGATGTTCATGGACCTCAAGACTCTGCAGTGGGACGAGGAGATCTTGGGGGTCTTCGATGTGCCGAAGTCGATGCTCCCCGAGATCAAGAGTTCATCCGAGGTCTACGGCACGGTGAGATCGTCGAGCCTTCTGCGCGAAGTCCCGATCGCCGGCATCCTCGGTGACCAGCAGGCTGCCACCTTCGGGCAGGCCGCCTTCGATCCGGGCGAGGCGAAGAACACCTACGGCACCGGAAACTTCCTGATCTTCAACACGGGCACCGAGATCGTGAAGAGCGAAAATGGGCTGCTCACGACCCTCGGCTACAAGCTCGGCGACGACGAACCGCACTATGCGCTCGAAGGCTCGATCGCCGTGACCGGGTCGCTCATCCAGTGGCTGCGGGACAACCTCGGGATGATCTCGAGCGCCCCCGAGATCGAGAAGCTCGCGAAAACCGTCGACGACAACGGAGGGGCGTACTTCGTTCCCGCATTCTCAGGACTGTTCGCGCCGTACTGGCGATCTGATGCACGCGGTGCGCTCGTCGGCCTGACCCGCTTCGTGAACAAGGGGCACATCGCCAGGGCGGCTCTCGAAGCGACGGCGTTCCAGACCCGCGAGGTGCTCGACGCGGTCAACGCCGACTCCGGTGTTCCGCTCGAGGAGCTCAAGGTCGACGGCGGCATGATCGCCAACGACCTGCTGATGCAGTTCCAGGCCGACATCCTCGGTGTCCCGGTCGTGCGTCCGGTGGTCGCCGAAACGACGGCGCTCGGAGCCGCATACGCTGCAGGTCTCGCCGTCGGCTTCTGGAACGGTCTCGACGACCTCCGACAGAACTGGCAGGAGGATCGGCGCTGGGAGCCGTCGATGGACGAGCAGGAGCGCGAGCGCACGTATCGCAACTGGAAGAAGGCCGTGACGAAGACCTTCGACTGGGTGGACGAGGACGTCAACTAGCCGTTTCTCCCCCGCCGAACTGCCCACTGCCGCCAGCGCCAGCTGTAAGCGGCGGTGGGCAGTTCTTCGTTCATGTCCGGCGGGTGAGGGCCCATAGGGCGACCGCGGCGGCTGCGGCGACGTTCAGCGAGTCGACGCCGTGCAGCATCGGGATAGTCACGACAGTGTCGGCTTCCGCCAGGGCACGTCGTCCGAGTCCATCACCCTCGCTGCCGAGAACGAGCGCCACGCGATCAGGCGCCTGATAGCGCTCGAGCGGCACTGCGTCGTCACTGAGGGCGAGCGCTGCGATCTCGAAGCCATACTCGTGTAGGAGCGGGCCCGCCTCTTTCCACTCGGGCAACCTCGTCCACGGCACCTGCAGCACCGTGCCCATGCTCACTCGCACGCTTCGCCGATAGAGCGGGTCGGCGCAGCGCGGCGTGACGAGAACCGCGTCCGCACCGAGACCGGCGACCGAGCGGAAGATCGCTCCGACGTTGGTGTGGTCGACGAGCCCGTCGAGCACGACCACACGCCGCGCGGTCGCAAGTATCGTCGAGGGATCGGGGAGCACGGGGCGGTGCATCGAGGCCAGTGCACCCCGATGCAGGTGGTAGCCGGTGAGGTCCTCGAGCAGCTCGTCATCACCGACGAACACCGGCACGTCCGGGAACCCGGCGAGGAGCCGCTCAAGATCGGGTAGCCACGCGTTGCGGGTCAGCACCGAGCGCGGAACATGCCCCGCGTCAACGGCCCGTTCGATCACCTTGGTCGACTCGGCGAGGTAGAGACCGCCCGCAGGCTCGGTCTTCCGGCGAAGTGCGACATCGGTGAGGCGCGAGAAGTCATCGAGCTCGGGCCGATCGAGGCTTGTGAGCGGCACGACCCGCATGACGACCTCCGTTTGCTGAGACTCGGGCGGCTTCTCGCCCGGCACGGTCATCTCGTGTCGGAAACGCTGTCTACTCTGGGACAGGGAGGACCGATGACCACGCTAGCGGGCGGAGCCGAGAGCTCCGAACCGGTCGCGCAGGACGCGACGACCGCTTCCAGGGAACGCGACGTCGACACTGTCGCCGAATTGCTGCACGGACGCCGACTCGCGGTTCTCACGGGAGCCGGAGTGAGCACCGACTCGGGCATACCGGACTATCGCGGCCAGGGCGCGCCGAAGCGCTCTCCCATGTCATTCCAGCAGTTCCTCTCCGGCGAGAGCTATCGGCAGCGTTACTGGGCCGGCAGCCACCTCGGCTGGAAGCGGTTCGACGCCGCCGAGCCGAACGACGGACACCGTGCGCTCGCCCGGCTCGAAGACGCAGGCATCTCCAACGGCGTTGTGACGCAGAACGTCGACGGGCTCCATCTCAAAGCCGGATCGCGTCGCGTCGTCGACCTGCACGGATCCGTCGATCGCGTTCGGTGCCTGCAGTGCGGACAGACTTTCGCCCGTCAGGACATCGCCGATCGGATCGAACGCGACAACCCGTGGCTCGACCAGCCCGAGAACGTGGTCATCAATCCCGACGGCGACGCAGAGGTCACCGATGCGAGCAACTTCCTGGTCCCTGCGTGCACAGTTTGCGACGGGACCCTCAAACCGGAAGTCGTCTTCTTCGGCGAGTTCGTGCCCACCGAGAAGTTCGGCGAGGCGAGCGCCCTCATCGCCCGAGCCGACGCGCTCATCATTGCAGGGTCATCACTCGCCGTGAATTCCGGTATCCGGCTGCTCGAAGTGGCCCGTCGACGTCGGATCCCCATCGTCATCATCAACCGCGGCGAGACGAAGGGCGACAGTCGGGCCACGGTTAAGCTGGACGCCGGCGCCTCGGAAACGTTGATCGGTCTCGCCGACCGACTCCTTGCCTGACGCCGCTCAGCGCCTCACGTCTTGGAGACCACGTCATGACCCGCCTCGAACTCGTGCGCCACGGCCAGACGGACTGGAATCTGCAGGGACGTATCCAAGGCTCGAGCGATATCCCGCTCAACGAACTCGGCCGGAAGCAGGCACGCGAGGCGGGTGAGCGGCTGGCGCAGCAATCGTGGGACGCTATCGTGTCCAGCCCGCTGTCGCGCGCTGCTGAAACCGCGAGGATCATCGCCGGCGTCATCGGCGTAGACGACATCGAGCTCATCGACGATCTGCGCGAGCGCGCATACGGCGAAGCGGAGGGCCTCACCGGCGCTGAGCTCGACGCGAGAGGTGACCGCGATGAGCCGATTCATGGGCGCGAGAAGCGCTCGCAGGTCGTCGCGCGAGTCCGTCCGGCGCTCGTCTCACTCGCGAACCGTCGTCCCGATCAGTCGGTCCTCGTCGTCACCCACGGTGGCGTGATCGGCTCACTCGTGCGCGACGTGACCGAGTACGTCTGGCCCGAGGCCGGCCAGCGCATCGAGAATGCGTCCTCGCATCACTTCGCTTTCCGCGACGGCCAGATCGGACTGGTCGAGTTCAACGGGGCGCCATGGCGACCCGACGCGCAGAAGGCGACCCCGTTCACACTTCGCTTTCCGCGACGGCCAGATCGGACTGGTCGAGTTCAACGGGGCGCCATGGCGACCCGACGCGCACAAGGCGACCCCGTTCATCGACGCGCGAGCTCGCTGACGAGCCTCAAGAGCACACGAGCGGACGAGCCCCAAGAGAACGTCTCGGCGCGCTCGGCGCTCGCCGTCGAGCGTCGCTCCCACTCCCCCGCGGCATCCAAGGCTCGGACCGCATCGACGATCGACGCATCATCGCGCGGATCGAAGTAGAGGGCGGCCTCTCCGCCCACCTCGCGGAAGATCGGGATGTCGCTGATCACCGCAGGAGTGCCGACACTCATCGCTTCGATCACCGGGATGCCGAAGCCCTCATCGAGTGACGCCGTGACGAGTGCGGTCGCGTCGAGAAGTGCCGCGCGATACTCCTCATCGGTGACGCCGTTGTGGAAGACGAGTCGCGCATCGGGCGCGAGGGCCCTGAGCCGCGTCACCTCAGCAGGATCGACTCGGCTCATGAGGTGCAGCTCGTACTCGGGCAGCCGAGCCGCCGCTCGCACCAGGGCGCCGACGTTCTTGTAGCCGATGAAGGCGCCCATGTAGACGAGCTTCTTCGCGGGAGGACGCGCACGTTGCGGGCGCTCGGCAACGGGGTCGGCTGCGTTGTACACGACCGTGATGGGCCGCCTCGTGAGACGGTGTTCCCGCATCAGGGTCTTCGTCGT
>Ga0210040_10008148_pt1 | contig 12498 bp, 11 predicted proteins | sample CryGeyCG12114_NA_FD_185462 | JGI IMG/M metagenome (GOLD analysis project Ga0210040, IMG submission 185462) | Groundwater microbial communities from aquifer - Crystal Geyser CG19_WC_8/21/14_NA (SPAdes) (version 2) | ecosystem: Environmental > Aquatic > Deep subsurface > Groundwater | place: USA... | reverse complement strand
CCTCCTTGGCCACGAGGCCCTCGTCGACGAGCTGGGCCAGCGTCGGGTAGACCGAGCCGGGGCTCGGCTTCCAGGCGCCGTCGGTCTTCTCGGCGATGGCCTTGATCAGGCCGTAGCCGTTGGACGGACCCTCGGCCAGGAGGCCGAGGATCGCGCTGCGGACGTCGCCCCGACGGGCCCGGGGCCCGCCGGGGCCGAAGCCGGGACCGCCCGGACCGAAGCCCCGCCTGCCCCCGCCGAAGCCGCCGCCGAAGCCGCGACCCGGACCGGGACCGAACTCACGCTCGGGCCCGGCGCCGTCGCGGCCCGCACCGAAGCCGGGACCGCCGGGGCCGAAGCCCGGGCCGTCGAACCCGCCGGCCATGGCGGCCATGCGCCGGAGAGCCTTGGCGGGGATGAAGCCTTGCTGGGCTGCGTGGAAGTGGCTGCGCATGGTGTCTCCTCGAGATCTGGGCCGTCTTGCTGACGACCTCACCGATATATCGCCGATAGTCTAGGAGATATTCCGGAGGAGCTCAAGAGCGTGCTGCGGACGTGCGCCTTCAGACCGGTGCGGCCACCCTGGCCCCAGCCCACGGAACGTCCGCCCGACGCCCGCACCGGTCTGACGACGTAGCCGGATCAGGGCCCGCCACGACCCCCGACGGCTCAGACGGGCCAGCCCTCCGGGCCCTGCGTGCCGGCCGCGTACGTCTGCATCGGGGTCTCGTCCTTGGCCCACGCGTCCAGGACCGCGTCGATGATGCGCCAGCACTCGACCGCGGTGTCGCCGCGCACGGCGAGCAGCGGGTCCCCGTCCAGCACGCCGGCCAGGACCTCGCCGTACGCGGGGAGCCGGCCCGCGCCCAGCTGCGTGTCGAGGCTGACCCGGTCGATGCCCATCGGGTCGTCCTCGCCGTTGACGTTCAGGTCGAGCGCGATCGCGTCCGGACCCATGACCAGCCGCAGCCGGTCGGGCTCGCAGGCGCCGGTGAGCCCGGTGGGCAGGTGCGGGACGCCCTTGAAGGTCACCACGACCTCCTTGCGCGCGACGCCGACGGACTTGCCGGAACGCAGCCGGAACGGCACACCGGACCAGCGCCAGCTGTCGATCTCGAGGGTGACCTCGGCCAGGGTCTCGGTCCCGCGGGCCGGGTCGACGCCGGGCTCCTTGACGTAGTCGGGGACGTCGCGGCCGCCGATGGTCCCCGCCGTGTAGCGGGCCCGGCGCGACGACGCGGCCGGGTCGTCGTCCCAGATCCGGCACGACCGCAGCACGTCGGCCTTGGCCTCCCGCAGGTCGAACGCGGACACCGCCCCGATCGGGTTCATGGCGACCACGGCCATGACCTGCAGCAGGTGGCTCTGGATCATGTCGATCAGCGCGCCGGCCTTGTCGTAGTAGCCGGCCCGGCCCTCGAGGGTCAGCGACTCGTCGAAGACGATGTCGACGGAGGCGACGTGCTGGTTGTTCCAGACCGGCTCAAGGATCCGGTTCGCGAAGCGGACGCCGAGCAGGTTGAGCACGGTCGAACGACCGAGGAAGTGGTCGACCCGGAACGTGCGCTCCTCGGGCACCAGGGTGGACAGGCGGGCGTTCAACGCCGTGGCGCTGGCGACGTCGGTGCCGAACGGCTTCTCCAGCACCAGCACGGTGCCCTCGGGCAGCGTCACGTGCTCCAGCGCGTCGCACGCCTTCGCCGTGACGGCCGGCGGCAGCGCGAAGTAGAGCGCAGGGGCAGGCTTGGCCGCCTTCACCAGCCGTCCGAGGTCCTCCGCGGAGGTGACGTCGGCCTGCTGGTACGACGTGGTCGCCAGCAGCGCGTCGATCGTGTCGTCCGACACCTTCCCGGCAGACAGCGACGCCTTGAGGTGGTCCTTCCAGGTCTGGTCGTCCCAGGCCTCCGCTCCGGCGCCCAGCAGCTCGATGCCGCGCCGCTCCGGCTCGACGTCGAGCAGCTTGCCCAGCGCGGGCATGAGCAGGCGGCTTGCGAGGTCGCCGCTCGCACCCAGCAGCACGAGGGTGGATATCGGGGTGTCCGACGCCGGAGCGCCCTGCACCGTGAGCTGTGAGTGGGGCGTGGCCGAAGAGATGCTCATGAACGTGCTCCGCAGGTCGACGTGGCTGCGGCGGTGATCCGGCGCATCGCCACGCTACGACGGGCCCCCGCGTGGCCCTGCGTCGGCTGCGGTACCACCGACGATCAGCGTCGGCGCAGCGTCGCCTGCCCGATCGCGGTGACGCAGCCACCGGCCACCGCGGTCGCGGTCCCGCCCACGAGCGCGGCCACGACGAGCACGGAGCTGTAGGCACCCAGCACCGCGAGCATCCCGCCGGCCAGCATCAGGCAGAGGATCAGCAGCGAGGCGAGGAACGGGACCGCCGTGCGGGCTCGTGACCCGTCGCCGGCGGGCTGCTCGGCGCCGGCCTCCGGTGCCGTGCGGCGGGGACGGAGGTCGAGGAACAGGACCTGCAGGTCGGCGTGCGACCGGGCGGCCACGGCGCGGGCGAGCCTGTCGTCGAGCTCCGCGGGGTCGAGCCGACCGGCGGCGAAGTGCTCGGCCAGGGCGTCGCACGCGGCGGCGCGCTCCGCCTCCCCGACCCGGAAGGCGGGCTCGACGACGGGCGGTCGTCGTGGCCGCACGAGGCGGTACTGGTCGGGTGCGACGGTGCTCAGGCCATGCTCGTACGACGGTTGCTGGTCCACGGGCGTCAGCCTCGCGGGGCGCGGCGGGGTCCGGAAGGGGTGGAGCGAGCTCGGGGACGACGGTCGCAGCGGGTCGAGACCCCGGTCGTAGGCCGGGCCCCGTTCAGACCGGGTAGACCGTCACCGCGGTCGCCTTGACGGCGAGGAAGACCTCCCGGCCGGGGTAGAGGTCGAGCTCGGCGACGGAGGCCGGCGTCACGCTGGCGGTCAGGGTCTCGCCGGTCGTGGTCGTCGTCGTGACCCGCACCTCGTCCCCCGAGGGCTCGAGCTCGCCGACCCGGGCGGTCAGCACGGTGCGCGGACTGCCGTGCGGGGGGTCGACGAAGACCGAGACGGCGTTCGGGGCGAACACGGCGGCTGCGGGGGTGCCCGCCGCGACCCCGCCAGGGCCGGCGCCCAGGTGCAGCCCCGTCGCGGAGGTGACGCCGGTGGGCCCGGCGGTGCCCAGCACGAGGTTGAGCCCGGCCAGGTGGGCGGTGAACGAGGTCCGCGGGTGCCGCAGGACGTCGGCCGTCGGCCCGGTCTCGACCACCCGTCCCGCCTCGAGCACCGCCACCCGGTCGCTGAGCAGCAGCGCGTCGAGCAGGTCGTGGGTGACCAGCACGGCGGTGCGCCCGACCAGGACGGAGCGCAGGACCCGCCGGACGAGGGGTGCGACGGTCACGTCGAGGGCGGCGAGCGGCTCGTCGAGCAGCAGCAGCCGTGGGTCGGTCGCGACGGCTCGGGCGATGGCCACGCGCTGCGCCTGACCGCCCGACAGCCGGCCCGGTCGCCGCGCCGCGAGCCCGTCGGCCTCCACGGCGGCCAGGTGCTCGTGCGCGGCGGCCTCCGCCGTACGCCGGGGCGCGCCGGCCGCGCGGGGCCCGAAGGCGACGTTCGCGAGGACGTCGAGGTGCGGGAACAGCAGCGGGTCTTGCGCCAGCAGCCCGACGCGACGTCGGTGCGGGGCCGGCCAGCGACCCGTCCGCAGGTCGAACAGCGGCTCCCCGTCGAGCTCGGCGTGGCCGGCGTCCGGGCGTACGGTCCCGGCGAGGATGCCGAGCAGCGTCGACTTGCCGGCCCCGTTCGGCCCGAGCACCGCGAGCCGCTCGTGGTCGCCCAGCTCGAGCGTGACGTCCAGGTCGCGGGCGGCCAGGCGGGCCGAGAAGGTCAGTCCCACGTCAGCGCCAGCCCTGGCCGGGTCGTCCGGCGGCCAGGCCGACCACGGCGACCGCGACGGCCACCAGGAGCAGGGAGAGGGCGACGGCGGTGCTCGCGTCGGTCTCGCGCTGCAGGTAGATCTCGAGCGGCAGGGTCCGCGTCACGCCCTGCAGGCTGCCGGCGAAGGTGAGCGTGGCCCCGAACTCGCCGAGCGACCGCGCGAAGGCCAGCACCGCCCCCGACAGCAGCCCGGGGAGCACGAGGGGCAGCGTCACCCGGCGCAGCACGAGCGTCGGTCCACCGCCGAGCGTGGCGGCCACCTGCTCGTAGCGCTGCCCGACCGCGCGCAGCGTGCCCTCGAGGCTGACCACGAGGAACGGCAGCGAGACGAACGCCTGCGCCAGCACCACCGCCGTGGTGGAGAAGGCGATCTGCAGACCCAGGACGTCGAGCGTGTGCCCGAGCAGCCCGCGGCGCCCGAACGTGTAGAGCAGCGCGATCCCGCCGACGACCGGCGGGAGCACCAGCGGCAGCAGCATGAGCGAACGCGCGAGGCGCTGCCCGGGGAACGACGTCCGCGCGAGCACCAGGGCCATCGGCACGCCGAGGACGAGGCAGATCAGGGTCGACGCGGCAGAGGTCCGCAAGCTCAGCCCCAGTGCGTCGAGCGACGCGGCGGTGGTGACGAGGTCGCCGAAGTGCGCCCAGTCGACCCGCGTGGCCAGGGCGACGAGCGGCAGCACGACGAACAGCGCGCCCAGCCCGGCGGGGACGAAGACCCAGCCGGGCACGCCCGACCAGCGGTGCGTCTGGAGCGTGGAGGACCCCCCGGCGGACCTGGTCATGGCGCGGCGCGGCGTACGCGCGTCACGGCGTGCCGAACCCCGCGGCGTGCAGCACCTGCTGGCCCTCGCTGCCGGTCACGAGCTGAAGGAACTGACCGGCGAGGTCGGCGTTCTTGCTCCCCGCGAGCGCGGCGACCGGGTAGGTGTTGACCGCCTGCTTCGACTCCTCGAACGGGATGCCCTTCACCTGGTCGGCCGCACCCTGGACGTCGGTGACGTAGACCAGCCCGGCGTCGGCCTCGCCGGACTCCACCTTGCCGAGCACGTCGGTGACGGCGTTCTCCTCGCTGACCGGCTTGATCACGGTGTTCGTGGCCTTCTCGATCTTCTGCGCGGCGGCGCCGCACGGTACCTGGGCGGCGCAGACCACGATCTTGACGCCGGGCTTCGTGAGGTCGGCGAACGACGTGATCTTGGCCGGGTTGTCCGGCGGCACGGCGATCTCGAGGGTGTTGGTGGCGAAGTTCACCGGGGACCCGGCAACGAGGTCGTCGTCCGTCGCTTTCGTCATGTTGGCGGTGTCGGCCGAGGCGAACACGTCCGCGGGTGCGCCTCCCTGGAGCTGCGTGACGAGGTCCGAGGACCCGGCGAAGCTGAAGCTCACCTTCGTCCCCGGGTGCGCGGTCTCGAACTGCTGGCCCAGCGCGGTGAAGGTGCCCTTGAGCGAGGCGGCCGCAAAGACGGTCAGCGTCTGGCCCGAGCCCGAGCCTGAGCTCGCAGCCGGGGCGGTCGTGTTCGCCACGCCGGCGGGGGGGCTGGGCTCCACGCCGCAGCCGACGAGCACCGTCATGGAGAAGGCCGCGGCGGCGAGGACGAGGGTGGGGCGGTTCATGCGATCTCCTGGTGCTTGCGGTCGTGAGGGGTCTCGATGATCACGGTCGTCGCCTTGACCACGGCGACCGCGACGGAACCGGGCTCCAGACCCAGCTCGCGGACGGCCTCGCTGCTCATCAGCGACACCACCCGGAACGGGCCGCACTGCATCTCCACCTGGGCCATCACCGTGTCGCTGACGACCTCGGTGACGAGCCCGACGAACCGGTTGCGCGCCGAGCGCTCGACCCGGGAGGGGTCGGCCACCGGGTTGGCGTGCTCGCGGGCGAAGAGGGCGAGCGCGCGCCCGTCGACGACCTTGCGGTTGCTGGCGTCGGTCTCCACCGGGAGCACCCCGGCCTCGATCCACCGCCGCACGGTGTCGTCGCTGACGCTGAGGAACTGGGCAGCGTCCCGGATCCGGATCTTCGGCACGACGGGCAGCCTAGCCGAGCAGCAGCGGCGCCGTCGGCCCCTCTCGTCCGCACCCGCGGATCGCCTTCCTTCCCCGGAAGTGGTCGCTCAGGCCGCCTCTGGGGGCCTGCCGGAGCGCCGGGGTGACCACTTCCGGAGGGAAGGCGAGGGTCAGGCGTCGACCTGCTCGAGGACCTCGGCGGCGCGGGCCGGGCTGCCCTCGGCCAGGCCGCGCCGGATGGCACCCCGGGAGGCGAGCCACAGCCCGAGGCCGACCACCAGCACCGCGCACTCGGTGGCGGTCAGCGCCCACACGATGCCGGCCAGGCCGAACCACAGGTTGCCCAGCAGGACGACGGGGATGAAGAGGACGCCCGGGGTCACCGACATCACGGTCGCGGCCAGCGCCCGGCCGGTGGCCTGGAACAGCGAGGTGATCAGGCCGGTGAACCCGTTCGCGATCATGGCCACGAGCTGGGCGGTGATGATCGTGGCGCCGATCCCGAGGACGGAGCGGTCCGTGACGAAGGCCGAGAAGATCGGGTCGCGGAAGACGAAGACCGTCGTCGAGAAGACCAGCGCCACCCCGCTCACGGCGAGGGCGGACCCCCGGAGCGCAGCGGCGAGGCGGTCGCGGTCGCCCTTGCCGTACGCGTACGCCAGCAGCGGCAGGACCCCGAGCGTGACGCCCATGGTGAGGAACTCGGGCACCTGGGCGATGCGCACCGCCACTCCCATGGCGGCGAGGGGCCCGTCGCCGTACGCGGCGGCGAGGTTGTTGAGCACCAGCGACGTGACGATCAGGAAGCCGGACTGGAGCAGCTCGCCGATGCCGACGCCGAAGACGGGCTTGGCGATCGCCGGGGACAGCGAGAACCATCGCGGTGACACGCTGCTGCGCTCGCTGCGCCGTTGCAGCCACCAGGCGAAGTAGACGACGACGCCGAGGTTCGCGAGCCCGACCGCCAGGGCCGCGCCGGCGACGCCCCAGTGCAGGACGAGGATGAAGAGGACGTCGAAGAGCAGGTTCGCGACGGTCGAGGCGATCAGCCCGACCATGACCTGCCGGGCCGCACCTTCGGCCCGGACGAGCTGCTCGAGGCAGAACGCGGCGGCGAGGACGGGGACGAAGGCGAGCAGGACGCCGACGTACGCGCTCGTCGCTGCCCGCGTGGCGGCGTCCGCCCCGAGCAGCCCGACGATCGGGTGCAGGAGGAGCAGGCCGAGCCCGCCGACCACCACGCCGGCGACCACCGAGCCCCAGACCGCGAACGACGACACGTGCCGGACCTGGTCGGCCTGGTGGGGGTCGTGCTCCGCGGCGCCCAGCAGCCGGGAGACCAGCGCCCCGCCGCCGACGCCGAAGACCCCACCGACCGCCATGACCAGCCCGAGCACGGGGGAGCCGAGGGTGACCGCGGCGAGCAGCGCGGTGTCGTGCAGCGAGCCGACGAAGCCCGCGTTGATCACGTTGTAGAGGGCGCCGACGATCATGGCCGCCGCCATGGGCACGCAGAGGTGCACCAGGGCGCGGACGATCGGTGCGGTGGAGAGGTACCAGCGGTTGGTGCCGACGGTGTCGGCGGTGGCGGGTGCGTGGAGGTTCGTGGAGCTCATGGCTGCTTCCCTTCCGGGCAGGTCTGAGCGCACGACGGCGTGAGCCGGCGCGGCGAGGAGGACGGGTGGTGCGCGGTCGGACCGCGCGGAGGGGTTGGACCGGTGGGGTCCGGAGCGGAGGGCTCTGGACCGGGGGGGGGGCTCTGGAGCGGTGGGGCTAGCGGCTGGGCTGCGGGAGCTCCGCGGTGATCTTGCTGAGCAGGGCCTGCAAGGTGGCTCGTTCCGTGACGTCCAGCGGGGCGAGGATCGTCTCGTCTGCGGACGCCATCGCGTCCTCGAAGCCGGCGACGAGGTCTGCGCCCGAGGCCGTCGCGTAGACCCGTTTCCGCCGCTCGTCACCGCTCTGCGTACGCCGCTCGACCAGCCCGCGTCGCTCGAGCCCCTGCAGGAGGCTGGAGACGCTGGCCGCGCTCGTCCGGCTGACCTCGGCGATGTCGCGCTGGATCGACCCGGGGTTCTGGACCAGGTGGCCGAGCACGAACGCCTGCTCGTGGCTCAGCCCGCGCGCGCGGATCCAGTCCTCGCCGGCCTTGCGCTGGGCCCAGCCAATCCATCGCACCAGCTCGAGGCCGCTGCTGAGCCGGGGTTCCCGTTCGGTCATGGTGAGAACCCTAACTGTTAGATATCTAACCGTCAAGGCACTGACTGCAGGTTGGTCACAGGAGGCACACAGAATGCCGTTTTGCTCTGTGGCCCCTCGGGTACTCATCCGTTGCAGGAAGCGGGTGGGCGTCGTCCCGCCACCGTCGTGCGCAGTCGCCGACAGGAACGCCCAGCTTTCTGCACCCACCCCCACTTCCCCGGAGGATCCTGTGTCCCAGACCGTCAACCGCGGCACCGCCGCGACCACCCGCACCAACGTCCAGAAGGCCGCCGCCGTCGTCGGCATCGTGTTCCTCCTGGTCGGCGTTCTCGGGTTCATCCCCGGCATCACCTCGAACTACAGCTCGATGTCGTTCGCCTCGCACCACTCCGACGCCAAGCTGCTGGGCCTGTTCCAGGTCTCGGTGCTGCACAACCTCGTGCACCTGGTGTTCGGCGTGGCCGGGCTCGCCCTGGCGCGGACCATCTCGGGCGCGCGCAACTACCTGGTCGTCGGCGGCATCATCTACCTGGTGCTCTTCGTCTACGGCCTGATCGTCTCCGAGAACTCGATGGCCAACTTCGTCCCGGTCAACACCGCCGACGACATCCTGCACCTGGTCCTCGGGCTCGGCATGATCGCGCTCGGCGTCGTGCTCACGCGCCGCCGTGCGGACCGCGTCGCCGCCTGACCCGACCCGCTCGACCGCAGGGCTGACCCTGCGCAGCGTCTGAGTGCGCGCTCCAGCACCTCCCGACCACGTGTCGGGTTGCGGGGGCGCGCACTCGGCGTCTGGCGGGTCAGCGCTGCTGGACGATGGTCGGCGTACGACCGGTGTCGGGCCAGCACCCGAGGCCCCCGACGGGGATCGCCTGACCCTTCTCGATCATCTCCCGCTGCTGGTCGAGACACTTGCTGACCAGCACGTTCGGGTCCCTGGACACGCTGGCCGCGATCTTGGCGTTCGCCCGGGCGTCCGCCTCGGCCGTCTGCTCGCGCTGCTGGGCGATCCGGGTGTTGCCGATCTCCTGCTGCAGCTGGTTGATCCGCTGCTGCGTGGCCTCGTCGTAGTCGACCTTGGGGATGATCACCGACTCGATGTCGATGCGGTCGCCGATCCGGGCCACGAGCCGGGCCTTGACGGCGTCGGCGACCTGGTCGTTGCTGATCTTGGGTGTGGTGCCGTCGCCGCTGGCCGCCTTGGCCTGGCTGAGCGGGTCGTAGTCGCTGAACGCGTAGTTCAGCGCCGCCGCGAGCTCCTGGTTGACCAGCCCGGGACCGATGTTGCCGAAGCCGCGGTAGTCGGCGTAGAGCTCGCCGGCCGCCTCGGGCCGGATCTTCCAGCGCAGCGCGTTCTGGACGAACCCCGTGGCCTGGTTGCCGAGCCGGATCTCGGTCCGCTGGTCACCGAGGTGGTCGTCGATCTGGGTGCTGCCGTCCATCTGGACGACCTTGCTCCAGGGCCGCTTCCAGTGCAGCCCGGGCGCGAACTCGTGGATCGGCTTGCCGAAGGACACCTGGACCCCGACCGACTTGGCCTGGACCTGCGTGACGCTGGCCGCGAGCACCATGACCACGCCGAGGGCCGCGGTGCTCACGCCGACGAGGCGTCCGACGCGGTTCCTGGCCCCGATGCAGGCGACCAGCACCGCCAGGCCGGCGACGAAGACGACGATCGAGGACACGAACAACCCGGACAACAGGGCCTCACCTTCGCGACGTGCTGGGAGCGGAACCGCTCGCGCACTGTACGGCGCGGACGGCTCACCCGCAGCCGATCCCCGGGCGCCGCCCGACGCGCCCGGGCCGCTCCCGCCGGGTGGACCGATGAGTCCGGCGGAGGAGGCTGGTCGCAGTCACGTCAGCCACCCACGGAGAGGTCCACCATGCTCGGCAGCTCGCGCGCGTTCCGCGGTTTCTCGGTCGACGACATCGGCGCCGCGCAGACGTTCTACGCGGACGCGCTCGGCCTGGAGGTGAGCGAGGCGAACGTGATGCTCTTCCTGCACCTGGCCGAGGGCACCCGCACGCTCGTCTGCCCCAGGCCCGCCCGCGTGCCCGCGGCGTACACGGTCCTGAACTTCCCGGTCGACGACGTCGAGGAGACGGTCGACGCGCTCGTGGAGCGCGGGGTCGTCTTCGAGCACGACGACTGGGTCGAGGACCCCAGGGGGATCCAGCGCGGCTACGGCCCGACGTTCACCGACCCGGCCGGGAACGTGCTGTCCGTGATCGAGGAGCGACCCCCGACGGTCGCCCCCGGCCGGCGGCGAGGGGACGGTCCCAGGCCTGCGCTGCCGCGTCCGGCCCGGTCCGCGTCGCCTCCGGGCCCGGACCCGGCTGGCAGTGGGGGCACCACCACGTCCGGCGACGTTCCGCGTCGCCGGGGACCTCCTCGACGACCCGGACCGGGGTCCCGCAGCGCAGGCACGCCTGCCCGGCCCGGCCGGACACCCAGTGCTGCCGGCCGTCGCGGCTGTCTCCGGTGGTCACCTGGTAGGCGTTCGCGACGTACGCCGAGTGCCGCAGGCAGCGTCGCGCCAGGGCGACCAGGGCGGACACGTCGAGCTCCCCGACCGGGGTCCAGGGGCTGGTCCCGCGCAGGAAGCAGAGCTCGTTGACCCACAGGTTGCCCAGGCCGGCGAGGTTCCGCTGGTCGAGCAGCGCGGCGGCGACGGGACGGTCGGGCTGCGCCTCCAGCCGGCGGACGGCCTCGCCCGCGTCCCAGTCCGCGCGCAGCGGGTCCGGACCGAGGTGGCCGATCGCGTCGGCCTCCTGGGCGGTCGGCAGGACCTCGACCACCGGCAGGTCGAGCCCGTACGCGGTCGCCCCGTCGTCGAGCTCGAGCAGCACGCGCACCTGGTCCATCAGGCGCCCGGGGAGGCGCTTGCCGGCTCCGACGACCGTCCAGCTGCCCGACATCTTGAGGTGCGTGTGCAGGGTCAGGGCCTCGCCGCCCTCGGTCATCAGCCGGGTCAGCTGGTGCTTGCCGTGCGTGTCGATCCCGGTGATCGTGGACCCGACGAGGTCGAGCGTCGCGAGGGCCGGGACGCGGAGCTCGGCGCGGACGAGACGCCGACCCACCAGGGCCGGCGCCAGGCGCCGGACCAGGCGGTAGATCGAGTCTCCTTCGGGCACCGGTCCAGTGTGCGCACTAGCCTTCGAGCATGGCGGTGGCGGCGGGTCCTCTGGCCGCATCCGTCCGGCTGCGCACGGTGGGCCGGCTCCCCGTGCCGCTGACGCTCGGCCTCTGCCTGGCGCTGCTGCTGACCGCCGGTGGCGTGATCTGGGCCCGTGCCGCGCCGAGGGACGCCGACATCCCGCTCGCCAGCGAGACGGTGGCCGTCGGCCCGGGCGGCGTGGTCGAGGTGCTGCCCGGCGCCGGGACGACCGTGCCCGGGACCCGGGTGCTCGCCGGGCCGGGGAGCACCGCGGCGTTGGCGGCGGAGCAGGCCTGGCTGGCGCAGGGCACCGTCCCGGCGGTGCCGGGGCTCGGGCCCGACAGCGACCTCGTCCGCGGTGCGCTGCTCGACCTGCACGTCCTCACCGAGACCTACGGCGTCCCGGTCGCCGGCTGGACCGGGCCCTGGCGCTACGTCTGGCCGCGTGACGCCGCGTTCGCCGCGGTCGCCTTCGCCCGGACCGGTCACCGCGACGACGCCGAGCGGGTGCTGGACTTCCTCGGCCGGGTGCAGCCCACGTCCGGGGTCTTCCAGGCGCGCTACCTGCCCGACGGCAGCGGGGTCCCCGACGACCGCGGCACCCAGCTCGACGGAGCCGGCTGGGCGCTCTGGGCGACGGCTGAGGTCGCCGACACGCTGCCGCCCGCCTCGCGAGCCGCGTTCGTCGCGGCGCACCGGCCACTGGTGGAACGTTCCACCAGTGCCGCGCTGGCCGCGAACGCCGGACCGGGCGGGCTGCCGCCCGCCTCCCCGGACTACTGGGAGGTCCCCGAGCACCGGACGACCCTGGCGACCGCCGCGGTCCTGCGGGCCGGGCTCGAGGCCGCCGTACGGCTGCAGGTCTTCGCGGGCGACGGGCCGGCGGCAGCCCGTGCGTCGGCGGGGGAGGCGCGGCTCAGCGCGGCGATCGCGCGCGGGTTCGCCCCGCACGGCTACCCGCGACACCTCGGCGGTCGCGCCGGCAGCGTCGACCTGGGCGTCGCGTTCCTGCTGCCGCCCTTCGCCGACGCGGTCGACCCGGACGCGTACGCCCGCTTCGAGACGGCACCGGAGGAGCTGACGCGGCCGGCGGGCGGGCTGGCCCCCGGCGGCTCGTGGCGGCGCGACGGGGTGAGCTGGACACCGACGACGGCGACCTGGGCGCTCGTCGCCGCCAGCTCCGGGGACCGCGCTCAGGCTCTCGCCCGCCTGCGCTGGCTGGCCGACCACCGGACCGG
>Ga0210040_10008147_pt1 | contig 12499 bp, 10 predicted proteins | sample CryGeyCG12114_NA_FD_185462 | JGI IMG/M metagenome (GOLD analysis project Ga0210040, IMG submission 185462) | Groundwater microbial communities from aquifer - Crystal Geyser CG19_WC_8/21/14_NA (SPAdes) (version 2) | ecosystem: Environmental > Aquatic > Deep subsurface > Groundwater | place: USA... | reverse complement strand
CCGGCCGTCGAGGCCGAGCGTGAGGGCCTCGGCCTGGGCGACGCCGGTGACGTCGGCAGAGGCCTGCTCGGTGTACGACTTCGTGTCGACGACGACGACCTTGGCGTAGGTGAGGAACGCGACCTGCTTGCCGCCCGGCAGCATCACCCCGTCGGTGAGCGTCGAGGGGACGTCGTGGACGCGCTTGAGCTTGTTCACGCCGTCGCGGCTGGGCTTCTCGGGCGCCTGGTAGAGCCCACCCTTGAGCTCCTTCGTCGCGATGTAGAGCCGGCCCCCGGGCGTGACCAGCAGCGTCTCGGCGTCGTGCGCGCCGTCGGGATAGGCGAAGTCCCAGGCCCGGTAGGTCCTGGACTTGTCGTCCGGCTTCGGGTCGTCGAAGTAGTACACCCGCACGGACTTGCGCTTCGCGTCGTTGTCGCCGATGTCGCCGACGTAGAGGCGGTCCTTGTTCCAGGCCACGGCCTCGGCGTCGATCGGGAACGCGTTGTAGCGCAGCGTGCCCTTGACCTTGCCCGTCTTGTCGACGCCGTAGACGACCCCGAGGGCGCCGGAGTCGTTGACCGTCCAGTAGACCTTGTTCGTCGTGTCCCGGGCCATGCCCGAGTTCTCCGCGACGCGGCTGTCCTTGATCGTGAACACGACCTTGCCCGCGGCGCCGGCCGTCGCCGGGAAGGACGTCGCCAGCCCGAGCGCCAGCACCGAGGCCGCTGCGGCTCGCAGGGTCGCGCGCCTGGGCATGGGGTCTCGCTCTCGCTCGGGGTCGGGCCGTCAGGTCAGGCGGCAGCGTACGTCCGAACAGTCTCGGCCCGCGACCTGTGAGACGGCGCTGCCACGCGGCAGCGCGTCTCAGCCGTCGCGGTCCTCAGCGCACGAGGGCGGCCACCACGACCAGGAGCACCAGGGCCACGAGGACGCCGGAGACGATCGCGCGACGGGCCCGGGGGTTCACCCGACGAGGATAGGAGCGGGCTCGGCCGCGGGCCGTCCACGACCACGGCCTAGCGTGGCGCCGTGGCCGGACCCCGTGCGTACGCCCTCGCGATCGGTGAGCTGCGGGGCCTGGTCGGGGCCTCCGGAACCCTTGCCGCGCAGGTCCGGTCGCTGGCCGAGCGGGCGTACGCCCCTCCGCCGCCGCGGGTCCGCGACCTGCTCGGTCCGATCCACCGGCGGGTGCCGGGCACGCCGGTCCTCCGCCCCGACGAGCCGGACGCCGCCGACCTCGACCGGCTGCTCGCGGGCGGCGCTGTCCCGCCGGGTCGGGCGGCCGCGACCTGGCGCCTGGTGGAGACGGTGGTCGCCGGCCTGGCGTGGTCCGCCACCGGCCTCGCCGAGGGTGACCTGCCGCCCGGGCTGCTGGTCCTCACCGGCCTGCCCCTGCCGTCGGCTCCCGGGCTGACCGCCGGCTGGTGCCCCGTGGAGCGGGCCGCAGCGGTGCCCGCGCTGGCGGCCTGGCTGCAGGATCGCGACGGCTGGGCCGCAGCCGCGGCGGAGGCGGGCCGCCCGGCGCCGGACCTCGTCGTCCTCGGGGGCGGGCCCGCCTGACCCGCCTTTCTGTCGGAGCGGAGCCCTATCGTTCGGCAGGTGGAGAGGACGAGGGAACCGCGGGCCTGGCCCTGGGTGGCCGTGGCGCTGGTCTTCGTCGTGCTGTCCCCCGTCGCCTCGATCCTCACCCGGGACGCCACGGGCCGCGCGTCGCTGGGCTGGGTGGCCGTGCAGACGCTCGCCACGGCCGCCGCCTTCCTGATCCCGCAGATGCGTCAGATCCGCTCGGAGCAGCGCCAGGCCAAGGCCGAGGAGCGGGAGTTCGACACGCGCGTCGAGGTCGAGCTCGCGTTCAACGACGCGCTCGAGCCCGTCGTCCGCCTGCTCGGCGAGCTGGCGCAGGAGACCGAGCACGTGCAGCGGGAGCGCCGACGGGCGCAGATGGTGCCGCTCGTGCTGACGACGACCGCCCAGCTCACGGGCCAGGACCGCGTACGGGCGTGCTGGTTCGCGCTCGACCCCGGTCCGCCGGAGCGGCTGCAGCCCCAGGAGTCGCTCGGGCGGGCCGGGCCGGTGACGACGGTCTTCACCCGCGGCACCCCGAGCGGTGACGCCGCGCTCGACCTGGTCACCACCAACGGCCAGCTCGTGGTGGACGACCTGACCGCCGACGCGTCCGACCTCTGGCGGCTCGACGACCGGGAGGTGTCGCGCAGCCTGGTCGTCGTCGCCGTGGCCGTGGGCAACGTCGCCCACGGGATGATCAGCCTCGACGCCCTCGAGCCGGACGGCTTCGACGACGACGACGTCGCCCTCGTCCGCCTGATGGCCGGCCTCCTCGGCGCGGCGATGAGCATCCGGTGACCAGCGCCCGCGCCTCGACGCGGACGCTGGTGCGCGTTGGACACGGGTGCGAGACTGGAGCAGGAGACCGAGGAGGTGAGGCACGTGGCGATGACGATCGACGGTGACCACCACGACCGGCGGATCGACGCGATCCTGACCGACCCGAAGGGCTACTTCGAGCGCGCGCGTCGCCGGGCCGAGGACAAGGTCCGACGCGAGATGGAGCAGGAGCGGGACACCAAGCCCGCCACCCGTACGACCTAGGTCGACGAGACCGACCCGTCCTGGGACCTTCGACAGGTTCAGGACGCCACTTCGACGACGTCAGCGCCTCGACCGAAGCGTGCTCGCGAGCGGCGCTCGCCCCTGCGCGCGTCAAAGACCGGGCGCCGTCCCGTCCGGACGACGAGCGGACCACGACGACGTTTTCCGTCGACGAGCAGCAGCCCGAGGAACGGCACCGCGCAGCCCTCAGGCCGGGACGACCACCAGCACCAGGTCGCCGCCCTCGACCTGCTGGATCGCGCTCAGCGCGAGCCGGTCGACGCGGCCGCCGACCGACGCGGTGATGGCCGCCTCCATCTTCATGGCCTCGATGGTCGCGACCGTGGCACCGGCCTCGACCTCGTCGCCCTCGGCCACGGTGACCGTCACGACCCCCGCGAACGGGGCGGCGACGTGGCCCGGACGGCCGGGGTCGGCCTTCTCCGCGGCCTTGACGTCGACCTTGATCGACGTGTCGCGGACGCGGATCGGGCGCAGCTGACCGTTGATCGTGCACATGACCGTGCGCATGCCTCGCTCGTCGGGGTCGCCGATCGCGGAGAGCCCGAGGATGAGGCTGACCCCGCGGCCGATGCGCGCGATGTGCTCCTCGCCCGGCTGCAGGCCGTAGAGGTAGTCGAGCGTGTCGAGCCGGCTGACGTTGCCGTACGTCTCGCGGTTGTGCAGGAACTCCTTGGTCGGGCCGGGGAAGAGCAGCCGGTTCAACGCGGCCTGGCGGGTGGGCCCGGCCTGGTCGAGCTCGGCCGCGTCCTCGGGCGCCAGCTCGGTCTCGCGCAGCGGCACGGTCCGGCCGGCGAGCGCGCGCGTCCGGAACGGCTCCGGCCAGCCGCCGGGCGGGTCGCCCAGCTCGCCGCCGAGGAAGCCGATGACCGAGTCGGGGATGTCGAAGTCCTGCGGGTTCTGCTCGAACTCGAGCGGGTCCGCCCCCTTGGCCACGAGCTGCAGCGCGAGGTCGCCGACGACCTTGGAGCTCGGCGTGACCTTGGTCGGGCGGCCGAGGATGCGGTTCGCGGCGGCGTACATCGCCTCGATCTGCTCGAACTTCTCCCCCAGGCCGAGCGCCACGGCCTGCTGGCGCAGGTTGGAGAGCTGGCCGCCGGGGATCTCGTGGTCGTAGACGCGCCCGGTCGGGCTGTCCAGCCCGGACTCGAACGGCGCGTAGACGCGGCGGACCGCCTCCCAGTACGGCTCGAGGTCCATCACGGCGCGCAGGTCGAGGTTCGTCGCCCGCTCGGTGTGCTCGAGCGCGGCGACCAGGGCGGACGCCGGCACCTGCGACGTCGTGCCCGCCATCGGGGCGCTGGCCACGTCGACGGCGTCGACCCCGGCGTCGACCGCGGCCATGAGGGTGGCGAGCTGGCCGCCGGCGGTGTCGTGCGTGTGCAGGTGCACCGGCAGGTCGAACCGCTCGCGCAGCGCCGTCACCAGGGTCTTCGCGGCCGGCGGGCGGAGCAGGCCGGCCATGTCCTTGATCGCCAGCACGTGCGCGCCGGCGTCGACGATCTGCTCGGCCAGGCGCAGGTAGTAGTCGAGCGTGTAGAGCGTCTCGCCCGGGTTGGTCAGGTCGGCGGTGTAGCAGAGCGCGACCTCGGCGACCGTCGTCCCCGTCTCGCGCACGGCGTCGATCGCCGGGCGCATCTGGTCGATGTCGTTCAGCGCGTCGAAGATCCGGAAGATGTCGATGCCGACGGAGGCCGCCTCGGCGACGAACGACGTCGTGACCTTGGTCGGGTAGGGCGTGTAGCCGACCGTGTTCCGACCCCGCAGCAGCATCTGCAGCGCGACGCCGGGCATGTTGTAGCGCAGCGCGGCGAGCCGCTCCCACGGGTCCTCGGCGAGGAAGCGCAGGGCCACGTCGTACGTCGCCCCGCCCCAGCACTCGACGCTCAGCAGCTCGGGGGTCATCCGGCCGACGTACGGGGCGATCCGCAGCAGGTCCTTGGTCCGGACGCGGGTCGCCAGCAGCGACTGGTGCGCGTCACGGAACGTCGTGTCCGTGACCTCGGTGCGCACCCGCGAGCGCAGGTCGGCGGCGAACCCCTCCGGCCCGAGCTCGAGCAGGCGCTGCCGCGAGCCGTGCGGCGACGGCTTCGCCAGGTCGACCCCGAGCGGGCGCTTGACCCCGGGGTCGAGGTGCGTCGGGGCCGGCCCCCACGGCTTGTTGACCGTCACCTCCGCGAGCCAGCGCAGCAGCCTCGTTCCGCGGTCGGCGGGCGCGTGGGTGGTCAGCAGGCCGGGACGTTCCTCGATGAACGCGGTCGAGACGTTCCCGGCGATGAAGTCGGGGTCCTCGAGCACGGCCTGCAGGAACGGAATGTTCGTGCTGACGCCACGGATCCGGAACTCCGCGAGCGCTCGGCGCGCACGGGCGACCGCCGCGTCGAACGTCCGGGCCCGGCACGTCAGCTTGACCAGCATCGAGTCGAAGTGCGCGCTGATCTCCACGCCCGTGTCGACCGTGCCGCCGTCGAGGCGCACCCCGGCGCCACCGGCGCTGCGGTAGGCGGTGATGGTCCCGGTGTCGGGGCGGAACCCGTTCGCCGGGTCCTCGGTGGTGATCCGGCACTGCAGCGCGGCGCCGTTGATCCGGACGTTCTCCTGCGACAGCCCGAGGTCGGCCAGCGACTCGCCGCTGGCGATCCGCATCTGCGACTGGACGAGGTCGACGTCGGTGATCTCCTCGGTGACCGTGTGCTCGACCTGGATGCGCGGGTTCATCTCGATGAACACGTGCTCGCCGGCCCGCGGCCCCTCGGTCTCGACGAGGAACTCGACGGTCCCCGCGACGGAGTAGCCGATCGACGTCGCGAACTTCACCGCGTCCGCGCACAGGGCCTCGCGCAGCTCGGCGCTGATGTTCGGCGCCGGCGCGATCTCGATGACCTTCTGGTGGCGGCGCTGGATCGAGCAGTCGCGCTCGAAGAGGTGCATGACGTGACCCGAGCCGTCGGCCAGGATCTGGACCTCGATGTGGCGCGGGCGGCCCACGGCCTGCTCGATGAACGCCGTCGGGTCGCCGAACGCGCCCTCGGCCTCGCGCATCGCGGCCTCGACGGACTCGCGGATCTTCGCCGGGTCGTCCACCCGGCGCATCCCCCGGCCGCCACCGCCCGCGACGGCCTTGACGAAGACCGGGAAGCCGATCTCCGCGGCCCCCGCGACCAGCTCGTCGACGTCGGCCGACGGCGGGGTCGAGCGCAGCGTCGGCACCCCGGCCCGACGGGCCGCACCGAGCGCGCGGACCTTGTTGCCGGCCAGCTCGAGCACGTCGGCGGGCGGCCCGATGAACGTGATGCCGGCCGCGTCGCACGCCCGCGCGAGGTCGGGGTTCTCCGACAGGAAGCCGTAGCCGGGGTAGATCGCGTCCGCGCCGGACTCGCGCGCGGCGCGGATGATCTCGTCGATGTCGAGGTACGCCCGGACGGGGTGCCCGCGCTCCCCGATCAGGTAGGCCTCGTCGGCCTTGATGCGGTGGACCGCGTTGCGGTCCTCGTAGGGGTAGACCGCCACGGTCTGGGCCCCGAGCTCGTACGCGGCGCGAAACGCCCGCACGGCGATCTCGCCCCGGTTGGCGACCAGCACCTTCGTGAACATGCCCGCAACCTATCCGCAGTCGTGTTACCGGTCCGCTACACGTCCGTGGTCGCCGGACTTGGTCATGGGTCCCCGGCACAGGACGGGCGACCGGTCGGGACGGGTGCTCCAGAGGCGCCTCCTCACAACCATCCGCCCGGGCGCCGTCCTGCTTCTCGACCCACGGACGTCCGCCCGCGCCCGGGCTCCCGCCAGACCCATCCACGCTCGGGGGCGCCTCTGGAGCACCCGTCCCTCACAGGGGCAGGGCCGCTGCCGGTGGCACGTCGGTCAGGGCGAACCTTGCCGTGACGGTCGCGGTGACGGTCTGCGGCTGGGGTTCCAGGTCGAGCTCCGGGGGCGGGCCGCCACCCTTGGCTATGGCGAACGCGCGGGGCATCCTGCCACCGAAGCCGGCGTCGGTGTCGGAGAGCTCGAGGAGGTCGCCGAGGGTCGCGCCGAGGGCGGTCGCGTAGTCCTGCGCCCGGGCGACGGCCGCGCGGACGGCGTCGACGCGGGCCTCCCGGTGCAGCGGCGAGGTGCGGCGCAGCGACCACCACGGTCCGTCGACCTGCGCGCCGGGGAGACCGGCGAGGGCGACGACGAGGTCGGAGAGGCCGAAGAAGTCGGCCAGCGTCAGGCGGGTCGAGTAGCGACCGGTGCAGCCGGTGATCTTCACGCCCGAGCGGCGGTCGAAGACGGGCGAGACCGCGAAGGGGTCGGTGCGGACGGTGTCGAAGGGCAGGTCCCGTAGCGCGGCCTCGACCTGGTGGGCAAGGTCGGCGAGCGACCGGGTGACCTCCGCGGCCGTACGGCCCGAGGTGTGCAGGACGGCGGACACGGTGGCGAGCTCCGGCGGCCCCTCCACCTGCCCCTCGCCCCGGACGGTCACGTCGGCGTCGCGCTCATGGCCCGACCCTAGCCAGGAGAACGCTCCCTGAGCTTGTCGAAGGGCTTCGCGCGAACGCCCCCTCAGCCTGTCGCAGGGCTCTGCGCCAACGCCCCCTGAGCTTGTCGAAGGGCCTCGAAGAGGTTGGCTCCACTTACGCAATCAGGAGCCGACCCGTTCCGGGCCCTTCGACAGGCTCAGGGGGCGTGACCCGCCGACGCACGGATCACACCCGTCAACGCCCCCTGAGCTTGTGAAGGGCCTCGAAGAGGTCGGCTCCGCTCAACGAACGGCCGCCCTTCGACGGGCTCAGGGGGCGTGCGACCGTCAGGCCGGCCGAACCTCGAGGTTCGGGTGGGGGTGGAGGTGCGGGCGAACCTTGAGGTGCTCGCGGTGCAGGACGAAGGCGACGCTGGCGAGGACGCCGAGGGCGGTGAGGCCGCCTCCGCCGATCAGGGTCCAGCGCGGGCCGAGGACCTCGCCGACCCAGCCGAGCAGCGGCGCGCCGATCGGGGTGCCGCCCATCAGCACCATCATGTAGAGCGCCATCACGCGGCCGCGCAGGTGCGGGGCGGCACCGAGCTGGACCGAGGCGTTGGCGGCGGTCAGCGTCAGCAGCGCGACGAGCCCGAGCAGCGGCAGGATCGCGGCGTAGGTGGCGTAGGTCGGCATCAGGCCGGCGATGATCTCGACCACGGCGAAGGCCAGGGCCATCAGCACGACGAACCGGCCGCGCGGGCGGGCCTGGCGCCGGGCGGCGACGAGCGCGCCGGTGAGCGAGCCGAAGGCCATGAACGTCCCGAGGATCCCGTACGCCGCCGCGCCGCGGTGGAACTCCTGCTGGGCCATGAGCGCGGAGGTCATCTGGAAGTTCATGCCGAAGGTGCCGACGAAGAACGCGACGCAGAGGATGAGCAGCAGGTCGCCGCGGTGCAGGACGTACGACATCCCCTCACGGATCTGGTGCTTGGCCCGCGGCGGGCGTTCGGCGCGGTTGAGCAGGGCCGGGTCCATCAGGCTGAGCGCGAGGATCATCGCGCCGTAGGTGACGCAGTTCGACAGGATCGCCCAGCCGGAGCCGAAGCCCGCGATGACCAGGCCGGCGAGCGCCGGGCCGACGATCCGGCCGGCGTTGAAGTTCGCGGAGTTGAGGCCGACGGCGTTGGCGATGTGCTGCTTGCCCGCCACCTCGGACACGAACGCCTGCCGCGCCGGGTTGTCGAACGCGGTGCCGAGCCCGAAGGCCAGCGCGACGACGAAGACGTGCCAGGTCTGCGCGACCCCGGTGACGGCGAGCAGCCCGAGCACGGCGGCGCAGACGGCGAGCCAGGCCTGCGTGACCCGCAGGATGCGGCGCTTGTCGAAGCGGTCGGCGATGAGCCCGCCGTACGGCGACAGCAGCAGCATCGGCAGGAACTGCAGCCCGGTGGTCACGCCGACGGCGAGCGCGGAGCCGTGGGACAGCTCGAGGACCAGCCAGTCCTGCGCGACGCGCTGCATCCACGTCCCGATGTTGGAGACGAAGGCGCCGGCGAAGTAGATGCGGTAGTTCGGCTGGCCGAGCGCGGCGAACATGCTCGTCCGGCCCTCGGGTGGCACGACGGCCTCGTCGGTCGGGGGTGTGGTGCGCTCGGTGTCGACGCTCACGCGGCTGTCACCGTTCACAGATCCTCTCGAGGATGCCCACCGCACGGCGGAGCACCTCCTTGTCGTCCGGGTCGAGCTCGGCGATCCGCTGGGCCAGCCACTCCGACCGGCGCCGCCGGTTGAGCAGCAGGAGCTCCCGGCCGCTCGGGGTGAGGGAGACCCGCGCCTGGCGCCGGTCGGCGGGGTCGGGAGTGCGGACCACGAGACCGCGCTCCTGCAGGGCGTTGACGATCCGGGTCATGGACGGGGCCGCCACCTTCTCCGCAGCGGCGAGCGCCCCGATCGGCTGGTCGTCCGCACGGGCGAGCGTGCCCATGGCCGACAGCTGGCTCGCGGTCAGCTCGAGGCCGTCGGCGCGCACCTGGCGCAGCCGGCGGGCGAGCCGCATGACCGCGGGGCGCAGCCCGTCCGCCAGCCCCGAGACGCTGCGCAGGTCGCTGCGGGTGCTCCGGGGCTGGGTCGTCGTGCTCACGGGCTCGACGATACTCCTTAGCAATGTTAAATACAACGGCTAAGCATCTCCCCGCGCCGGCGGTCGGTCCCGACACGTTCACGAGGCGTTCACGGGCTCGACCCCGGTGTCGCGCGGTCAGCGCGGCCCCGGCGGGCGCCCGCTCCGTACGATGACCCTGGTCGACGGCTCCGGTCGACCACGGACGAGAGGCACCGGGGGATGGCGCGGATCACCCGCCGCACGGCACTGCTGGGCGTGGTCGCGGCGGCGCTCTCCGCCTGCTCGAAGGACCCGACCCCGCCACCGGCACCGGCCGCACCCGCGGCCACGACGCCCAGCCCGACGCCGGTGGCGCCCACGCCGAAGCCGACGCCCGTCGACACCCGCCCCCGCTGGCCGCTCACCGGCCAGCTGCTGAAGGACGAGGCCGACGCGCGGCACGCGGCGGTGGCGGTCAAGGTGCCGGACAACCAGCAGGAGCACCCGCAGCGCGGCATCGGCGACGCCGACATCGTCTTCGTGCAGCTCGAGGGCTACCTCGACGCCTCCGGCTACAGCTCGACCCGCCTGGTCCCGGTCTTCCACTCGGCGATGCCCGACACGGTGGAACCGGTCCGCTCGATCCGCCCGGTCGACGTCCCGCTGCTCAGCCCGATGGACGCGATCATCGGCAACACCGGCGCCGCGAAGTGGACGATCGCGTACGTGAAGAAGTACAGCAAGCACCTCGAGGCGATGCTGTCCTACCTCGCGACGAAGGGCACGGGCTCGTACGGGACCGACCCGTCGCGGGTCTACCAGTACCAGGGCCAGACCTACTACGACCGCGCCACGACGTGCCACCCGAAGGTGCTGGCGAAGCAGACCAAGCGGTTCCGGAGCGGTCCCCCGCGCGTCTACTTCCCGATCGCGGCGAGCGACGAGGAGGTGAGCACGGCGAAGGACAAGGGCAAGGGCGGCAAGACGCTGAAGGTCCCGTACAAGGGCGACGGCTACCTCATGGGCTACACGTACGACAAGAAGACGAAGCGTTACCTGCGCAGCATGCCGTGGGGGCCGCACGTGCTGGCCGACGGCAAGCGGGTGTCCACGGACAACGTGCTCGTGATCAAGGCGCGCCAGCACTTCGAGCACCACGAGCCGATGCACGACGTCATCGACGCCAAGGGCACCTTCTACTACTTCCACCAGGGCCGCTACGTGACGGGGACCTGGCGCAAGGGCGGCGTCGCCGAACCGTTCAGCTTCGCCCTGACGAACGGCGAGCCGCTGCGCATGGCCCCCGGGCAGACGTTCGTCGAGCTGCCGGACACCAAGGCCAGGCTGCGCATCGGCGACTGACGTGCGGGCCCGGACGTGTCCGCCGGCCCGGGCTGGGTAGGAAGCGGGTGTGCACACCGCAACGGACCATGGGACGAGGAGCAGATGAGCGTGAGTGACCGGGCGGCCCGCCGCCCCTCGCGGTGGCTGGCGATCTACCTGCGCAACCACGAGGCGGCCGCGGGCGCCGGGACCGACTTCTTCGCCCGGATGGCGCGCTCGCAGGCCGACCGGCCGTGGGGGCCGACCCTGGTCGGCGTCGCGCACGACGTGGCGGAGGACCTGCGGACGCTGCGCGGGCTGATGGGGACCTGGGGCGTACGCCCGGACCCGCTCAGCAGCGTCGCCCTGCGGGTCGGCGAGCGCGTCGGCCGGCTCAAGCCGAACGGCCGGGTCGTGCGCCGCTCCCCGCTCTCCGACCTGGTGGAGGTGGAGGCGGGGCTGGACGCCGTCCACGCCAAGGCCAGCGGCTGGCAGGCCCTGCGTGCCGCGCGCGGCGACGCCGTCCCGGTGGACCTGGACGAGCTGTCGCGCCGGGCCGACGACCAGCTCGAGCGGATGCAGGCGTTGCACGCAACCGTGGCGGCGGCCGTCCTCTGACCGGGAACGTCCTGCGGCACGTGGGCGTCAGGGGTCGAGGCCGGCGATGACCTTCTCGAGCAGCTCGGCCATCGTCTCGATCTCCTGGTCGCTCAGGCCGGCGAGCACGTCGGACTCGACCATGTCGGACTGACGGATCACCTCGACGAAGAGGGCGTAGCCCGCGTCGCTCAGCTGGATGAGGACACGCGTGCGGTTGTCCGGGTCCTGCTCACGGGTGATCAGCCCGCGGTCGACCAGACGATCGAGCCGGTGCGTCATCGACGACGGCGCGATGTTCGTCGCGGCGGCGAGCTGCGAGGGGGTCAGCGGGGCGTGCCCGGGGCTCCGGGCGAGCTCGGAGATGACCAGGTACTCGTTGGTGGAGATGTCCAGGTCGACGAGCTGGCGGTCGTACCACTGGTTCAGCCGGCGGGACAGCCGGTGGACCGCCGTGATGACCCGCTGGATGGACTCGTCGGCCCCGGCCTCCACGAAGGTGGCCACGGCCTGCCGCAGGTCGGCGGCGTCGTCCGGCGACAGGACGCCCGGGTTGGCCGCGGGAACCGGCGCGTCGGTCATGGGGACAGTCTCTCCGATCGCTGAGGGGCTGACGCGGGGTCAGTCGAAGAGCGCGTCGCTCTGGTCCCAGTCGATGGTCTCCCACAGCAGGGCGGGCAGCTCCTCGACGTGCTCCTCCTCGACGACGCTGGAGTGCGCGCCGCAGCCGTGGTCGACGCTGACGACCTGGCCGTCGGAGACCGAGTAGGAGTTCGTGCACGCGCCGAAGAGGACGCCGAGGCCGCCGGTGAGCCGGGTGAAGAAGCCGCAGGTCTCGCAGACGCCCGGCGCCTGGCGGGTGAGGTTGTTGTCGGGCCCGGGCGGACCGAGCAGCCAGCGCTGCGCCGCCTCGTCACGGCCGGTGCGCGACAGCACGCGCTCGCGGCCGAGGCCGAGCTCGGCCACGACGACGCGGGCCAGCTCCTCCTCGGCGGGGTCGGCGTCCGCGGCGTGCTCGCCACCGGTGTAGCCGGGCTCGAGGCGGGCGTCGTCGGCCGGGGAGGCCATCAGCAGGCCCGCGGAGACGTCACCCGGACCCACGCGCTCGGCCCACGGGACCCAGCGCGGCGCCAGCAGCGAACCGTCGCCGGGCAGCAGCACGACCTCGTCGACGGTCACGACCTTGGCGCGCGACGCGCGGGCGACGGTGACCGACCAGTGCCAGCCCGCGTAGCCCGGGTGCGTCGAGGCGAAGACGTGGGTCAGGACCCGGTCGCCCTCGGCCACGGCACCGACGTGCTCGCCGACGCCGATGACGCCGGCGGTCTCGACGGCCGCCGCGCGGGCGAGGTCCACCGCGTCCAGGCAGGCCTGGTCGGCCTTGGGCGCGCGCGGCGCCCGGGTCGTCGTCGTCGTCGCGGTGG
>Ga0210040_10008146_pt1 | contig 12500 bp, 8 predicted proteins | sample CryGeyCG12114_NA_FD_185462 | JGI IMG/M metagenome (GOLD analysis project Ga0210040, IMG submission 185462) | Groundwater microbial communities from aquifer - Crystal Geyser CG19_WC_8/21/14_NA (SPAdes) (version 2) | ecosystem: Environmental > Aquatic > Deep subsurface > Groundwater | place: USA... | reverse complement strand
ACTCGACGCGGCCCTCGACGCGGGCGTGCCCGCCGGGGCCCTCCTGCCCGGCACCTCGACGCCCGCCGTCACCGATACCGTCGCCCTGACACGGCACGCAGTCCAGGCCGGCGCCCGCAGCGTGGTAATGTTGCCGCCCTTCTACTACAAGGCCTTCAAGGACGAGGGGCTCTTCCGCTTCTACGCCCGGGTCATCGAGGGCGTGGCCGACGACCGTCTCAAGGTCGTGCTCTACCACATCCCCATGCTGACTGGCGTCCCGATCAGCCATTCCCTGATCGCCATGCTGCGAGAAGCTTTTCCAGACACCGTGGTCGGCATCAAGGACAGCGACGGCAAGATCGAGAACATGCAGGCAATGTCGGCGGCCTTTCCGGGCTTCGGCGTACTCGCGGGGGCGGACCCCCTCCTGCTGCCGGTCCTACAGGCGGGCGGCGCGGGCTGCATCACCGCCTCCTCGAACGTCGTCGCCCGGGAGCTTCGGACCGTCTACGATCACTGGAACGACCCGGCGAAAGTCGAGGAGGTGAAGGCGGCGCAGGACACTATCGTTGCCTGGCGCGACCTGACCAACGCCTATGTCCAGCTGCCCACGGTCAAGACCATGCTGGCCCGCCGCCGGGGCGATCTCGGCTGGCTGGCCGTCCATCCGCCCTTCACGCCGCTCGACGAGCTCTCGCGCGAGCGGGTTTGGGCCGAGATGGCCCGTCTCGAAGCGATCTGAACGGAGGTCTTGATGCCCAAGTCCCGCAACATCACCTTGCACCTGCCCAGGCGGCTGGAGATCGGCGCCGGGGCCGCTGGCCGCGTCGGCGACTGGGCAGACGGGGCCGAGCGGATCTTCGTCCTGGCGACGCTCCATACCTCGGGGTTCGCCGGGCGTCTCGGTCTGAAGAGCCATGTCACGGTCTTCGACGCCATCCCTGGCGAGCCGGACATCCCGACCTTCGAGGCCGCTCTTGCCGCCGCCCGCGTCGTTCGCCCGGACCTTGTCGTGGGCCTTGGAGGGGGCTCCGTGCTCGACGTGGCGAAGCTCGTCGCAGCCATGTGGGACGGGGACCAGTCGCTCCGGGACGTGGCGGGCCCGAACCGCGTCCTCGGGCGGCGAACGCGCCTCGCGCAGGTCGCCACCACGGCTGGAACCGGCTCCGAGGCCGGGATCCGGTCGCTCATCACAGACCCCGGCGCCGGCGCGAAGATCGCAGTCGAGAGCCCACACCTGATCGCCGATCTCGCCGTGCTCGATCCGGAGCTGACCCGTTCGGTGCCTCCGGCTGTTACGGCGGCCACGGGCATCGATGCGATGGCCCACTGCGTCGAGGCCTTCACCAATGTGAACGCCCACCCGGTCATCGACGGCTATGCCCGGATGGGGATCGATCTCGTCGGCCGCTATCTCGCCCGCGCCGTCGCGGATGGGTCGGATACCGAGGCCCGGGAGGGCATGATGCTGGCGTCGTTCTATGGCGGCATCTGTCTCGGCCCCGTCAACACCGCTGCGGGCCACGCCTTGGCTTATCCGCTCGGGACGCTGCTGCACCTTCCCCACGGGCTCGCCAATGCGATCATCTTCCCGCACGTCTTGGCCTACAACGCGCCCGTCGCATCCGAGAAGACGGCCGAGATCGTCCGGGCGCTGGGCCTCGCCGAGCGGGCCGGCAACAAGGACCTGCTGCAGGGCGCCCTTGCCTTCTGCGCCGACCTGGGCGTGGAGATGAGCCTGAAGGCGCATGGTGCGACAGAGGATCAGCTGCCCCGGTTTGCGCATGATGCGCACGGCATCCGCCGGCTGATGGACAACAACCCCCGAGACATGAGCGAGGATGACGTCCTTGCGATCTATCGCGCGGCGTACTGAGCCTTATTCGGCGACCAGCTCACTTTCGACGGGGCGCCGCCGCTCGAACAGGCGCTCCCGCGACCCGCTCAGGTGGATGCGCATGAGGTCCCGCGCGCGGGCGCTGTCCCGGGCGCGGATGGCCTCGAAGATCGCCGCGTGCTCGCCGAAGACCCGTGCAAGTCCGGTGCTGTCCCGCTTCACGGAAATGCCGTGGAAGCGCATCCCGACGGCGATGTGGTCCTTGAGCGCCTCGAACGCCGTCGAGAAGTAGCTGTTCTCGGCCGCCAAGGCGATCGCGAGGTGGAACTGGAAGTCCGCGTCCTCCCGATGCGACTGCCGGTTCGTTGCGTCCCGGAGGAGTTCGAGCGCCGCCTCGATGCTCGCGAGCGTCGCCGGGCGATGCCGCTCGGCCGCCAGAGCCGCCGCCTCCGGTTCGAGGGTCAGGCGGAACTCGTAGCAGTTGAGCAGGTCCGAGACGTTCTCGAGCTGGCCGAAGCCGAGCGGCTGCTTGAGGCCGATCGAACGGACGAAACTTCCAGCCCCCTGACGCGAATAGATGAGGCCCTGCTCGCGCAGTCGCCGCAACGCCTCGCGAACGATGGGCCGCGAGACCTCGAACTCGGCTGACATTTCGTGCTCGGTCGGCAGCCGCTCGTCCGGCTTGTAGGCGCCCGACTTGATGGCCCGGTGGATGCGGTCGAAGACCACGTCGGCCAAGCTCTTCCGGCTGCTCCCGTTGGTCAACTGACTCGTGCCCCCTGTCCAAGAATCATCCGCGCCACCTGCACGAGCGTCTCTTCATCTCCGAAGCCGCCCGACTTGGCCACCACGGTGAGTTTGCCGACGGTGGCGACTGGGAGCCCGGGAAGACATTCGCCCAGAAGGCGCAGCCGCTCGACCCCTATCGCCCCGAGGACGGCCTCGGCCGTGGCGCCGCCCGTCAAGAGCAGCGTCTCGCAACGGGAGGTCAGGGAGGGGTACAGGCCACGGGCGAGGTTCGCTGCGACGCGCTCCGGCGGCATCTCGGCGGTGCCGGGCAGGGCCTGCACGAGGATGAGGGGGGCTTCGGTGCCCGCCGTGGGAGAGGCCGCGATTACCCCGTTGAGCGCCGGCATGAAGCACACCTCCTCCGTGCGCCGGAGGGCGTCTACCTGTGCCGTGGTGATTGGGTCGCGTGACCCCACCACGAACACGGCTCGCGGTCCGGCCGGGGTGACGACCGACGGCTCCTCCTGTCCCGTCAATCGCCATGCCAGGGCCTCGGCCAAGCCCCGGGCTCCGACCCAGAGGTCCACGTCAACGGTGGTTGCAAGCGCGGCCGCCATATCGGCCTCGCTGGCGACGTCGGGAACGAGGCACCGCCCGGCAAGGGCACCGAGGGCGAGGCTGACCGGGATGGGTCTTGGCACGCCGAAGCCGGTCACCGCGCCGTTCCTCACGATCCGACCGAAGGCGGGGATCGCCGGACTTACCAGCGCCCGCCTGAACTCCAGGGCGGACAACTCGGCCTCGATCTGGCCCTTGAGGCGCGAGTCGACCTTCTTGAAGAGATGAACCCCCCGTGGCAGGCCCGAGACGGCCAGAGCAACGGCGGCCTGCGCTTCCTGTGGCGACAACTCGCGTGAGCCGGTGCTGACCGCGATGACATCGGCCCCCTCGGTGAGGATCTTGGCTAAGGTCCCGGGATGCAGTGCGACCTCGACCTTCATGCCTCGGGCCGCGAAGGGAGCGGCCGCGTCGAGGGCGCCCGTCAGGTCGTCGGCCACTATGGCAAGCTGCAGCATCAAGGCGTCTCGAGGATGGGGATGTTGTAAACTCGTACCGTATGATCATGGACGACCTAAAGGAATACAAGACTATAGGACAGAGCCTTCGAATGACGTTACACCCAGATGACAAGTTAGTCTGGTCGCGCCGTCGAGTCCTGACCTAGCGAAGGTTCAATGGCCAACCCAGTCCGGCGTAGGTCGGGCTTGCAGAACTATCGGCCCCAGCAAGCGCCTCCACCATTTCCGGCACCTGCCCGAAGTTCATGGCCAAGAGGTCGGCCCCCAACTCGGCCGCCGCTGGACTGGCGTAGCCCCATGCCACCGCGACCACAGGAAGGCCCGCCCTATGGGCCGCCGCGACATCGACAGAGGAGTCGCCGACCACGACGGCCCTGTATCCAGCGTCCGGCCTGTGGGGCAGGGTCCGCATCAGGTGTTCGGGATCCGGCTTGGCCACGCCATAGGTATCGGGTCCGGCGACCAGTTCGAAGCTCGCGAGGAGGCCCAGGTCATTCAGTATCTGCCGAGCGAAGGCCTCCCTCTTGTTGGTGCAGACGACGAGCCGCCATCCCTGCTTACGGAGCACGGCCAAGGCCTCCACCGCGCCAGGGTAGGGCCGGGTCCGGACCGAGAGGCGTCCCGCGTAGAGATGAAGGAACCGCTCCAAGACGGGCGCGAATCCAGCCTCGTCGGGCACGCGACCCTGTTGGGCCAGCGCCCCACGCACGAGCGCCGCGATGCCATGGCCGATCAGCGCGCGCGTACCCTCCAGACCGACAGGGGCGAGGCCCTGCTCGAGCAGCAGGTCGTCCAAGACGCTTGCGAGGTCGGGCGCGCTGTCCACCAGGGTGCCGTCCAGATCGAAGATCACCGTTCCTCGAAACTCGCCGGGCATGCGTCAGCTCCTTCTGGTCGGCGGCACCATCGTCGGGTACGGCCCTGCAGCGGCGTCTATTATCCGCTACCCCCCTCCCGGTGGGAGCGCCAGGGATCGCGGGCGCCTCGCCCTTCCTCGACCAGGTCCCGCCTGTGAACTGGGCCGGTCCGCCGGCGCCGAACGGAGACAGGCCGATATCATCCGAAGAGGCAGCCGGGCTCTTCGATGCGGACCTCAGCGATTTCGCGGTCGGAAAACTGCTCGGTTCGGCCCAACCCAAACCGCGATCCTGAGATGGGCTGATGTTTGTCCCTCGGCAACGGGCGGATTAGGGATGGCCCCACTGCTCGGCGGCCTGTGACCTCCGCCAATCGACAAACATTTCAACCGTGGGACGACATGCCCCGCCGGGGTGATGCATCGTACGTCAGGCTCAACGGGCCGGGGAAGGGAACGTTGGCCAGTCGCCCGCCCTGGAGCCCGCCCGTCAACACTACGTCTGTCGGGGACGGAGGGCCATCCCCAGAAAGCGTTGAGAGGAAGATCTGGATGAGGTCGTCCGTGTCACTGACCATCAGCTATGCGGGGTGGAACACGGCGACCCTTATCCCGCGCGCCCTCCGAGTCCCCTGAGACAAGAGCCGGGGCAGCTGGGTCCCATCGCCGTTGCCGGAAGCGGGCTCACGCGCCTCTGCGAGTATGATGCGCTTCGCACCAGAAGTTCGGCGACGTTCCCTGGCCAATCCGGATCAGGCCGTCCCGGACGAAGTGGACGGTGGCTTAGTCGGGGTCGATCGACACTGCGGGATCGGGATGACGCTTCGAGAATGGGCCCAGCCTTGGCACAAGAAGGGACTGAGTGAAGTGGGGCATGGAGGTCTTGGGAAATTCGCACCCCGTCTCGAAACCCCTGAGCGGCTGGATTTTGGGGGGAGTTGTGCTGACGCCTTCGGGAAGGGCATGGACCAAGCACTCTCGTCGTCGCCAAGTGCAAGACCCCACCCGGCGCGTCAGACCAGCGCCCAGTCGAGCTCGATCTTACGTGCCTTCTGGGGGACACCTGCATGTGTCGCGGTTAGCATCCATGCGGCTCTGCCGACGGGCCGGGCGGCCCTAAAAGCGGGAAGCAAAGAAAGCGACGGATGATCTCGCCAGTTGAGAGGGAATATCTGTCAGACTGCCTAACAAGTACGAAGATTTGCTGACTCCCGCTCCCCCGGGCCGGAGGGCTAAGACGCTTCCATAGTTGGAGCCTTGGACGCAACCGATGTTTCAGATGATTGATCGGCGCCTCTTGCGGATGGCGAGCCGGATCGAGGGCACAGGCGCCTTCGATCCGGCCGCCGCACATGGCCGTAAAGCGCAGGCTCTGCCTTACGCGGAGCGTCGGGCGTGCCGTACCCTCCGATTGGGTCGATCCCGCGCTTGGTCGGCGGGACCAGGGTGCTGTGAGAGCGCCTCAGCCTAAAGGGCGCTGCAGCCGGCGGCAGTGTCGTAGGGCGCGAGGAACGCTCCTCAGCGACGCCCTGTCCCCATGTGATCTGAACTATCAATGATGAGGTTCAGGGTCGGCCCGAGCAACCCCGAGACCTAAACCTCCGGTCTTGGCTCATGCCGCAGGTTTCTCTTCCGGCAGGAGCGCCGCTACCCGGTCCGAGAGTTCCGCAACCCTGAACGGCTTGACGAGGCGCGGGAGGTCGGGGGCGAGCCCCTCCGCCTCCGCATAGCCTGACACGATCAGCACGGGCAGGCCAGGCTTCAAGATCTGGACCTCGCGCGCGAGTTGCGTGCCGCTCATGCCCGGCATGAGGTGGTCGGTGACGAGGATGTCCACCTTCGCTCCGTCCCGGACGAGCCGCAAGGCGGCCTCGGCCGACCCAGCCTCCCTCACGTCGAAGCCCAGGTCGGCCAGCATGTCGGCCGTGCTCATGCGGACGAGGTCTTCGTCGTCCACGAGGAGCGCGCATCCCCGCGACGCGGACGGCGGGAGGGGGACCTGCGCCGCGATGGTCTCGGGGATGGCCTCGGTGCTGACGGGGAGCCACAACTCGACCACCGTGCCTTCGCCTAGCCTGCTCCGAATCGTCAGCCCGCCCCCAAGCTGGGCCGCGAGGCCATGGACCATGGAGAGGCCCAGCCCCGTTCCCCGGCCGATCCCCTTGGTCGAAAAGAACGGCTCTACCGCGCGGGCAAGCGTCGCCTCGTCCATGCCGGTTCCTGAATCCGACACGGCCAAGCGGATGTAATGACCCACCCTGAGCCCCGAAGGGTGCCGGCCACGAATGCTGTCCTGGGCGGCCGAGATTGTCAGCGTGCCGCCGTCCGGCATGGCGTCCCGGGCATTCACGGCAAGGTTGAGAAGGGCCATCTCGAGCTGGTTGGCATCCGCCCGCGCCGGCGGCAGGTCGGGCGCGATCTCCAGTCGCATGTCGATCCTGGGACCCAGCGTCGAGCCGATCAGGTCGGCCATGCCATGGACCAGCTTGGGTAGATCCACAGCGGTGGCCTGCAACGGCTGGCGGCGTGCGAAGGCCAAGAGGCGCTGCACTAGGGTCTTGGCGCGCTCGGCCGATTCGAGCGCGCCTTCCATGAGCCGCTGCTCGCGCGGGTTGCCGACGCCGCGCGTGAGCAGGCGGTCGAGCGAGCCGATGATGGGTGTGAGCAGGTTGTTGAAGTCGTGGGCGACGCCGCCGGTGAGCTGGCCCATGGCCTCCATCTTCTGGCTCTGGCGGAGGGCTTCCTGCGCGCTTTGCAGGTCGGCCTCCCGCTGGCGGAGATCGCTCAGGTCGCGGCCCACGGCGATGAAGTTGCGGCCGTCGGGCTCGGGCGCGACGGTCCACTCGATCAACTTCCAATGCCCGCCGGTGGTCGCGATCCGGTTCTCGAACCGGGTAGGCTCGCCGGTCTCGCCCATGCGCACCAGGGCGGCCAGCGTCGGCTCCATGTCGTCGGGATGCATGAAGCTTGCATAGGGGCGGGCCAGCAGCTCCGTCTCCGACCAGCCCAGCACCCGCGTCCAGGCGGGGCTCACGGCCGACATCATGCCGCTCAGGTCGGCCCGCGCCAGCATGTCTTCCGACAGCCGCCAAAGACGGTTGAGTTGGGTGGTCCGCTCCTCGACTCGCGCTTCAAGCGTCTCGTTGAGCCTGCGGAGCGCGGCTTCGCTCTCTCGCAGCTGCGCCTCGGCGCGCTTGCGTGCCGTGACATCCTGGAAGAGCACCGCCACTTGGCGCCGGCTCTCAGGCTCGACGCGGAATGCGGAAAGCTCCAGCTGCCGGCCCGTGGCCACGAGCTCGCGCTCGAAGCGCAAAGGCTCGCCGGTCGTCAGCACCTGGGCATAAAGCGCAACCCAGCCTTCGGCTTCGTCCGGGGCCAGCTCACGAATGCGTCGCCCGACCACGTCCCGCAGGCCGGCATGGACGGCGAGGCCAGGATTCGCCTCGACGTGCACATAGTCGCTCAGAGGTCCCTCGGGGCCGTCCAGGAGCTCGACGATGCAAAACCCCTCGTCGATGGAGTCGAAGAGGGTCCTGTAGCGCTCCTCGCCTGCGCGGAGCTCTTCGAGGCGGCTTCGTGCCTCATACTGCCGCCGACGACCCCGCAGGGCGGACTGCGCCAGGCTGACAAGGGTCGTGGGATGGAACGGCCGCTCCAGGAAGGTGACGTTTCCCAGCACATCAAGATAACGGCGCGCCGCCGGGTTTCGCTCCACGCCGCCACCGTGGTTCGTGAGCAGCACGAAGGGCAGGTCCGACCACTCCTGCTGGTCTGCGATCCAATTGGCGAGCGGGGCCAGGTTGGCCGTGGCCAGGGACTCCTCGGTCAGCATGACGCATCCGGCGCCTTGGTCGAGTTCCCGGATCAGGTCCGGGAGCATGGCGCAGGCCTGGGCCGTGATCCCAGCCTCTTGAAGGATCTCGGTCGCGATCCGGGCGTCCCGTCCCCGGGGGGCCAAGACGAGCGCCCGCTCGGAAACCGTGCTCCGCTTCACTTCGGGTCATCTCTCAGCAGGCCCGCGCCGTCTCCCACCAGGGTGGGTACGCCGCGCAGCACGCCCTGAAAGTCCACGAGAGGCTCGCCCAGGGTAAGCCCGCTGCCGCCGATGCGGAACTCGCGGATCGTGTCCTCGTGCGCGCCCGTGCGCTTCTTCACGACCGAGATCGCGCGCCGCACCCGCCCGGTGGCCTCGAAGTAACGCAGCAGAACCACCGTGTCGGCCAGGTAGGTGACGTCGACCGGCGACCGCATGTCCCCCACGAGCCCGTGCTGCGCGACGGTCAGGAAGGTCGTGGCGCCCTGGCGGTTCAGGTACTGCAGCAACTCGTGCATGTGCAGCACCAGCGCGTTCTCTCCCGGCATCGCGGCCTCGTAGCCGTTCAGGCTGTCGATCACGATAGTCCTGGCTCCGCGGTCCTCGAGGGTGCGACGGACGCGCTCGGAAAACTCGCCTGGGGTGAGCTCGGCCGCATCCACCTGATCGACGGTGAGCTTTCCCGCATCGACCATGGCCTGGAGATCGATCCCGAGCCCCAGGGCCCGGTTGAAGAGGAGGCCGCGCTCCTCGTCGAAGATGAACAGGGCCGCGCTTTCCCCCCGGCTGATAGCGCCTTGCACGAAGGTGAGCGTCAGCAGCGACTTGCCAGTCCCGGAGGGTCCCAGGATGAGGACGCTCGAACCACGCTCCACCCCTCCGCCCAGAAGCGCGCTGAGCTCCGCCGACTCGCTGGGCAGAAGCTCGCGCTTGAAGCGGGTCCTGTACTCGGCAGACACGAGGCGGGGAAACACGCGCACGCCGCCTTCCTCGATGGCGATGTCGTGGAAGCCTCCCCGGAACCCGCGGCCGCGGTACTTGAGCACCCGGAGCCGCCTTCGTTCGGCGCCATAGGCGGGCGCCATCTCCTCCAGCCGGATGACGCCATGAGCGATGCTGTGGACCGTCCGGTCGGCCGCCTCGGACGTGAGGTCGTCGAGTAGAAGAACGGTCGTACCCTGCCTTACAAAATAATGCTTGAGACTCAGGAGCTGGCGTCGGTAGCGGAGCGAGCTTTGCGCGAGGAGGCGGATCTCCGACAGGCTGTCGAGCACGACACGCTGCGGCCGGATCCGCTCGAAGGCCTCGAAGATGCGCTTGGTCGTCTCGCCCAGTTCCAGGTCCGAAGAGTAGAGCAGGCTCTGCTGCTGGTCCTCGTCCAGAAGGTTCTCGGGGGGAATCAGCTCGAAGACGGTCACGCCCGCGAGGTCCCAGCCGTGCGAGCGTCCCCCGGCCCTCAACTCCTCCTCCGTCTCCGAAAGCGTGATGTAGAGGACCTTCTCCCCGGCTGCGGCGCCCGCGATCAGGAACTGCATGGCGACCGTCGTCTTGCCCGTCCCCGGGCTCCCTTCGAGAAGGAAGACCCGCTCCCGCTCCAGGCCTCCCCCGAGCACCTCGTCGAGGCCGGTGATCCCGGTTATGGCCTGCCCGCTTGCCCGTTCCACCAAGATCGTTCCCTTTCGGCTCGCCTCCCTTGGGACATAGCGGCATAGGTCGCGGTGGAACAGGGTGACTCAAGCGCCTCGGCTTCCTGCGCATCGACCGTCGAGCAGGTTCCACCTCACTTTCCGGGCTAAAGGGAGTTCAAGGGCTTGGGCCAAGTGGTGAGGGGAAGGAATGCGACCTGTGCCGGTCCGCCGGGGCTTTGGGCATGGAGGCCGCTGGCCGATGGGGATGGATCCACGATAGATGGCCGAGACGTCGAGCGCGGCCGGCGCTCGCAGCAGGAGACCATCGAATGACCGACCTCAGGATCGGCTGCCAGACCTACACCTGGGAGATGCTCGGACCGAACTGGCGAGGCGGGCCGGACGACCTGCTCGCGGCGGTCGCGGCGGCGGGCTATTCCGGCGTCGAGATCACCGACAACTTGATTGGCGATTACGCCACGCGACCGGACGCGTTCGCCTCCGCCCTCGGCCGCTACGGTCTGCGTCTGGTGGCTTTTGCCGTGGCCTCGTCCAGCGGCTTCACCGAGAGGAACCGGATCGAGGCGGACCTCGAACGACTGCGCCGCTGGCTCGACGTCGCGGCCCTGTTTCCAGGCGCCCTGGTCTCCCTGGGCTCGGCCACCGTAGTCTCCGAGGGACCGCGCGAGGCCAAGTTCGCGACCGCCGCCGAGATCTACAACCGCGCCGGGGACATCGGCGCAGCAATGGGCGTGGAGGTCGCCGTACATCCCAGTTCCCACCACGGCACGCTCCTCTTCGATCGGGCGGACTATGACCGGCTCTTCGGGCTGCTCGATCCGGCGTTGGTCGGCTGGGTGCCGGACACCGGGCACATCCTTCGCGGCCACGAGGACCTGCTGGATACGCTGCGGGCCTACAAGGACCGCATCCGCTACCTTCACCTGAAGGACGCCGATCCCTTGGGTCGCTGGGCCATGCTGGGGCAGGGGGCCTGCGACATTTCCGCGGTCGTCGGGCTCATGACCGATGCTCCCCGCTTCAACGGCTGGCTGGTCGTCGAGGAGGAATCCGAGGAGGCCGCCGCCGATCCGACTTTGGCCGTCAAGCGGAACCGCGAGACGATGCGCCGGTTCGGGCTTTAGCCTGGGACGGCCGGGCGGAGGCGGGGGCCCGGGTCCGCCGATCCATGCCGGCCTGGGATATCTTGACGGAACGGCCCGGGACTTCCGCCCTTGACGGTCCACTCTCAACCCATGTCGTCCGCGACGGTGTCGGCTTGGCCTCCGTCTTCCCTGGTCTTCACCTGCAATGGCGAATGGCACCACGACCGGCCGCCGACGGCTCTGGAGCCTCCCGCCGGATCGGTGCATGAGGCCCGCGCGGCGTGGCCCTGGCGGGTTGCGGCAAGACGGATGGAGACGCGATGAGCAGGGTTCCGGTCTCCCAGATCCTGCCGCTCCGGCATGCGCTGCTCGCCTTGGCCGTGGTCGTGGTCTGGGGCACCAACTTCGTTGTCATCAAGTTCGCGCTGGCCAGCCTGCCACCGCTCCTGCTCGCAGGGCTGCGCTTCGCCCTGGCGTTCTTTCCGGCGGCCCTGTTCCTTCCCCGTCCCAAGGTCCCGCTCTGGGCGCTTGCGGCCTACGGCCTCCTGATCGGGGTCGGCCAGTTCGGGCTGCTGTTCATTGCCATGGACGGCCGCATCTCACCCGGCTTGGCTTCTGTGGTGGTCCAGATGCAGGTGTTCTTCACGATCGGGCTGGCCGTCTACCTGCGAGGCGAGAGGATCCGGCCGTTCCAGCTCGTGGCGCTCGCGCTCGGTCTCGCGGGCATCGCCACCATCTGGGCCTTCAGCCATTCAACCGATGCGACTCTGAGCGGCATCCTGATCGTTCTGGCCGCGGGCCTCAGCTGGGCCCTGGGCAACATGGTCTCGACCAAGGCGGGCGGCGCGCGCATCCTACCGTTCATCGTCTGGTCCAGCGCCTTCGCGGTGCCGCCGCTGCTCCTGCTGTCCCTCATGATCGAGGGCAGGGCCGAAATCGAAGCCGGGTTGGCCCTGGCCGAACCATCGGCTTGGGCGGCCGTGCTCTGGCAATCGATGGGCAACACGCTCCTGGGCTACGGGATCTGGGCGTGGCTCCTGCAGCGGCATCCCGCCGCGCTCGTGGCCCCCTGGGCCCTGCTGATTCCGGTCTTTGGCCTTCTGGCTTCGGCACTGCTTCTCGGCGAACCGCTACCGGGCTGGAAGCTCGGCGCGGCCGGACTAATCGTGAGCGGGCTGGCGGTCGGGGTCGCCTATCCGGCATGGCGACGTCGCCGGCTGGAGATGGGCCAGGGATGATTTCCGTGCCGAACCCGCTTCAGATCAGTTGGGGGCGGGGACGACTGGGCCCGCGACACCAGCAAGCGACCCCTACCTCCCTAAGCGACACTGGAGTTCAGCTACTAGGCTCCGGACCTGTAACCGCTCTGGCCTTTCATCGGCTTAGCTGTTTCATGCGGCCCGGCTTTGGAGGGCGGCATGAGCGGGCAGTTCTGGTTGAGCGACGAGCAGGTGGAGCGGCTGAGCCCG
>Ga0210040_10008145_pt1 | contig 12502 bp, 12 predicted proteins | sample CryGeyCG12114_NA_FD_185462 | JGI IMG/M metagenome (GOLD analysis project Ga0210040, IMG submission 185462) | Groundwater microbial communities from aquifer - Crystal Geyser CG19_WC_8/21/14_NA (SPAdes) (version 2) | ecosystem: Environmental > Aquatic > Deep subsurface > Groundwater | place: USA... | reverse complement strand
ATGCGGTCTATTCCGTCATTTCGCCCGAAGGCTGCGCCTCCATCCTCTGGCGCACGGCAGAGAAGGCCCCGCAGGCGGCCGAGGCGATGAAGCTGACGGCGCAGGACCTGCACAAGCTCGGCGTGATCGACCGGATCGTGGCCGAGCCCACCGGCGGCGCGCATCGCAATCCCAAGGCTGCGGCAGAATCGCTCGGCCAGGCGATCGGCGAGGAGCTGGACGCGCTTTCCGGCAAGAGCGCCAAGCAGCTGCGCCGCCTGCGGGAAGACCGGTACCTCGCGATCGGCCAGACGAGCAAGCGCCGCCCCGGCAAGGGCCAGCAGGCATAAGGCCCTTTGGGGGCGACCTACGGGGTTCCCCGCGGTTGGGAACATCGGCTCCGCGGGCCGGTTGCTTCCGGACAAGCTCCGGCACTCCCAGGACCACTCGAGGGTCGGATGCCGGGCCGGATGAGGAGTTTTCATGCCTGCCAGTCGTTTCCCCCGGATCGGCACCGTCGTGCTGTCCGGCGCTGCTGCCTGTTCGCTGACCGCCTGCGCCGCCGATACGGGCGGCACCATCGCGGCGGGCACCCCGATCACGGCCGCGGAGGCGCAGCAGGGCGCGCAATATCATCAGGATTTCGTCACCGAATTCGGCGGCGCGGTGAGCGGCCCGCAGGCAACCTATGTGGAGCAGGTCGGCAAGAACATCGCGGTCCAGTCCGGCCTCGCGAACAGCCAGTCCGCCTTCAACGTCACCTTGCTGAACAGCTCGGTCAACAACGCCTTCGCGGTGCCTGGCGGCTATATCTACGTCACGCGCCAGCTCGTCGGGCTGATGAACAACGAGGCGGAGCTTGCCGGCGTTCTCGGGCACGAGGTCGGCCACGTCGCTGCCCGGCACTCCGCGCGGCGGCAGCAGACGGCGCAGCGCAACCAACTACTCGGCGTGCTCGGCCAGGTGCTGTCCGGCGTGCTGCTGGGTGATTCGGCGCTCGGCCGGCTGGGCAGCGAGTTCGCCTCGACCGCGCCGCAGCTCGCAACGCTGCGATATTCGCGCTCGCAGGAGCTTGAGGCGGACCAGCTCGGCGTCAATTACCTGCAGGGCGCGGGCTACGATCCGCGCGCCATGTCCACCGTGCTGGAGAGCCTAGCCGCGCAGACCGCGCTCGATGCCCGGCTTCAGGGGACGGACGCGACCGTTCCCGAATGGGCCTCGACCCACCCCGATCCCGCCAGCCGCGTGAGCAACGCTGCGCGACTGGCCGGGCAGGGGACCGGGCTCACCAACCGCGACACCTTCCTGACGCGAATCAACGGGCTGCTGTACGATGACGACCCGGCGCAGGGCGTGGTCGACGGCACCAACTTCATCCATCCGGAGCTGCGCCTGACCTTCTCGGTGCCGCAGGGCTTCTACATGGCCAACGGCGCACGTGAGGTTTCGATCAACGGCGACAGCGGGCGCGCGCAATTCTCCACCGCATCCTATAGCGGCAATCTCGATACCTATATCGGGCAGGTGTTCCGCGCGATCGGCGGGGAGACGCAGCTCGCCCCGCAGGCGATCCAGCGCACGACGGTGAACGGCCTGAGCGCCGCCTACGGCACCGCGCGCGTCGCCTCCGGGCAGCAGAGCCTGGACGTGGTGGTGTTCGCCTACGAGTTCTCGCGCGACCAGGCCTACCACTTCGCGGCGATCACTCCCGCGGGCGGTGCAAGCGTGTTCAACCCCCTGTTCAACTCGATGCGCAGGCTGAGCACTGCCGAAGCATCGCAGGTGGTGGCGCGCCGAATCGAGGTGGTGACGGCCGGCCGCGGCGACACGGCGCAGACGCTGGCAGGCCGGATGGCCTACACCAACGGCCAGGTGGAGCGCTTCCGCGTGCTCAACGGCCTCTCCGACTCCGAGCAGATCGTGCCGGGGCAGATGTACAAGATCGTCGTGCGGAACCAGTGATCACGCGTCGAACGTGCGGGCCGCAGACACGACAAGGGCGGCGGAGATGATCTCTCCGCCGCCCCGGTCAGCCGTTCGGCGTCAGGAATTAGTCCTTCGGCGGAGTGGCAGTCTGAGCGGAGCTCAGCTTGGAGTCGACCGTGTTGAACGTGTCGCTCAGCTCGCCGCCGAGGCTGGACATGGCGGTGATCGCGGCGACGGCGATCAGGGCGGCGATCAGGCCGTACTCGATGGCGGTGGCGCCGGCTTCGTCACGGCGCAGCTTGTTCAAGAACTTCATTACCAATCTCCTGTTCAGTAGATCCGTGGATCAAAACTCTGCCAAAAACCGCGCGCCGGTGCCGACCATTGCGTTTGCCGTTTCAAGCAAGTGTCCAGTTAGACGGAGAGGGTTGATATATTCCTAACTTCACTCCCACTCAGGACAGGGATAGTCCGGGAGCATGGGCAGGATCGTCGCCATCGCTCCGGTCGTCGCCGCCGCTGCTGGTAGTGGCCGCCGCCATCGGCGATTCGGCCGGTCGCTGGCTGCTCCAGCAGCGCCCAGCCGGGAAGCACCATGCCGGCCTGTGGGAATTTCCCGGCGGAAAGGTAGACGACGGGGAGGAGCCGCGCCCCGCACTGGCGCGCGAAGTGGCGGAGGAACTGGGCCTCGCGCTAGATCCCGCGACCATGCGCCCGCTCGGCTTCGCGGACGAGCCTGCCAGCGACACCCGCCCATCGCTGGTCCTGCTGCTGTTCGCCGCGACGGTGCTGCAGGGGGAGCCCGCCGGGCAGGAGGGGCAGCTGTGGGGCTGGTTCACCCATGCCGAGGCTGCCGCATTGCCGCTCGCCCCGCTCGACCGAGTGTTGCTCGACTCCCTGCCGCACTGAGGTGCCCGGCAAAGCGATCGAGGCCCTTGCCAAGGGGAATCCACCTGCCTATGTGGCGCCCTCCAAAGCGCGCCCGTAGCTCAGCTGGATAGAGCACCAGACTACGAATCTGGGGGCCGGAGGTTCGAATCCTTCCGGGCGCACCACTCCTTTGGCGCTACCGCGCTTCGCGCTCCTTGAGCGCGCGGGTGCCTGGTTCGAGTTGCACTCGCCCTGGTGCACCACTTCATTGGCGCTACCGTACACCTTGCTGCGAGATAAGGCGTCGCAGACACCTTGGACCTGGCCCGCCTGCACACTCTGCTGCCGGCATACTCCTCTGTCCCGTTGCGCTGCACTGCACAAATTCGCGCTGGCCGCATCTCGCGCCTTCCCTATAGGAGCGGCATGACTCGCCTGCTGAAGTACGTTCTCTGGCTCGCCGTGCTGACGGCGCTGGTCTTCGCTCTGTGGCCGCAGGCGCCGGATGCGCCGGGCAGTCCCTCGGACAAGCTGCAGCACTTCACCGCCTTCTTCACCCTCGCGGTGCTGGGCGGGCTGGCCTATCCGCGCCTCCCGCTGCTGCGGCTGCTCGTCATCCTGTCGGTGTTCGGCGCGCTGATCGAAGTGGCGCAGCTGTTCCCCGCCATCAATCGCTATGCCGATTCGGCCGATCTGCTGGTGGACGTGATCGCCGCGACGTTGGGCGTGCTGGTCGTGGCATTGGTGCGCAGGCGCTGGAGGCGGCAGTGAGCGGGGCCGAGCGGAACCCGCCCGTACCTCACCGGTTCAGAACCGACACCAACACAGGGGAGCGCTCTATGGCCGTGGCCGACGATATTTTCGACCGCCTGAAGCAGGATCATGACCGGCACCGAGAGCTGTTCGGGCAGCTGGAAGGCACTGGCGCCAGCGATGAGCGGGGCAGCCTGTTCGAGCAGCTCACCATCGAGCTCAAGAGCCATGCCTCGGCCGAGGAGCAGGCGCTCTACTCCACGATGATGCGCAAGCCCGAGACGACGGACGAGACGCGCCACTCCGTGTCCGAGCATCACGAGATCGAGGTCGCACTGAACGATCTCGCCGCCACCGACCTCGGCACGGACGAGTGGATGGAGAAGTTCAGCGATCTGAAACATGAGTACCTCCACCACATCGATGAAGAGGAGGAGGAGCACTTCCCGGATTTCCAGCGCTACCTGACCCGCGCCGACGAAGAGCACATGCGCGACGTTTTCGATCGCCGCAAGAAAGCCGAAGCCGCCGCCGCAGAGGTCACGCCGGAAAAGAAGGAAGACGCAAAGGAGTAGGATCGTATCATCGGGGGGTTTTGTTGCAGAAGCAGCGCTCAGGCGCATCATTGACCGATCAGTCGGGCGAACCGGGCGTTTGGCGTTTTGCCAAGGCGTCCCGCGTGCGCGTGATCGTCGATGCGGCCGATTACTTCGACCTGATGCAGCAGGCGATGCTCAAGGCCCATAGCCGCGTGCTGCTGATCGGGTGGGACTTCGACACGCGCATCCATCTCACCCGCGGCCGCCGCTGGTGGCAGAAGGCGTGGCAAAGGAACTACCCCTCGCGACTCGGCAGCTTCATCCCGTGGCTGGTGCGGCACAGGCCGGGGCTGGAGATCCGCATCCTCAAATGGGGCTTCGGCATCCTGCGCTCCGGCTTGCGCGGGTCGATGGCGCTCGATCTCATCCGCTGGTCCCCGCACCGGCGGATCGATTTCAAGTTCGACACCGCGCACCCCGTCGGCTGCAGCCATCACCAGAAGATCGTGGTGGTGGACCGCAAGCTGGCCGTGTGCGGCGGGATCGACATGACCGATCGGCGCTGGGACACGCCCGAGCACCGCGAAACCGATCCGCGCCGCACGCGACCGGGCGGCGGGCTGCATGGCCCGTGGCACGACGTCACCATGATGATGGAAGGCGACGTCGCCGAGGCGCTGGACGAGCTCGGCCGTGATCGCTGGGTCCGCGCCGGGGGCAAGCCGCTGGACCCGCTCGAATGCGAGGGGTCGAGCGCCTGGCCGGACGATCTTGAGCCGCATTTCGAGAATGTCGAGGTCGGCATCGCGCGCACCCGCGCCGCCTACAAGGGCGAGCCTGCAATCAGCGAGATCGAGCGCCTGTTCGTGGAGCAGATCGCGCGGGCGAAGCATTTCATCTATGCGGAGAACCAGTATTTCGCCTCGCGCGTGATCGCAGAGGCGATCGCCCGCCGGCTGGCGGAGGATGATCCGCCGGAGATCGTCCTGGTCCAGCCGTCGACTGCCGATGGCTGGGTCGAATCGCGCGCGATGGACCCCGCCCGCGCGCTGCTGGTGAAGGCCCTGCGCGAGATGGACCGGCACGATCGCTTCCACCTCTACACGCCCGTCGTCGGCGAAACGTCGATCTATGTTCACGCCAAGGTGATGATCGTGGATGACGAGGTGCTGCGCATCGGCTCGGCCAATTTCAACAACCGCTCGCTCGGCCTGGACAGCGAGTGCGACGTGTTCATCGATTGCGCGCGGCCCGCCAACGGCCATTGCGCGCCGGCCATCCGCGCGCTGCGCCACCGCCTCCTGGCCGAGCATTGCGGGCTGAAGCCGGAGGAGGTGGAGGGCCTGGTCGAGAAGGCAGGCTCGATGGCGGGGATGATCGCCGCGCTCGGCGCCGATCGCGCGCACACGCTGCGCCCGTTCCACCCGGCCGAGCTGGGCGAGCTGGAGAGCGGCGTCGCCGAGCGCGAGCTGCTCGATCCGGAGGAGCCGGCGGACATGTTCCTGATCAATCCGCCGAGGCGTGGCCTTTTCCGTCGCGGCAGCCTATTGAGCCGCTCCATGAAACGCATGAACACAAAGCGCCGCCGCGCGCTGGCAGGACGCAAAGCGTGAGCAGCCTGGTGGGGCCGGACGAGGATGTGGCGGAGGGAAAGCCGCCGGTCCCGGACGAGGTGCAGGAGGCGATCCGCACCCTCATCAAGTGGGCGGGCGACGATCCGGAGCGCGAGGGCTTGCGCGACACGCCCGGCCGGGTGGCGCGTGCTTGGAAGGAATATTGCCTCGGCTACACCGAGGATCCTGCCCGCCACCTCAGCCGCGTGTTCGAGGAAGTCGGCGGGTATGACGAGATCGTGCTGCTGAAGGACATCCCCTTCCAGAGCCATTGCGAGCACCACATGGCGCCGATCATCGGCAAGGCGGCGATCGCGTATCTGCCCACCGATCGCGTGGTCGGCATCTCCAAGCTCGCCCGCGTGCTCCACGGCTATGCCCGCCGCCTGCAGGTGCAGGAGCGGCTGACGGCGGAGGTCGCACACTGCATCTGGGACCATCTCGCCCCCCGCGGCGTGGCGGTGGTGATCGAGGCCAGCCATGCCTGCATGACGGCGCGCGGCGTGCGCACCCCCGGCGTGAGCATGGTCACCAGCCAGGTGATGGGCATCTTTCGCAGCGATCATCGCAGCCGGCAGGAAGTGCTGCAGCTGATGGGCTATTGAGCCGTCAGCACCTTTTTTCGACTCGCAAGGAATTTCTGAAATGACGGCGCTTCTCGTGCGCGGCGGACAGCGGCTGACCGGCCGGATCGAGCCATCGGCCAACAAGAATGCGGTGCTCCCCGTTCTGTGCGCCACCCTGCTGACGGATGCCCCGGTGACCCTGCGCAATGTGCCGGAGATCACGGACGTGGTGCGCATCGTCGATTTCTTCGGCCAGCTCGGCAGCACGGTCGAGTGGGACAAGTCGGGCAAGCGGCTGGAAATCGACCATTCGACCGTCTCGCCCAACGCGAAAGCCACGCTGCCGCAGGCGATGCGCGCCTCCATCATGATGATCCCCGGCCTGCTCGCGCGGCTGGGCGAGGCGCGGCTGGAGCATGAGGTGAAGGGCTGCACCCTCGGCGCGCGCGAGATCGACCCGCATGTCGCGGTGTTCCGCGCCTTCGGGGCCGATGTCAGCCAGACGGGCCAGGAGATCGTCTTCCGCGCCACCGGCAGCGGGGAGGCCACGCGAATGTGGCTCGAATACGCCTCCGTCACCACGACCGAGAACTTCATCCTCAGCGCGCTCACTGTCAGCGGCACCTCGCAGATCGTCAACGCCGCGTGCGAGCCGCACGTGCAGGAGATGTGCACCTTCCTCGAATTGTGCGGCGCGCGCATCGTGGGCAAGGGCACCTCAATGGTCTCGATCGAGCGAGTGGGGGAGCTTGGCGGCGCGGACTACACCTTCACCGAGGATTTCCACGAGATCGCCACCTTCCTCGCGCTCGCCGCGGTGACGGGCGGCGACATTGCGGTGCGCAACCAGCACCCGGAACACTTCGCGCTGATCGACCGCACCTTCGCCAAGTTCGGCGCGGAGGTCCGCCATGCAGACGGCTGGTCCCGGCTGGAGGCGCCGACGGAGTTGCGGGTGGAGGAGAACTTCACCAGCCACCTGATCACCAAGGTGGAAGCCGCGCCTTGGCCCTACATTCCGGCGGACCTGTTGCCGATCTTCATCGCGCTCGGCGTCAAGGCGCAGGGCCAGATGATGTTCTGGAACAAGGTCTATGAGGGCGGCCTCACCTGGCATACGGAGCTGTCGCTGTTCGGCGCGCACACCCTGCTGTGCGATCCGCACCGGCTGATCACCTTCGGCGGCAACCACCTCGCGCCGGCAACCGTCACCAGCCCCTACATCATCCGCGTCGCCATCGCTTTGCTGATGGTCGCAAGCTCGGTCGAGGGCGAGTCGACCATCCTCGATGCCGACCCCATCCGCCGCGCCCATCCGGGCTTCATCGACAATTTCGTCGCGCTCGGCGCCGACGTCCAGTGGGCCGACTGAGGGCCACAACTGGTGGCGAGCGGAACGCCAGCGTCCGACCAGCGCCGTCGCGTCAGCGAGTCTTGCGGGTTGCCCGGCCACCTCCCGCCGGAGCAATGAGAAGGGCGGCCCATCCGCTTCGGCTGACCGGCAGGGAGGGCGCAGGCAGGTGATCCGTCCCGCCTCTCCCCGATACGCGGTCTACATCGCGATCGTCTTCCTGGTCCTGGCGCTGGTCCAGCTGGCGGGGAGCCTGGTGTTCTACCAGATCATCGATCGGCAAACCCTGCGGGACGATCACGCCCGGCGGGTGGCCGAGTTGCTGGTGGTCAGCGATCGCATGTACGCAATCGCCCCCGGCCGCACCGCGCAGAGCATGTCCACCCGCCACCTCTCCGCGACGATCTCGGCGACGCCGCGGGTGGCGCAGCTTCCGCAGGACGAGGTGCTGACAGACATCGCCCGCCGGATCGTCGCCTGGGAGCCGACACTGGCGGAGCGCTCCCTGAATCTCTCGAGCTTGGGGACGGGCGAGGGCAGGCAGGATCTGATCGGGTCGATCCAGCTGGCCGACGGAAATTGGCTCAACTTCCGGTCGCGCGACATCTCCACCATGTGGCCCGTCGCGTTGCGAGCGATCGCGCTGACCTTCGCCATCACCGCAGTGTGCCTGGCGATCGGCCTGTTCGCCCTCCATCGTCTGGGCAGGCCACTGCGGCAGTTGACCGATGCCGCGGAGGCGATCGGGCGAGGGCGCGAGATCTCGATCGCGGAGAACGGCCCGAGGGATCTGCGTGAGCTCGCCCACGCCATGAACGTGATGCAGGAGCGCATCTTCCGGCTGCTGGAGGACCAGGCAAAGGCGTTCGAGGCGATCAGCCACGATCTGAGGACGCCGCTCTCGCGCCAGAAGATGATCGCCGCGTTGATTGAAGAGGCGGAGCTTGCCGACATCCTCAACGGCAGCGTCAGCGAGATGGATGACCTGCTGACCTCGCTGCAGGACTACCTGCGCGCGCAGCACCTGACGGCGAACCCGGAGCGCATCGACCTGAACGCGTTCCTGAGCGAGCTGCTGATCCCCTTCGGCGAAAAGGCCACGCTCATCGCCAGCTCCGAGGTAATCGTCACGACCTTCCGGGAGCCGCTGGCGCTCGCGACCCGGGCGCTGGTGGAGAACGCCGTGCAATATGGCGATGTGGCGAGTGTCGGCATCGAGAAAGTCGCGGGGCGATGGACGATCTGCGTGGAAGATGAAGGGCCCGGCATCCCGGACCACTTGCTCGAGGCGATCCTCCAACCCTTCTTCCGCATGGACGAGGCCCGCCAGCGCAATACGCGAGGGTTCGGGCTCGGCATCCCGACAGCGCACAGGCTGATGATGCGGTTCGGCGGCGGCTTGACCTTCGGCACCGGCAAGTCAGGCGGCCTCGCAGCGCGTCTGACAGTTCCCTCAACGGGGCGCTGACGGCCGTTCCTGCCGACCATCCCGCTGGACGAGGCGAGGAGATTGGCTGGCGGATGGTGCAGGTGGATCGACGCGAACAGGCTGCCCTGTCCTACACCGTCAACGCCGCCCAGGATCCGTGCCGCTGTTTCCAACGCCGGGCACTCAATCCATCAGGCCGCCGAAAAGTGTAACCTGTCACCTTTGTAGAAAAGCGCAGTAAAATTAACAACTCGCTGCTAATTTCAAAGGTGACACCCTGTAACCTTTGTCACCCGGGGACAGCCAGCCTCGCCGCCAGCAACCGCGCCGACCGCCTGAAGAAAGGGGCGCCGAAGCGCCCCTTTCGAACCGTCTAGAGCTGCCCGAGCAGATGCTCCGCGCTGGAGACCTTGAAGTCGCCCGGCTGCTCCACGTTCAGCTCCTTCACCACGCCATCCTCGATGATCATGGAGAAGCGCTGCCCGCGCCGGCCCATGCCGAAGCCGCTGCCGTCCATCGTCAGGCCAAGTGCTTCGGCGAAGTCGCCATTGCCGTCCGCCAGCATGGTGATGCCTTCCGCGCCGTTGGCCTTGGCCCATGCGCTCAGCACGAAGGCGTCGTTCACCGCCGTGCAGGCGATCTCGTCCACGCCCTTGCCCTTCAGCTCCTCGGCCTTCTCGACGAAGCCCGGCAGGTGCTTGGCAGAGCAGGTCGGCGTGTAGGCGCCGGGCACCGAGAACAGCGCCACCGTCTTGCCGGCGAAATACTCGCCCGACTGCACCTTCTCCGGCCCGTTCGCGGTCGCCTTGACCAGCTGCACGTCGGGCAGCTTCTCGCCCTTGGAAATCGTCATCGCGTGAATCCTCCTGTCGCCGTCCGCCGGTGTGCATAGCGGCTGCGGCACGCGGTGCAACCTGCCGCCCTCTCGGCGTAGCCTGCTCGCTCCAGCAGGGGTTTGCCAATCGCCCGCGCGCGCCTATGTAGCGCCCGACAATGGCGCCGCGTGGAGCCCCGGCGACGCCTTCATCCCGACATCTGCCAGGAGAAGTGCACGTGGCCACCGCCGCTCTCGATCGAGATTACATCGTTAAGGACATCGCTCTGGCCGATTACGGCCGGGCGGAGATCGCCATCGCCGAAACGGAGATGCCCGGCCTGATGGCGCTGCGCGAGGAATATGGCGCGTCGCAGCCGCTGAAGGGCGCGCGCATCACCGGCTCGCTGCACATGACCATCCAGACCGCCGTGCTGATGGAGACGCTGGTGGCGCTGGGCGCAGACCTGCGCTGGGCCACCTGCAACATCTACTCGACGCAGGACCACGCCGCCGCCGCGATGGCCGCCGCCGGCATCCCCACCTTCGCCATCAAGGGCGAGAGCCTGGCCGAGTACTGGGACTATGTCGGCCGCATCTTCGACTGGGGTGATGAGCCCTGCAACATGATCCTCGACGATGGCGGCGACGCCACCATGTTCGCCCTCTGGGGCGCGCGCGTCGAAGCCGGCGAGGACCTGTTCGAGCCTGCCAATGCCGAGGAAATCGAGTTTGTCCGCGCGCTGAACGACTTCCTCAAGCGCAAGCCCGGCTACCTCACCAAGACGGTGCAGGCGATCAAGGGCGTCTCGGAAGAGACCACCACCGGCGTCCACCGCCTTTACTCCCTCGCCAAGCAGGGCAAGCTGCCGTTCCCGGCCATCAACGTGAACGACTCGGTCACCAAGTCGAAGTTCGACAACCTCTATGGCTGCAAGGAATCGCTGGTCGACGCGATCCGCCGCGCGACCGACGTGATGCTGGCCGGCAAGGTCGCCTGCGTCGCCGGCTTCGGCGATGTCGGCAAGGGCTCGGCCGATTCGCTGCGCAATGGCGGCGCCCGCGTGATGGTGACGGAGATCGACCCGATCTGCGCGCTCCAGGCCGCGATGGAAGGCTATGAGGTCGTCACCATGGAGGAGGCGATCAAGCGCTGCGACATCTTCGTCACCGCCACCGGCAACGAGGACGTCATCACCGCCGAGCACATGAAGGCGATGAAGCCGATGAGCATCGTGTGCAACATCGGCCACTTCGATTCCGAGATCCAGATCAGCGCGCTCGACAATTACGACTGGAAGGAGATCAAGCCCGGCACCGATCTCGTCACCTTCCCCGACGGAAAGTCTATCCTGATCCTCGCCAAGGGTCGCCTGGTGAACCTTGGCTGCGCCACCGGCCACCCCAGCTTTGTGATGAGCTGCTCCTTCACCAACCAGGTGCTCGCGCAGATCGAGCTGTTCACCAAGGGCGATGAGTACGGCAAGGACGTCTACGTCCTTCCCAAGCACCTGGACGAGAAGGTTGCCGCGCTGCATCTCGACAAGCTCGGCGCCATGCTCACCCAGCTGAGCAAGAAGCAGGCCGACTATATCGGCGTGCCGGTCGAAGGCCCCTTCAAGCCGGACCATTACCGGTATTGAGCCTCGGCTGAAGACTCACACGAGCAATTGCGGCCGTCGATCCCCGGATCGGCGGCCGTTTCATTTGCCGGATGGCGAAGAGTCTTGCGAACATGGCAGACACATAAATCTCCCGTCACCCCGGCCTCGAGCCGGGGTCCCGCTTGCCCGAGCAGCAGGTCAGACGAGGTGGTCGGACAAGTCGCGCCAATCCGGATTCGCCCGCTCAACCAAGGCGAACTTCCATTCCCGCCGCCATCGCTTCAGCCGCTTTTCGTGAGCGATGCAGCCCTCGATCGTGTCACCATGCTCTGCCCATACCAGCTGAGAGAGACCGTAGCGGCGGCAAAAGTCCGAGCCGGTCCCTTCGCGGTGCTGGGTGATGCGGGCGGACAGGTCCGTGGTCACGCCGACATACATCGTGCCTCGATAGCGGTCAGCCATGATGTACACCCAGCCGCCCCGCAGTTCCCTGTCCATGCCTGCTGCTGAAGAATAGCGGGACCCCGGGTCAAGCCCGGGGCGACGAAACGGGATGCGTCGGCTTCAACGCGACCGCCCAAGACCCCTCACCCATCCGCCGCTTTCCCCACACCCCCATTGCATCCCCGCTCCAGCCCAAATAGCTGGCGTCTATGGAACTCTCCCCCATCGCGCTGGTCCTGATCGGGCTGCTGCTGGCCGCATGGACCTTCGCCGCGGCCTGGATTGCGCTATCCGCCCGAGCGCGGGAGCGGCAGGGGCGCAGCGCTCGCTCCGCAACCCGCCGGCTGACGCGGATGATCGATAGCTCGCCCGCGCTCCCGCTGCTGGTCCGCGCGGATGGCCGGATCGAGGGGCCGGAGCGGCTCGCCGCCTGGCTCGGCTTCGATCGGCTGCCCGGCTTCCTCAGCGAGCTTGGCGGCGATGGGGATGGGGTGGGCCTTGTCTCCTCCGAGCTCGAGCAGCTTCGCGAGGCGGTGCGCCGCACGCAGAAGACCGCGGCGCCCTTCGCGATGGTGGTCGGCGGAGGACCGGGCGGGAGCCGCAGCCTGGCCCTG